>JABAOE010007461.1_pt1 | contig 10129 bp, 10 predicted proteins | sample 7062141 | NCBI WGS metagenome assembly JABAOE01 (sample SAMN14538627, study PRJNA623070) | marine sediment metagenome | biome: marine biome [ENVO:00000428]; feature: marine pelagic biome [ENVO:01000023]; material: deep marine sediment [ENVO:00002113] | place: India: Gulf of Khambhat ...
GACGTGTTCATCGGCCTTTCCGCACCGGGTGTGCTGCAGCCCGACATGGTGCGACAAATGGCGGAGAAGCCGCTGATCCTGGCATTGGCCAATCCGATACCGGAAATCATGCCGGAAGTGGCCCACGAAGCCCGGCCCGACGCGATGATCTGCACCGGCCGCTCCGACTATCCCAACCAGGTCAACAATGTCCTGTGCTTTCCCTATATCTTTCGCGGCGCGCTCGATGTCGGCGCCAGCGAGATCAACGAGGACATGAAGATGGCGGCGGTCAAGGCGCTCGCCGCACTGGCCCACGAGGAACCGTCCGATATNNTCGCCGCGCGCGCCTATGGCGGCGTCAGCGCCACCTTCGGTCCGGACTATCTGATCCCCTCGCCCTTCGACCAGCGGCTGATCCTGCGGATCGCGCCGGCGGTGGCGCGAGCCGCCATGGCCAGTGGCGTCGCCACCCGGCCGATCGTCGACTTCGAAGCCTATGAAGACCGACTGAACCGCTTCGTGTTCCGCTCCGGGCTGATCATGAAGCCGATCTTCGCCGCCTGCCGCGATCCGCTGCAGCGGGTGATCTATGCGGAAGGCGAGGACGAGCGCGTTCTGCGCGCCACGCAGGTGCTTGTGGAGGACGGACTTGCCAGGCCAATCCTGATCGGCCGGCCGGAGGTGATCGCCAGCCGGGCAGAGCGCTACGGCCTGAAGATCCGCCCCGACCGCGATTTCGCCGTGGTCAATCCGGAAGACGATCCGCGATTTCGCGACTATGCGGAGGCCTATTTCGCGCTGGTCGGCCGCAGGGGCATCCCGCCGGAAGCGGCGCGCACGATCGTGCGCACCAACCATACGGTGATCGGCGCGCTGGCGGTGCGCCGCGGCGACGCCGACGCGCTGATCTGCGGGCTGGAGGGCCGTTTCCAGAAACAGCTGCGCGATATCCGCCATGTTCTGGGAATGGCTGAGGGCGTGCGAGACCTGTCGGCGCTCAGCCTGCTGATATCAGCCTATGGCACGGTGTTCCTGACCGACACCTATGTCACCCACAATCCGAGCGCGGAGGAAATCGCCGAAATGACGCTGCTTGCCGCGCACCACATCGAGCGGTTCGGCATCACGCCGAAGGCGGCGCTGTTGTCCTATTCCAATTTCGGCTCGCAGGACACGACCAGCGCCGGCAAGATGCGGCGGGCGGCAGAGATTTTGTGGCGCGACGCGCCAGCGCTTGAGGTCGACGGCGAAATGCACGGCGACGCCGCCCTGTCGGAGGAGCTCAGGCGGCGGGTCATGCCCGACAGCCGGCTTGCCGGCAGCGCCAATCTGCTGGTCTTTCCAACGCTTGATGCCGCTAATATTGCGCTCAACCTGATCAAGGTGATGACCAATGCGCTGCATGTCGGGCCGATCCTGCTGGGCGCCGGCGCACCAGCCCATATTCTCACCCCGTCGGTCACCTCGCGCGGCGTCGTCAACATGACGGCGCTGGCCGCCGTGGAGGCGCAGGAGCGGGCGAGCCGGCGGTCGACGAACGGCTAGTCAATCCAATCGGCGCAGCGCGGCGCCGGCTGGTCGCCCCACGGCATGATCGGCACGGTTGAGGTGGAATTCTTCGGCGAGCCCTCAATCAGCTTGTCGGAATAGACCAGATAGACCAGCACGTTGCGCTTGACGTCGCAGCCGCGCACGATCTGCATCTTCTTGAACAGGATGGAGCGGCGCTGGCGAAAGACGTCGTCGCCCTGACCAAATTTTTCCTTGAAGGTCACCGGACCGATCTGCCGGCAGGCCAGCGATATGTCGGAGACCTCCTCCGCAACGCCGAACATGCCGCCGACCCCGCCCTTTTCCGGCACGGTGTAGTGGCAGGCGACGCCGTCGACCAGCGGGTCGTCGATGCCGTAGGTGGCAAGCTTGTGGTCGGGCGTCAGCAGCTTGAAGACCGTCGATTTCTTGAAGATCAGGTCCGGGCCTTCGGCGATGGCCGGGGCCGCCAGGCCGATCATCAGACCGACGGCGATCAGGGCGGCAAATGTCAGACGCATGGTTGCGGTCTCCATCTGAAAGACGTCTCATCGGGCTGCCAGTCACTTGGGGATTGCGGCGCCGGCGCGCCAGTGCCTTTTGCGCCGGCGCAAATTCGGCTATCGGTTCAGTTGCGGCGGCAAGGCGCCGCCGGACAGACAGGGCAACGGCGTCACGACGGCATGGGTGATGGAATCGTGAAGACGGGCAGAGCGGCTTTCGGACACTTCAGGCTGATATGGCTTGCGGTTGTCGTGATGGCTCCGGCGCTGGTGCCGGGTTCCGCGCCGGCCGCGTCTGACTGCGCCGATCTCGCCGCTGAATTGTCGCGCCTGCGCTCCGGCGCATCGCCGGCCATGACGGCGCAGGCGGCGACATATCAGCGCCAATGGCTGGAGCAATCGGCAGCGCTGGCGCGCGAGCGATCGAAGGCGCGGCGGGCCAATTGTTCGGCACGCGGCTTTTTGTTTTTCCGCAGCAAGCCGGAGCCGGCCTGCCGGCAGATCGTCCCCAGGATCCGGCAGTTGCAGGCCAGCGTCGACAGGCTCGACCGGCTGCGGCGGGCTGCTTCCGATACCCGCTCGCGCAGCAACCGCATCGCCGAGATCCGCGCCGCCATGCTGCAGAACAACTGCTACGACGACTTTGAGATGACCAGTTTCCGCAACAGGTCGGAATTCGAAGCCTTCTTCAACGGCGAGTTCGACCTGGAGACGGCGCCCGGCTTCACCTTCCGGACGCTGTGCGTGCGGGCCTGCGACGGCTATTATTTCCCGATCAGCTTCGCGACGACGCGCGATCAGTTCGCCGCCGATCAAATGATCTGCCAAGCCAGATGTCCCGGTGCTGAGGTCGAACTCTACTATCACGACAATCCCGGCGGCGAATCGGAAGACATGGTGTCGCTGAACGGCGTGCCTTACGAGAACCACCCGGCGGCGTTCCAGTACCGGGCGAAATACGACAAATCGTGCACCTGCGGCAGCAATCGTCCGTCGCTGTTTTCGGTGGCCGGCAACCTGCGATTGTCGGAAGCCGACGGCCGCCTGTCGCTTCGCAAGCCGCAGTTGCCGGGCGGGGCGCGCTCTGTCGCGCTTCCGCGCGCCAGGCCGGGCCTGGGCGAAGACCCGGAAACGGTGATCAATCGCGCCGGCGATTTTCGGATCGACGCAATCACCCGTCTTGCTGGCGCACGGCGCGCGACGGGCCGCGACGGTCGGCCGGTGCGGATAGTCGGTCCAGCGTATTGGGGCAACCAATCAAGGGAAGAAGTTGTCCTAACTCCGGTCCCGAACTGACACCGGTCAGCGCCAGCCGCAGCGGCATGAAGAGCCGCCGGCCGCTGCGCCCCGTTGCCGCCTTCAGCGCCTCGGTCCAATGCCGCCAGGTGTCGGCGGTCCATGGCTCCGGCGGCAGGAGCTGTGCGGCGGTCGCCAGAAAGTCGGCATCGTCGGGCGTCATCAACGGCTCCACCGGGCCGGTGACTACCTGCCACCAGAGCGCGGCATCCGGCAGCCGTTCAACATTGCCGCGCACGGCCAGCCAGAAGGCCTCGCCGCCGCCGATGCCGGCCGCCTGCAGGCGGTCGGCGACACTTGCAAAGGGCAGCTCTGAAAGCAGCCGGGCGTTGAGATGGCGCAGCTCGCCGGCGCTGAAGCGGCAGGCCGCCCGGTTGACGATCTGCGGGCTGAAAATGGCGGCAAGGCCGCCGAGATCAGAGACCGGGCGGACCGGCTCGGAGGTGCCGATCAGCGTCGCATAGGCGGCGACCGCCATTGCCTCCAGCCCCTCCTCGCGCAGGGCAGCGATCGACAGGGCCAGATCGCGCTTCGACAGGCCGACGCCGCTTTCCGACTGCAGCAAATTGTGATGGCCGAAGGCCGGCGGCTCGGCGCCCAGGGCGGCAAACAGCGCAAGCTGCGCGCCGGTATTGGTGACATGGTCGTCGCCGCGGATGACATGGCTGACCGTCATGGCGATGTCGTCGACGACGGAGGGCAGCGTGTAGAGATAGCTGCCGTCGGCGCGCACTAGCACCGGATCGGACATCGATGCCAGATCGATGCTCTGCCGGCCCTTGAAGAGGTCCTGCCAGGTGATGTCGGTGCGCTGCGGCGCCAGCGGATCGCCGGCATGGTTGGGCAGCAAGAAGCGCCAGTGCGGCTGGCGCCCGGCCGCTTCCAGCTCCGCTTTCTCCGCCTCGCTCAGCATGAGCGCGCGCCGGTCATAGACCGGCGGCAGGCCGCGGGCGCGGCGGCGGGCGCGCTGTCGGTCAAGCTCCTCGGCCGTCTCGTAGCAGGGATAAAGCAGGCCGGCCTTCCTCAACTTTTCCGCCGCCGTCTCGTAACCGGCAAAGCGCTGCGACTGGCGCTCGATGCGGTCAGGCTCAATGCCCAGCCAGCGCAGATCGGCGAGAATGGCATCGGCGAATTCGGCGCGCGAGCGCTCTGGGTCGGTGTCGTCAAAGCGCAGGATGAAGGTGCCGCCGGCCGGCTTGGCGAACAGCCAGTTGTAAAGTGCGGTACGGGCATTGCCGACATGGATCATGCCGGTCGGCGACGGCGCGAAGCGGACGACGGGCGGGCTCATGCGGCCCGTCTAGAGCGTTTTGCGGCAAGCGGCAATGTGCGCCCTGCCCGGCCGGCTCCGACCCGGCAAGACACTATGCGGTCGCGACGACCGGCCGGGCGGCGCGCCGGCGCAAGCGGCCGGCGGCCAGCGCCAGAACCGGCGACACGACAAGGCAATAGGCGGCCATGACATAGATCTGCGTGATGACGGCGACCGACCAGTCGATCAGCCAGCCGACGACGCCCGGTCCGAGCGCGCTGGCAAAGACCATGGCAGCAAAGACCAGCGAGCGAACCGCACCAAGATGGCGGATGCCGTAGATCTCCGGCCACAGCGCGCCGAGCACCGTTATCGTGACCCCGGAACTGATGCCCATGAAGAGCATGAAAAGCGGAATGGNNCAGCGTGAATGCCGGCAGCAGGCGCGTGCTGTCCCAGCGGTCGGTGACCCAGCCGGCGACCAGCGAGGCAATGACCGTCATGCCGGCATGTAGCGGATAGGCGCTGACGAACCAGACGAGCTGCCAGCCCTTGGTCTCAACGATATGCACCTGGTGGAAATACACTGCCGTGCCCATGAAGGGCGGCGCCAGAAAACCGAGATTGACGGCCCAGAACAATGGATCGCGAAGCACCTGGGAACGGCTCCACTGGCGAATTTCCGGCAATTGCGCAGCGGCCTGGCGGGCCGACATCGGCACGCGATCGACGGCGAGCAGGAGGTAAAGCGCCGGCATGGCGAGAAACAAAACAGCGGCGGCCGAGAGCAGCCAGGTCTGCCGCCAGCCGAAGGCCAGCGCCAGCGTCACGGCGAGTGGCGGCAGAACCGCCTGACCGATCTGGTGGCCAAGGCCGGCGATTGCCACGGCGCGGCCGCGCTGGCGCGAATACCAGCGGCCCATCGCCGTCATGGCGACATGGGTGGCCATGCCCTGGCCGAAAAAGCGCAGGCCGAAAATGATCACCAGCAGAAAGGCCGGCGAGCCGGCGATGGCGGTCAGCGCACAGGTAGCGGCAAGACCGGCGAGCACCGCCATGCCAAGACTGCGTGGCGTCCAGACATCGGCGATCCTGCCGGCAAGCATCATGGCGGCGGCGCTGGCCAGGGTTCCGGCCATATAGATGCCGCCGAAATCGCCGTGGCTCAGACCGAAGGCGGCACGGATATCGCCGGAAAAGACGGATATGAAAAACGTCTGCCCGAAACTGGAGGCCAGCGTCAGCAGCAGGCCGGCCAGCAGCCAGCGGGCATTCGCCCTTAAAAAGCCGGGCTCGGCCGTCGGCGGCAAGGTCTAGACCCGGTCGCGATAGTGGTTGGTGATCGGGTAACGCCGGTCGCGGCCGAAATTGCGGCGCGTGATCTTGACGCCGGGCGCGGACTGCCGGCGCTTGTATTCGGCGATGTAAAGCAGTTTTTCCACCTTGCGGACGGTTTCCAGGTCGAAGCCGGCGGCGACGATCTCGCCGACGCTTTTTTCCTGCTCAACGAGGGCTTCCAGGATGGCGTCGAGATCGTCATAGGGCGGCAGCGTATCCTGATCGGTCTGGCCTTCCCGCAATTCCGCGCTGGGCGGCTTTTCGATGATGCTTTCAGGGATGACGATGCCTTCAGGCCCTTGAAAGGCCGGCAGATGATTGGCGTTGCGCCAGCGGGCAAGGCGGAAGACCTCGGTCTTGTAGAGGTCCTTGATCGGGTTGAAGCCGCCATTCATGTCGCCGTAGAGCGTCGCATAGCCGACGGAGACTTCCGACTTGTTGCCGGTGGTCACCAGCATGGCGCCGAATTTGTTGGAAACGGCCATCAGCGTCGCGCCGCGCACGCGCGATTGGATATTCTCCTCCGCCACGCCGGGCGGCAGATCGTCAAACAGGGGCTTGAGCAGCTTGTCGAAGCCCTCCACTGCAGGGGCGATCGGCAGCGTGTCGTAGCGCACGCCGAGCGTGGCGGCGCATTCGGCGGCATCGGAGAGGCTGAGATTGGAGGTATAGCGGTAAGGCAGCATGATGCAGTGGACGCGCTCCGCCCCCAGGGCGTCGACGGCGATCGCCGCGCAGACGGCGGAATCGATGCCGCCGGAAAGACCGAGCACGACGCCGGGAAAGCCGTTCTTTTCCACATAATCGTGCAGGCCGAGCACACAGGCCTGCCAGTTGGCGGCGGCGGCATCGGGCAGATCGGCCCGCGGCCCGTCCAGGCAGCGCCAGCCCGCAGCAGCGTTTTGCCAGCGGGTCAAGGCAAGACCGGTCTCAAACTGCGGCATCTGGAAGGCCAGCGTGCGGTCGCCGTTGAGGCCGAAGGAGCCGCCGTCGAAAACCAGCTCGTCCTGGCCGCCGGTCTGGTTGGTATAGATAACCGGCAGAGAGGTCTCCACGATACGCGCCACGGCGACCTGCAGACGCTCGTCGGCCTTGTTGACCCAGTAGGGCGAGCCGTTCGGCACAATCAGCAGTTCGGCGCCGGTCTCCAGCAGGCACTCGGCGACGTCGTCGACCCAGATGTCCTCGCAGATCGGCAGGCCCAGCCTGATGCCGCGAAAATCGACCGGCCCCGGCAGCGGCCCGGCGGCAAAGACGCGGCGCTCGTCGAAGACGCCGTAATTGGGCAGCTCGACCTTGTGGCGAACCGCCTGGATGCGGCCGGCGTCAAGCAGCAGCACGGAATTGTAAAGCCCGCCATTCTCGCGCCACGGACAGCCGACGACGATGCCCGGCCCGTCCCCGGTGACCGCAGCCAGCTCCTCCGCGGCGGCCCGGCAGGCGTCCTGGAAGGCCGGCTTGAGCACCAGATCCTCGGGCGGATAGCCGGAGACGAAGAGCTCCGTCAACACCAGCAGGTCGGCGCCGCCGGCGGCCGCCTCCGCATGCGCCCGGCGGGCCTTTTGCGCATTGCCGGCAAGATCGCCGACGACCGGATTGAGCTGGCCGACGGCGACGGTGAGACTGGTGGGCGCTGATGCTGTCATGGACGCGGGTTTACCGCGCCCGGATCAAGCCGGCAATGGAGCCTAGGCTGCCGCCTTCTGTTCCATGCGATAGGCGTCCATGGCCAGCAGGCCGAATTCGACGGCGTCGTGCAGGCGGACGCCGGCCGCGTTGTCGCCGGCGGCGCCAAGCGCCACAAACAGCGGCATGAGATGCTCGTCGGTGGGATGGTTCTCCACCGCAAAGGGTGCCTGGCGGCGATAGTTGAGCAGCGCGGCAATGTCGCCTTCGTCCAGCCGTTCGGCGATCCAGCGCGCAAACGCCTCCACCCAGGGCTCGATCGTGGTGTCGCCGCTCGTCATGCGGCCGCTGGAAAAAAGCTCATGCAAATTGTGGGTCAGCGAGCCGGAGCCGAGCACCAGCACGCCGTCATCGGCAAGCGGCGCCAACGTCCGGCCGACGCGGTGATGCCAGGCGGCGTCCTGGCCCGGCTGCACGGAAAGCTGGGCGACGGGAATGTCGGCCTCAGGATAGATCAACATGAGCGGCACCCAGACGCCGTGGTCATAGCCGCGGCGCTCCACCAGCTCCGGCGCCAGCCCGGCCCCGGCGAGCAGCGCGTGGGCGACCTCCGCGACATCGGGCGCGCCGACAGCGGCGTAGACGATGTCGCGCAGGCGCGGGTCGAAGCCGCCGAAGTCGTAGATCATGCCCGGCGCCGGGTCGCTCACCAGCGCCGGCCGGTCGGTCTCAAAATGCGCCGAGACGGTGAGCACGGCGCGCGGCCGCGGGCCGTCGGCGGCGAAACGCTTGAGAAAGCGATGCGTCGCCGTCTCATTCAGCGCCATTTCCGGCGAGCCGTGGGAGATAAAGAGCGGTTCGATTCGGTTTGCCATGACTATCATCCTTTGCCGGCAAGATAGGCCGGGCAATGCCGGCGAAAAGCCGGCGGCCGCTTGACGGAGCGTTCACCGGGCGACGCCTATCGCGGCCCGCGCCGCTCAGCCGTGGGGCCGCTGCGGCAGGCCGTCGGTAATGTCGTAATAGTCACCCTTTTCGGCAACGAAGATGTGTTCGGCAAGGGCGAGGCCGGTCGGCTCGTCGAGGCAGCCGGCATAGATGGAGACGGTGTCGGCGCCGTTTTCACGCCAGAAAAGATGGGCGCCGCAGGTGGCGCAAAAGCCGCGCCTTGCCGCCGGCGTTGCCGCATACCAGGTGATCGCCGCCTCGCCGGCGACCTGAAGGCCGGCCTGCCGAACCTCAGTGGCGGCCAGGTAGTGGCCGGACTGGCGGCGGCAGGAGCGGCAATGGCAGGCGATCGCCGCGCGCAACGGCCCGGCGGCGGAAAATCTCACCGCGCCGCAATTGCAGCGGCCGGTCACTGTTTCGCCCGATATCACAGTATCCTCGCTATCGTCGTGCACAGCCGGGCCGGCGTTCCGCATTCAGTCTGCAACGACCCGGCTCAGGCCTTGATGGCCGTTTTGTCGCCGTCTGGAAACCCTTTCTTGACCGTTGCGGCGGTATTGCGGCCCTGCAGCGCTCCGGCGCCGNNCCCTGCAGCGCTCCGGCGTCGGGTCTGCCACCATGCCGTCTTTTGCCGGCAGGCCTGCGGTTTCTTTGGGCCGGACGGGCTGCGCGTTCAGCGGTGCGGAAGCAGACCATGAGCACGCTTTCCATCCTCGCCGGCCTCGTTGTCACAGTCCTGGGGATCGGCGCCATGTGGCTGACCTGGTTCTTCGACCAGGTGCGACGCGGCGAGCGCATGATGGTCTCGCGCACATCCATCAAGGCGCGGCCGGAGCGGGTCTGGTCGAAAATCAGTGACGGCGGCACCATAAACGGCATCGTCGGCTTGAGCGTGCAGCGGCAGACGCTGCCCGACGAGCCCGATGTCATTGAAACCATCATCGGGTTCCAGGGCGGATCGAGCCGCGTCCTGGAACGGGTCATCCGCAACGATCCGCTGCGGCAATGGGTGACCCATGCAGAAGCGATCGATGGGCAACGCCAGCCCTACGGCGCCGGCCACTGGGAATCCTTCGCGCTGCGGCCGGGCCGCTCGGCAACCGAGGTGGTGCTGGCGCAACAAGGCGATTTCGGCTCGCTGTTCAGCGCCCTGTTCTCGTGGTATTGCGGCCGCCGAACGCTGCGCAACCTGAAAAAGGCCTCCGAACCGGCGAAGTCCGAGGTCTATCCGCAAAACCCCTAAAACGACCTGATCATCTGGATGCCGGCAAGCGCCGGCCTCGTCTTCGTGCGGGGTGGCCGGTTCAGGCCGTGCGGGTAAGCGCAGCTACTGGCCGGCGGCGATCCTTACAGCTTCGCGGCTGCGTTCGGCCTTCAGCCGCTCGGCGACGAGAAAGGCCAGTTCCAGGGCCTGCTCGGAATTGAGCCGCGGGTCGCAGTGGGTGTGATAGCGATCCGACAGGTCGTCGTCGGAAATCGCCCGGGCGCCGCCGGTGCATTCGGTGACATTCTTGCCGGTCATTTCGACATGGATGCCGCCGGCATGGGTGCCTTCCGCCTCGTGGACGGCGAAAAATTCCTCCACCTCGCGCAGGATCAGGTCGAAAGGCCGGGTCTTGAAGCCGCTCGCCGCCTTGATGGTGTTGCCGTGCAT
>JABAOE010008936.1_pt1 | contig 10125 bp, 9 predicted proteins | sample 7062141 | NCBI WGS metagenome assembly JABAOE01 (sample SAMN14538627, study PRJNA623070) | marine sediment metagenome | biome: marine biome [ENVO:00000428]; feature: marine pelagic biome [ENVO:01000023]; material: deep marine sediment [ENVO:00002113] | place: India: Gulf of Khambhat ...
CCGATGGCGGCGATGTCGTCATGGGTGGTGCGGCACGGGCTTTACCGGATCCCGCAGTACGTAATCTTTATACGAACAATTCGGGCACCAACCTGACTAATACGGCAAACCAGCTGACGCCGTCGAATGCCGGTGCATTCAGCGACGCCGATTTCGGCCTGACCGGTTCCGCTTCGGAACCGAGTATCGACGAGATCATTCGCTGGGCGCGAGGTGAGGACCTGCTCGACGAGAATAAAGACGGGTCAACGACTGATGTTCGCTACGCCATGGGCGATCCCTTGCATGCCAAGCCGGCGGCGGTTGTCTACGGCGGCACGGAAGCCAATCCGGATGTCGTGGTTTATACAGCGACCAACGACGGCTACCTGCACGCCATCAACGGCAGCAACGGGCAGGAGCTTTGGTCTTTCGTGCCGAAAGAGATGTTGCCGAGGTTTTCACAACTCTATTTCGACACCCAGCAAAAGTACAAGAGCTACGGCATCGACGGTAACGTCGTATCGGTCGTCAAGGATGACAACGATAACGGCATCGTCGACGGTTCCGACTTCGTGTACATCATCTTCGGCCTGCGGCGCGGCGGCTTCAATTACTATGCACTCGACGTAACCAACAAGACCGACCCGCAGCTTCTGTGGCAGGCCACTTACCCGGACATGGGCGAGAGCTGGTCGACGCCGGTCGTTACGCGCATCGACATCAATACGAGCGGCACCAATGCCGATGATGCCGTCGTCGTCGTCGGTGGCGGCTACGATACCGTCCACGACACCTCGACCTATCCGGGAACAACGGAAGACGCCGTCGGCAACGGCATCCATGTCCTGGACCTCGTAACAGGTGCGGAACTGTGGCGAGCCGGAAACGATGCCGGCGCGGACCTGCAGATTGCCGGCATGACCCGTTCGATTGCCTCGCAGATTCGTGTCGTCGACATGAGCGGCGACGGCTTCGCCGACCGCTTTTATGCGGCAGACATGGGCGGCCAGATCCTGCGCGTAGACATAAAGAACGGCCAGGCTCCCGGCAGCCTCGGCGCAGGCGGTGTCATCGCACAGCTCGGTGCCGAAGGCGACCCGACCCAGGACTTCGCCGTGACGCGGCGCTTCTTCAACGCGCCGGACGTGTCGATCTTCGAGGACCGCCTCGAGAACAAGCGTTTCATCTCGATCAACATCGGCAGCGGCTACCGGGCGCATCCGCTCGACGAGTCCGCCGAAGACCGCTTCTTCTCGGTACGCGATCCTGATGTATTCAACCAGCTGACGCAGGCGGCCTACGATAGCTACGATATCGTCAAGGACGCCGACCTCGTCGAGGTCAGCGGTTCGGTACGCACAGTCATCGGTCCCACCGACCGCGGCTGGAAATTCACCTTGCCGTCCAACCAGAAGGTGCTGGCGGATTCGCTGACGTTCAACGACATCGTGACCTTCGTCGGCTTCGCGCCGGAGGAGAACGGCTCCGATCCTTGCGCCCCGAGTCTCGGCAGGAACTTCCTGTACCAGGTCTACGTAGAGAACGGCGACCCGGTCGTCAACAACCTGGATACGCTCGATCCTGGCGACGCGGACGATGAGCGGATGCAAGAACTGGCGCAGGGCGGCATCGCACCGACGCCGACCATCCTGTTCCCGAGCCCTGACGATCCGAACTGCACCGGTACCGATTGTGCACCGCCACCGCTCGGTTGCGTGGGTGTCGAGTGCTTCGATCCTGGATTTGCAAACAATCCGGTCAGGACGCTCTGGACGCAGGATGGAATACAATAGAAGAATTAAGCGAGTTCGACAGGAGACAAGAACTGATGCGAAGGTACATGCGTGGCGTAACGCTGATGGAGTTGATGATCGTGGTGGTCGTCATAGGCATATTGACGGCAGTCGCTTATCCAAGCTACCGGCAATATGCGGCAAAAGCCAAGCGAAACGAGGCTAAATCCGCCTTGTTGCAGATAGCGACGCTGCAGGAAAGATTCTATTTGCAGAATGCCACTTATACGACGGACATGACCAAACTCGGTTTTCCGGTTTCAGACAATTTCCTGACGGACTCCGAGTCGTACATCGTCGATGTGACGGCAGCCAGCGCGTCGGCCTTCAGCGCAACCGCGACTTATCAGAAAGGCGATGCCGAAGCCGGCAAATGCGCAACGTTCTCGATCGACGGTGCCGGGTCAAAGACGTCGACACCGCATGATGACTGTTGGACCAATACGCGACGCTGAGCGTCAATAAAATTGCAGAAAACAAAAGCCGGCCTGGCAACAGGCCGGCTTTTTAATTTTCGGTTTGCTGTTGGCGGCCGGACAGGAACAGCGCGTCGATGATCAGGAACGCTGCCCCGACCGTGATCGCCGAATCGGCGACATTGAATGAGGGGAACGGCCAACCGAATATTAAAACCTGTATAAAATCAACGACATGCCCGTGCATTATGCGGTCGATCACGTTACCGATCGCGCCACCGAGCACGAGCGATAAGCCTGCGGACAAAACGACCTGCCTGTCACGGCGAATGCGCCAGAGCCAGACGAGAATAGCGCCGCCGACGACAGTACCGAGAACGATGAAAAACCAGCGCTGCCAGCCGGAGGCATCCGCGAGGATGCTGAATGCCGCACCCGTGTTTTGCTGGTGGGTAATGTTGATAAAAGAATTTACGGGCACCTTGTCGTAAAGCTCGACCCATTTGATGATCGCCGATTTCGTCAACTGATCGAGCCCGATCACGAGAATCGACAACGATACCCAGATGGCGTACGCAGCGTAGCCTTTCGATTCCTTAACAGTCGTTTCTGCCAATGTTGCTGTCCTTCTTGTACGAGCGCTTCTCAGGCTGCCAGGATTTCCCGGGCGCGGGCCGAATCACGGTGCATCTGTTCGACCAGTTCCTGCACATCGTCGAATTTTTCTTCGCTGCGCAAGCGCGCTATGAAGTCCACGTGAATATACTCGCCGTAAATGTCCTTATCAAAATCGAAAACGTGCACCTCGAGAAGCGGTTTTGTTCCTGCAAACGTTGGTCGTGTGCCCACGCTCGCGACGGCGTCGAGCGGGCCCCAGTTTCGACCGGTAACACGAACCGCGAATATTCCCATGACCGCGCTTTGTAGCCTATTGAGATTCACGTTCGCGGTCGGGTAACCGAGCTTGCGACCCATGTGATTTCCTTCGATCACCTTGCCCGACATCCTGTAGTCCGTGCCGAGGAGTCGGCGCGCCTGTTCCATATCTCCCTTCCACAAGGCATCCCGAATCACGGTGCTGCTTACCCTTACGTCGTCGACAATGACACTTGGCATTTCCTCGACGGAAAAACCTAGCGCAGCGCCCGCTCTTTGCAGGGTCTCCAGGTGACCCGCCCGGTTCTGGGCGAAACGAAAGTCATCGCCGATGACGAGATGATTGACATTCAGCGAGTGAATGAGAATACGACGAATGAAGGTATCCGCGCTGATGTTCTTCATCGCTTCGTCAAAACGCGGGCAATAGAACACGTCGACGCCGAAATCCGCAAGCGCTTCGAACTTCTCGCGAAATCGCATCAAGCGGGCCGGCGGACGCTCCTGCGAGAAAAACTCCTTTGGCGTCGGTTCGAAACTCATCACGATCGACGGTATGCCTTCCGCTTTCGCATACTCGAGGACGTGCCCCAGCAGTTTCTGGTGCCCGAGATGCAAACCATCGTACGAGCCGATGGTCGCGACACTGCCGTGAGCGACCAGGTCGAACGGAAAACTGTCGATCGTGCGTGCCAGGCGCATGGTCAGTGCTGATTACCTCATCAGGGCCGGCCAGACAAGCGGAATTGCGAGAATCGCATACCAAGTATCGCGAGCGTAACAAAATACACGCCTGCGGCAGCAACGATCACGATCATCAGCTGATAAATCCGCTCGAAACTGCCGGCCGCGATCCACCAGTCGACCGGCCGCTCCATCCAGACGAGTACGCCGATCATGGCCGCGTTCGCAGCGAGGTTCCTCAAAAGGAACAGTCCCCAGCCTGTCGAATGGCCGAGCTGTCGTCGCTGCCGCAGGCCCCGGTACAGGAGCCACGCGTTGGCGATGGCGGCTACCGAAGTCGCCAGCGCCAGCCCTGCGTGACTCGCAGCATAACCGATACTCGTCAGGTACCAGGCCAGCAGCACGCTCAGCACGAAATTGACGGCCAGCGCGATCAGTCCGTACTTGACCGGCGTCCGCGTGTCTTCCTGGGCAAAGAACGCCGGCGCCAGTATCTTGACGAAGGAGAAGCCAATCAGTCCGAGCGCGAAGGCCTGCAGGCTGATGGCCGCCATGTCCACGTCGAGCCTGGAGAAAATGCCGCCATAAAAAAGTGTAACGAGCAGCGGCGACGCAAGCATAACCAGTCCGATTGCGGCCGGCACCGCGATGATGACGACGAGTTTCATCGACCAGTCCAACGTTCGCGAGAATTCCTCCATGGATTGATTCGCTGCCTGCTTCGACAGCGTCGGCAACATGACCGTGGCCAGCGCGATGCCGAAAAGGCCCAGGGGGAACTCCATCAAGCGATCCGAGTAATACAGGTAGCTGATCTTGCCGACGCCGAGCAGCGACGCGATGATGCCGCCGATCAGCACGTTTATCTGCGCTACCGACGAGCCAAAAATTGCCGGCAACATCAGGGCGCCAACGCGACGCACGCCGTCGTGTCGCGGCCTCCATCTCGGCCGCGGCACGGCATGAATCCTGGCGAGGAACGGGACCTGGAAAACGAGCTGAATCAAACCGGCAAGAAACACGCCGTAAGCGAGCGCCATGCCGGGCTCTTCGAGTAGCGGCGCCAACCAGAGCGCACAGGCAATCAAAACGACATTCAGTATGACAGGCGTGAACGCCGGCGCGGCGAACTTGCCGTAAGTGTTCAGAATTCCTGCTGCACATGCCGTCAGTGACACGAACAACAGGTACGGAAACGTGAAACGCAGCATCGCCGTCGCGAGATCGAACCTGCCATCTTCACCGACGAATCCGGGTGCCACAATCAGCACGAGCAAGGGCGCCGCGATGACGCCGATCAGTGTGACGACGAATAAGGCGAGACCCAGGGTACCTGCAATCGCGTCGACGAATTCGCGGGCTTTGTCGTGATCCTGATTCTCCTTGTACCGCGCCATCACGGGAACGAAGCCCTGCGAAAACGCACCCTCGGCGAAAAACCGCCGCAACATGTTCGGGATTCGGTTCGCGACGATAAACGCGTCCATGACGATGGTCGCGCCGAAGAAACGGGCGAAGACGATGTCGCGCACGAGACCCAGGATCCGCGACAGCAGGGTCATACCGCTGACGACCGAGGTGGACTTCAAGAGTGTACGGCCCGAAACGCGTCTGTGGCGCCGCTGGCTCACGTCTGGGGCATCTGTGCCGGAGGGTTGGTCCTGCTGCATCGGGGCATCGGTTTCGGGCCGCTGGAGGGCCCTAGTCTAGCCCGAAATGCAGCCAAAAATCAGTGCTTTAGACACGCCCTGACCCGGTCATTGACAATCCGGCGCGGCGCGCGAATAATACGCCGCTCTTTGGACCCGGATCGCTCTATAAGATCCCGGCCAAACTCCTGAACCAACGGAAGTTTTTGCATTGGCGAATATCAAGTCAGCCCAGAAACGCGCCCGCCAGGCGGACAAGCGACGGCTACATAACATGGGCCAGCGCTCGAAGATGCGCACGCACATCAAGGCAGTCATAGCGGCGGTCGAGAAAGGCGACAAGGAAGCTGCGGTTGCCGCTTACAAGGCGGCCGTGCCCGTGATCGACAGCATGATCAACAAGGGAATCGTCAACAAGAACAAGGCGGCCCGGCACAAGAGCCGCCTGAACAAGATGGTGAAAGCGCTCGCCGCCTGATCTCTTGGCGCTGTCAGGCGCCGATACCGAAAAAGTTTCCTACCAGCACTTGGTGCCGCTACCGGTGTGCCCTTTGTTACCGGTGTGCGTCAGGGTCAGGCTCGCGCACTGCGTATCTTTGTCTGCCTGTTGCAGTTGCGGTTCGGCCGTTGCCGTGTAGGTCGTCGCCGATGTATCGGAAAGCGAGACGTTATAGACGCGATTCGGGTCTGAGGCGTCAACGAGCTTGCCCTCCTCGTCCATCATGAATGGACTCGCCGAGTAGCCGAGACTTTCGAGCGAGGACGCATACGACTTGTTATCCATGAAGTACTGTTGCTGCCGGTCTGCGACCTGGAGCAGCATCGAAGTACCCGCGGCGCGTTTCGCCCTGATTACGTATTGGACATACAGCGGATACGCCGACGAGGCGATGATCGCGATGATTACCACCACGATCATCAGCTCGAGCAACGTAATGCCTGACTGTCGTCCGTATCGACGGAAATTATTCATATTTTTTCTCTACAAATCGGTGTCTTCGTGCAGATACCAGTAAGTCCTCCAGCGCGTGGCCACATCGACGGTGTCGATCTGCAGGTCGGGCCGCAGGATCTTGTTCGGCGGAATCGACACGACCTCAGCCGGTATGCCTAGCGACTTCAGCTCGACGTCGCGATCTTCCTTGGTCGTTCCCGCGTCGCCTGCATCCGGATCGTTCGGGTCATCGGAGGTGTCGTAGTTGATGACTGCAGCTGCCGTCTGCAACGAGACTGCGTACAACTTGCCGCCGCCTTCGCTCGGCGTGCACGCAGTTTCTGCGCTCGAACCTGGCGGGATATACGAGGTAAAGAATACGGACCCTGAAATCGTCAGCGGCGTCGCGAGAACCTTCTCGCCCAATGTTTCCATCTGCAGCTTCCAGCCGGTCGTGAGATCGAGGCCACAATCGCTGCCTTCCTGCAGGCAGTTGTCGGTGACGTCCGCCAGGTCTGCTAACTCGAAGCCCGTGTCCGTGCCGGCGCCGACTGCCGTGCCCCGATCCTTGATCACGAACATCCAGTTGCCGGCCGTTCCGCCGTTATCGAGCGGATCGGCGCGGTCGCCTGAGCCGATAACAACGGCGTCGAAGTTGCCGTTCCCGTCCCTGGTCTGCACGAGGTCAGGCCGGTGGAAGAATCGGCGATCGTCCCATTTTCCGGAGCCACCGCTTCCGTGACGCCCGAGCGACGCAAGCAGCGTGAGGTCCCAGCCCGACGTATTGTTGCCCTCGAGGTCGGCCCGCCACACGTTGCCGCCGGTATCGCCGACGACGATGCGATCGGTCAGGCCGTCGCCGTCAGTGTCCGCGACGGTCAGCGCCGACGGGATGCTGTCCACGAGGCTCGCATGTTCAAAAACTTTGGCCGAGGCACCACCGGAACCACCGCGGGCTTTCCAGATCAGGTCACCGGTCTCGGCATTGACGACGTAAATGGCGTTCCCTTCGGAGTCGTCGCTGCCGACATCACTTCGATCGTCCTTATTGATGTCATAGCCACCGGCAAAGAAGACGGCGGGAACGGGACCACTGCCGGCATCGACCATGCCGACGCGCGGATTCGAGAAAGTCAGCCCGAGCTCGGAAAAATCGCCGGACTTGTCGATAGTCCACATGAGGCGCGGCATCTCCGGGTTCGTGATGTCGAGCGCGTAGTACATCTTGCCGCCGCGACGCAGCCCGAAGAACAGCCAGACCCTGTCGCCGGTCTCGATATTGCCGTCGAAATCCCGGTCCTCGATGTAGGCGACCGGTGCACCGTCCACCGTGTATGGATGCTTGACGCTCGTCGCATTCGTCCGCAGGACTTTTTGCGCTGCCATCGTTGCACGTGGCATGAAGGCCCAGACTTCCTCGCCGCTCTCCGCGCCACCTGTCGATGTGTTGCGAATCATGCGCATCATGCCGTCGTTGGATCCCACGGCAAGGTAAATAGCCGGATTACCCGAGCTGTAACCGCCGCGCGTTCCGAAGTTGATCGGTAATGGGCGCGAATGCAGTGAATCGCCGAAGATCCATTCGCGAGCTTCGTTCTTGATCCTGTCGCCGTCGAGATCATCGACGTCCAGGCCACGCGCGTATGCGAGGAGTGTCGCAGCTTCACCTACGGTGGCCGCATTCAGGTCACTCTGCAGCTCGGCGGCGATGGTCAGGTCGACATTCAGTGCGGCGAGCGAGGTCGGGGTGCGGTCGTAGTAAATCGTCCGGCCGCCGAGTCCGTTCGCAGACTGCGGGCTGCCGCTCAGGAAGCCCGGAATTTTCTGCCCGGCGCCGCCGCGCGCGACGGTACGGCCGTCTCGCCCGGTTACCTCACCCGCCTGCAAGTCGGGCAGCGGTAACTCGTTCGGCAATGTCCAGTGCGTCAGGGCGTCGAAGCGCAGGCGACCATCGGCAGCCACCGCTCCCTGCCCGAGTGCGTCGAGCAGTGCGCTGTTGGCGCTCGAGCTGTTGGCGCCGATCAGTTTCAGTTTCTTGACGTTGCCAACCCAGGCGGGTCTTGCACCTTTATCCGCCTGGAACAGGCCGATGTAGACGTTGTCCGTGATTTCCGCGCGGTTGAATACGTTGACCGGCACCGAAGCGGCGACGAAAGTCGTGCTCACACTCAGGATTTGCTTGAATATTTCCTGGAGGGTGGCAACCAGGTCGTCCGGGTTCTGGCTCAGCTCGAGTGGTGCACCAGTACCGCCGGCCTGCGCGTAGCCGATCGTCGTCAAATTGATGAAATTCGGATCGACCAGGAAGTACGAGGTGACATTCTGCTGGTCGGGAAGATTCGGCGTCGACCCGTAGTTGCCATCTGCGAGGTCGGCGTCATACATATAACGAATGACGTCATCAAAATTATCCTGCGTCGAGCCAAAGCCGCCACTCAGGACGGGCGCCCCGATCGCATTATCCGAATCGTCTTCCTGGTTCGCGACGAAGAACAGGTTGTTGACGGTAAATACCTTCGAGCATTCGCCACCGCTCTCGAATGGTGTTTCGTAGTCGCGATTGATCGCGGGCCCGACCTCAATTGAGCTATCCCAGTCGGATTCGGGGTTATCCTGGTCCAGGTTTTTCTGATTGTTCGTGCCATAGTCGGTCCAGCCATTGTGCGCGTTATACACGCCCTGCCCGGTCAGATAACGGAAGAACTCGAAGAACAATTCCTTGCCCTGGTAGGAATGACTCTGGTCACCGATTGGTGTCGGCATCGCATCGAGGATTCCGTGAAACCTTGCCTTGGCCCCATTGCCGTCACCGACTTCGAACTCCTCGAAGCCCATCGCGATGTAACCGCCGTTACTGCAACCGGTGCGGCCGAAGCCTTCGCAATTGGCGCGATGATCGTGGTTCAGCATCAGGCCGACTCGCACGCCCTCGAGCGGATCCATGACCTTGCGCAGCGCGCCGCGCAGCACGTCGAAGAACACATACGGTCCGGTGGGGCTCATGTAGCCTTCGGCGATCAAGGTGTCGCATTCGTTACCGAGGCATGCCGTCGCTGCCAGGTTCGGACGATAGTCGAGCGAGAACATGACCATGGGCAAGCTCTCGGGTGGCAGCGTATTTCCCTGGTCGACATAGATGTCGATGTCGTCCGCGTAGGCGCTGCCAAACATCACGGTCGTCGCCGCGACCGCAAGTGTCAACAAAAACTTGTTCTTCATGGTTTCCATACCTGGCATCCTGAAAATGAATTCTGTGCGGCTAGAATTTCGGCACGAGCACCAGCACGCCCTGGCTCAGCAGCTGCTTGCCGAGCGCCTCTTCGGTCCGGTCGTAGGTCGCCGTGACGCCGAACGAAGCGCTCGTGAACTTGTCGATGCTGGATTCGACACCGCGTGGCGGCGGACGGGTCAACGGTCCTTCGCGTTCCACGCGGGCGCTCAGGTGACCATTGACGACTGCCGTGGCGAGCACCGAGTTTTCCACCGGCAGGTCGAACTGGTCGCAACCAGACTCGCCCGTCGTACAAATCGTGTAGCCCTCGCCGCCGATGACCGGCGTTGCCGAAGGATTGGAAACAATCGCATCTGCAAGCGCCTGCACGCCCTGCTCCGCGACAATTCGCGATTCCTCGTTCTGCGCCATGAACAGGCCGATATTGCTGGCCTGCATCGAAGACACGGTCAGCAGTGAGATCACGACCAGGAACATGATCGTGAACATCAGGATCGCGCCTTCCTGTCGTTTAAGTAATCTGGGTCGTCCTTGCATCATGTCAAAATCCCATGGCATT
>JABAOE010009408.1_pt1 | contig 10120 bp, 13 predicted proteins | sample 7062141 | NCBI WGS metagenome assembly JABAOE01 (sample SAMN14538627, study PRJNA623070) | marine sediment metagenome | biome: marine biome [ENVO:00000428]; feature: marine pelagic biome [ENVO:01000023]; material: deep marine sediment [ENVO:00002113] | place: India: Gulf of Khambhat ...
TCGAAAACATGTCGGTTCAGGTCGTAGTCAAAATACGTGTCGAAAAGGTCTTCTTTTCCGACAAGTGGTCTATCAAGCAGGTCGGAATGAAAATTTCTGTTCAACCGTAGTGGTTGATGAACCTCGAATATGAGGCATATGTCCATGTTAGTTTCTCCTGTGAGAATTGTAGTCTTGATGGTTTTGACAATTTAAGGTTGTGTCTGTCACGTCTACTACTCTTTTTTAAGGGTCTGTTGGATGCTGCACTATTTCAAGGATTTGCTGTTCGTACGGTGGTCTCTTCAATGCGATGTCTTCGGTGTAAGCTCTCAAAGGTTCAGCAACACTCCAAGCCTGTGCAATGCAACCATTAGACTCATGTGGGTGGTCTCCGTCAAAAACTTCACTCACTGTTCCCAGTCCCGCTCTAAAGATCTCTTCTTGAAAGAGAGGTTTCAGAAAGTCGTTAAAAGCAAAGGTTCGCCATCTCTCAGCGTGTCTTTTTGTTTTTAGAAAAGCTGTGATGAATGGACCAGTGAGCCACGCCCAAACAGTTCCATTGTGGTAGGCTTGGTCACGCTGTGTTCTGTTTCCTTCGTATCTTCCTCTATAGCGATGGTCGGAGGATGTCAAGGTTCGAAGTCCATACTTGCCCCAAAGCTTTTTCCATATGATCTCAACCATCTGCTCGGCTTTCTCATCGCCTAGCATAGTAAAATCCAAGGCCGCTCCTATCACTTGGTTTGGTCGTACCGAGGGGTCTTTGTGTCCATTCTGTACCACATCGTAGAGACAACCCTCGTTTGGATTCCAAAATTCTCCAAGGAAGCTCTTCTTTGTTTTTTCGGCCATTTCTAGATACTTTTCTGCTTCCCCCTTTCGGTCAAAACTTGCGGCTAGAAGCTGCATGGTTTTGAGGGCATTATACCAAAGGGCTTGTATCTCCACTGCTTTCCCCGCTCTAGGCGTGACAGGTTGTCCATCTATTACCGCGTCCATCCATGTTAGCTGAGGTCCGTGCATGACTAAACCGTCGTCACCCACGTGAATGTTGTTCAATGTTCCTTCCAGATGATAATCTATAATGGACTTTAATGTGCTCCACAATGCTCGATGCACAAACTCAAACTCGTTCGTATATTTGAGAAACTGAAGAATGGCGTTGAAGTACCAGAGCGAAGCGTCTACCGTGTTGTATTCTGGCTGGTCTCCAGCACGGTCAGGGAACCTATTCGGAATTACGCCTTTTTTGCAGTACCGATTAAATGTCAGCAAAATTTCCTTTGCATCTGCAAATCTTCCAGTTATTAGAGTCAAGCCTGGCAAAGAAATAAGCGAGTCGCGCCCCCAGTCTTCAAACCAGTGATAGCCTGCGATGGCACTTTTCTTTTTCGTGGATTCGCGGTTCACAATGAAAGAATCAGTTGATAGAACAAGCCATTTCAACCATTCTTCCATAGAAACACTTGCGTGTTGCTTTTCAAACTTCAGTAGCAAGTCTCGTTGTCTTTTCAGCTCTTCTTTGTTTAACGCTTGAATGTCTTCTGAGTTCCTAAACAGAGACGAAAGTAGGGCTTGTGCTTCACTCTCATTCTTCCCGGCAACCGCAACAATGGAAAACTCCCTTGTTTTCTCTTGAGCAACTTCAAAACGGAAAAATCCAGGCTGATAGTTGTCATCGTAGCAACTCTCACCCCGAGAAGCCTCGGCTCGGAAATAGGTTTCTACCCATCCGTTTTGACTTGCAGTGTAAGTTCCATGACTCGAAGAAAGAATAAGCGCTGAAAGCGGAATTGAAGGCTGAATGACTACGCTGTTTATAGATGGCTTTTGCAGAAAGCTCCAACTAATCTGGTCTTTGGTAGTGACCGAGTGGAAATGTCGAGAGTTGACCAGTGGCAAGACGCGAATAGACGCATTGTCTGAAGAAGTGTTGGAAACTTTGTAGCTTGTGATAGTTGCGTTTCTTCCATAAGGCATGAAAGTTGTTTTTCTCACACGCACCCCGTCAACAGCATATTCGTAGGTCGGAAAAGGCTCTAAAGAAAAGCTATGGAGCGAGCGTTTTTCTTCAGTGGGCTGGATGCCACTTCTCAGCTCTCTTCTACACAGACGACTTATCTTGTCGTCGGTTCGGATTTCTTCGTCCAGTTGAGTCAAGAGAACTCTACGGTCTGTAGGTGGAATGAAAGAGGCGACGAGGAGACCATGATATTTCCGGGTGTTGATTCCTAAAACTGTCGAAGAAGCATAGCCACCGAGTCCATTGGTTAATAGCCATTCTTTCTTGAGCGCTTCGTTTACATCGCTGAGGACATGTGAACCAAAGTGAATTTTGGGCAGAGAAAGCTTCATACCTTCCAACCGTGGATAGTCCGATGTTAAGGTAGGAGTTTGGTTATGTTCTTATCTCTTGTTGTACCGAAGAACTTCGCAACCGGATTGCATTTTGTTCGGAACAACAAGACGTGAGGTCTAGTCAGCTCAAATTCGGTGATTGTTTCAGCGTATCCCATGCCCTTTGCCACGATAAGGTCCGCTGAGCTGTACAAGTCTAGGAAGTGCTCTGAACATTCTTCAGGAATCAGTCCAACAGTGCCGGTTCCGATTGTAACCACATCGTCCGCCATTTCACGTATCTTCACGTATTCAGCGTCTTGCATTGTGGCATCGTTTAGTATCGGATTTCCCTTCACTGCTACTGTAACCTGCGTTCCTAACGCCTTGAGTTCTTGGATCAGCAGAGTGTCAAACGCTATTTCTCCCGCATTGTCTGTTAGATACAGAGTCTGCTTCGCCTTCTTTGCGAGGTCGAAGATTTCAGGTATCTGATCTATGTCCAGTTGTTTCTCAGCTTCTTCAAGAAGCCGATTTACGTCGTCAAACTCAAATTTATGCTCGGGAATGTCAAACTCGATAATGTTGCCAACGATCGAACATAGGCAAGCCCCTCTGAATCTAGATTCCCTTGAAGGTTCTCTTTCCACAAGAGCTTTGGCCAGATCAAGAATTTCCATGGCCTTTTGGTTGCTCATCTGCTTCGTCTTTGCGTAGGGATCAGGATTTCCTGTCACGTCCATGATGACGCGATCTCTCTTGGTGCCGAGTATGGCAGGAACCGCGTCGGGTTTGAATTCTCTGTTTAACAAGTTTATGAGAGTGGTCATGGCACTCCATCGGAGGGCTTCATCGTCTGTGGCTTTAATGGCTTCCATGTAGCCGCGATGAAGCAAACAGGCGGCACACTCAGCTTGAACCTTCAAGCCGGAATTGCTCCACTTGCCTATGCTCTTGCTGTTGCTTCTGCAAACTCGGACAAGACGTTGTAAGAATTCTGAGCTTTCACAACGCCGCTTGCAACTAGGACGCCTTTGGTTCCGAGCCTTAACGCCGCTGCTACGTCCTCGCCGGTTGTTATGCCTGCACCGCAGAGCACAACTAGGTCTGGATCGATTCGATTCACGAGGTCTACTGTTCCACTTACAATCCTTGGTTTCGCCTTGGAAACGGAAATGCCCGTGCCGATGAGTTCGGGCGGTTCAATAGCGATCATATCGGGTTTCAGCGATGCGACAGCGGCGCTCACAGCAGAGTTGTTGGTGCAAACCAGAGAGGTCAAGCCTACTTCTCGGGCCCTTGTAATGGCCGTGTCTATGTCTGCAAGCTTTATTCGTCTTTCAGAATGGTTGATTAACGTACCGGACGCTCCAGCTTCTTTAATCGACTCTGGGAGAACATGGCCCGTTGAGCTGCCTGGTTTGATCGGATCCATGTGCTGAGCAAACACAGGAATTGACACCGCTTTGACGATCTGCTTCAAATCCACAAGCTGAGGAGCTACCCCAACGCGGATTTCTGCTTCTAAACTGATCTTTTCGCAGTTTTTCGCCAATTGTAGAGCTTTTGACCCTGTGGCTTCAGAATACGTTTTGAAGTTCACAATAATTATCGGCGTGTTAGTTTTGGTCAAACTGACCCTCCGCGTATAGCATATGCCTCAAAATTTAAAACGATTTGGGAAAAGAACATCATGAATGCATGCTCCTGTTGTTGGAGTGTTTACATTGAAGGCAAGAGCACATGTTTACGTTAGTGGGAGAGTTCAAGGCGTATTTTTCCGTTTTGAAACTCAAGACTTAGCGGTGAAGTACAAGGTCACCGGTTGGGTGCAAAATCTTCCGGATGGAAGGGTTGAGGCTGTCTTTGAAGGAGAGAAAGAAAGAGTTGAACGACTAATCGAGTTTTGCAGAAGAGGTCCGTTGGGAGCTCGTGTAGCTAAGGTGGACGTTTCATGGGAAATGTACACTGGCGGATTTCAGGATTTTAAAGTACGCTATGGATCTTGGCGGTACTGAAGGCGTAAACGCTTATTTTCTACTGTATCTTCAAAGTTAAACCCAATGGTGCAAGCGTCATGAAAACGATTCTTCTTGTAAACGATGATGGAATCGAATCGATTGGTCTGTTCATGCTGAAAAAGAAGCTAGAAAAACTCGGTAAAGTTGTTGTGGTAACACCACGAAATGAGAGAAGCGGCATAGGAAAGGCCATAACTTCTTCTGGATATGTGCGAGTTGCCGAAACAAGGCTAGGAGACGGTTCTGTAGTCTACGCTATAAGCGGGACCCCGGCGGACGCGGTTCTTCTAGCGTTGAACAAAATTCTTAACCATCCGCCAGACCTGCTCGTTGCCGGAGTAAATTTGGGACCGAACTTGGGTATAGATGACTGCTTAAACTCAGGCACATTGGGCGCTGCGTTGGAAGGAGCCATTCATGATGTGCCAGCTGTGGCGGTTTCTTATTGTAAGCGAGAATTTATCGACCAACAGGCAGACAAAGCCGCAATTACTGAAGCGAATCTGGATTTCACGGTGAAGTTCACCCAGAAAATTGCAGAGTATGTATTGAAAAACGGGATGCCGCGAGACGCGGGTATACTCTCCATAAATGTGCCGGAAAACGCTGACTGCCAGAAGTTGAAGGTCACGGATTTGTCTTATGTCGGGTATCGAGACATATGGACCCATGAAGAGGACGGATACAGAATCGCCAGTTGGAAGCTCGCAGACTACGAGGATTCAAACCCTGCAACCGATATACATGTTGTTAAAGAAGGATACATTTCTATTACGCCAATCAAGGTACAGTTCTTGCACAACAGAGATGCACTAGAATCTATGATTAGAGCCATTCGGTTCGAATAGTGTTGGTGCTTCTTTTGTGTCGTGCTATTTTATTTCCCTTGGAACGCGAAAGTGGGATTCCTTTCCAGCACTAATGTATTCGCCGCCTTCGTCGCGAATAATGGAAGCTATTTTCGCGAAGTTGTCTGAGCCCAAGTATTGACGAGGCTTAATAGCCACGTATTCTTTTTTCTCTTCAAACGAGAGCATGTCTTCAAGGTCTTTCGGGAAGAGCGTGCGCACATCATCGATTGAGCGTTTTTTGCCTGCTGCAGGAGGGGCCGACATAGGCTTTGGGGTCTCAGTTTCTTTTAAAGACTTAGTTACATCCGTGAGGTCATGAGAAATAGCTTTCAAAACGTCAAGGAGTTCATTAATACGCTCCAGAATTTGTTCTCGACTCGCTTTCTCTTTGCTCATGGTTCTTCCACGTACTAATGTTTTCATTAAGCCCTTCTTTTGTTTTGCCCTAGTCACATCGCAATACAAAAGAACTCGTACCACAACAACTGATGATGACCCGAGGCTTCAAAGTGCTAGAGATTGACGGTAGCCAGAAAAGCGGAAGCGGAACAATTCTCCGGTTGTCGGTTGCGCTCGCCGGCATTCTTAATGAGCCTCTTCATATCCATAACATTCGACGAAAACGCCCTCAGCCTGGATTGCGCCCGCAACATCTCGAAGCCGTGCTCACAGCCGCCAAAATCTGTAACGCAGAAGTCAGAGGAGCAAAACTTGGCTCCAGCGAGCTATGGTTTGAACCTGCTGAAATTGTGGGCGGCGACGTACATGCGGAAATCGGCACAGCTGGAAGTATCCCGATGCTGTTGTTAACCGTTCTACCTTTGTGCGCCTTTGCGAGAAAGACCGTACATGTTCACGTGATTAAGGGAGGGACTGATGTTAGACACGCGCCTACGATTAACTACATCAGACATGTGTTGCTTCCATTGTTGGAACGAATGGGGCTGGAATCGAGACTTGACGTTCAAAAGTATGGATACTACCCAAAAGGCATGGGGGAAATCTCGCTGGAAGTTCAACCGCCGTCAAGACTGAAACCTTTTCGTCTGAAAACATTTGGCAGTGTTGAAGAGATTAGAGGCATATCGGTATGCACCTTCCTTGCAAAACAAAAAGTGGCGCAACGACAAGCTTGGGCAGCCAACAAAATTCTAGGGGCTTACGGATACGATGGGCAGATCGAAATCGTGAACGATATATCGAATCCTCTTCAGAAGGGAAGTTCGCTTGTGTTATGGGCGAAGACTAGAACTGGCGTACTTCTTGGTGGAGATGCCATAGGTGAGCTTGGAAAGCCCAGTGAAGTTGTTGGAAGAGAGGCTGCGGGTAACCTTGTCAAAGAAAGCGATGCTGAGGCTACAGTCGATGTGCATGCAGCGGACATGTTGGTGCCTTATGTGGCACTTGCTCAAGATAGGTCGATCTACCTGTGCCGAACAATAACGCCGCACTTGGACACGAACATCTGGCTAGCTCAAGAAATCTTAGGGGTGAAGTTTGAACTCAGTAGAGTTGGACGTTTACATCGAATCGAGAAGGTGGAGGCTTAGAGGGAAGATCTGTTTTTTGGGCTGAGGGTTGAAATCGGAGACCCGTGAAGATCTCGCTTTGGGTTCCGATTTCTATTCAGTGTGATGTTGTCTGTGTATGATTAACGTTGGCTGCCTCGGACGTAATAAGTCACAAGGCTTTTCGCTACTAATCGTCCTTTCTCGTCTCTAACTTCCACATCGCTCAACGTGGTTTTCGAGCCTTTGTGCACGATTCGAGCTTCAGCGATCAAACGACCAGATTCCACGGGAGCCAAGAAATTTATCTTCATTTCAACGGTTACTGGAGCTGCTCTCAAACCAGTTGACCCAATCGTCGCCCAAGCAGCAGCTGAATCCGCTAGACTTCCTATGGCACCTCCGTGAACAGTCTTCAAAAACTGAAGGTGTTTCTCCTCGATGTTCATGGTTAAACGGGCATATTCCTCCTTCACTTCGTCTATCTTCATGTTCAAAAGCGCGTAGTAAGGACAGGTCTCTCCCCGTGTTATGAAGTCTGAGAGGGCGGTCACTGCTGATACACCTACGAGACAGAGTAGTTGTTAATGTTGAGTATAAAGTCTTTATACGTAACTCATATACGTAGACGATATGGAGCAACCTTGGAAAGACAGAGGAGAATGACGTTTGATGAAACGGTGAAGTCTCTGAACCCCACATTTTTATTTTGGATGCCTAGTTTTTTATATCCCTTATTACACCAGACAATCAAAGGAAGGTTTGTCGAATGGAATTGAAAGGAAGCCGAACTGAAAAGAATCTACTGGCAGCGTTTGCAGGCGAATCTCAAGCTAGGAATATATACACGTTTTTCGCGAGCGTGGCTAGCAAGGAAGGATACGAGCAAATATCAGCCATCTTTCAAGAAACCGCCAACAACGAAAAAGAACATGCTGAGCTGTTTTTCAAGCTACTGAAAGGTGGGACAGCCGAAATCACCGCTTCCTATCCCGCTGGCGTTATCAGAGCAACCGCGGAGAACTTGGAAGCGGGCGCAGAAGGCGAAAAACTGGAGTGGGGCACGCTCTATCCCAACTTTGCTGAAATAGCAGCGAACGAGGGTTTTAAAGAGGTCGCCAGAACTTTCAAAATGGTTGCTCAGGTCGAACAGTATCATGAGCGGAGGTACCGGAAACTGTTAGCAAACGTGAATCAAGGTAGGGTCTTCAAGAAAGATACTGCGATCAAGTGGAAATGCAGAAACTGCGGTCATGTCTACGAAGGAAGAGAAGCCCCCGCGAAATGCCCAGTCTGCGACCACGCCAGAAGCTACTTCGAAGTTTGGTGTGAGAACTACTGAAAATATTGTCGACAAGGTAGAGGAGGTTGGAAAACGTGACGGAAAAAGGCCAGATCTATCTGTGTGAAATATGCGGAAATAAAGTGCAGGTGTTAGAAGCAGGCGCCGGAACCCTGGTTTGCTGCGGACAAGATATGACGTTGGTGCCATAACGCTCACATGGACATACGTTCGTTGTCGAAGTTTCTCAAGGTGTTCATTGCCGTTTCCACCTTTTTTAAGAGAATGCGCATGTAGCCAAGCCGGGGAAAAGGCTTAAGACAATAATGTGTCGATACCTGAAGGCATGCCAGTCACTGTATTGAACTTCGCTGATTTCAAGAAGACTCTGGACGAGGCGAACGACGAACCCTTGACTACCCTCGTTGAGAAAGTGGGCACCGCGTATGTTGTCGCTGTTACAAGAGAGAAATGTCCCGGTTGCGAAGAACAGAAACTATTGTTCGAAAAGCTGGAAAGCCGAATGAAGAAGAAATACGCCCGGCAGATAGAATTCTTCAGAGTGCATGCTTTCTTCAGTCAAGAGCAGAAAGAAGAAGCGAAGCAATGCTTGACCGCTTTTCGCACCGTTGCATTTCCCACATACATTATCGGAATCAAGGACGATGTACGAAACTGTCGAGAAACCTACAGGTCCATTGAGCCTCCAATGAGAGAGATCGAGAGAAACGTTGACATCAGTGTTGAACTGGCAACTTGGTTTGAATCGCCAAAACAATGACACGCTTGCGCGTGGGCAGTGTTGCACAAAAGAGGACAGTAAAGATTATAAGCGTCGGTTTTTATGGAACCATTTCTGAGGATTAGTAAAATATGAGCCTCTTGAAACTTCGATTGTCTGTAGTCGGTACTCTCGCCGTCATAATTGGCTTGTCCACGTTATTCTTCACGATCATTCTCAGCTTGATGAGCGTCAGCTTCATTGTGCTACCATTCATCGTCATAGCCTTCAACATTCTTCAATGGTTGATCTCCCCGTACCTCATAGACGCCATGTACCGAGTAAAAGAGGCGTCAAAATCTGAGAATCCACGACTCTACGCGACGGTGGAGCGATTAAGCCAGAAGAGCAGGTTGAAGATGCCCAAAGTGATGATCGCCAACATCCCGATTCCAAACGCATTCGCCTATGGATCACCCATCGCAGGAACAAGAGTAGCCGTAACAAGCGAACTCTTGAAAACCCTCGAAGATGAAGAAGTTGAAGCTGTTATCGGTCACGAACTTGGTCACCTAAAGCATCGAGACGTGCAAGTGATGATGTTTGTTTCCATTCTACCGGCAGTTTTCTACTTCATATACTACTCCATGCTGCTTTCTTCAATGTTCGGAGGCCGCCGAAATGACAGAGGAGGCGGCGCAGCGGCCGCGCTTATCGCCGTGGGAAGCCTACTTGCCTACTTGATTCTAACAGTGTTCACCCTCTACCTTAGCCGGCTCCGAGAGTACTATGCGGACCGTCACAGTGCCAGCATTGTAGACGAGGGACCTCGCAAGCTCTCGGAAGGCCTAGCAAAAATCGTTAGTTCCACTCGCAAAGCAAAGCTTCAACGTCGACAGGTTGGCAGCTTCAGCTCATTCAAGGCTTTGTTCATATCCGATCCAGACCGTGCCGAAGCAGATGCCATGTCCCTCACTCAATCAAGAACAAGATTGGCTGACCAGAAGCTTGTTGAACAGGTTCTCAGCAAAGAAGTGACCTTCTTCAGCAGGCTGGCTGAGCTGTTTTCCAGTCACCCAAACATAGTCAAACGTTTGAGAGCACTGCAGGAACTGGCCTAGACATCAGCAAAATCCAGCTGGCGTGACGCGTGCAAGGCGCTGTAGTAGCATTGTGGATAGTTCTCAGAGATTCTCCTTTGTCAGCAGAGCTTCCGAGGCTCCCGTTTGCGAGTTTCTCTTTTGCAGTTCGGAAACCATCTCGTCTGATCGGCTACGCTTCTTTTTTCCACCTAGCTTTTCAGACTGCCCACTCGGTCTTTCTACGATCATCAGAAGATTGACACGCTTTCAGACTATTCAAACATTGGAATCTTAATCTTCTTAGTTCGTGCTATCATCCGGGCCCGTTCGTAGCCC
>JABAOE010001149.1_pt2 | contig 10118 bp, 7 predicted proteins | sample 7062141 | NCBI WGS metagenome assembly JABAOE01 (sample SAMN14538627, study PRJNA623070) | marine sediment metagenome | biome: marine biome [ENVO:00000428]; feature: marine pelagic biome [ENVO:01000023]; material: deep marine sediment [ENVO:00002113] | place: India: Gulf of Khambhat ...
CTCGCCGGCCGTGATGACGCCGGCACCGCCTTTGCCGAACAGGGCGATGGAGAGGGAGCTCGGGCTAGCGGCCTGGTCTGTCATGCGGAGCCCCTTCGTGGTCCGTCTGTTGACTATAATGGTATTCTGGTACTATAATACTGTAATTATCGGAAAAAGCAAGCCCTGCAACGCCTTGCCGGGGACTTCGATTGCCCGGCAAGGCCTCCGGGAGAGGTGCACAAATGAATGCCGAAGCCGCAACGATCCAGCCCAATAACGATCTCGTAGACCACAACCTGGCCCCGGAAGTCATTGTGCCGGGCGTCATCCTGGAACGGAGGCCGGCGCACTGCCCGGGCGGCACGATGCTCGAGGGGCTGTTCCACGCCTGGATAACCCTCGACAACCCGGATCAGTACAACTCCTACACGACCGACATGGTCAAGGGCGTGATCCTCGCGTTCCGGCGCGCAAGCGCAATGCGCGATGTCGTGACCGTCGTCTTCACCGGTACCGGCGACAAGGCGTTCTGTTCCGGCGGCAACACCAAGGAATACGCCGAGTACTACGCCGGCAATCCGCAGGAGTACCGGCAGTACATGCGCCTGTTCAACGACATGGTCACGGCGATCCTCCACTGCGACAAGCCGGTGATCTGCCGCGTCAACGGCATGCGCATCGGCGGTGGCCAGGAGATCGGCATGGCCTGCGATTTTTCAGTGGCACAGGACCTGGCGCGCTTCGGCCAGGCCGGACCCAAACACGGCTCGGCGCCGATCGGCGGCGCGACCGATTTCCTGCCAGTGATGATCGGCGCCGAACAGGCAATGGTCTCGGGGATCCTGTGTGAGCCGTGGTCGGCACACAAGGCATACCGGATGGGCATCGTTTCGGAAATCGTTCCGGCGCTCAAGGTCGACGGCGAGTTCATTCCGAACCCGCTGGTCGAAACCTCCCGTTACCTCGACGATTTCGGTCGCATCGTTCACGGCGAATCGAAAACCGGCGATGACCTCAAACAAGGCAAGGCGCTGCTCAAGAAAGGCGAGGTCGACCTGACATTACTCGATCAAGCCGTCGAACGCCTCTGTGCCAAGTTCATCCACATGTTCCCCGACTGCCTGACGAAGACGATCGAGGAACTGCGCAAACCGAAGCTGAACGCGTGGAATGCCAACAAGGAAAACTCACGTTCCTGGCTCGCACTCAATATGATGACCGAGGCGCGTGCCGGTTTTCGCGCGTTCAACGAACCGGCTGCTGGCGAGCGTGAAATCGATTTTATCGGCTTGCGCCAGGCGCTCGCAGCAGGTAAACCGTGGACACCGGAACTGACGGAAAGCCTGTTGCCCGCGGCCAGGGCGGAGAAGTAGACGGAGACGATTGATGGCACTGAAGATCAATCCCAACTGCACCGCTTGCGATGCCTGCGAACCGGTTTGCCCGAACGAAGCGATAAGCGTCGGCGATCCGATCTACATCATCGATGCATTCAAATGCACCGAATGTGTGGGCGCCGAGGATGAGCCACAGTGCCAGCTCGTCTGCCCCGAAGAAGAGTGCATCGTCAAGGACCCCGACTTCCCGGAAACTGAAGACGAGTTAATGCAGAAATACGAAATGCTACACGGATAACTCCGCTAATTGGCGTCCATGTATCGACCAAACCAATCGATCATGCGCTCCAACCGGTCCTGGATGTAACTCGGCTTCGAGAGCCCATGATATTCGCCGGGATAGATCACGAGCTGCGTCGGCACATTCAGGCTGCGTAGCGCCTGATACATTTGCTCCGAATTGATAAGCGGCACGTTGAAGTCCAGCTCTCCGCACATAAACAGGGTTGGCGTCTTGATGCGGTCTGCGTGCAGGAACGGATATGACATCCTGAGATAGGCATCGGGCGACTCCCATGGCAGGCCGATCTCGTTCTCGTACTGCCAGATATACTGGTCCGTGCCGTAACCTGCAATATAGTTCGAGGCTGACGCGCCGGAGAATGCCGCTGCAAAACGGGTGTCGCTGGCGATTGCGAAGTTCGTATTGATCCCGCCGTAGCTCCAGCCACCGATGCCAAGGCGCTTCGCATCGGCGAGGCCTTTGTCGACCAGGTCATCGATCACAGCGTGTATGTCCTGGATCTCCAGGTTTCCCCAATCAGCGTAGATTGCACGTGAATATTCGCGGCCACGCCCCGAGCTGCCACGGTAGTTCGGGTTGACCACCAGGTAACCCTGCGCCGCCAGCGCCTCGGATATGTAATCGAATTCATAGCCGTCCTGGGCGACGGGCCCGCCGTGCACGTACGCGATCGTCGGATAGCCGACACCTTCCTGATATCCAGGAGGTTTGCGAAGCATCGAGCCGACTACGACGCCGTCTTCGCCGACGCTATCGAAGCCTTCCAACGTGGCCCAATCGATGGACTCGCGAAGCTCCCTGTTGTGGTCGCTGAGCGCGGTGCCATCTGCGGCCCGATATATCTCTTCCGGCCGCTGGCCAAAAGTCGTCACGGCAACCACACCCTTCGGGCCCACTTCGAAGGACCTGGCGACGCCCGGCTCTGCATCGGTCGGATAGATCATCTGCGTGCGGCCACCGGCGGCCCGAACGCGTGCCAGCGCCTGGATTCGATCATCGGCAACGAGGAAGTAGAGGGTCTTTCCATCGGGCGACCATCGCGGCGACGACACGTCTCGGTCCAGCTCAGGTGTCGGCAGCGACGGCTCGCCGCCGTCGACCGGGACCACGGCGAGCTGGCCGGGGTCGTAGCCCGAGTATTTCGCCGGTCCGCCGCGCAGATACGCAATGCTCCGGCCGTCCGGACTGAAAACGGGGTTGGAGTCCGGACCCTCCCAGGTCGTTAGCTGGCGCGGCGTGCTGCCGGCTGCCGCTTCGATCACGTAGATATCGGAGTTCACGTGCCGGTCCGGATCGCCGTCACGTTTGCTGCTGAATGCGATGAGGTCGCTACGCGGTCCCCACGCCGGCTCGATGCTGTCAAAAGGGCCTGGCGTCAACAGCGAGGCTTCCCTGGTATCCAGTTCGAAGACATAGAGCCGTTGGTAGCGATCGACCAGGTAACCAAGGCGATCCTGCTTGAACTGATAACGGTCTATCACGATGGGTTTTGGCGTGTCGTGTGTCTTTTCGTCGTCTCCGTTCGGCGATTCGCTTTCCTGCGGGTCCATGGATACCAGCACCATGCGCGTGCTGTCCGGAGACCACTCGAAGCCCGAAACGCCGCCCGGCAACTCGGTTACACGCTGTGCTTCGCCGCCGGACCGATTCAGCAGCCAGACCTGGTCCTTGCTCTTCGGGTCGTCGTCATCTTCTTCCGAGTTTCCGTCATTTCTTGCGGCAATGAACGCCAGATAGCTGCCGTCCGGGCTGAATCGCGGATGTTTCTCGGCACTGTCCTCGCTGTGTGTCAGACGGATGCGCGTCGTTCCGTCGTGACTGACCATATACAGGTCCGAGGATATTTCATCCTTTTCGACGTTCGTCGTACCGACGCGGTACGCAACCCATTCACCATCGGGAGAGATCGAAATATCACCGACGCTCATTATTCGATGTACGTCCTCCGGCCGGAACGGATGACGCTCGACCTGTTGCGATTGTGCGTTGGAGGGAAACCAGGCGGCTAGCAGAACGCAAAGGCATGAAACAAGATGTTTTACGACTTTCATGTATTTTCCCCAGTTGCACGCAACGCAAGAAATGTCGAGTGCCACAGACAGAGCACGTTGCCTGCTTGCATTCGCGTCAGTCTACCAGTCCGGGAAAAGCGCAAACCGACAAATAGTAGGCCGGACCATAAAGTGAATGCCTGGCAGTCCCGGTTAGCGGATCAATCGCGATATGGCTATGATTGAATAGTCGACGGTCATTCTCGGAAGAGGGGCGTGCCACTCGCAAGGCCAGTAATCAGGTTCTTACCTTTGCTCGCGCTCGTTGCGAGCATGGCTGCGCTCGGCCAGGACCCAAACCAGCTGATTCAAACGGTATGTATCGCCTGCCATAACGAGCATCTGTCGCAGGCGGGCGTGAATCTGCGGGAATTCGATGCCGAGAACGCTCACCTCAATCCCGTCATTGCGGAGAAAATGGTCCGCAAACTTCGCGCGGGACAGATGCCACCGCGGGAAATGCCCCGCGACCAGGCTGCGATCGATCTCCTGGTCGAAACGCTCGAAAGCACGCTCGATCGCCATGCAGAAGCCGCGGATCGTGCCGGTTCCCGTCCATTTCAGCGCGTCAATCATGCGGAGTACGCGCAGCTCGTGTACGACCTGCTGGGCCTGACGATCGAGCCATCCGAGTGGCTGCCGGAAGACCGAATCAGTGCCAGTTTCGACAATATTGCCGATGCGCAGGAGATGTCGGCGACATTGATGACTGCCTATCTCACGGCGGCGAGCGAAATTGCGCGGCGTGCGGTCGGCAACGAGGAAGCGCCACCCGTGGCCGTGACCTATTCGAACCCGCCGGGCCAGTCACAACACGAATGGGAACGTGTCGAGGGCGCGCCTTACGGCACCCGCGGCGGGATCAGCGTCTTGCACACGTTCCCGGCGGATGGCGAATACAGTTTCTCGATGCGTTTCATGTCCGGGTGGGGCGAGCGGTATGACGACATTGATGTATCGATCGATCGCGAACGTGTCGCACTCTTGCATTACGGCGGTGACATCGACTACCAGGGACTCAAGGACTTCCCTGTCGAGACCGGCCCGGTTTTCATCCGCGCGGGCGAACATCGGGTGACGGCCGCATTCATTCGCAAGATGGAAGGTCCTTACGAAGATCTTTTGAAGCCGAACGCACGCTCGCTGACCGGGACAGAGACGAGTTACGGCACCACTTCACCACCGAACCTGATGCACCTGACGATCGAGGGGCCCTATAACGTCGTCGGAATTTCCGATACGCCGATGCGACAACGAATCTTCTCCTGCCGCCCCACCTCTGCTGAAGAAGAAATCCCCTGCGCGGAAGAAATCGTCAATCGGCTGGCGAGCCAGGCTTTCGGCCAGGACCTGGACGACAGGCTTGTCGCTGAGTTGATGCAGTTCTATGCCTTGGGCAGAGATGAAGGCGGTTTCGAGATGGGCATTCGATCCGCACTCGAAGCGACGCTCGCCAGTCCACGCTTCCTTTTCCGCATCGAACGCGAGCCTGCAAATGTACGACCCGGCGAGACCTACCGGCTCGACGGCGTCGATCTTGCCAACCGCCTGTCGTTTTTCCTCTGGGGTACGCGGCCCGATGAACAGCTGTTGGCGCTGGCAAAGTCGGGACGCTTGACGAGGACAAGAATACTGATGGCGCAGGCCGAGCGCATGCTGGAGGATCCCCGCTCCGAAGCACTGGCAACGCGCTTTGCTGCACTCTGGTTGCGTCTTCAGGATCTCGACAAAGTCGAACCGGACGAATACTGGTATCCGCACTACACGCGTCAGTTGATGCAGGCGATGCGGCGCGAGACAGAGCTTTTATTCCACTACCTGGTGCAGGAAGACAGAAGTATGCTCGAGCTCTACAGTGCCGACTACAGCTTCATGAATGAACGGCTGGCGAGGCACTACGGCATACCCGGCGTCGACGGCGACGAATTTCGCAAGGTGGTTTATCCCGACGCCCAGCGGCGAGGCATTCTGGGACACGGCAGTATTCTCACGCAGACCTCTCTCGGCAACCGGACCTCGCCCGTGCTGCGTGGTAAATGGGTAGTCGAAGTACTCGTCGGTACGCCACCACCCCCGCCGCCTCCCGGCATCCCGGATCTCGAGGAAACCGCGGGTGTCAGCGACGGTGAAGTGCTGACGACCCGCCGCCGCATGGAAATGCACCGCGCCAATCCGATATGCGCCGCCTGTCATAAGCTTATGGACCCGATCGGCCTCGCGCTCGATAACTTCGATGTTACGGGAAGGTGGCGCATTCGCGAAAACGACATGCCACTCGATACGCGTGCGACGTTTTATGACGGTACGGAGATTTCGACACCAGCCGACCTGTCGGCGGCATTGCTGAAACGGCCGACGCCGCTGGTGCGGGAATTCACAGCGAACATGATGGCGTTTGCACTGGGACGGCGCGTCGAATATTACGACCAGCCGACGGTGCGCGCGATCGTCGCCGAAGCCGAAAAAGACGATTACCGCATGACGTCGCTGATCCTCGGGATCATCACGAGCGATGCCTTCCGCAAGAAAGATGCGCTCGAATCACAAGAACTGGTCAGCGGCGTCGCAACTGAATAACGAGGAAAAATAATGCCGTTTGTGTCCCGAAAGCATTTGAACCGGAGAACCTTTCTCCGCGGTGCCGGCGCCAGCGTGGCGCTACCGATGCTCGATGCCATGCTGCCCGCATTCGCCACATCGGACAGTCATCAACGAACGCGCCTGGTCTGCATCGAGGAGGTGCATGGCCTTCCCGGCTGTACCAAATGGGGCAGCGAACAGAACCTTTTTGCACCGGCGACGACTGGCCGTGATTTCGAACTGGTGCCCGACAACACGCTGAAAGTTCTCGAGCCCTGGCGTGATTACATGACCATCATCTCGAACACCGACGTGCGCATGGCCGAGGCGGCACATCCAAGCGAGGTCGGCGCTGATCACTTTCGTTCTTCGGCGACGTTCCTGACACAGGCGCACCCGAAGCAAACGCAGGCTTCGGATATCTTCTGCGGGACGTCGCTCGACCAGATGCACGCACAGATGTTCGGCCAGCAAACCATGCTGCCGTCGTTGCAGCTCGGCATTGAACCGACCGACAAGGGGGGCGGTTGCGGCTACAACTACTCCTGCGCTTATACCGACAGCATAAGCTGGGCTTCGCCGACGGAACCGCTGCCGATGATTCGCAATCCGCGGACCGCATTCGACATGTTGTTCGGCGCCGGCGGTACCGAAAAGGAACGGGAAATGCGGCGGAAGATGCACGCCAGCATTCTGGACTGGGTGGTCAAGGATATCGCGACGATGAAAGGCGAGCTCGGTCCCGCCGATGCATTCCGCATCGAGCGCTATCTCGACAGTGTTCGCGAGATCGAGCGGCGTATCCAGTTGGTGGAACAGAGAAACACCAGCGGGGAAAAACGCGAACTTCCCGGCGCGCCGCCAGGTGTGCCTGATTCGTTCTCGGAACATGTCAGGCTGATGTACGACCTGCAGTTGCTGGCGTTCCAGACCGACATTACGCGTGTCATTTCCTTCAAGCTCGGCCGCGATGCATCGAATAGGTCGCTTCCGGAAAGCGGCTCGGACAAGGGATTCCACCCTTCTTCTCACCATGGTGACAAGGTCGAAGCCATCCAGGAATTCAACACCATCTGCAAGTACCGCATGGAGCAGACGGCTTACTTCATGGAACGGCTCGAGAACACCGTCGATGGTGACTCGAGCCTGCTCGATCAGTCCATGATTATCTGGGGATCGCCAATGAGCGACCCGAACGTGCACAACCATCGGCGATGTCCACTGGTGTTCCTCGGCAGTGCGAATGGAGCGCACCTGGGTGGCATACACGTCAGGGCAGAAGACGGCACGCCGATGGCGAACGCGATGCTGACCCTGCTCAATCGCCTCGGTCACGAACTCGAGAGCTTCGGCGACAGCAGTGGTGAATTATCAATATAGAGTGGCGATGAAAAAGCTCCCACACGTCGCAGTTTCAGTACTCTTATTAATACTGCTCCTCGCCTGGCGAAGCGCGGCGGCGGGCCCGGTCGCGGATGCGGCGGAACAGGGCGACGTCGAAGCGGTGCGAGATCTGTTGCGCGCGGGAACCGACGTCAACGACACCCACGGCGACGGCATGACGGCGCTGCACTGGGCCGCAGAGCACGGCGACGCCGAGCTCGCCGCCATCCTGATCTACGCGGGAGCCAATGTCGAAGCGGGCACGCGCATCGGAAACTACACGCCGTTGCACATCGCCAGTCGCCACGGCCATGCGGATGTTGTCACCTTACTGTTGAAGGCTAGAGCCGACTTCGCTGCCACGACCAGTAATTCGGGCGCTGTGCCGTTGCATCTTGCTGCGGCGTCGCCCAATGCGGAAACGGTGCGGGCGCTAATAGATGCCGGCGCCGATGTGAATGCGCGAGAGGCCGCATGGGGACAAACACCGCTGACTTTTGCTGCGTCGGCGGGCAGGCTCGAGATCGTCCGCCTGTTACTGGGGGCAGGCGCGGATCCTTCTGTTACTGCAAAAGTCATCGATACCGCGGAGATGGAACGGGCGGACCAGGCCGCGAATCAGCGTCTCGTCGCGGTACTGAACGAGTTCAAGGAAAAAGCAGGTGGTGGCGCCGACTGGCTGCCGAAGCCGAATGAAGTACAGGGCGCGATCGATTTCTCGAGAGAGATTCAGAGGAAATGGCCGGACGTGCCGGATCCCGCCTGTGAGAATCGTGGCGACCCGGCCGCATCGCGGTTCAGTCGCGGCGCACTGCCCGATCGCTGCAAGGACGCGCAGGACGGCGAGCAAACCGAAGCACCGAAGCCGCACCGGCTTTCCTATGGCGAATGGGTCGGCCACTGGGGTGGCATGACGCCGCTTTTGCACGCGGTGCGGCAGGGTCATGACGCTGTCGTTAGAGCATTGCTGGATGCCGGCGCCGGCATCAACCAGCCGTCCGCCAGCGACAACACGACGCCATTGCTGATGGCAGCGGTCAACGGCCAGTTCGATATCGCTCTTTATTTGCTCTCGCGCGGCGCGGATCCCAATGTGTACAGCGATGCGGGCACCGGGCCTCTGTTCGCGGTACTCGAAAGGCAGTGGGCGCCGTGGGCACATTATGCTCACCCGGTCGATTACCAGGAGCAGCAGGCGACACACCTGGATGCTTTGAGCGCACTGCTCGATGCCGGTGCGGACCCGAATGCGCGCCTCGAAAAACATCTCTGGTATGCGGAATTCACGACAGCGGTTTTTGTTGCCGCCGGCCTGCACTACGATGGCGCCACACCTTTCTGGCGCGCGGCGCAGGCGCTCGACGTGAAGGCAATGCGGCTATTAAAGGCACACGGTGCGGAGACCAATATCCCGACGCGCAAGATTCCTGAAAGGGACAGGGGACGGCGTGATCCGCAGGAGGAAAAAGAGAAGGAGATCGATCACTCGGGCCTCCCTGAAGTGCCGGTTGGCGGTCCGTATGTCTATCCGATTCACGCGGCGGCCGGAGCCGGTTATGGCCAGTACTTTATGGCGCACGCACACCGGCACGTGCCAGACAACTGGATGCCGGCCGTGAAGTTCCTGGTCGAGGAATGCGGCGCCAATGTCAACCTGCGCGACGGAAACGGTTATACGCCGCTGCACCATGCCGCAGCGCGTGGCGACAACCGGATGATCGAATACCTGGTCGAGAAAGGCGCCGACGTCATGGTCGTGAGCCGCAAAGGGCAAACGACCGCGGATATGGCGAATGGCCCGACACAACGCGTGTCGCCGTTTCCCGAGACGATTGCCCTGCTCGAGAGCCTCGGCGCAATCAACAATCATAACTGCGTATCGTGTTGACTCTTTAACAAGAGGAATAACTATATGTCCATTCAGTTCACTCGCCGCGAGCTGGTGCACGGCATGGTCGGCGGCGCGGTCAGCCTCGCGCTCGCTCCAGCCACGTTTGCCCAGTTCGGTCCGCCGCCGGGCAAGATTGCCTTGCGTTGGAACGAAAATCCGTATGGCCCCAGCCCGGCGGCACAAAAAGCCGCATTCGAAGCCGTTAAGTTCGGCGCCTATTATGCGGATGAGGTCCAGCCGATTTTCCTGAAGGCGATTGCGGAGAAGAACGGCCTGGCGCCCGAGAACGTCGTCCTGTCGTCCGGTTCGAACGAAGCCTTGCAGGCCGAGTTTGTCGCCTGGGGCAAGAAAGGCAAGATTGTGCTACCGAGCCTGACCTATTCGGATCACCTCGCGTACTCGCGGCGGATGGGTGTCGAACTCAAGACTGTCCCGCTCAAGAAAGACCTGTCGATCGACCTCGACGGCATGGCAGCGGCTGTCGATGACGATGTCAGCCTGGTGTATGTCTGTAACCCGAATAACCCGACCGGCCTGACACTAGACAGCCATACGCTGCGCGCATTTTGCCGCGATGTCGGCAAGAAAGC
>JABAOE010017472.1_pt1 | contig 10114 bp, 12 predicted proteins | sample 7062141 | NCBI WGS metagenome assembly JABAOE01 (sample SAMN14538627, study PRJNA623070) | marine sediment metagenome | biome: marine biome [ENVO:00000428]; feature: marine pelagic biome [ENVO:01000023]; material: deep marine sediment [ENVO:00002113] | place: India: Gulf of Khambhat ...
GGTCAGGAGCGAACTCACGTGCGCTGCGGAGTCCGGGCGCACATCGGCAGGCAGGGCTATCAGGGCGCCGCGGTCGTAATGAGCATCGCATTGCAGCGACGATAACGCGAAGAAATCGCCGCAGTAGATCGTGATGGGCTTTTCCTTGGCGCGATACGCCGGCAACTCGCCTTCAACGATGTCGTAGTCGAGCCGTTGCTCCTCGAAAAACGCCTTCACCGCGACTTCCGAAACCTCGACTCCCGTCACCTCATTGCCCTGGTCGGCCAGCCAGACCATATCCTGCGACTTGCCGCAGAGCGGTACGAGCACGCGTTTGCCCGCCGCGCGCCAGTATTTTTTCAGGCCCGCGTTGCCACCCGCCTCGTGCCAGCCGATCCGGCCTTCGCGCCAGCGCTCGATCCAGGTATCGGACATAGGTCTCGCCAGTGACAGCCCGGTGAATACGGATAGTACGAAGTTTACCTGCTCGGGCGCGGGCGTTACCATGCGGCGCGACCCAGCCAGGAACATTCCCATGAGTACCGCCCAGCGCATCGATGGCAAAGCCAAAGCCGCCGAATTATCCGAGAAAATCACGGCACAGACGGCCAGCCTGCTCGAAGAACACGGTATCCGGCCCGGTCTTGCTGTCGTCATCATCGGCGAGGACCCCGCCAGCCAGATTTACGTGCGCAATAAGAAGCGCACGGCCGAGGCCTGCGGTTTTTACTCGGTTCAGCACTCGCTGGCCGACGACACGTCGCAGGAAGATGTGCTGAAGCTCATCGACGACCTCAACAACGATTCGGCCGTGCACGGAATTCTCGTGCAACTGCCGCTGCCGAAGCACCTCGACGAGCAGGCGATCACGCAATCGATCTCGCCGGCCAAGGATGTCGACGGTTTTCACTTCGTCAACATCGGCAAGCTGACGTCGGGAAACACCGATGATGCTTTCGTTCCCTGCACGCCGGCCGGCTGCATGCTCATGATCGCGGACTATCTCGGCGAGGATCTGTCGGGCCTGAACGCGGTGATCGTCGGGCGATCGAATATTGTCGGCAAGCCCATGGCAGCCTTGCTGATGCAGGCCAACGCGACGATCACCGTGTGCCACAGCCGCACGAAAGACCTTCCGGATGTAGTGCGTAACGGCGACATCGTCGTCGCCGCGGTCGGGCGGCCCAACATGATCAAGGGCGACTGGATCAAGGACGGCGCCGTCGTCATCGATGTCGGCATCAACCGCATCGAGGTCGAAGTCGACGGCGAGAAGAAGTCGAAACTGACCGGCGATGTGGACTACGATGGTGCCATGGAAGTGGCGAAAGCTGTCACGCCCGTACCCGGTGGCGTCGGGCCGATGACGATTACGATGCTCATGGCGAATACGCTGCGGGCAGCAAGACTCTCGGCCGGGCTGGATGGCTGACGAGGGCTTCCGCACGATCTGGCTGAAGCCCGACGATCCCGCGATCGTCCAGATCATCGACCAGCGCCTGCTCCCTCACGAATACCGCGTCCTCGATCTCGAAACCTGGCGCGATGGTTTTGATGCCATTGCCGACATGGCCGTGCGCGGCGCGCCGCTCATCGGCGCCACCGCAGCCTGGAGCCTGTACCTCGCGGCGCTGAAAGAAACACCTGCTGCCGAAGCCGTTCGCGCCGCGGCGAAAGAGCTGCTCGAATCGAGACCGACGGCGGTCAACCTGCGCTGGGCGATCGAGCGCATTTTGCAAGTCGTCGATGCGGCGAATTCCGATGAAGGCCTGGCCACGGCCATCCGCAGGGACGCTGAAGCCATCTGCGACGAGGATGTCGAGATTTGCTACAACATCGGCCGCCAGGGACTGCCTTTACTCGAGGAGATCGCGAACAGGAAGAACGGCGGCACGGTCAATGTCCTGACGCACTGCAACGCCGGTGCGCTCGCGACGATCAACTGGGGCACGGCGACGGCGCCGGTCTATCTCGCGCACGATGCCGGCATCGACGTGCACGTCTGGGTCGACGAGACGCGGCCGCGCAACCAGGGCTCGCAACTCACGGCCTGGGAGCTCGAGCGCAACGGCGTGCCGCACACGCTGATCGTCGACAACGCCGGCGGGCACCTGATGCAGCACGGCGAGGTCGACATCGTCATCACGGGCACCGACCGCACGACGCGCACGGGCGACGTCGCCAACAAGATCGGCACCTACCTCAAGGCGCTGGCTGCGCACGACAACGGCATCCCGTTTTACGTCGCGCTGCCATCAACGACGATCGACTGGGAGATCCGCGACGGGCTCCGCGACATCCCGATCGAAGAGCGGGACCCCACCGAGGTGACGGACATCCCCGGCCTTGTGGATGGGGAGCCCCGCACGGTGCGCACGACGGCCGGGACGACAAAGGCCGGCAACTATGCTTTCGACGTTACGCCCGCCAGGCTCGTGACCGGGCTCATTACCGAGCGCGGTATCTGCGCGGCCAGCGAGGAGGGGCTGCTCGGCCTGTTTCAGGAGAAGGCCGCAGCGTGACGATCGACGAAGGCTACATCAAGTACCAGAGCTTCTGGACGAAGGCGCCCACGCCGCACGCCGCTGCTGTCGATGAACTCGAGACCTGGCGCCGGCCGCTGTTCGAGGCAGGGCTCATCGGCGAATACGAAGAGCACGGCATCGGCTACGGCAATATCAGCATCCGCTGCGGTGAGCCCGGGCAGTTCCTTATCAGCGGCACACAGACCGGCCACCTGGCAAGAACCGACAGGTCGCATTATGCGTTGGTGACTTCGTGGAGCGTACACAGCAACCTCGTGTGCTGCGTGGGCCCCGTGCAGGCCTCTTCGGAAGCCATGACGCATGCCGCAATCTATCAAATCGACCAGCATATTGGGGCCATCGTTCACGTGCACAGCCTGTCACTATGGGAGAAATACAAGGATGAGCTACCCACGACCCGGCCCGAGATTGCCTACGGCACGCCGGAGATGGCGTTGGAGTTCCAGCGCTTGTACCGCGACACCACGTTCAGGTCAGACCGCATTGCCGTCATGGCCGGCCACGAGGAAGGAATCATCAGTTTAGGTGTCAGTCTGGAGCAGGCTGCGACACGGGTACTGGCTCTAGCCGAAACGTAAACGTCCGGCAGGTCTTGATCCCACTCGGTTTCGTGCCTTCAGGCAGGGCTTCGTATGTCGACGCACGAACCGCGCGCACCGACGGCTTTTCGAAGATGCGGTTGGTGCTTCGCCTCACTCTGACGCGATGTGTTTCGCCGTTCTGTCGAACGTTGAAACAGACCTGCACCTCTCCCTCGAGGCGCTCACGTCTTGCCAGTTCGGGATACGGGGGTACAACCGTCTTCAGCGGCTTGCGTCCGCCGTCGTTGTCGGTCAGGTGCGTGACTTCCGCTGCGCCGGCGGCATGGCCCGCTACGGACAGAGCAGCGAGAGCGATGACGACCCGCAGCACATCAGTCACCGGGAACCCGCCGGTCGTCGATGATGATACTCGGCGCTACGGGATCCACGGCGTCGCGCAATACCGCCCGCACCTCTCTTACCTTCCTGGCATTGGGCGCAATGACTTCGGCGGCATCCAGGTCCTTGCCCGCTTCGGTGAACTTTTCGAGCTTGATATAGACCAGTGCCCGGTTCGTCATGGCGCGCCAGTAGCGTTCGTTCAATTCGAGGGCCGCGTCGCAGTGCATTAACGCTGCATCGAGGTCTCCGAGTTGCACATAGCCCGCACAAAGATTCGAATGCGCGGCGACCCGCTCTCTGTTGTTCGTGGCACGCGCCAGACCGAGCAGCGACAGCCGCACGCCTTCTTCGATATCGCCCGCCAGGAGCGCTTGCGCACCATCATTCAGTTCGGGGTTCGAAGGACCGAGAACCGTCTTGGCTTCCTGCGCTTGCACAGCAGCGCCCGGATCAGGGCAGATGATGCCGATCAGGAGTAACACAAAGCCGGTCAGATAAAACTCGCGTTCAACCACTGATGTAGTGTTCGAGTTGCTCGATCTCCTCCTGTTGGTCCGCGATGATTGCCTGAACGAGATCGCGCATTGAAAGCATGCCGATAACATGTTCGTCTTCGACGACCGGCAAGTGCCGTATGCCCTTCGACGACATCAACTCCATGCATTCGTTGACCGTTTCGGCACTGGTGGTCGTCACAACATCGGCGGTCATGATATCGCTGACCAACGTGTTCTCCGATGATCGTCCCTTGATAATCACCTTCCTGGCGTAATCGCGTTCCGTGATGATGCCGCACAGCCTGTCGCCATCCATCACAAGCAACGAACCGACGGCCTTGTCCGCCATCAGCTTGATCGCATCGAATACAGAGGCATCCGGTGCAATGGAGACTGTACCCCGGCCTTTAGCGTCGAGCAGGTGTGTAACCAATTTCATTCAGTGTCCCTTTTCTAGTTCTCTCCCCACGGGGATGATTTTAGCAGGACTAGTCGAGCTGTGACTTCACGGCCTCGAGGCGCTTATCGAGCGCGCCCCTGGAATGCCAGGTTCCGCGCAGCATTACGCCGTGAACGCGGCGCACATTGCCGATATCGGCCAGGGGATTCGCATCGAGCAGCACGAGGTCCGCATCCCGGCCGACCTCGATACTGCCGCCGTTCGAGCCGAAAAACCCGGCTACCGCCGTCGTCCCGGTCGCGAGCGCCTCAAATGGCGTCAGCCCCGCCTCGACCATGAATGCCAGCTCGCGATGTAGCGAAAAGCCCGGCACGTTGAAGACCTGTGGCGCATCCGATCCGAGCAACAGGCCGGCACCTGCTTTGTGCAGCGCAAAAATCAGTTTCCGCCGAATATCGATTGCCTGCTTGCCCAGCTCGACGGTAAAGCCGCGTTCAGCCAATTGGCGCTCCTTGGCCGCGATCCAGCGCTGCAGGGTTGCCTGGGGTACGTACTGCATTTCGGNNGCCTGGGGCACGTACTGCATTTCGGGCCAGTTACTCATCTCGGCAATACTGACGTCGGACACACGGTGTTCGACCAGTGACTCTGTCGCGACATTCCAGGCGCCGGACTCGGCCGTGCGCCCGGCAATGTCTTCGATGCGCTCCTCGACCATCTGGTCCGCGAGCAACACGCCGAAAAAGCCACCGAAGCCGCCGGAAGCATCCGAATCCGCCGGCATCAGCTCCGCGACGTAGCCATCGAGGTGATCAATCGTCGCCATGCCGGCGTCGAGCGCGTCCTGTACGGTGATCGACGCCGGCACGTGGCCCGCAAAGGGCATGCCGAGTTCGTTCGCCGTTTCCGCGATCGCCATGTATTCCTCCGCGCTGAGGCCGGGGTGGATTTTCACGAAGTCGTAACCGGCAGCATGCTGCGCCCGCACCTTTCGCGCACCGTCGTCGGGACCGTTCACGGAATTGCCGTTCATCGATGGGCCGGACGTGATCAGCCGCGGCCCGAATATCTCACCGTCGAGCAAAGCCTGCCGCAGCGTCAGGTGGAAGCGCTGCCCGAGCATCCCGCGGANNCATTGGCCGCAAACAGCGTCAATGCCCTGTCCAGGTCGGCACTACCGGCTCCCGGCACATGTGCGTGCATCTCCGCGAGACCCGGAATCAGGTATCGGTCGGTGCCGTCCACGACAGCGGCGTCTTCGGGCACGGGCTGGCTGTCGACGAGACCGATCGCCGTGATGATGCCATCCTCGACAACAACTGTCCGGCCCTCGAGCACTGTCCCGGTACTCATCGGGATGACATTGACATTGATGATAGCCGTCGCATCGGCCACGGCGTTGCCCGACCCGAGCAAAGCAAGAATAACGAAAATCAAACGCCGCATATCGACTCCACCGTTTCCTGGCTGACATTGCCGCCGCAGATGATGACGACGACTTTCATGCCCTTTATGACATCCCGGCGGCGCTGGAGTGCCGCACAGGCGACACCGGCGGCCCCTTCGATCGTATCGCCATGGGCATCCATGAAGCGGCGCATCGCTGCGGCGATCTCGTCCTCGCCTACCAGTATGAATTCGTCGGCCAGCTCGCGGCACAGCTCGAACGTGATCGAGTCCTCTTCGACGCCGCCGGCCGTGCCGTCGGAGAGCGTCGGTTCGCTGGGCAGGTCGAGGACCTTCCCCGCCGCGACCGACTTCGCCATGACGGCCGAGGCCTCCGGCTGACAGGCATACAGCCGCACAGCCGGATTGTGTGTCCTGAGCACGCTGCCGACGCCGCTCAAGAGACCGCCACCGCCGACAGCGATGAAAGCCGCGTCGACGTCCGGGAGCTGCTTCACGATCTCTATACCGCAGGTTCCCTGCCCGGCGATCACTGCCGCATCGTTGTATGGGGAGAGGTAGTAACGTCCTGCGCTCTCGGCATACTCACGTGCATGCTGCTCGGTATCGAGACCGTCGGTGCCGAAGAAGCGCACTTCCCCACCGTAACTCCGGATCGCGCGGACTTTTGCCGGTGAGGTCTGCTCCGGCACGAAGATAACCCCAGGAACATCGAGCGAACGCGTGGCGTATGCAACTGCGGCGCCGTGATTGCCGCTCGAAGCCGCAACGACGCCTCTTGCCCGTTGTTCGGCTGGCAAACTCAGCAGGCAGTTCGCGGCGCCGCGCAACTTGAACGAACCGGTGTGCTGCCGGTTCTCGAGCTTGAAATGGATCTCCGCGCCGAGCGATTCGCTGAACTCTCTCGAGTGCAGAAGCGGTGTCTCGACGAGGATGTCTTCGGTTCGCCGAACGGCTGCCTCGGCAGCCTCGGCGACTTTTTCAATCTGCAGGCTCAAAAGCTGATTCGAACTGGCGTAGAACGTAGCGAGGACGCCCGATTTAACAATATATTTATCAGTCCGCGGCCTACGTTGACACTGTTTCCTGCCCTGTGCAACGATGGCCCTGGATTGAAAAAGGCACACCTGTCGAAAGGCGGGGTCGCAAAACTTCCGGTCTAAGGGTTTTCCTANNGCATGCTACCAACCTGAAGAATACGGGCACTTTCAGCCGCCCCGAACGCACAGGTCCAGTTACCCGGACCGCAACCAATCTGAACGCCCTGCGCAAGACCCTCGACCCGGCGTCGCACAACCCCGTGCCAATCCGTCCTCGCGGCGCCGGCACCGCTTCGACCGATTGCAATACGACATCCCGGGGAACGACCGTCGACCTGGCCGGACTCGATCGAATAATCCGTATCGACGCTGAACGCCAGATCGTAACCGCACAAGCCGGTGTGCGCCTGGAAACACTCGTCGATGCGCTCGCAGAAGAAGGTCTCGAACTCGTCGGCGGTTACGACCTTCAGGGTCGTACAGTCGGCGGTGCAATCGCGTCGCCGTGCTTCGGCCCGGGTATCGGTAGTTCGGGCGCGTTTTTTTCGAGTCACGTCACCGCAATGAAGGTCCTGCGCGTCGACGGGCAGCCGATGAAAATTGAACCGAGTCAAAAGAGTCTACTGCGTGCCTTCCGCATGAGCTTCGGCGTGCTCGGGCTGATCTACGAGGCAACAATGCGCGTACGCCCGATACGCACGTTCTGTGTCAGTCATCGCCGCGTCAGCATCGACAAGTTTGCCGGTCTGGTCGACGCTCTCGCCAATGGCGACGTGGGGCTCAAGTTCTACCTGATGCCCTACCGCGACCGCGTCTACCTCGATCTGCGCCGCTATGAAACCGAACCCGGCAATGCATACGGTGCACCGTGGAAACTCAAGGACTGGGGCGAGAGTACGGTCCTGCCAAACGTTTTCAGGTCGCTGAATCGACTCGTTCCGATACCCTCGATGAAGTACAAGCTGATCGACGGGCTGTCGGAAGCAACGCAGAGTCTCGTCAATTCGAAGCTGGTCGCGACCGGAACCTTCGCTACGGCACAGTCGTCACAGCACACGATGCCCCGCGGGAGGTTTTACTCCACCTGGTGCTTCCCTGCCGCGAACTTCTCGATGGTGGCGAAAGCCTATCGCGAGTTCTGCGAATCGACATTTACCGGGTCCGGTTATCGCTGCGACTTGCCGGCCACGGGTTTCCGCCTGTGCCGCGACCAGACATCCGTGCTGTCGCCGTCGTTCGATGAGCCGATGATCGCGCTGACCACGGCATCGACGCAGGCCAAAGGCTGGGAGAACTTTGTCATCGACCTCGCCGAGTTCGCGGAGAACTGGTCGGGTATTCCGCTTGTCAACCAGTCGCGGGCGTTGCGGGCGGAGCACGTCATACAGAGCTATAGCCAGCGACTGGAATTCTTTCGCCGCCTCAGGCGCCAGCTCGACCCGCACAACCGGCTCCTGAGCCCGTTCCTGGCGCAGTTTTTCCAATAACCGCGTCATTGCGAGCGAAGCGAAGCAACCTGGATTGCTTGGTCGCTTCGCTCCTCGCAACGACGGCTTGCATTCATATATCAGATTGATACAATACATCAAACCGATATATGAGCGGCCCCCTGGCCGCGGAAAACGCCATGGACGTAAAAACCGTTTGTCTCGGGATGCTCACCCACGGTGAGGCCTCCGGCTATGACCTGAAAAAGTTCTTCGAATCGTCGTTTGCCCATTGCTTTGCGGCAGGCTATGGCTCGATTTACCCGGCGCTGGCCTCGCTCGCCGAACAGGGCCTCGTCGGCTGCAAGGAGGTCCCGCAGGAAGGCAAGCCCGACCGCAAGGTCTACAACATCACGGCCAAAGGCCGGCAGCGCCTCCTCGACGAACTCGACAACCCGGCACCGAGCCACAAGATTCGCTCCGAGTTTCTCGCCCAGATGTGCTTCGCCGAGCTCATGACGCCGGAGCAGATCCGAACGGTCCTCGACAGCCGCGTCGAAGACGCGCAAAACATGCTGCAGCTGATCGATGAATTCGAAATCTCCTATGACGATGAAGCCTGCGACCGCCAGGGTTGGCCACCAGGTGTGCAGTTCACGCTCGGCTTCGCCCGCGAGATGCTTCGCGCACAGATCAAATACGTTGAACAAAATCGTCCCATGTTTGACGAAGAATCGGAGCCGGTGGCGAAGACCGCGGCCGGCTGACAGGTAAAAGACAATGAAACTTTCATTGTGGGAAAAACATCGATCCTGGGTGTACTCGGTCGGCACCGCTGTGCTGATCACGCTTTGGGTGCTCTCCGGCCAGATCGGGGCCGGCGAAGACGAATCCGCCGGCCCGGCGCAAGACGTGGCCGTGGTGAAGCCGGCGCAGGCCAGCGTTCGCGTACGCACGCAGAGTGCCGAGGAAATCACACGCACGATCATCGTCAACGGCAAGACGGCGCCTGCCCGGGTCGTCGAACTGTCCGCCGAAACGGATGGCCGCGTTGTCGCCATCGGTGCCGAACGCGGTACCAACGTCGATCGTAACGGCCTGATCGTGCGTCTCGACGAACGCGACCGGAAAGCGCGGCTCGCCCAGGCCGAGGCAACCGTCAGGCAGCGCGAGGTCGAATACCAGGGCCGCGTCCGCCTGAAATCCGACAGCTACGTCTCGGAAGCACAACTGCAGGAAGCCGTCGCCCAGCTCGAAGCAGCAAAAACCGAACTGACCCGCGCGCAGCTCGATCTGCAATACATGATTGTGCGTGCACCTTTCGACGGTGCGCTGCAGTCGCGCATCGTAGAAGTCGGTGATTTCGTCAAACGCGGCGATCCGATCGCGACCTTCGTGGACAACCGCAGGATCATCGTTTCGGCCAACCTGTCCGAGTTCGATGCGAAATACGTTTCCGTCGGTGACACGGCCGAGGCCCTGCTCGCGACCGGTGAACAGGTAAGCGGCACGATCCGCTACGTCGCACCCGTCGCCGATGAAGCTACGCGAACGTTCGAGGTCGAACTCGTTGTAGACAACCGCGATGGCGAACTTCGCGCCGGCGGCACGGCCGAACTGCTTATCCCGGCCGAGCGCGTATACGCCCACCACATTTCGCCGTCGCTCCTGACCCTCGACGATGCCGGCAATATCGGTCTCAAGATCATCAACGCGGACGGAGAAGTCGAGTTCGTCGTCGCGGACATTGCCTTGTCCTCGACGGACGGCGTCTGGGTCGCAGGCCTTCCCGAAACAGCGACAATCATCACGGTCGGCCAGGGCTTCGTCGCCAGCGGCGCATTCGTCAATGCCGTGCCCGAGAGCGATATCGAGACCGCCGTCGCGATCAA
>JABAOE010007046.1_pt6 | contig 10106 bp, 9 predicted proteins | sample 7062141 | NCBI WGS metagenome assembly JABAOE01 (sample SAMN14538627, study PRJNA623070) | marine sediment metagenome | biome: marine biome [ENVO:00000428]; feature: marine pelagic biome [ENVO:01000023]; material: deep marine sediment [ENVO:00002113] | place: India: Gulf of Khambhat ...
TACTCATCACCGGCGAGAGCGGAACGGGCAAGGAAGTCGTGGCGCGATCCATTCATGAATCGGGCCTCGGACCGGAGCGTCCCTTCGTCGCTGTGAATTGCGCTGCCCTGCCCCGAGACCTGTTCGAGAGTGAGTTGTTCGGCCATGTTCGTGGCGCATTTACGGGTGCTCATCGCGACAAAGCGGGATTCTTCGAGGTGGCGGAAGGAGGCACGCTATTCCTCGACGAAATCTCCGAACTCCCTCTCGATCTACAGTCAAAACTCTTACGGGCCATAGAACTACAGGAAATCACGCGTGTGGGGTCCACGCGCCCGGTTTCCGCGCGAGCCCGGATCATCGCAACGACCAATCGCAACCTCAAGAAAGAGATAAGCGAGAAGCGATTCCGTGAAGATCTCTACTATCGGATTCGCGTTGTCGAATTGTCACTCCCACCTCTGCGCAAGAGAAGGGAGGATATCCCGCTGCTCGTCGAACATCTTCTGAACCGGCACCATGCCCGGCTCAAGCGTCTGGTTCTGGGAGTGGACCATGAGGCGATGCGAGTCCTGATGGCGGCTCCCTGGCACGGCAATGTGAGAGAGCTGGATAACGTGCTCGAGCGCTCGGTGCTGCTCAGTGATGGGGATTTCCTGACCTTGAGCGATCTACCCCCCGAACTCACCGGGACCGTCACTTGCCCGACCCTTTCGGACGACTTTCGGGCGGCGGTGCGCGCCTACGAACGAGAGCACATCCGACAGGTTCTGGCCGCCACCGGTGGAAACCGGGAGGAGGCCGCGCGACGGCTCGGGATCAACTCATCGACCCTCTACCGCCGTCTGAAGGAATTCGGGCTCTAGGCTTCGTTAAAGATCTATCAGTCGGCGTATCACCGACTGCCTTCCGCCCCCCCTCCCCTGCCCGGGTTCCATGCCGGTCTTGCATTCGTGCAAGACCACCCCACCGATGGCTCTTGCAGAGTCGCCACTACCAGCCGCCTGAATCCCGGTTTCCCCACCGCCCTGTCCACGACAAGCGTCCTTTTTTCAACAGTTGCGAGGCAAGACCCCGATCCCGGACGCTGCGGCATTGGGGTTGCTAAAGGCAGCTGACGGGATGAGACGGGAACCCCAGGGAAATCGAGAGACATCACGTCGATCCACGGGAACGACGCTTTCTTGCCAATGCACTGAACGACTCACAAGGCCTCTGGAACCAGTGGCGGCCTCGGGTCAATTAAGGGAGGGGCTGAACATGCGCCGACTGGTCGTCATCGCTATGGGCGTAGTGATGTTGACTCTGGGTGGAATAGCCGAGGCGTGGGCGGTGCCTGCTTTCGCCAGAAAGTACGGTACTTCCTGCCAGACCTGCCACATTGCGTATCCAAAACTCAACAACTTCGGGCACGCCTTCCGCCTACTCGGTTACCGGATGCCTGGCGAGACCGAAGAAATGGTCAAGCAGCCCGATGTCCCGCTCGGCGCGCCCGCTTATAAGAAGGTGTGGCCCAAGTCGGTCTGGCCCGGCGCCGTCCCGTCGCATGTTCCGCTATCGATCACCGCGAATTTCCTGGTCGAGTCCAGTTCGCAGATCGAGAATGGTGAAAGAGAGACCGTTCACAACGACTTCCGATTCCCGGAGGGGGCCGCGCTGATCGCAGCAGGGATCGCGGGCGATCACGTGGCCTATTTTGGCGAAATCGAGTTCGAAAGAGAGATCGAGGACGGTGAATCACACTGGGAACTCTCAGTTGGGCATCTCGACATGAGACTGATCCGGCCAATCGCCAATTCCACCGCATTCAACGTCAAGATTGGCTCGTTCCAGCCCGAGATGGTCGTGACCTTCGACCACGCCCGTCGCATCACCGTGACCAACTATGACTCCATGTTTGGCGTGCAGACTCTCCATGAGGGCGGCGCGAAGGATGTGGGCGGGGGGGGCCATGGTGGAGGGGCCATCGCCGTTCCAGCAATAACCGAAGGATTCGAGTTCTACGGCGTCGCCGCCAAACGCTTCCTCTGGTCGGCCGGGCTTGTGAACGGATTGGGTCCTGGACAAGACACATTCGACGCCAACTCGGCGAAAGACACCTATGTCAGCGTCGCCTACAAATGGGGTGGATTGGCCCCCGATGGGTCGAATGCCGAGACCTATGTCGGAAGCGCCAAGAATTGGCAGGAGACATCCTTCCGAATCGGGTTGTTTGCTTACGCCGGCGACGGAACGCGGAGTGCGGAAGATATTCAGGCAGGCATTGACGCGGACGGGGAGTTCGTTGAGGGTCCAGACTTCACTCGCATCGGCGCGGATTTCAATCTGTTTTTCAGGGACTTGAATGTATTCGGCGCATACGTCGATGGGACGGATGACATCAATTTTTTCATCGATGACCCCATGAATCCCGGGACTCCTATTCTAGATCCCGGGGAAAGCGGGTCATTCGACTACACGTCCTGGTTCGTGGAGGTCGACGCCGTCCTAGGCTGGCCGTTTCTGCACGGCGCACTACGATACGAAACAGTGGATTTGCCTCACCAGGAAATGGGAGTGAAAGTGCAGGACTGGGAAAGAACTACGGCGTCTCTGACCGGTCTGATTCGGGCGAATGTCAAGGCCTTAACGGAATATACCTGGGATTTGAACGAAAGCAGAAACTATCGAGCTTACGTTGGCATGGGAATCGCATTCTAGCGGCTAGCATCGGCGGTATTGCAGGCTCACCGGCTCGTAGTCTTCGGATCATGTCTAATGTGGCGGCCGGGGAAACGGGTCGAGAGAAGCTCGACAAGGAGAACGGATATGAGACTACGGCTACTCTTTGGATGGTGTTTACTCCTGATGCCTCTGGCGGGGCACGCCCTGGCAGGCTCGATCACCGGAAAGGTCACTCTCACCGGAATGCGCAGCAACGCCGACGCTGTCGTCTATATCGAAAAGATTCCGGGCAAAACCTTCGATCCCCCTCAGGAACCCGTGGTCATGGACCAGCGCGGCAAGGAGTTCATTCCCGGCGTGTTGCCGATCCTGGTCGGCACGAAGGTCGATTTTCTCAACAGCGACCCCTTCAACCACAATGTCTTTACGCCGGACAAGTGCGGCGGGAAATTTGATTTGGGGACCTGGCCAACTGGAGAGACACGATCCCACGTATTCACCGAGCCGTGCCAGGCCGTCATGCTCTGTAACGTCCATCCGGAGATGGTCGGCACGGTGGTGGTTCTGGAAACCCCTTACTTTGCAGTCACCGATGCAGAGGGTCAATACGTCATCCCCGACGTTCCCGACGGGACCTATCAGGTCTCCGTCTGGCATGAACGACTTCCGAAGACAACCTCGTCGGTGGAGGTGGCCGGCGACGCCTCGATCGATTTCACGCTGAAAAGATAAATGGTCGTTTTTGTGGCAAGTCAGAGCAGCCTGGTGCGATGACCGAATCCAAGAAAGGAAAGTGGCCTGGCCCCGGCGGGACGTTTTTTGCAGCCATACTGTACCTTGCAGTGATCGCGCTGTCCGGTGCCATCGGGTACTTCGTCGCGGTGGAAGGGAGCAAACCGCAGGAGCGATCGATCACCATCATTGCCCGTCAATATGCCTACGATCCTCCGGTCATTCGCGTCAATCGCGGAGATACACTCCGCCTCCGATTCGCCTCTCTCGATGTGGTGCACGGCTTTTACCTCGAGGGGCACGATCTCGACGTTGCCATCACACCGATGCGAAACGCGGTGGAAAAGCGCAAGCCGAGCGATCCTGACTACATCGAACAGGTCGAGGAGGTGGTGCTGAAGGTCGACAGGTCGGGGAAGTTTCGCTATCGATGTTCGCATACCTGCGGCTTCATGCATCCCTTCATGTTGGGAGAGCTGATCGTTGGTCCGAACCGGCTGTTTTCGACCAGCCTGGGCCTGGCGGGTGGGATCCTGTTCGGAGGTCTTCTCTTCACGTTCGTCAGGGAGAAGCGTGCATGACACGTCCCTTCGAGAGCCTTTCGTCCAGGGAGGTGCTGGCATTGGCAATCCACGTCGAACGTGCCAACGCGGAACGATTCCGCACCTTCGCCTACGTTTTCCGCAAGTACGACGAGGAGGTTGCGGCCCGATTCGAGGAACTGGCGCTGGAAGAGGAGAGGCACGAAGAGATCCTGTTGGGATGGTTTCATGCCCGATTCGGGAAGGAGATTCCCCAGGTCAGGGAAGTCGATGTGAAAGGGGTCATCGAATCGGTCGATATGGATGAATCGGAGCACCTCATTTTCGATTCCCTCGAACCGAAACGAGTCTACGAACTGGCACACGGTGCTGAAGTTGGGGCCCGCAGATTCTATCTTGATGCCGCGAAGCTCAGCAGTGATCCTGACTTGGCTGACCTCTATCAGGAGCTGGCGGTACTGGAGGAAGGTCACGCCTCCTGGCTGGAGGAAAAACTCGCCGGCGTTTGCAGGAAGGAAACGGAAAAGGAACACAAATGAAGGGAAGTGCAGTGCGCGCAGAAGAGGCGCAGTCACCCGAACCGTCACGCCGGCAGGCAGCGAAGCCGGCATCTAAGGGCTGGCGCGTCGATCTTCTCCAGCTTCTGCCTCCTCTCAAATGGCTCTTTCAGCGACGGTGGTTTCAGTTTGCCGTGGTCTTACCCAATCTACTCTTCATCCTACTGTTCCTGTCGGCCGGCATCTTCGGCAGCCCGGTCGGAAACCGCAACATCATCATCGTCTTCGTCTGGATCCTCTGGTGGTTTCTCCTGATCAGCGCGATGGTCCCGTTCGCCTCCAGGATCTGGTGCACCGTGTGCCCCTTTCCATTCTTTGGGGAGTGGGCACAACGCAGGGCACTTGTCGGTGTGCGCTCCCTCGATCCAAAGAAGGAAAAGGGAGGCCCCGGCGTGGTTATCGGCCGGAACCGCTACTTCGGCAAGAATCTGAGATGGCCGAAGAAGCTGTCGAACATCTGGCTTCAGAACATCGGCTTTCTGGCCCTTTGCACGTTCAGCGCTCTGTTCCTGACCCGCCCCATCGTCAGCGTTTTCGTCCTCGGGCTTCTCTTCGTGATCGCAACCGTCCTCCACCTCATCTATCGCCACCGCGCGTTCTGCAACTATGTGTGCCCAGTCAGCGGCTTCTTGAGCCTGTACGCCATGTCCTCCATGATGGAGGTCCGGTCGAAGGAAGCGGATGTCTGCGCCAAGTGCACGCACAAAGGATGCCTGGCGGGGAGTGAGACCGGCTGGGGTTGCCCCTGGTTCATGTATCCGAGCAAGATGGATCGCAACAACTACTGTGGTCTCTGCATGGAGTGCCTCAAGTCGTGCCCTTACGACAATATGACGGTGAACCTCCGCCCCTTCTGTGCTGACACGCGGATCAAGGGATACGATGAAGCGTACAAGGCCTTCATCATGCTGAGCCTGGCCGTAACCTATTCGGTGATCTATCTCGGACCATGGGGGTTTCTCAAGGATTGGGCCAATATCGCGGAGACCGGCAATTGGTCTGGCTTCCTCACCTACACCGCTGTTCTCTGGGTTGGAGCATTGGCGGTGGTGCCGGGGCTCTACTACCTGACGGTTCGCGTGGGCAGAGCTCTGGCTGGTGAATCCGAACTCACCCAGAAAGAGGTCTTCCTGGGCCTGACCTATCCGCTCGTGCCATTGGGGCTCCTGGCCTGGATGGCGTTCAGTCTTCCTCTCCTTCTCGTGAATGGCTCGTACATTCTGATGACCCTTTCGGATCCCTTCGGATGGGGGTGGGACCTCTTCGGCACCGCCCACATTCCCTGGACACCGGTCGGCCCGGAATGGACGCCCCACATTCAGGTTCCATTGCTCCTGATCGGGCTTCTATTCGGGCTCAAGACCGGCTATACACACGCAAGACAATTGTTCGGAAACGCGGGCAAGGCCCGTCGGGCATTCGCACCAGTCGCCCTCCTTCTTTTCGCCTTCGTATCCCTTTTTCTGGGACTTTACGTGGGGTAGCTCATGAAGCAGCGGCGATCTGAAATCATCGCACTGATCCTGACCGGGGTTGGTATCCTCACCGTTAGCATCTGGCCATTCTTCCACGAGACCGGTGCGGTCGATCGAGACATACCATCGGGTACGCGGATCATTGATCTGACCGGCGTAGCCACCACGGGTACCTGGACCGAAGAGACCGTCAACGGAATGAATTATTGGCGGCAGCAGTTCAAAGCCGCCCGTCCCGTACTTCAGGTTGGAAAACCGGCGCTCCTCCGACTCAGGAGCGCCGATGTGCTGCATGCTTTCTATGCTCCGGGCCTGGGGATCGAGACCGTCGAAGTCTCGCCGGGCCACGTGGTGGAGATCCTCATTACCCCCGAACGTGAAGGAGTGTTCGGCTACTACTGTCCCACCATGTGCGGAGACCCACATTTCGCCATGCGGGGGGTCGTCATTGTCCAGGGCGAGAAGGGCGAAGACCCGGAAATTCCGCGGGAACATTTCAGCCCATTCTGGCTCGAGCGGCCCCCGCCGGACGACGCACCCCGCACCCGGCACGGAGGATGGCTCTTTCGGCAGAAAGGATGCGCCACCTGTCACGGACCGATGGCGCGCGGAGGGGTCGAAAACTGGAACTACGTCAAGGGCACAGTGCCGGCTCTGGACGCTCTTTCCGAAAAGATGTACCTGTTCTTCGACGAAGATGTGGAGACTATCGTCGATCTGCTGGAGCGAGGCCTGGATCTCGAGGAGATGGAGGACGAATCCCCGGTTCCCAGGTTCAATGTCGTCCTCGCGCAATACCGTTCGATACGTAACGTAATTGAAAACGGAAACCCCGCGGGGAAGAAAGATCCCGCGGGCCCTTCCCCGCCACTGGAGATGCCGGCCTGGAAGCACCGCCTATCGAGGGATCAGATCGACTCGATCATCGCCTATCTTCTCACCCTGCAGCCAGAGGGCGAAGAGCCGGGCTCATGAGAGTATGGGCGATTCTCGGCGCCGGCTTGCTTGCCTGTCTGCTCATTCTCGGTGTGCGCTGGGGTTTTCAGCAGTTCAAGGCCAACGAGCCTGGGTCGGGCGAGCCCTCAATTTCCGTTCGGGAGGACGATGGCCTTCAGGGGAACCCAGAGCTGCCTCCCGGTGACATTCTGACGCGGCCGCGGAGGAAGGGAGAGCCTGCTCTGGACGCGCGCCTTCTGGACCAGGATGGTCGGGAGTTCAAGATCTCGGATCTGCGAGGGCACAAGGTGGTCCTGACCTTCCTTTACACTCAATGTAACGTTGCCTCCATGTGCCCCCTGACCACCCGGAGGCTGGCCGAGGCTCATCGGCGTCTGGCAGCCGATTCCCGGACGGACGTTCGTTTCGTAGTGGTAAGCTTCGATACGAAGCGCGATACGCCTGAAGAATTACGTGCGTATGCCGCCCGGCACGATCTCGACGTGCCGGCATTCACGTTCGCAACCGGCACGCAGGAGCAGGTGGATCGCCTCAGTCGCTCACTCAACACCTATTATCGCCCCGATCGCTTTGGTTACTTTGACCATAACATCGTGGTCACCCTGATCGATGAGAACGGGATCATTCGGGAATGGCTGTTCGGGACGAAATGGACGACTGACGAGTTGTTGTCGGCTCTTGATAAGAGCGTCAGCCCTTCTCATTCTGATCTCCCCTGCCATTCGGATGCGCCCCAACATGCGTGAGGGGATAGCCATGCGAAATAGATGATTAGCCGCGCCGCAGGGCTGTTCCCTTCTCGTACTCGTTTGACATGGGCCTCGTAGCCGGCACACAGTCACGCCCCTGAGCGCCTCCTGACGTGCCATCGTCTCCCTTGGGTCGGCCCGACCCGCGTGTATCGATTCAGCGGTGGTGCTTTGACGACCGTCTCATATCAAGCACATCTCGCTTCAAAACAATCAGTCGCCCGAGAAGCGTTCGGGCGGTTTGGAGACAGGGAGCTGGCTGAGGTGTGGCACAAATCTCGCAACCCGGGCAGATGTTGATAGCGATCGCTCATCCACCGGAAATAGGTATCGAATCACTGATTACTGATGATTGTCATGCGTTTCCTGAACGCATACCTGACGTCATGGAGCCAACATGAAGATGAAATCGCCCAGTTCCCTTCTGATGCTCGCCCTTACATTTCTTGCGCTCACGGGCTCGGGAGCGGGGTACAACCACGGCGAACCCGACCACGGTGAGCACGGGGCGATGAAGGTTCGGGGTGAGATCCTGGACATGGCCTGCTACATCGCACATGAGGCGATGAGCGTGAACCACGCCGTATGCGCCGCGCGATGCATCGCGGGGGGGCAGCCCATGGGGTTGTTCACGGACGACGGCACGGTCTATTTGCTCTACGCCAGTCAACAGGACCGGGCGGCCTTTGAGAAGGCAAAAGAGTACGCCGGGCAGAAGGTGGAGGTCCGCGGAGTTGCGGCAACCCGGGCGCACATCAATGGTCTCGAGGTGCATGAAGTGACACAGCTCTAGAATCCCCGCGGCAGAACGATCATGCCCCAAAGTGCAATTGTTGAGCCGGGACGTCTGGATGGCGAAATACATGGAGCACGCACAGCGACTGCGGGGTGTTTACATCACGTTCATTGTGGTAGCGGTCGCGCTGATAAGCGGCTTGCACTTCACCGTTGGAACAACAACCGTGGAGGCACACGCGTACCACGTTATCCTGCGCTCGCTTTTCGTGCTGCCAATCATCGGTGCCGCCGTCTGGTTTCGGTTACGAGGGGCTCTGCTCGTCGCATTCTCGGTATCGATGATCTATGGGGTGCATGTGATGACAACATGGCGAGGCTCCCTCATGGAGAACATGAGTCAGACGGCCATGATCGCGATGTACCTCGTGATTGGATGTGTAGCTGGGGGGTTGAGCGACCTCGAAGATCGACAGCGTCGTGCCAGACAGGTCCTCGAGATTAGGATGCAGCGAGACACGACCATCAATGCCCTGGAAATGCTCAGCCGGGCCCTCAAATGGCGTGATTCATACACGCAGCGTCACAGCGAGAGCGTGGCCGACCTCGCCGTTACGATCGGGCGAGAACTGCGAATGACGCCTAGCCAGCTTGATCGGATCCGCCTCGCCGCGCGCGTCCACGATATTGGAAAGATCGGTGTCCGGGACGACGTTTTGCTAAAGCCGGGGAAATTGTCCCAAGTTGATAAACAGGCCCTCGAGAGACATCCCGAGGTTGCGGCGGACATTCTGCGGTCGATCCCGGGCACGGTCGAATTGGCTTCGATCGTGGTCGCCCATCACGAATGCCCTGATGGGTCAGGGTATCCACTAGGCCTGCGTGGTGACCAGATACCTCCAGAGGCCCACGTCGTCAGGACGGCAGATGTCTACTGCGCCATTACGGAGGACCGTCCCTATCAATCGGGACTCGAAATGGAGCGTGCCCTCTCCCTCATGGACCAGCTACGGGGCAGCAAGCTGGATGCGCAGGCCCTNNGCGTATTGCGCCGGCCCTCTACGACCACTGATGTCGGGAAAGACTTGGCTCAAGTGCGGTCTGGTGATGTGAAGCGGACTCAGGGCGGATAAGCGTGAGGGAATCTAGCACTCGCACACATGCCACCGCTCGGACTTTTTGCCCTGGTAGGAGACCTAATGTATAGAAATCTATTCGTTATCGCGATGATCCCCTTCCTCATGGCAGCGGGCACCTCGATCTCGCATGCATCGACGCTGACACCCGAGGAGCAGAATACAATCGAAGTCTACGAGGCGCTTCTAAGTTCGGTCGTCACGGTGCTTGCCGAGAATATCGGTACCGACGGCTCGCCTGCGGAATCTCCGGCGGGATTCTCCCTGGGCAGCGGGTTCGCGATCGAGCCTGGCCTCGTCGTGACGAACTACCACGTCATCGCCGATGCTCTACGCATCGAGGTCGTTCTACACGACGGCCGACGACAGATCGCGGCCATCGTTGGCACGGCGCCCGGCCTCGATCTCGCTGTTCTCCGAGTCTCTTTCAGCACGAATGACCTGCCACCTGCACCGTTGAGCACCGCCTCACAGCTTCGTGTCGGCCAGAAGGCTCTGACCATTAGCAGCCCGCTCGGCCTTCATCACTCTGTTTCTGTGGGTGTCGTTAGCAGTCTCTATCGTGAACTCCCGGGGCTGG
>JABAOE010004966.1_pt3 | contig 10099 bp, 10 predicted proteins | sample 7062141 | NCBI WGS metagenome assembly JABAOE01 (sample SAMN14538627, study PRJNA623070) | marine sediment metagenome | biome: marine biome [ENVO:00000428]; feature: marine pelagic biome [ENVO:01000023]; material: deep marine sediment [ENVO:00002113] | place: India: Gulf of Khambhat ...
CCAAGCATGGCATAATGATGGGAAAGGTCACTGACGAACTGGCGCTTGACGGTCTCGAAAATATCCCCGTGCAGGCCGAGTAAAGCTGGGGCTGCACGCAGAATCTTTTCTTCTGCCGGATGCAGCACTCCATCTGCAAGGGCAACGGTAAAGAGCATCTCGAAAAACATCATGCGCAGCTGGGGCTCAGCCTGAAAGACCTGGCCAAATTGCCGGGCATAATCCTCGAAAGGCGTCCTGTCATCTTTTGATTCGTTAAAAACGCTGATCGCAAATTGCTGCGCTGTGGGGTCGAGCCGCAGCTTGTCGCGCATAAAGCTGCGCACGGCATTGATTTCATCTTCGCACACACGGCCATCGGCCTTGGCCATCTTGCCCAACATGGCAAACGTGGCAGTAAAGAAAATTGCCTGGCGTTGTTCCTGACCCGTCAACTTCCCAGGCTCTGCGTAACCGGAGCGGGTTTTGTCATCGATCAGGGCATGCCCAAGCGAGGCGCCAACCAGCGCACCGATCGGCCCACCGAGCATGAAACCAACACTTCCGCCCATGATTTTGCCAAACCATGACATGAGTAAAACCTCCTATTCTTTCAATTCATGGATATCGCAGACATCCACAATCTTGCCACTGCACAATTCCTCGAGACGGGCAAAGGTCAAGGCGACCCCCGAGCTATCTGTCGCCGCTGCCGGGTAAACAACTGCAAACCGCTGCAATGACTTGTCGAGCAGCACGGGCAGGTTGTCAGGCAACAGAAACGGGCTGACACCACCCGGCTTGTAACCGGTATAGTTCTGGACTTCGTCAGCGGCAGGCAGCCTGACTTTGCCAGTCAAACCGGTGGCCTCTTTGAGACGCCCGCTTTTCACCCGGGTGTCTCCGCTGGTGATGACCATAATCGGCTGCTGACCAATCAGCATCAAAATACTCTTGGCGATTTCTCCCACATGGCAACCAATGGCCTCTGCGGCAGCCACACTGGTAGGAGTCGGTTGATCAAAATTCAACGGTTCCAGACCTTCTCTTTCAAGATAGTCCTGAACCTGCTGTGCTCGCAAATCCATGTTTCTATTTGCCCCTTCAGAAATTTTTACCAGACGCAGGTTTGGCATCCTATCATGACATCTGTTTATCTGCCAGAGGGCACCTCGCGGTTTTAAGAAAATCTATTGCGTCATATTACCGGCATGGAGTGACAACCTAGGGTAAGCTGTGGGTCTTTTACATCATCAAAGCAACCAAGGTGGTGATACGGACACATTAAAGCGATAAAAAACCACTACAAATCATACCCTTAGAAGATTTTATTGTTTTCGCACAGGCGTTGCAAATCACCAGAATAATTCAACTTACTGTTCCCACCCTGCGTCAATCCAGATTTATCTAATCTGCCAGCCCATCGCTGACATCAAGTTGGCATATGGCTTGCTCTATCTAGAAGTTGTGCTGATTGGAATAATTGAGGGAGAAAAGGATACAGAATGTTTCAAAAACTGATTGTCATCATCGTCCTGGCCTTATTCACCAGCGCATGTGCGCAACAGGCGGCATTCATCTCAACGCCACCGGGAGCGCAAGTCTTTATTGACGGCCAGGAAATTGGTGTCACACCCTGTGCTTACGACTACAAGCTCAGTAAAAATGCCCACCATGAAGTAACAATCGTTAAAGAAGGTTATAATCCGGTTAATTTTGTTGTCGTCGCCGACGAGGTTGACGAAGATGCACGCAACCGCTGGCTCGTTGCAGGTGCAGTATGGAGCCCTCTCTGGCTCGGCACTGCCTTCACCAACAAGCTTAAAGACAGTTATGACTTTGCTTTGCGTGCGGAACCGGCACAAATAACGGCATCAACGAACCAGGTTAATAATGACGGAAAGCTGTGATTACAACTCACAACAAAGATTGAAGGCCGGCTTCATTTAAGAAGCCGGCCTTTCTTGTGTCTGTCGTACTGGATGTCATGCCGCGTCGGCAAACTGGGTCTGAATCCGGGCGACCTGGTCGGGACAATCAAGCAGGGCATTTACGCAACCTTTGTCCAGCTTGTCGATGGACAACAGTTTCAGCATGGCAAAGGCATGGTCGTTGGACCAGGGGACTTTGTAAGGGCGTCGCGTTGTCAAAGCATCAAAAATATCGCTGACTGCAATAATGCGAGCAGCAAGAGAGATTTCCTCACCTCTCAGGCCATACGGGTAGCCGCTGCCATCGATCGCCTCGTGATGTGACTCGGCGATCTGCCTCAGGTAGCTGATGTATGGAATCCGTTCAAAGCCGAAGTTGCAGATCAAGTCATCAACAATCTGGCGGCCCAGCCTGGGATGCGAATTCATCATCTGGCGTTCTTCTGCGTTGAGCCGTCCGGGTTTCTGCAGTATGCGATCAGGGATCCCTATTTTACCGACATCATGAAGCGGCGAAAACAGTGCAATCTGTTCGATCTGCTCGTCATCAAGTTCCTGCAGCCCCTTTTTAACGAGGCTGCGGGCAATCAGACGAGCATATCTTGACATACGCTCAAGATGACTACCCGTTTCTAGATCGTGCTTCTGCACCATGCTGACGGATGATCGCATTGCCGCGACCAGGGCGTGCGTCGCCGCTAGGTCGTTCATGATCATTTCAGAGATCAGGTGGACAAAAATCTCAACCTGCTCAAGGATGCGCTCGCGGAAATACTGGTTATGAAAAGAATTCAAAAACACAAAGCCTGCCAGCTGTCGATTGCGGTAAATCGGGTGTGTATAGCTGGAAGCAAAACCATGTCCAACCAGGGCATGGGAATGAATTGAGTCATGGTCTTCATAGATTCTCAGGTCATTGACGATCCGCGGCGTCGCATCCCTGGCAATCGTTGACAGAGTAGACTCGCTCGACAAAACTGCTTCATAGTTTTTCAGTGGGCTTTGTTCCAGAGGAGACGCGACAAAGGTTTTCAGGGTTTGGGTCTTCAGGTCATAAAGAGCAATACTGATCCTGTCGATGCCCGGACAGCGCCTGCGCAGGGCGTCATGAATTACAGCCAGTTTTTCCTGGTAAGTAGAGGCGGTCCTAAAATTGGCCAGCGGGTCTTCGCGGAAGACTATCTGCTCCATGACACCTCCCTGCTAAGATTAATATTTTCTATATTTTAACATCTGCTTGTGCTATTTCAATTCGTGCAAAGATAAGATTCTTCGCTGTCCTTGCCCATGTTATAATTCTGCGAGGGGGCTATCTGGAGGTTGTATGGCAGAGTACAAATCAGAACATTGCATGGTGTGCGGTGCCCCCCTTGATTACCGTGCTGAAGGCACCGGGGTGACCTGCTCTAAATGTGGTCAGGAAGAGATCAGCGCCATTGTCTGCCCGAAAGGTCATTACGTCTGCAATACCTGCCATAGCATCCAACCTTTGACACTCTTGCCAGAACTGGCGAGCAATACCATTTCCCAGGCACCGGAAGATATACTCGAAGAACTGCTGGCCCTGCCCAACCTGCCGATGCATGGCCCTGAACACCATGCCATGTCCGGGCTTGCCATGCTACTGGCCAGTGAAAGAGCCGGCATTAAACTACCAGGAAATTTTATCGAGGAATGTATTCGACGCAGCATGCAAATCCCGGGCGGGACTTGCGGCTATCATGGAGCGTGCGGTGGAGCCGTTTCCCTTGGCGTGGCAGTCAGCATAATAACCGGTGCAACGCCACTGACCGGGCTTGCCCGCGGCATGGCTCATCGGGCCACAGCGATGGCTTTGTTAAATTGCAGTGACGATGAAGCCCGTTGCTGCAAAAGATCGCTGAGAAAAACCATCAGCACAGGAAGAGAGTTTTTTGCCGAGGAACTCGGCATTGAATTCCCGGCGCCCAGGGGGCACCAGTTCTGCACTGACATCAATCGCAACAAAGAATGTGCCAGGGAGCACTGTGCTTATTTTCGCAGAGCCGGCAGCGCCAACTACCAATAAGGCAAGACCATACAGTTATAAACAATTACCAGATTAACACTGAACGCTTCTCATCTCGTTCAGAAAATTCAGGACACGCTCAAGTTAGACTCCAACTCACTGGCGAAAAACTTTCTCCGTAGCCAGAACGCAACATTCACCAATGTAATAAGTGCAGGCACTTCTACCAAAGGACCTATGACAGCAGTGAACGCAACGGCTGAATTGATGCCAAAAACCGCAACGGCAACAGCGATCGCCAACTCGAAATTATTTCCTGCCGCAGTAAAAGCGACCGTCGTCGTTTTACTGTAGTCTGCACCGACCTTGACGCCCATCATAAAACTCACCAGGAACATCACAACGAAGTAGATCAACAACGGCACGGCAATGCGTACGACGTCGAGCGGAATGGTAACGATCAATTCCCCCTTGAGGCTGAACATTACCAGGATGGTAAAGAGCAAAGCGATCAACGTGATCGGGCTGATGCGAGGGATAAAGCTCTGCTCGTACCAGTCACGGCCTTTCATGGGGATCAATGTATATCGAGTAATGATCCCGGCAAGAAAGGGGATGCCGAGATAGATAAAGACACTTTCAGCAATCTGGCCGATAGTGACTTCAACAATGGCACCCTGCAAACCGAGCAACGGCGGGAGGACTGTGATAAACAGCCAGGCATACACACTGTAGAAAAGGACCTGGAAGATGCTGTTGAAGGCGACGAGGCCGGCGCCGTACTCGGTGTCGCCCTTGGCCAGCTCGTTCCAGACGATGACCATGGCGATGCAGCGCGCCAGACCGATCATGATCAGGCCAACCATGTATTCCGGGTAATTGGAAAGAAACGTAAGGGCCAAGACAAACATCAGGATTGGCCCTATGACCCAGTTTTGCATCAGGGAGAGACCAAGGATTTTCTTGTTACGAAAAACCTCCCCAAGTTCCTCGTATCGGACCTTGGCCAGTGGCGGATACATCATCAGGATCAACCCGATGGCAATCGGAATGTTCGTCGTGCCGACACTGAAGGCATTGACAACATCCTTGATGCCCGGCACAAGCCAACCACCGACAACACCGATGAACATCGCAAGAAAAATCCAAAGCGTCAGGTAGCGATCCAGAAAGCTAAGCTGCTTGGACAGCCCATGTTCCATGGTCACCTCCATATCAAAAGACATTTCCAATTTACATGAGGGTTATTGGTTGTCAAACAACAAACCCTAAAGAGAAAGAGCGACCCCATAGAGGGCCGCTCCTTTTAAACAATGGTCGGGACGACTGGATCGGACCAGCGACTCCCTGCTCCCGAAGCAGCGGCATTCGCTGAACGCTGTCTGTGCTTACAGACTGCGTGACTTATCAGTTATAGGTTATTTGAAAATATCAAAAATACTTTTCCGTGCTTTTTTGACAAAAGCCTGGTCTTCAAAAAGAGCATCCAGTTCTCCCGCATCCAAATGCAGAGCGCCACATTTTTCATTTACACAAATATCAACAGAGACTGCTCCCTTCTGGATTTCGACCAAAGATTTTGTACCACAGCGGAAGCAATGGTACTTGTGCTCATCACGATATTTCTGGTTGATTTCCTGTGCGGTTTTCTCTCGCAACGCCTTTACCTGTTCCTGGGCCTGCTGAGCAAAAAAATGATCTTCCTTGTTCATTTGCAGTTTTAGCCGATCGGTCATGATTTCAGAAACTCCTTTATAATTGGTGTTGGTTGATGATCACTTGTTTAAAACAAAATCATACTCAAGCACAAGCTTTTGCTGTTAAATATATTTACCACATACTGAAATAATCATCGAATAAAAGTGTTGCCAAGGATGCCAAGCGCTTCACAATTTGGTTGTCTCCAGACATGAAAAACGCCGGCCGGTGGAAACTGAAAAGTAACGACTTCCTTCTAATATTTGACAGAGCACAAAAGTGAGATAGTTTTAACCTTAGCACCGGACTCGGGTCTAATAACGGTTTCAGGGGAGGTCAATATGAAGAAGTTGTCTTTGTTGATGGTTTTTCTTTTAACAGGATTATTTCTGGCCAGCACGTCATTTGCGACAGAAAAATGTGCTGCGTGTCACAAAACAAGCAACCCGGCGCTTTACATGCAGTGGGAAGATTCGGCACATGGCAAGAATGGCATAGGTTGCCTGGATTGTCATGAGGCTGATGAAAAGGATGTGGATGCATTCCAACACAATGGTGAAACCATAGCCACGCTGGTCACCCCAAAGGACTGCGGAAAATGCCATGAGCAAATTGAAAAAGAGACCAGCGCTTCATATCATGCTCATGCCGGTGAAATTCTGGCATCTGCAGATGCATATCTTGCCCATGCCGCTGGCGGACATCCAATTGTTATCGTGGGATGTGAATCTTGTCATGGTGCAAAGGTTGTCATAGACCCCGACGCACCCAACAAGCTGTCTCCGACGACCTGGCCTAACAGCGGGATTGGCCGGCTGAACCCCGATGGTTCCAAAGGGGCTTGCAACGCCTGTCATTCACGGCATTCCTTTTCTAAGTACCAGGCCCGTCAGCCCGAAAACTGCGGGAAATGCCACCTTGGCCCCGATCATCCGCAAAAAGAGATTTTCGAGGAATCGAAGCACGGCATCGCCTATTATGGCTATCGAGACCGCCTTAACCTCGATAAAGACAAATGGGTTGTCGGTGAGGATTACTATGAAGCTCCGACATGTTCTACTTGTCACATGAGTGCGACCAAGAACCAACCGGTCACTCACGATGTAGGCATGCGTATCTCCTGGACGTTAAGGCCGCCTGTCTCCAAGCATAAGGACAACTGGGAGAAGAAGCGCGCAAACATGAAGGACGTCTGCCTGAACTGCCACCAGCAGCGTTTTGTTGATGGACACTACTTCCAGTATGATGCTCTTGTTAACCTCTACGACGAAAAATTTGCCAAGCCTGCTGGGGAAATCATGAAGATGATCAAAGAAGCAGGAATCATGGAAAATCCGGCAGCCTTCTCGAATCAGGTCGAATGGGAATACTGGGAGTTATGGCACCATGAAGGCCGTCGCGCACGGATGGGTGCAGCAATGATGGGACCTGACTATGCCTGGTGGCATGGCATCTACGATGTGGCTCATAACTTCTATTTCAAGTTTATCCCTGAGGCGCGGCACTACAACAACAAGCAGGTGAACGAGTACATTGACAATCTTTTGACCAATGACCCGATGCACACCTGGATGAGCAAGAACACGGCTGACATCAAAAAGGCCATCAAGGACGGTGAGTTCCAGAAGATCTATGAAAACCTGTTCGATCAAAAAATGATGTGATGTAACCTTTGTATCGAAGGAAAAGCCCCTCAGCTAAAGCTTGTGGGGCTTTTCCTTTGTAACAGGATAGGACCTCAGGCTAAAAAAAAGAGCGACCCCTGAGAGGGCCGCCCTTGTGTATACTGATCGGGGGGTGGCATTCTAGCCAACGCACCTGCTCGGAGCGCATGGCGCACTGCGTTAGTGCGTTAACATCTTCTGAACAGCTACAGCACCTCTGTCACCGGCGTATAGGCAAGACCGAAAGCTTCAGCGACTCCGTTGTAAGTTACTTTTCCGTTCACCACATTCAGCCCATCCTTAATACCATGGTCATGACGCGCAGCTTCCTGCCAGCCCTGGTTGGCAATCTTGATTGCGTAAGGCAGGGTTGCATTGGTCAAGGCAATGGTCGACGTCAAGGGTACGGCACCGGGCATATTCGCTACGCAATAATGGACAATGCCGTCAACTTCGTAGATCGGGTCACTGTGTGTTGTCGGTTTCGAGGTTTCAAAACAGCCCCCCTGGTCGATAGCCACGTCAACGAGAACGGCACCGGGTTTCATCGTTTTCAGCATTTCCCGTGTCACCAGCTTGGGAGCCTTGGCACCGTGAACGAGGACAGCGCCGATGACCACGTCTGCCTCCTGAACCAATTCGCGGACCGTCGCCGGTGAAGACATGAGCGGGAAACAGTTCTTGGGCATAATTTCGGAGAGGTGACGCAACCTGTCCAGGTTGGTATCGAGCAGATAAACTCTTGCGCCGAGGCCGCAAGCCATTTGCGCAGCGTGAACACCCACGGTACCGCCACCGATGACCAGCACAGTGGCCGGCTGAACCCCGGGCACGCCGCCGAGCAGAATACCGCGCCCACCCTGGGTGCGCTCGGCATACTTGGCCGCCTCCTGGGCCGCCATCCTGCCCGCAACCTCGCTCATTGGTGTTAACAGAGGCAGGCTGCCATTTTTACCGGTGATCGTTTCATAGGCGATACAAACCGAGTTGCTTTCAAGCATTGCCCGGGTCAATTCCTCGGAAGCTGCAAAATGGAAATATGTGAAAACGATCTGGTCGTTACGAATGAGTGGATACTCTGATGGCTGAGGTTCTTTAACATGCATCACCATCTCGGCACGCCGATATACCTCTGCAGCGGACTGTACGATCTCCGCCCCGGCTTCAATATAGGCATCATCATCGAACCCGCTTCGCTCACCTGCCTGAGTTTCTACAAGAACATTATGACCATTTGCTCGCATGACTTCCACGCCAGCAGGAGTCATGCAGACCCTGTTTTCCGCAACCTTGATTTCTTTGAGAATGCCGACAATCATGACAGAACCTTTCGCCTGAAGAAGATATTGTGATCAATACAACTGCAGTTTATCAGCAAATCGATGAAATTAACTTGCAAACTTCGAACAATCAGCATACTTATTCATACTATATTCTAATATTTTCAATTTTTGAGGTGTTTTATGCTACCAGTTCGACTCGACGCCATAGATCATTCCATCCTCAATAAGTTACAAAAGAATGGCCGCCTGTCAAATGTACAGTTGGCCGCAGAAGTCGGCCTGTCGGAATCCGCCTGCCTGAGAAGGGTCAAGCTGTTGGAGGAAAGCGGCATCATAGACCGCTACGTCATGTTGATCAATCAGGCCGCGATTGGCAAGCCGGACAACGTCTTTGTCCGGGTGACGCTGGACGGCCAGCAGAGAGAAACACTGGCAGCCTTCGAAGCCGAGGTCAGCAGAGTTTCCGAGGTCATGGAGTGCTACCTGATGGCGGGAGATTTTGATTATTTATTGCGCGTCATCACCAGGGACAATGCCGACTATGTGCGTGTCCACAACAAGCTCACCAGCCTTCCCGGCGTTATGCGAGTACAGTCTTCTTTTGCACTTAAAGCCGTCATGGAAAGAACTGAAATGCCAGTGGAGGTTTTGACTTAACCTTGCTCTAGACTGTCGCTGCATTTGTTTATGATGCCGTACTTAGTAATGACACACAACGCCACAAACCTCATGCAAACTTTGCACACACAAGCCATTTCTCAAGGCCCGCCCTGTACCAGGCAAACCGTAAACATTTAAAAAACGTACATAATTATTGATGTGTCATCATGGTACATGATGTGCAAACTCAATGAGCATAACTGTGTATCGATGAATTCTTGTGCCGGGAGAGCCTGATGAGCAACTATAGTGACATGCCAGCTGAGGGTAATGACAAACGTCTGAAATCAGAGATGCGTGTCTATTACGGGCCCACCCAGCAAACCGTGCTTTCCGGTTTTAGTCTCGACTTGAGCACCGGTGGACTTTATCTCAAGACGGAATACGCTTTTAAGGTTGACGAAAACCTGATGTTGATCTTTTCTCTGCCGGAGCAGGAAAAAACCATTTCATGCAAGGCACGGGTTGCGTGGGTGAATGCAGAGGAAAACCCGCGCAAACCAGAGCTGCCACCCGGGGTAGGTGTTCAGTTTGTCGACTTGACGCTTGATGCGGCAAAATCAATTCGGAGATTCCTGGAATACAACAAGGTTGAACCAAAATGGTAGCGCTCTGCAATTAGTCACAGCAGGCAACTCCTGAGCGACATCCAACCTTTCTCTTAAAACCTGGAACCGGAACCGGGGACACGATCTTGATCATGTCCCCGGTTGCTTTTGCTTAAGTTGTTTATGCGTCGCAAGGAGCGACAGCCCTTTCGGGGACCGCCCCTTAACTGCCGCCGTAGGAGTGCAGGCCGGAGAGCACCAGGTTCACGCCCAGGTAGCAGAAGATCGTCGCCGCAAAGCCGAAGATCGACAGCCACGCGGCGCGACGACCCACCCAGCCACGGGTAAA
>JABAOE010003265.1_pt7 | contig 10097 bp, 11 predicted proteins | sample 7062141 | NCBI WGS metagenome assembly JABAOE01 (sample SAMN14538627, study PRJNA623070) | marine sediment metagenome | biome: marine biome [ENVO:00000428]; feature: marine pelagic biome [ENVO:01000023]; material: deep marine sediment [ENVO:00002113] | place: India: Gulf of Khambhat ...
TATAAAATAAAAAAAGGATATCAAACCTTTTCAGGTATCGGGCAATAGAGAGAGGGTTTGATTCCTAATTGTAATATTTTTTTAGTACATATAAAGAGCACGTATAATTTATCAGTGCGATCTACTCTTTTGAAAATTAAATCATGGCATTAGAAATGAAAAACAATCCTAATACCATGGTGTGCTAGGTTAATTGGTCTTGCAAAATTTCTATTTAATGTCAATGGACGAATTATCAATTTGGCCAGATATCATTTTTCCTCACTCATTGGCTTTTTGTAATTCTTCATAATGCTTGATAGAGTCAAGCAACTCTTTTTTTGAGATCGTCCCTTCTGCCATGATTTTTTTGTACAGTTCTGGATAGATGAATTCCCGCTCTGAATATTCGATTATTTTTCCATAATCTCCCTGAAAATAATGAGGGATTTCTCCAGAACCAAGAGTAGATTTTACCGGAAATCCATATGCATAAGCCAAAACATCGTGCCTAAGACCCTTTGTCTTAAAGTCATTAAGCGGCAGATGAGTCTGAAGAAAATCAATGACTTCGGGCTTGTTGATAATCCATTGATGAAGCCATTTCTCATCTTCGATTTTGTGATGTTTCATTCTGTTATAGATGAAAAATAGATCAAATCGTAAAATGTTATGTCCAATTATTTTGAGTCTGTCTGTTCCTCCTCCTTTTTGTAGATCCACAACAAGATCGTAGAATTTTTTCAACATTTCCTTTTCACCCATCTCCCATTCCTTTAATCGAAAAACATGTCCATTGTTAATTTGGTAAGTTATGAGAATTACTTTTCCTTCAAAAGGAGTTAGTCCTCCTCTATCAAATCTCCAAAAAAGATCCCTATTCTCTGAATCTCTGTCCAATTTACCCGAATCGATTTGATCTTTTGTTTGAAAATACTCTTCTTTTGTGAACATTGGAGCAGTTTCAATATCTAAAAAAAGATCCGGCATTACAAAAAATTTCTTTGTTTGGAAGATTAATTTTTCGAAACAATACTAATTGAGTTTTGATCAATATTTACTTGATTAAATTTACCAAACTTGCAAAATCAATCCAAAGGGTTTCACTCACATTAGGAATATCTGAATCAATCACAAAACCTGTACCTGACTCATTTAAAATCACTTCATTAATCGCTGAGAGGAGTGAGGTTTTATCATTTGTATCTTGACCTAAATTCCAAACCATAACTCCTCCATAACCATTATCCAAAACATACTGCGTTTTCTGATTTACCAAATCAATTCCATTGAAAAAATAATCATTGCAATAATTTTCTGATGGTAAAGGAGAACATAACAAAACTATTTCCTCATATTTTATTGCGTTTGAACTGTTGTCTCTACCGTAAAACGTAATTCCTAAAGTTAGTTTTTCCTTTGAAATTCCTATGGATTCGTAGGACTTTATTGCATCGGCTGAATCTACAAAGGTAGAATGCTCTGCAGTGCCCCAATTCATATCATATGCCATAATGTTTACCCAATCCACATGATTGGCTGAGGATTCCTTGAGCTCAACTACCTCCCCATTGACTGCAACAGTTACTATTTTTTCCAATGGATGCAATTTAGATGCCAAATCTTCTAACAAAACATCTTGATAGTCAATTTTTTGTTGATTTATTCGAGTTTCCCAATCCAAATCAACTCCGTCTAGATTATTATCTAAAATGAAATCTGTAATGTTATTTACAAAATTTGATCTTGCGACATCATCATATGCCATGATTGGAAATTCATCTGAAACTCCGCCACCACCTACAGCAATCAAAACCCTAACCCCAGATGAATGGGCTTGGTCTCGGATAGTGTTGAGGTCATAATAGTTAATTGCACTTGTGTTTAGACTTCCATCAGAATTAGGCCAAATGTGAAAATAAATGATGTCAGTTAGTTTAGAGTAATCAATAGATGAAACATCTCCTGATTCCCAATACGGAAAATATCCAACTATTCTTGTTGAAGTTTGAGCACTTGCATCCTGGGGAATAGGCCCTAACTGAATCCCAGAAAAGCCTGTCAGGATAAGGGCCCCAAAAATTATGGATATTGTTATTCTTTCACTGTTCACTTGGTTCTCTCCATCGCCAAAAGTAAATTCCAAAAAATTGCTATTAAAGCTGGTTAAATGTACTAGTGTTACTTAACAATAAGACACAAAATTTACCCTTGAATTATCGCTCAAAAAATTAAAAAAAAATTAAGAATTATTTTTTTTACTGCATTCTGAACAAACTGGAATTCCATCATTTACTGTTACTTCCACATTTGATGCATGACAAATTTGACAAAGACCTTTCATGCGAAAAAAAATTTTATAGGCCTTTAAATTTTTTTTGAGGATCGAGGGCACAAAAACGCTTAGCAATTTATAATTGAAATTACCGATCAAAGTATTGTATTCTATTGAGACAAAGTCTTTGTCAAAATCATTTGGTGATCTAAAGGCAGTTAATGATATTTCATTTACAGTTCAAGAAGGTGAAATCTTTGGTTTTCTTGGACCAAATGGTGCTGGAAAAAGCACAACTATGATGATTTTAACCACTCTTCTAAAACCGACTTCAGGTCAAGCACTGGTTTCAGGTTATGATGTTAGAGCAAATCCCAAGGAAGTAAGGCAAAGAATTGGATACGTACAACAAGAAACAACAGTAGATGAGTACCTTACTGGTAGAGAAAATCTAATACTTCAGGCAAGACTAAACCATATCCCAAAAGACGAAATTGACAAAAACATTGACGAGGTTTTGGATTTAATCGAGTTATCTGACAAACAAAACGAAGCTGTCGTCACATATTCTGGGGGAATGAGAAAAAGACTTGACATTGCGGGAGGATTACTCCATCGACCAAAGGTCTTGTTTTTAGATGAACCAACAGTTGGCCTTGATATCCAAACAAGACGGAAAATTTGGGAGTATATTAAAAAAATCCACACAGAATTTGACATGACAATATTTCTTACAACACACTACATGGAGGAAGCTGATCAATTATGTGACAGAATTGGAATTATTGATTCAGGTAAAATTCAGGTAATTGATTCCCCTGAAAATATGAAAAGTGCAATGGGAAAAGAAGTAATTTCTCTTGTAATTGAAAATGGCGAAGCACAAACCAAATTCATAGAGGAACTAGAAAAAATTCAACTTGTAAACAAGATAAACCATGATAATGAAAAAATTACTATATTTGCATCAAAGGGAACCGAAGTAATACCAAAAATATTTCAAATTTCATCTGACTTGAAAATCAAAATAAACACCATATCTCTGACATCACCTACACTAGATGATGTCTTCATTTCGTATACTGGTCATGAAATAAGAGATGAAGGGGGATTTAACCGCAAAAAAGAACATGCTAAAATGAAGAGGTTACGTGCATGAGCCTGCTATATGATTCGTATACTATTTTTTGGCGTGAGCTAAAAAGATACAAAAAATCCCGCAGTGGAGTTTTGATTAGACTAATTCAGCCTGCAATCTGGATTATAGTAATTGGAAATACCTTTGCAGGAACTCAACCATTGATTCAGTCCGTTGGATTTGAAGGGCAGTACATAGAGTTTATGGCACCTGGTGTGATTATTCTTACTGCAATTTTTACCAGCATCTTTGGGGGAGTAAACACGCTTTGGGATAGACGGTATGGATTTATGAACAAAGCACTGACATCGCCAATCTCTCGATCATCAATTGCATTGGGAAAAATGTCTGCAATCTCTTTGATTGCAGCATTGCAGGCAAGTTTGATTTTAGGAATTGCTTTAGCAATTGGTGTTACATTTCCAAACCCAATAATGATTGCACCAATTATGGCAATAGTAATTTTGTTTTCTTTGGGATTTTCTGGAATCTCTGTAATGGTGGCAGCTACTGCAAAATCTCAGGAGACTTTTTGGGGGATAATCAATTTTCTTGGAATGCCATTATTCATGCTTAGTCCTGCTTTGTTTCCATTAGAGTTACTTCCTGAATGGCTGGCTTCAGTTGCAAAGCTAAATCCTGTAACCTATACTGTTTTGCTAGTAAGGGAGATGATGACAGGCGTTTCAGAAGGTGGAGTGCCTGCACTACTCAGCATTGCGGTGATCTCCGTTTTTGTTTTGATAATGGTGGGGCTTGCAAGCTATGTTTTTACTCGTGAAGTAAACAAACCATTTTAAACCAGAATTTTTTGTTCTAAAAAATTCTTTTCTATATATACATACTAGCAACATATACTCTATTATTTCATACATAGAGAATGAAGTTACAGCTTATAGTGTCTGAAAATTCTGCAAAATTAATGACAAAATACGGATCACAAACGACTTCTCTAAGTTTGCTTGCAGTTTTTGCAATTGCATCAATTACAGGACTAACGACGGCATTTGCTGAAGAAGAATATCCATACTCTGTAGCTGATAACATTCATGCAATTTCTACCTTCACGTTTAAGGATGGAGTTGAAGTTGTAGAATTTCCAGTCTTCATAATGGAGGATGACTATATACAAAAGAATGTTTCACCTAGCTTTTCTGTTGAAGGTGTTGTGGGAGAATCTCCTTATTTGCACAAAGCACTTGATGAAGCCTTCAAATACAAACAAAATCCAAGTTATGAATATAATTTTCAATTGTTTGACGTTGAAATTGATTTTGTAAAAGACGGTAACGTCTTAAGAACTTTAAACTATCATGATTGTCGTGTTGATGACTATAAAGTCAAGACTCTTACAGATGATTATGAATCTTATTTGTCATCAAAGACAGGATTTGCAATCATTGACGATATTGACTTTATTTGTGGAGGACTAAATTCTAGAACTGATATTGTAAATGATGTATGGCGCCAAAAATTTACCACAATTGAATATTCTCAAACCCCATATGTTTTTGCCGAGGATATACGTACTTGGATCACTTTCGAGTTTGATCAAGGTATAGAAAAAATAGAATTTCCATACTTTCAAACAAACTCTGGATTTGAGGAAAAAGACAATAACCCCAGGTTTTCAGTAGAAGGCACAGTTCAAGAACATGTTCTCCTAAACATGGCCATTGATAAAGCAAGACAAAATAGCGGCATGCTCACTGGAGTCAATGTTGACTTTGAAGCTACAGTGGAATTCGTAAAAGGGAATAAGGTTCTTAGATCCTTAGAATATAGAGATTGTAGAGTTAGTGGAGCTTTAATGACTACTTTGGTTGACAAAGAAGAAGGCTTTACAGGAAAAAGTGGTTTTGCTTATGTAGAACAAATTGATTTTAACTGTCTTGGCCTTGATCCAGTAGATAGCTCATATGCTGCAATGATAGGCGATACGCCAATTTGGAAAGTAACTAAGTTAGAAAATATCTTGGAGAATCACGAGTATCCATTAGGAACTGGTCCTAGAGCTATTGCCACATTTACCTATGATGAAGGGGTTGAAGTAATTGACTTTCCAATCTTTGATCAGGGCAAAGTTCTCGTAAAATCAAATCCTACCTTTGAATTAGAAGGACTAGTTAGAGATTCTCCAATGCTGTACAGGCATATTGATGATGCTTTAGCATTAACTGGTACGACTGGAGCAAGTAATGCACTTGACCTGTTCCAAGTGGATGTAGAATTAGTTCATGGTGATAATGTCGTAAGAGGTTTCAACTATGTTGATTGCAGAGTCTCAGACTATGATGTGCAGACTCAACGCGATAAAGAAGAAAGTTACTTCAAGGGTTTTGCGTTAGCAAATACAATTTACTTTACATGTGAAGGATACCATCCAAATGCCCCTCTCTACGATGCAATGTTCCAAATCTATGACAAAACATCGACAATCAATACAACTGATCTTAGGGAAACCCACAATTGGGATCCAGGTTTCTACTACGAACGGTAGATCTTTTTTTCTTTTTAATTTTTCACAACTAGTTCTCGTAATTTTTTTCCGATCTAGATCAAGGACAATTCATTAACAATATAATATACCATAATCTCTCTATTCCTTTTTTATTATTAGAAAAAAATAAAAAATTTTTCTTTTCTTAAATTTTATTTCTTAATTAGGCTTTGATCTAATAATCTTGCATATTGTATTTTGTTTTCTTGAGATTTTTTATTACTAAATGTCTAAAGTTACTATATAGATACATAGTTTGTATATGCAACAGAATTAACTTTCATCCTAGTTTGGGAAAATTATGGGACAATGGCTATCTTGGGTAAAATCCAATGAAAAAGAGATCTTAACAATTTTAGATAAACTGGCAAAAAAAGCAGTTGAAACTTCAGAGGCGTTATTAGACTTACTTGATGATCTAGGCAACACAGAAAAAATGGAGAAGGTCAGAAGACTAGAGACTGAAGGAGATGTCTTAACTAGAGATATTTTTTCTGAACTCAACAAGACCTTCATTACTCCTTTAGACAGAGAGGACATGCAAAGAATAGCCTCAAAAATAGATGATGTTATTGATTTTATGGATGGAATAGCAGCAAGATTGTATAGCTACAAAATTGAGACTGCACCCGCATTCTCAAAAATGATGATAGAAGAATTAGTTAAAGCAACCAAAGAGGTAGAGTATATGACATCGAACCTACGAAAAATCAAAAGCCCTCATGATATGATTGATCATTGCAGAAATACAAGTGATATAGAACACAAGGTTGATGACTTGTATAGAGAAGCAATAAGAGAACTGTTTGAAAACCAAGATGCTATTCATATAATAAAACTAAAAGACATCTATGAGGCAATTGAGACTGCGTCTGATAGATGTGTGGATGTAGCAGACGTAATTGAAGATATTGTTCTAAAATACACCTAGGTTAAAAAAATGCTAGAAATCGCGATTGGAGCCATAATAGTTGCTTTAATCTTTGATTTTGTAAATGGATTTAATGATTCAGCAAACTCCGTAGCTACAGTAATTGGAACACGGGTTCTAAAACCACTCCAAGCTGTAACTTTATCCGCTGTTGCAAATTTTGTTGGGCCTTTTGTTTTTGGTGTTGCAGTTGCATCAACCATCGCAAAAGGAATTGTTAGTATGGATGACATTACAATCTATATGATAATTGGTGGACTTGCAGGCGCAATTACTTGGAGCACAATTTGTACTTATTTTGGATTACCAATATCAAACAGTCATTCACTTGTTGGTGGAATAATGGGTGCAGGAATTGCAGGATTAGGGTTTGAAAAACTAGTTTATGGTGGATTGACAAAAGTTTTTGCAGGAATTGTCATCGCACCAATTGGTGGAATAATTTTTGGTTTACTACTTACTGGCTTGATAATTACCATTTTTGCAAGCAGACGGCCGGCTATTGTAAACAAAACTTTCGGTAGATTACAAATCATTTCCTCAGCTTGGTTTGCTTTAACTCATGGTGCAAATGACGGGCAAAAAACAATGGGAATTATTGTTTTAATTTTAGTTTCAGTTGGAATGCTTGATGGTTTCGAAATGCCTCTTTGGGTAATTTTTGCAGCTGCAACAGCTATGGGATTGGGAACCTTCTTTGGCGGCTACAAAGTAATCAAAACATTAGGCGTGAAAGTTGCAAGATTAAGACCATATCAAGGATTTTGTGCTGAAACTGGCGGTGGCTTAATGCTTGCAATCTTTGCATATCTTGGAATTCCTGCTAGTACCACTCATGCAATTACAGGTTCTATTATGGGCTCAGCAGCAGCTAGAAGAAAACGCGCTGTAAGATGGAAAGTGGGAAGACAAATTGTATATGCATGGATTATCACAATTCCTGGCGCAGCAGCATTCGGAATTGGATTTACTTACTTAATTCATCTATTCGTATAACTCACTGTCTTGGTTTTTATTCAAGCATTATTTGGCTGAAATATTCAAATGGAAATCCTAGAACTAATTCAGTCTAATCTTCTCACTCCAATCATTCTATTCTTCTTGTTTGGAATTATTGCAGCGAGAATAAAATCTGACTTGAAGATTCCTGAGGCAATTTCAGAATTCTTGCCAATCTATCTTCTAGCTGCAATTGGTCTTCATGGTGGAATTGAGATGCGAAACACTGGATTTGAAAATATGTTGATTCCAATGTTTGTTGCAATAGGACTTTCATTGTTGTTTACATTAAATCACTATCAAATTCTTAGACGATTAGGAAAATTCAATCTCTTTGATTCTTATGCACTTGCATCAACATATGGTGCAGTAGGTGCAGTACATTTCTCTGTAGGGCTATCCTTTTTGAAAAATCAAGGAGTAACTTCTGAAGGATATATTGCAGCAATTCTTGCAGTATTGGAACCTCTTGCTTTCATTTTGGCAATATTTATGACAAATATGGCAGTATCAAAACAGGTAAAAGCAAAGAAGCAATCTTTTACAGATGTAGACTCTACAGAAATCGAAATTGGATTACATCAAACAAAGACAAAACTCTCAAAAGTACTACATGAATCCATTACTGGAAAAGCAATTGTAATTCTTCTAGGCAGCATTGTGATTGGTTATATCATTGGTGAGGAGGGTTTTGAGTCAATCAAGATTGTATTTGATGATATGTTTACTGGAGCAATAGTAATTTTCATGATTGAAATGGGCATAATAGCTGGTCAAAGACTCGAAGATATCAAAAAAGTGGGTATTTTTCTTACCTCCTTTGCCATAATAATACCTCTATTCAATGGAACAATTGGCGTTATAGTAGCAACTATGCTGGGATTAAGTGTAGGGGGTGCAGTAATGTTTGGATTGTTGATGGCAAGTGCTTCATTTATTGCAGCTCCGGCTGTTTTGCGCCATGCTATTCCTCAAGCAAAACCAAGTCTATACATAACATCTGCATTGGGAATAACATTTCCTTTCAACATCATTGTCACTTTGCCAATCTTGTTTGCAATATCTACATTCTTTCATACTGGAGAAGGAACGATAGATTTATTCAATTTCATTACTGAGGGATTCCAATGAAACTATTCAATGTTAAACTACTTACAATAACTTGTGAGATTTTAGCACAAGAAACTATTATTGAAATTCTCAAAAAACATGAAATTACTGGATATACCACTTATGAAGTTGATGGAAAGGGAGCACGTGGTTTACGTGGACAGGGATTCAAAAATGAAAAAAACATCAAAGTTGAAGTGATTATGAGGGAAGAAAAATTATCAGATGTTGTAGAAGAAATATCTAGAACTCTTTTTGCAAATTTTGCTATAGTGCTTTATGTCAGCGATGTTGGTGTATTGCGACCTGAAAAATTCTAACAACAAGATTCATCTGAACACAAAACTGGAATCTTTTTGCTTGCATTTGTAACATTTGATATTAGATCTGATAACTGACTGTTTGAAATTGCATACATTGCCTTTTTTCCTTCGTTTCTTGACTTTACGATTCCACAATTTCTGAGGGTCTTTAGATGGTGTGAAACTAGGGGTTGATCTTTTTCTAATTTTTCTACAAAATCATTTACACACAATTCCTTGTTTTTTTGCAATAATTCTAAAATCTCAAATCTTGTTTCATCACAGATGCATTTTAATAGACTGACTCCATTCATATCAATTTAAATTTATATAAACTGGTATTTATGTGATTATATGGAAAATGTACTGTTTGTATGCGTAGAAAATGCAGGAAGAAGTCAGATGGCTGAGGCATTTTTTAGAAAATACGCACCTGCAAAGTTTAACGTGATTAGTGCGGGTACTACTCCGTCTTCTCAACTAAACTCTACAGTTGTTCAGGTAATGAAAGAAGTAGGAATTGACATTATGCAGCAATCTCCAAAAACACTATCAAATGAGATGATTGAAAATTCCTCAAAAACAATCAACATGGGATGTATGGATAAGGAATCTTGTCCTGCATTATTTGTAAATGATGTTCTTGATTGGAACATATCAGATCCTAAAGGAAAATCAATTGATGATGTTAGAGAAATCCGTGATCAAATCTTGAAAAAAGTTCTACAATTAATTGAATCAATTGAGAAATAAACAATGGCTTATTCAAATTTACAAATTTTTACAGTAGAACTAATTGGAACTTTTATTCTTGTTGTATTTGCAACAGGTTCTATTGTTTATGATGCAGAATTTTTTGATGG
>JABAOE010027845.1_pt1 | contig 10097 bp, 12 predicted proteins | sample 7062141 | NCBI WGS metagenome assembly JABAOE01 (sample SAMN14538627, study PRJNA623070) | marine sediment metagenome | biome: marine biome [ENVO:00000428]; feature: marine pelagic biome [ENVO:01000023]; material: deep marine sediment [ENVO:00002113] | place: India: Gulf of Khambhat ...
GTGGATCGAATCCGCGCAGGTCGGAATCGCCAGCCGCTGCAGGTCGAAGTTCAGATGACAGCCGGTCTTCGAGCGCAAGCGGCCGAACCTGCGAACGAGACGCGCGTGATCGGCGTGGTACGCGCGGGCATCGACGACGAGCAAGTCCCGGTCGCCGAGAGCGTCGAACAGCCAACCGCGATCGATCAGTGCATCGGCCAGGCCGCGGACTCGAGCCCCGGGGCAACGATCGCGGATCGGCCGGTGCAGGATCCCCTCCAGCGCGACGATCTCCCGAACCCCGTCGAGCCCGGCAACGAAGGTGGCGAAGCGCCCGGGATCCAGCGGCGCCCCCGTTTCATAGGCCCAAGCCAGGTCGCGGCCGTCGTCGGGGGCGACGTGCACTCGATCGGTCCCGCCCAGACAGGCGACGACCTGGTCGGCCAACCCCGCGGTTCCCTCGAGTGCCGGTCCGCCGAGCAGCATCAGGCGCCGGCCCCGGGGCGGAACCTCGCCGCCCTTCGTCGCGCTCGCCGCGACCGGATTCCGCGTGAACGGATTGCGGCCGCGTTCGTGCAGGCGCATGCGAAACGCCCGCACCAGACTCATGATCTCCAAGTTCTCCGGACAGGCCGGCTCGCAGGCGCCGCACATGCGGCAACTCAGGACCGATTCCGCGAGTTCATCGACGCTCGCCCCGCCCTGGATCGCGCGGGCGCGGCCGTGCGGTGTAAACCAGACGTCCCCGGTTTCCCACCACACCGGGCAGGACATCGAACAGATGCCGCAGCCGCTGCACGCCTCGGGCCCGCGGCTCAAAAGATCACGTCCGGGTTGAGGATCATGGCGGGATCGGCGGCACGTTTCATCGCCAGCTGGCGGTCGACGATCTCGTCGCCGAACACGCNNTGTCGTAGATCTCGTTCTTGAACGCCTGCAGGTGGTCCCGGCTGTAGACCTCGTCGCCGAGCATCGGCTCGAATTCGCAGCCGTAGCAGTATTCCGACGCATCGGGCGGGAAGCACGACATCTCGTAGCGCGGGCGGTCACCGAACGTGCGAATCCCGACGCAGTAGAGCGTGTAGTGCGGGAAATACTTGCGGCACACCGCATTGCCGCGCACGACGGCTTCCGTGAACTTGGCCTCGTTGGTCGCCAGATCGGGTATCACCATCCGTGGGCCGCCCCAGAACTTCCATACGGCGCGGGAGAACACGACGCTGCGGTCCACGATCTTGCCGTTCTCCATGAACTCGGGGCGGCGGAATTCCGGCAGCAGATCGAAACGCCGCTTCAGCAAGTAGCGTGCCTCGCCCCAGTTCCAGGGCCGCAAGGCGTAGTGGCGGGCCATTTGGATTCCGAAGCCGAACTCGCCGCGGCCGGCGAGGCGCGGCCGCCACCTGGACAAGAACTCCCGCTCGCGTTCGTCCGAATCGAACGCCACCAGGACGTTGATCGCCCGGTCGAGCATGGTGAGAATCCCGCAGTAGTCCGCAGCATCGTCGCGAACGAGCATCTGCATGTCCTCGATGGCCTGCGGGATCGAAGCGTAATAGAAATAGTGCATTCGAATCGGCGTGAACGGCCGGATGCGCAGCGTGGCCTCGGCAATCACACCGAACTGTCCGTAGCCCAGCAAAACCCGCTCGAACAGATCGGCGTTTTCCTTTTCGCTGCACTCGACGATTTCACCGGTTGGGGTGACCACCCGCAGCGCCTCGACCTGATCGGCGCTACAACCCAGGCGCGGCGAATTGACGTCGATGCCCCCGACACCGATCGTGCCGCCGACCGACGACGTCAGAGATTCAGCGGCGCCGACAGGTAGTCCAGACCGCGGCGGCGCAACCGCTCGGCAAGTTCGTGCCAGTAGATCCCGGCCTGGGTGCGTACGGTCATCGCGCCGCTGTCGATGTCGAGCACACGGTTCATCCCCGTCATGTCGAGCATCAAACCGCCGAAAGCGACGGACTCCCCTTCCGTGGTCAATCCCCCGCCGCGTGTCGTCACGGGCACGACGTGCCGTTGCGCGGCGCGCAGGACGGTCGCTATTTGTTCGGCCGAGCGGGCCACGAGGCAGCCTGCGGGCATCCCGTGGGCCATCCCGCCGGCGTCGGTGACGTAGAGCGAGCCGTGGACGCGGCCCTCACGCAGTTCGATCCCGGCGGCAAGCAACTCGCGACGGAAGTTTTCCCAGCCGCGGCCTTGCCAGCGCGCCGGGTTGGCCTGTTGACGGGGAATGCCCGCCAGCGCGTCGGGCGCCACCGGATCGGGCGGGATCACGCCCCGCGGAATTTCCGGAATTCTCATGTGACGCATAATAATCCGCTTTCGAGGAGAAACTGATTGCGAATCGCCTTGCTCACGACGGCTACGATGATCGCGTTCGCGGCCAACTCGATCCTCTGCCGCCTCGCGCTGGGCGACGAAACCATCGACGCGGCGAGTTTCACGACGATCCGCTTGGCCTCCGGCGCGGGCCTGCTGCTGGCCCTCTCGCGCTGGTCGTCGCGCGGCGGCAAGGGCGGCGGCAAGGGCGGCGGCGACTGGCTCTCGGCTTTCATGCTGTTCGCGTACGCCGCGGCGTTTTCTTTCGCTTACGTAAGCCTGCCCGCGGGAACCGGGGCGTTGATCCTGTTCGGCACGGTGCAGGCGACGATGATCCTCGCGGCGTTGCGCGGCGGCGAGCGCCCTCACGTTTTGGAATGGGCGGGTCTGGCGCTGGCCGTCGCCGGCTTGGTCTACTTGGTGTCCCCCGGTCTGTCGGCGCCCGCGCCTGCCGGTTCGGCGCTGATGGCCGCCGCCGGCGTCGCCTGGGGGATCTACTCGCTGCGCGGGCGGGGCGCCGCGGACCCGGCGCGGGACACCACGGGCAACTTCCTTCGCGCGTTGCCGATCACGTTGGTTCTCAGTGCAATCGCCCTGCGGGACGTTTCGGCGTCACCGCGCGGCGTCGCCCTGGCGATCGCCTCCGGTGCCGTGGCCTCGGGGCTCGGCTACGTCCTGTGGTACATGGCGCTCAAGGGTCTCACGGCCACGCGCGCCGCGATCGTTCAGCTCTCCGTGCCGGTCATCGCCGCGGCGGGCGGCGTGCTGTTGCTCGCCGAAGCGATCTCCGTCCGTCTGGTGCTGTCTTCGGTGTTGATCCTCGGCGGCGTGGCGCTCGCCGTTACGATCAGAAGTTCGACTGCGCCCAGGCCCTGAGCGCGGCCTTTTCCTCTTCGCTGAGTTTCGCCTCGGAGTGCAGGATCAGGTAGGCCTTCAAAGGCATCTCGCCTTTGGCGATCTGCTCGTCGATGTCCTTGAAAGCGTGCTCCAGCTCCTCGAAGTCGAGCACCGGCCAATCCGAGAAGTTCAGGTCGCCGCGGCCGTGCTCGACGTGCTCGGCGAGCCACCAGGAGACCGGCGCGACGTGGGCGTACCACGGCCAGTTCGTCTGATGCGAGTGGCAGTCGTAACACGAGCGCTCGAGGATCGCCGCGATCTCCGGCGGTGCGGCGATCTCCGATTCCAGCGCCGGGTTGGACCGCTCGGGCTGGATGACCTGGATCGCCAAAAAGACGATCAGCAGGCTGAGACCGAACCATTTGGCGATCTTGCGTAGCCCTGCGTCAGCCATACGCATCGACCCCTCTCACTCCATGTTCTCGGCCCGTTCGAGCATCGACCCGGCGCGCTCGTTGTCCGGTTCGACGTCGAGCGCACGCTGCAACACGCCGGCCGCCGCGCCTTTGCCGCCCTCGAGCATGTGCAATCGTCCGGGCATCATCAAGCCGTACGCCGAGCCGGGGTCGTGTCCGACGTTCAATTCCAACACCTGCATCGCGCCGTCCATGTCCTGTTTGCAACCCGGACGGGCCGGCCGCCGGATCCCCCGGGGACAGCTCATCGGGACGGAAATCGGAGACGGCCGGTCAGAGTTCGATCTGCTCCAAGCACCCTTGGTGACACGTCGGCCGGCCTTCGAAGCGCGTGCAGGTTTCGAGCTGCTGTTTCCTGCCCCACAGTTCGGCTCGGCCGGCTTCGCGGGGATTCAACGTCACTTCGGCGTCCCGGTTGGTTTCCGGGCAGGTAACGGTGAAAGGCTTTTCCGTCGCCATCCTCACGAACATCACGGACAGGGGTGTCACGATGACGAACCCCAGCGTCGCACCGAGGACGAGGCCGACGACACCTCCGAGCGGACCAAAGAGTGCGGTGCCAACCATCACACCCATCAAAAGACCAACGAGGGCACCGATCAAGCCACTCTTCATGGGGCACCTCCTGAAGTTGTCGGACATCGGGCGGCCCGCTGCGTGTGGTCGGTCACTCGCGTCGAGCGCCCGCTGCGAGCCATGCGGCTCACGGACTAAAATCATACTTCTCGAAGAAGTCGGAAGAAGTACGCGGAATCACTTACGGGGAAAATACGCGTCGGGAGCAGGGATCGTCGACGTGCGAGGAAACGCTCGATCTCCGGCCGGCGCGAGAATCGGCGCCAGGGCCAAGAGCGGCACCGGCGTTGCAAGCGCGGCGTCGCCGGGAGTTTCTGAAGAATCGGCGCTCCGTCGAGCCGGTCGAGGCCGGCGATTCGGAAGCACGCGGACCGGACTTTTCAGATCCAGCGGCGGACCTTGCGCTTGTAGGCCAGGTACTCTTCACCGAAGAGATCTTCCATGAACCGTTCCTCGTTGCGGATGAAGCGGAGCCGGATGATCGCGACGAAGGGCGGGACCGGCAAGAAGGCAACGAGGGTGCCGAGCATGACCGCGGTACCGACCAGTACGAGAACCATGCCGAGGTACATCGGGTTGCGCGTGAAGCGGAACATACCGGTCGTCACGACCAGCGTCGATTCCTCGAACGGTCTGAGCGGGGTGCCGAGCTTGAAGAACAGTCCGGCGGCCGCGATCGTCACCCCCAAGCCCAACACGATCAAGGCGACTCCACCGTAGCGGTACGGTGAGGCGACCAAGACCGCGACCGGCACATATCTGTGCAGGGCTCCCATCACGATCAGGGCCAGCAAGAAGTAGACCGGCGGAAGGATCTTGCGGGGGTAGTTCACGACGTTCGCTTGCTCGCGACGTCGCCCACCGCGATGCGGCCCGATCGGACGACTTTCGCGTTGATCCCGCGCAGGTTCGGCTTACGGCCGGTTTGCGAGTTGACGAACTTCAGCGCCTCGACGCCGAAACGTCGGACGAATTTCTTGCAGCCCAGGTGCGGCTGGTCGGTGACCGCGACAAGCGCCTCGCCGATTCCCAGCTCGGTACCCGGCGGAAGGTTTTCGGGGCTCGGGTCGAGGTCGATGTAGAGCTGATCCCCGGCGAGCGCACGTCGCTCGGCGTGCTGTGCGACCAGCAAAGCCACGCGGGCGTTCATGATGTTCAGTTGCATGCCGGGGTGCGCCGCGCCGTCGGCCGTCCGCCGACTGCCGCGCGCCTTCCAATTGTCCCCGACGAGGCCTTCGGCGAGGCTCAGCCGGCCTCGTTCGAGGATCCTCCTCTTTCCGCTGGCCGGGCGAACGGCGATCAGCTCCAATCGACCTTCGTCTTTCGGGGATTCGAGGATCTCTTCGAGGCCGGCCTCGAGTTCTTCGCGGGTCGGGTGGCCCGTGCTCATCGGTGTCTTCCTCCGGGTGAAAAAGTACGGCCCGATTGTACAAAAACAGACAAATGTCTGGTATATTGTTCGAACCCCAAAAACCAGGCAAGGAGGCCCCATGGGACGCACCCCGGCAGGCGAAACCCGCGAGCGGATCTTCGGTTTCGTGCGCGAGCGGCTACTTGCGGGCCAACCTCCGACCACAAGAGAAGTCCAGCAGGCGTTCGGTTTCAAGGCCGTGCAGTCGGCGCGGGCGCACCTCGAAACGCTGGTCGAAGAGGGCCGGCTGGCCAAGCAACCGGGCAAGGCGCGGGGTTATCGCCTGCCCCGCCGGGGTGCGGCGCCGACGGTCCTGGTTCCCGTGTTGGGGCGCGTGCCCGCGGGTTCGCTCGAAGCGGCCGTCGAAGACCTCGACGGTTACGTTCCGTTTCAATCACGCCGTTCGCCGGGCAAGTTGTTCGGATTGCGCGTCAAGGGCGAGAGCATGCTCGACGCGGGCATCCTCCCCGGCGATCTGGTCATCGTGCGCAAGCAGGCCGATGCCGACTCGGGGCAGATCATCGTCGCGCTGGTCGAAGACGAAGCCACGGTCAAAACCCTGCGCAAGCGCCGCAACCGCATCGAACTGCACCCCGCCAACCCGCGCTACCCGATCCTGCTCCCCGACCCGCACGAGGTGCGCATCCTCGGCAAGGTCATCGAAGTACGCCGCACGCTGGACACGTGATGCGGGGCGACGCAAAGAACGCGGCGGCAGCCGCCGCCCGGGTCCACCGTTCGCAGACCGACCAAACCGCCGCGCTCTCAACCGGCTCGCCTCGAATCGAGCCGGCGCCGTTCGTCCTCCCCGAGGGTCTCAAGCAAGGTCTCGCCGTTTCCGACAGCCCCACGGTTTGGAATTACGCCGCTTTCGCCGGGCGACTCGGAGAAATCTCGGCGCAACGCGCCAGCGCCGCGTTGACCCTTGCCTTCCAACTCGTGCTCGAAGCGCAGCGCCGCAACGAGCCCGCGGTCTGGATCACCGGGCACACCAGCGCGTTCTACCCCCCCGACGCCGCCGAAGCCGCGATCGACCTCGACGCGTTGATCGTCGTGCGCGTTCCGGACAACCGGCGCTCCGCTCGCGCGGCCGACGCGCTGCTCAGGAGCGGCGGTTTCGGCCTCATCGTGCTCGACCTCGGCGCCGATACCCGCGGGTTGACCCCTCCGATGCAGTCGCGCCTCGTCGGGTTGGCCAAGAAACACCGGGCCGCGCTGATCTGCCTGACGGAAAAAGAGAGGCACCACCCGTCCATCGGCGCGCTGGTCTCGATCCGGGCCGAGGCGCTGCGCAAGCGCGGCCGCGACGACCGCTACACCTGCCGGGCGCGGATCCTCAAAGACAAGCGCCGGGGCCCCGGCTGGCAACACAAGGAGGTGTTCCGTGGACCGGACGGCCTGCGTTGACCTCCCCGCTTTCCCCCTGCAGCTGTTGCTGCAAGACCATCCGGACTGGCAGGACGGTCCGGCGGCCGTGGTCGATCGCGACCACCCGCAAGGCGTGTTGTTGTGGGTCAACGAACACGCGCGCCGTTTCCGCGTATTGCCCGGCATGCGTTGCGCCGGAGGCCTCTCGCTGACCGGAAAGTTGCGCGCCGCCGAAGTCCCGTCGCAACGGATCGACAAAGCCGTCTCACAAATCGCGCGCCGCTTGCGCCGCTTCTCGCCCGACGTCGAACCGGCCGAGGGCGATCCGGGCAGCTTCTGGCTCGATGCCGGCGGGCTCGAGCGGTTGTTCCCCTCGTTGCACGACTGGGCCGCGTTGATGCGCTCCGATCTCGAGCAACAGGGATTTGCCGCCTCCTTGGTCGTCGGCTTCACCCGCTTCGGCAGTTACGCCCTGGCGCGCTCGCGCCGCACGACGGCCGTGCTCGAAACCCCGGCCGACGAGCGCGCCGCCAGCCGCCGCGTGCCGCTCGACCGGCTCAACCTCGAAACCAGGACCCGCGACACGCTCGACCGGCTCGGCGTGCGCACCGTCGGCGCTTTCATGGACCTGCCCCCCGAAGGCATCGCCAAACGGTTCGAGCCAGAAGCCTTGCGATTGCACCGCCTGGCCCGCGGCACGCTGCTGCTGCCGTTGCAACCGCAACGTCCGCGACCTCTTGCGCTGCGTCATCTCGACTTCGAAGAGATCGAAACCTCGATCCCGCGTCTGATCCATGCCATCGAGCGTGAGTTCCCGTTGCTGTTGCAAGCGCTGGCCGATCGCGGCCACGCCCTGACGCGTGTCCATCTCGGGATGCGATTCGACAAACTGCCGCAGCACATCGAACGCATCCGTCCCGCCGCGCCGACCCTCGACGCCAAGCAGTTGGTCGAATTGATCCGCTTGCGTCTCGAGGCGGTTCGTCAATTGCCCGACGGCGTTGCGGCGATCACACTCGCCGCCGACAGCCTGCCCGCCACCGAGGAACAGTTGAGTTTGTTCGAAGGCCGCAAGCGACGCGACCCCGCGGCCGCCGACCGCGCGCTGGCCCGGTTGCGCGCCGAACTCGGAGATGCCGCCGTCGTGCGCGCCCGGTTGCGCGACGCGCACCTGCCCGAGGCGCGATTCGCCTGGGAACAGGTCGCCCACGTCCAGGCGGCTCGACCCGGAGAAGCCGGCGGAAACGTGCTGGTTCGACGGCTGTTCGGCAAGCCGGTTCTGTTGCACGGGCGGGCGCGCAACGAGCCCGACGGCTGGATGCTGCGCGGGCTACAACACGGCCCCGTCATACGCACCCAGGGCCCGCACATCGTGTCGGGCGGCTGGTGGCAGCGTTCCGTCCACCGCGAATACCACTTCGCCGAAACGCAGAAGGGCGAACTGCTGTGGATCTTCTACGACAGGATCCGGCGGCAGTGGTACATGCACGGCCGTGTGGAGTAGCGCCTGCCCGCCTACTCGCGGAGTCGTTTCGCGCGATCGTCGTTCAGGTTCATCCGGGCAAGCTCGGCATCGCTGGTCGTCTTGCCCAGTTGGTCGATCGCCGCAACGATCAACAGATCGTGGAATTTCCGGCTTTCGGTCGCGCCGCTCATCACCGCGCCGCCTTCCCAGACGATCGCGCTGCTTGCCGGTGTTTGCGATCCTGCATTGGCCTCGACAAAGGTCAGACGCAACGAATGCACGTACGGCCCTCCGGAACGGATGGTCTCCATCCCCTTCCGGCAGCCGCTCAACAGTTCGAAGTTCATGTCGCCCATCATCGCGTACGAGCTCAAGTCGTAGTACAGGACATGTTTCGACGTTGGTGCCTCACCAACCTTGTAACCTTTGTCGCGCAACATTCGACTCAACTTGCGCTCGAGGGCTTCGTCGAACTCGGATGCGGCGCTCGTCGGCTCCCGGAGGACTTGAACCACGGCGCCGGTGTCAGGTACCGGCCTCTCGGGGTTCTTCGTGCCAACCGAGTAAACGCGCTGGGTGCAGCCGCAGGCGAGGACGGCGACCAGCATGACGATCGGTCGCACCGGAATACGCATGGCGTCCTCCTATTTTTTTGACTGCTTCAATTGTCGCACAAAAGATCGCGGAACGGGAGTTCTTTGATGGCCGATTACGCGCCGCTTTGGTGCAAGAGCAACTATTCCTTCCTGGAAGGTGCAAGCCATCCCGAAGAATTGGTCGAAACGGCGGCCAACCTGGGGCTTGCAGCAATCGCGCTGGCCGATCGCGACGGCGTCTACGGAACCGTCGAGGCGCACGTCAAGGCCCGCGAGCTCGGCGTCAAGCTGATCCTCGGTTCCGAAATCACACTCGACGACGATTCCACGATCACGCTGCTCTGTGAAAACCGCAACGGCTGGAAAAACCTCTGCCGTTTGATCACGCACGGGCGGAGGCGTTCGGAAAAGGGCGAAAGCCGGGTGCGCTGGGATGAGGTTTGTGCCCACTCCGGCGGTCTTTTCGCGTTGTGGGGCGGGCGCCAAAGCCTGCTCGTCCAACGGGCCGATCCGGTATTCGTCGCCAACGATCTACAAGACGCCTTCGGAGACCGGCTCTACGCGATGGTCGCGCGCCATAGACGGTCCGAGGAAACGGCCCAAGAAGCGCGGCTGCGCGAACGCGCCAAACGCTACCGCTTGCCGCTGGTCGCCACGACCGAGGTGCTCTACCACAAGAAAGCGCGCCGCGATCTGCAAGACGTGCTCACCTGTATCCGCCACGGGATCAAGCTGTCCGAAGCGGGCAGACGCACGAATCCCAACGCCGAGCACGCGCTCAAAACGCCGCACTCCTTCAACGCCCTGTTCCACGACCTGCCCGCCGCGATGGCCGCCACGCTCGACATCGCCGCGCGTTGCCGTTTCGGCCTCGACGCGTTGCGTTACGTCTACCCCTCCGAAGCTCTCCCCGACGGCCGGACCTCGTCGGGCTGGCTGCGCGAGCTGACCCGGCGCGGGGCCGGAGAACGCTACGGTGGGCTCCCCTCGCGCGAGGTGCTCGACCAGATCGACAAGGAGCTCGCGCTGATCGACGAGCTGGACTACTGCGGCTACTTCCT
>JABAOE010006174.1_pt1 | contig 10094 bp, 5 predicted proteins | sample 7062141 | NCBI WGS metagenome assembly JABAOE01 (sample SAMN14538627, study PRJNA623070) | marine sediment metagenome | biome: marine biome [ENVO:00000428]; feature: marine pelagic biome [ENVO:01000023]; material: deep marine sediment [ENVO:00002113] | place: India: Gulf of Khambhat ...
GATCATCGTGGTGTGCGAGTCGGTGCCGACGAGGGAGTCGGGAAAGAGGCTGCCGTCGCGCTCCCAGACGACCCGGGCCAGGTACTCCAGGTTGACCTGGTGCACGATGCCGGTGCCGGGCGGCACGACGGAGAAGTTGTCGAAGGCCTCCTGCGCCCAGCGCAGCAGGGCGTACCGCTCGCGGTTCCGCTCGAACTCCCTCTCGACGTTGAGGCGGAAGGCGTCCGCGAAGCCGAAGTAGTCGACCTGGACCGAGTGGTCGATCACCAGATCGGCCGGCACGACCGGGTTGATGCGTGACGGGTCGCCGCCGAGCTCCTTCAGCCCGTCGCGCATCGCCGCCAGGTCGACCACGGCCGGGACCCCGGTGAAGTCCTGGAGGACCACCCGCGTCGGCATGAACGGGACGTCCGCGCCCGAGCTGGTCGGGCTCCAGCCGGCGACCGCGCGCACGTGGTCCTCGGTGACGTACGCGCCGCCCGCGTGGCGCAGGGCGTTCTCGAGCAGGATGCGGATCGAGAAGGGGAGGCGGTCGAGCGAATCGATCACGCCCTCCTCCTCGAGGCGCTCCAGCCGGTAGAAGGAGGTAGGGCCCTCGGGGAGGTCGACGGTCGTACGGGCACCGAACGGATCGTGTCTCTGGTCCGCCACGCTGGCTCCTGGTGAGGCTGACATGCGCGTTCAGGCGAGTGCCACTCGCCAGTGCCAATGGCAAGCGCCACTAATGATCGCCGAAGCACGGGTGCCTGTCAGGCCCCGGTCGACGGTGCCCGTCGGGCGCCGCCGGAGGTTGAGGGAAGGGCTCCCGGACCCGATTCGAGGGCCGGAAGGAGATCTTCCCGTCGCCTCTCTCGGCGCGCCGCGGCCCGCGTCGCAACGTCGGGGCGGGGCTCCCGGGTGCGTGCTGGGATCCGGGTGCTATCATTGTGCGAGCCCGCCCGCCCGCACGCGCAGCACGGACGGAAGAACCCACGACCGCCGGGACCCTGATGAGCACCGACGCGACCACCCATGCTCGCGAGGCCCGGCGACCGGTGACCGGCCCGGCCGGTGCCACGTCGTCTTCGCCAGAGCTCGCGGCGCGGTCGCCGGGCCGCGAAGCCGCGGCCACCGCGGCGGCGTCGAAGCCCGGGATTCCCGGCCTGGTCGTGGATGGGTGGGCCGGCGGGTCGGTCCGGCCGGGAGCCCGCGGGCCGCGATCCCCGCGACCGGCGCTCGGCGCGCGCGCCCTCCTCACGGTGCTCGTCGCGCTCGCGCCGGCCGCGTGCGCGGCGCCCGAGCCGGAGTGGACGCCCCTCTTCAACGGGGAGGACCTCGAAGGCTGGACCCCGAAGATCCGGGGGACCCCGGCCGGCGCCGACCCCTTCGGCACGTTCCGCGTCGAGGACGGCCTGCTCACGGTCGGCTACGAGGGATACGACGGGTTCGGCGCGCGGTTCGGCGCGCGGTTCGGCCACCTCTTCTACCGGGAGCCGTTCTCCCACTACCGGCTGCTGGTCGAGTACCGCTTCATCGGCAGGCAGGTCGCGGGCGGCCCCGAATGGGCCTTCAAGAACAGCGGGGTCATGCTGCACGCGCAGGCGCCGGAGTCGATGCTCGCCGGCCAGGACTTCCCGATCTCTCTGGAGGCGCAGCTTCTCGGCGGCAACGGTCGCGATCCCCGGCCCACCGCCAACCTCTGCACGCCGGGGACGCACGTGCGCATGGAGGGCGAGCTCGTCGAGCGCCACTGCACCGAGTCGGCCTCGGCCACCTTTCACGGTGACGAGTGGGTGACCGTCGAGCTCCTCGTGCTCGGCGACTCGCTGATCGCGCATGTCGTGAACGGGGACACGGTGCTCACCTATGGGCGGCCGGTCGTGGGCGGGGGCGTCGTCGATGGCTTCGACCCGGCCGCGAAGCCGGACGGCGCCCCGCTGACCCGGGGCTACGTCGCGCTGCAGAGCGAGAGCCATCCGATCCAGTTCCGACGGGTGCTGGTGCAGCGGTTGGACGCGGGGCGGCGGTGAGCGCGGGCCGCCGCTCCGGGCCGCCGCGCACGCCGCGCGCCACGAGGTCGACGCTGCCCCGTTGACGCGAGCGACCGACAACCGTACCGTGGCGGCTCCCATGCACACCCGAGCTCGACGCACCGTGACGCGCCACATCCGCACCTGCCCCCGCTGTCGAATGTATCCGGCTCTCCCCACGGGAGAGAGGCGGGGGCGTCGTCGCATGTGACCGCGAGCGACGAATGGGCCGGGTGACCCGGCCGACCGCCGGCCCCTCTCCGAGGAGAGGGGCCGGTTTTTTTTTCGCACCGTGGGCCCCACCCGCCACCAGGAAGGACCTTCCATGGAATCCTCGAACGCTCGCCCGATCGCCATCTACTACGAGCACGAAGACTGGTTCAGACCGTTGTTCGCGGAGCTGGAGCGCCGCGGGACGCGCTACGAGCGCGTTCGGGTCGAGGACGCTTTGTTCGATCCGTCGGACCCCGTGCCGCACGGGCTCGTCTTCAACCGCATGAGCCCCTCGGCATACCTTCGCGGGCGCGGCAGCGCGGTCTTCTTCACCTCCCAGTATCTCGCCCATCTGGAACGGGCCGGGGTGCGCGTGATCAACGGGTGGCGCGCCTGGCAAACCGAGATATCGAAGGCGTACCAGCTGTCGCTCCTGCAGCGCCTCGGGCTGCCCCACCCGAAGACTCGAGTCATCCACGACCCGGCCGATGCCCCCACCGCGGCCGAGGGTCTGCGCTTTCCGGTGGTCGTGAAGCCGAACGTCGGAGGGAGCGGTGCCGGGCTCCGGCGGTTCGACACAGCCGACGAGCTTGCCTCGGCCGTTCCCGGCCTCGATCTCGGCCTCGATCACACGGCGCTCGTCCAGGAGCACGTGCCCGCGCGCGACGGGCGCATCGTCAGGGTCGAGGTCCTGGAAGGCCGCTATCTGTACGCGATTCGGATCTACACCGACGGGACCGAGTTCAACCTCTGTCCCGCCGATGTGTGCCTCGACGTCGCGGGTCGCTCGCTGGAGCGCGCGGCCTGCCCGGCCGATGCCGCCAGGAACGAGCTGCGCGTGGAGGGCTACCGGCCACCCCGCCAGGTGATCGCCGGCGTCGAGCGGATCATGGCCGAGTCAGGCATCGAGATCGGCGGCGTCGAGTACATGATCGACGACCGCGACGGCCGGCCGTACTACTACGACGTCAACGCGCTCTCCAACTTCGTCGCAGACGCTCCCAGGGTGGTCGGGTTCGACCCGTTTGCGAGGCTCGCCGATTGGCTCGAACGGGAGGCGGGCGTCGCGACGACGACGGCCGGGGCCGCATGAGGTTCGGGTTCTGGCTCCCGGTCTTCGGCGGCTGGCTGCGGAACGTCGAGGACGAAGGCATGGAGGCGAGCTGGGACTACGTCCGCAGGCTCGCGCGGCGCAGCGAGGAGATCGGCTTCGACCTCACCCTCGTGGCCGAGCTGAACCTCAACGACATCAAGGGGGTCGAGGCACCGTCGCTGGACGCCTGGAGCACGGCTGCGGCGTTGGCGGCCGTCACCGACCGGCTGGAGCTGATGGTCGCCGTGCGGCCCACCTTCCACGAGCCCGCCCCTTTCGCGAAGCAGGCGGCCAACATCGACTGGATCAGCGGGGGACGGCTCTCGCTCAACGTCGTGTCTTCGTGGTGGGCGACCGAGGCCCGACAGTACGGGGTGCGGTTCGACGAGCACGACCGACGCTACGACCGCACCGCCGAATGGCTCGCCGTGCTCGACGGCATGTGGAGCGAGCCGAGCTTCTCGTTCTCGGGTGAGTTCTACACGGTCGAGGATGCCGTGCTGGAGCCCAAGCCCCTGCAGCGGCCCCGTCCGACGATCTATGCCGGGGGGGAGTCGCCGGCCGCCAAGCAGCTCATCTCCGAGCGCTGCGACGCCTGGCTCACGCACGGTGATCCGCCCGCCACCGTTGGGGCGAAGGTCGCCGACCTGCGGAACCGCCGCGAGCGGCTCGGGCTCCCGCCCATGACCTACGGGGCGGCGGCCTTCGCGGTCGTGCGTGCAAGCGAGCGAGAGGCCGAGGCCGAGGTGGCCCGGATCACCGACGTTGCCCAGAACGCGCGCGGGTACGCGAACTATCAGGATTGGATCGCGAACACGAAGCTCGAGCGCCGGATCAGCCTGCAGGACTACTCCGTGTCGAACCGGGGCCTTCGCAGCGGGCTCGTCGGCACGCCGGAGCAGGTCGCCGAGCGCATCCGGGCGTTCGAGGCCGCCGGCCTCGACCTGCTGCTGCTCCAGTTCTCCCCGCAGCTCGAGGAGATGGAGCGCTTCGCGGGGGAGGTCATCCCGCTGGTGAGGGAGGGGCGCGGCTTCGGGGAGGATCGCGGAGGAGCACCGCCGTGAGGCCCCCCCCGGTTGATCCCTGGCCCGGCCGTCCCCTAACATGTCTTGCGCTCCCCCCATCCCGCAGCGCACGGAGGCGTGAGCCCGATGTCCGCCCAGCCCGAGCAGGGAAAGCGCTCCGCCGTCGTCGTCAACCTCGGTCGCTTCAAGCTCGAGCCGCACGTCGAGGAGGCCCTCGAGCTCGCGTGGGAGAACGCCGGCGGACAACCACTGAGCGCGGCCCAGCTGCTGGAGGCCGCGATTGCGTTGGGTCGCGACAAGAGATCCCGGGCCTTCGCGAAGCTCTCGGAGCTCCTGCCCGTCACCGTGACCCCGGTGCGCAAGCGCGCGCCCGTCGCCCCGCTCAACCGTGCGGCCGTCCCCTTCGAGGGTCCGCTCGCCGGTTCCTTCTTCATCGCCGAAAGCTTCCTCGCGGCGGAGCGCCGCGTGTGGGGGCGCGACTTCGTGACGCTCGCCCTGCTGAGCCGGGACGATCCGTCCCTCGAGGGGCTCGCCGGCTCGGCGGGGCGCAACGTGGCCGACGTGCGCGACGAGTGGCTCGACTACCTGCGCGTGAGCGACCGTCACCGCGCGGCCGAGGTGTGGGAGCAGTGGTGGCGCGCGGCCGCCGTGCCGGTCGCCGGCGGGACGGAGACGGTGGAGGCGCCGGGCGTGGCCTACCTGATGACCTGGAACCCGGACCTCTATCCGCCCTCGGAGATGAGGCCGCTCGCCGAACAGGTCGAGACCTCGGGTAGCGCGGAGTTCGGCTGGAGCACGGGGAACCGGCGCACGATGGAGCCCGGCTCCCGGGTCTTCCTCGTGCGCCAGGGCGTGGAGCCGCGCGGCCTCGTGGGTGTGGGCGTCACGCTCGGTGAGGTGGAGCAGACACCGCACTGGCGCCCCGAGCAGCGCGCCGAGGGGAAGACCTCCAACATCGCACAGGTGCGCTGGGAGGCGCTCGCCCTGGACCCCTTCCTCGATCGCTCGAGCCTCGTGTCGCTCACGGGCGAGCGGGTCCTGTGGAGCAGCGGCGCGGGCGGGATTCTCGTCGATCCCGAGGTCCATCGGAGGCTGGAGTCCGCTTGGAGGGGCGCGTGGGCCCGGCGAGCGCACGGCCTCGGGCAGGCGCTCGCTCCCGAGGTCGAGGCGAGGCGCTGGATCGCCCGCTTCAACGCCGACCGGGGCCGGGACGACGACAGGGACAGCCTGAACATCGACCGGTACGTGAACGCCTTCGCCCGCGTGATGGCCTCGCGGGCGCTGGAGCCGCCGCTGTCGATCGGCCTCCTCGGCGACTGGGGCTCGGGCAAGACCTTCCTCATGGATCGGCTTCACGGTAAGATCGCCGAGCTCGCCGAGTCGGCAGACGGCCACGAGCCCCCGCTCTACTGGTCGGAGGTCTGCCAGATCCGGTTCAACGCGTGGCACTACGCCGAGACGGACCTGTGGGCCAGCCTCGTCAGCACGATCTTCAACGAGCTGCGCGTCTTCCTCGACAAGGATGTCGAGGATGCCGACGAGTTCAACAAGCTGCTCAACGAGCTCGAGCTCGCGACCGAGCTGCGCCGGGAGAACGAGCGGCGCCTGACGGAGGCGGAGCAGCGGCTCACCCGGGCGCAGACCGACGTCGAGGACGCCGAGGGGGAGCTCGAGGGGCTCGATCCGCCCGCGCCGCTCTCCGATGACGAGCTCCGCAACGTGCTCGGCCAGAGCCTGAAGGACGCGGCCGAGCTCGGGACGGGAGACCTCGAGTCGCTGCTCGAGGAGGCGGCGGACATCTCCGGGAACACCCATCTCGCCGAGGTCGCGGAGAAGATCCGCTCCGGCCAGGGCACGGTCCGCGAGACGCGTGCTCTCCTGCTCGAGACGCGCGGCGTGATCTCCCGCGCCGGGTTCTGGTGGCGCGTGCTCGGCACGGCCAAGCTCCACCGGTCGGGCTGGTTCTGGCTGTTCGCGGCGGTGGTCGTCGCGATTCCGGCGGGCTTCGTCTTCCTGCAGGGGATCGTCGACTACGCGGTGGGATGGGCCGCGGTGCTCAGCGAGACGCTGGTGGTCGTGGGGACGACGGTGGCGTGGTGCCGCGCGCGCCTGGCGAGCGCGGCGCCGGTCTTCGATCGCCTGGACCTGCTGCAGGCGACCGTGGAGCGGAAGATCGAGGAGGCCAGGAACGCCGACGTGCGCGCATACGAGGCCCGCGTGGCGGCCGCGCAGGGGGAGAAGGCGAGGGCGGAGGCGAAGGTCGACGTGGCGCGGTCGGAGCTCGAGCAGGCGCGCGCAGCGGAGCGGCAGGCCCGCGCGGCGCTACGGGAATCGACGTCGCAGGCGCGCCTCGGCAAGTTCATCCGGGACCGCGCGGAAAGCGCCGACTACGAGAAGTATCTCGGGCTCATCGCCATGATCCACCGTGACTTCGCGCGGCTCTCCGAGCTGATGGCCCGCGCGCGCGCGGGGGAGGCCGATCCCGAGCTTCCACGCGTCGACCGGATCGTCCTGTACGTCGACGACCTGGACCGCTGCTACCCTCCGGACAAGGTGGTGCGCGTGCTGGAAGCCGTGCACCTGCTGCTCTTCTTCCCGCTCTTCGTCGTGGTGGTCGGGGTGGACTCGCGATGGGTGTCGCGTGCGCTCAACCGCTACTACGAGGGGATGCTCGCGGACGAGTCCGTGTCCAGGTCCCCTTCTGGCTGCGCCGCATGGACCCCACGTCGGTCAAGCGGATGATCCATCGCCTCATCACGGACGAGGAAACGGAGGTGGCGCCGGAGCCGGCCGAGCCGGACGTCGACCCTGGTGCCGGGCCCGACGAGGACGGCTCGATGGGCGTCGTGGTCGAGCCGGGCGCAGAGGCGGAGGCGGGGCAGGCCGAGGCCGTCGAGGCTCGAAAGAGCATGATCTCGGCGGTCGAGCGCGTGACGCAGGAGGCGGAGGCCGAGGCGGAGCTCATCGGCGAGCGGCTCGCGGAGCTGCCCACCGAGGCGCTGCGCATCACGGAGGCCGAGCTGCGCTTCATGGACGAGGTCGCACCGCTGATGCCCCGCACGCCGAGGTCGGTCAAGCGGTTCGTGAACATCTATCGGCTCTACAAGGCCGCGTTGTCGACGCCGGCCCTGGGCAGCTTCCTGGGGACGCCGGAGCGCCCCGGCAACTTCCGTGCGGTGCAGGTGCTGCTCGCCCTGGTCACCGGGACGCCCGAGTTCGCGAAGGCCGTCGTCGACGCGCTGGAGCGGACCGACGGGACCGATCCGGCGGACCTCGCGTCGCTCGTCGAGTCCGACGCGTTCACCGCCGTGCGCGACGACTCGTGGACGACGACGCTCGTCGCGCTCCAGGAGTTCGCCCAGGGCGGGAACAACCTCGAGCTGGACGAGCTGCGCGCGGTGTCCCCGCTCGTCTGCCGGTACTCGGTGCACCACATGGTGAGCGAGAGCCCGGGGGAGTCGGTGCTGGGCTGAGCACCCATCCCCCGTTGGACGGGCCGCCCGTCCGACCGCATGTTGGCCCCGGTTTCCTGTGCGCCGTCCTCGTCCGGGCGACGCGCGCTCGTCTTCAGCCTGCTCGGAGCCCCGCGATGCGGCACCTCCCTCGTGTCCTGGTCCTGGCCGCGCTCGCGGCCGTCGCGCCCACGCCGGCTCGCGCCCAGGCGGACGCCGACGCGCGCTTCGCCTCCTCGCTGGAGACGTCGGCCTTCGACGCGCTGCGCTTCCGGTCGATCGGTCCGGCGAACATGAGCGGGCGGCTCGTCGACATCGCGGTCGTCGAGATGGACACGAGGGTCTACTACCTGGCCTCGGCGACGGGCGGGGTCTGGAAGACGACGGATGGCGGGATCCGGTTCGCGCCGGTATTCGAGCGCGAGGCCGTGCATTCCGTGGGCGACGTGGCGGTCCACCAGCGCGACACCGCGGTCGTGTGGGTGGGCACCGGCGAGCGCGCGAACCGGCAGTCGTCGTCGTGGGGGGACGGGGTCTACAAGTCGACCGACGGGGGGCGGAGCTGGACGCACATGGGGCTCGAGGAGAGCCACCACGTCGGGCGCATCGTGATGCACCCCGACGATCCGGACGTCGTCTTCGTCGCGGCGATGGGCCATCTGTGGGGGCCGAACCCCGAGCGCGGGCTCTACCGCACGCGCGACGGGGGAGAGACGTGGGAGCTCGTGCTCTTCGAGGATCCGCTGACCGGGGCGGTGGACGTGGCGATGGACCCGTCCGACCCCGACGTCCTGTACGCCGCGATGTACCAGCGGCAGCGCCGTCCGTGGGGCTTCCACGGGGGAGGGCGGGGGAGCGGCCTCTACAAGAGCGTCGACGGGGGCGACACGTGGACGAAGCTGACGAACGCCGGGCTCGACAACGGGCTGCCCACCGGCGACATCGGCCGCATCGGCATCACGATCTACCGCTCCGATCCGCGCATCCTCTACGTGAGCGTCGAGCAGGGCGAGCGCTTCAACGCGTCGACGGCGTACGAGCAGCGGCTCGCGGGGATCTACCGCAGCGAGGACCGAGGGGAGAGCTGGACCTTTCAGAGCGACTGGAACCCGCGGCCGATGTACGCCAGCCAGCCGCTGGTCGACCCGAACGACGACCAGCGCATCTACATGCTGAACTCGTACAGCTACTCCGACGACGCCGGCGTCACCTTCACCGTGCCTCGCGACCACCGCACGCACGGCGACGACCGGCTGGTCTGGGTCAACCCCCACGACTCGAACCACGTCATCAAGCTCGACGACGGCGGCCTGGGCATCAGCTTCGATCGGGGCGACCATTTCCTGTACCACACGGCGCTCCCGCTCAGCCAGTACTACCACGTCTCCGTCGACATGGCCGACCCCTACAACGTGTACGGGGGGCTTCAGGACAACGGCTCGTGGCGCGGCCCCAACGCGACGTACCGCTCGGAGGGCATCCTCAACGAGGACTGGACCCGGTGGGGCGGGGGCGACGGCTTCCTGAGCCTGGTCGACACCACGAACAACCGGATCCTCTACTCCGAAAGCCAGTATCTCGGCCTGACCCGTTGGGACATGGAGACCGGGGAGAGCAAGGACATCCGGCCCGACCAGCCCGAGGGCTTCATCGGCGCGCGCAGGAACTGGACGACGTGGCCCGATCTCGACGACCCGTATCAGCGGCTCGGCAACGCGATGCCGCCCGGGAACTGGGACGGTCCCTACATCATCAGCCCCCACGACGCGAGCACCCTGTACGCGGGGCTCAACGAGCTGTTCAAGAGCACCGACCGGGGCGACACGTGGAGCTCGCTCGGGGACCTGACCTCCGGCGCCGATCGGCGCGAGCTGTTCATCATGGATCAGCGTCCGGATTCGTTCGTGCTCTCGCTCGACGACGGAATCCCGTACTGGCCCACGCTGACCGCGATCGCCGAATCCGAGCACACGCCGGGCGTGCTGTACGTCGGGACCGACGACGGGCTCGTCCAGGTGTCGACCGACGACGGCGAGAGCTGGCGCGAAGTGTCCTCGGCGATGTTCGGGGCTCCGGACATGATGTGGGTGAACCAGATCCACGCGTCGAAGTCCGTGCCCGGCCGTGTCTACGTCGCCGCGAACAACTACCGCAACGACGACTACGAGAACTACCTGTGGGTCTCGGAGGACGACGGCCGCACCTGGCGGTCGATCGTCGGGGACCTTCCGGCCGAGCGCGTCGTCCGCGCGGTCCGGGAGGATCCGCGCAACCCCGACGTCCTCTGGCTCGGCACCGAGCT
>JABAOE010006410.1_pt2 | contig 10094 bp, 6 predicted proteins | sample 7062141 | NCBI WGS metagenome assembly JABAOE01 (sample SAMN14538627, study PRJNA623070) | marine sediment metagenome | biome: marine biome [ENVO:00000428]; feature: marine pelagic biome [ENVO:01000023]; material: deep marine sediment [ENVO:00002113] | place: India: Gulf of Khambhat ...
ACTTCGGCACCGCGTCGACGTTGTCGGCAATCGGTACGATCGGCTGGAAGAACAGCTCGAACCGATCATCGTCACGCGCCTGATTGATGCGCGCGACCCATTGCATCTCGCGATGGCGCTCAGCCGCGTCCCCTTCCTGGTACACATGAATTCGGTTGCGTCCAAGGTCCTTCGCCACGTAACACGCGACGTCCGCCTGGCTCAGCAGCTCGTTGACGTCCTGATTCTCTTCACCGAGCTCGACAATGCCGATGCTGACGCCGACCTGAAGATTGCTATCTCGCCACGCGAAACGAAAGGCCGATATCGCCTCGCGCAACTCTTCACCGACGCCGACAGCTTCTGAAAGCGTGCAGCCCACGAGCAGCACGGCGAACTCGTCTCCGCCGAGCCGTGCGAGAACGTCGCTATCGCGAACCTTCGTCTGCAGAAGGTCGCCAAGTTGACGCAGCAGCAGGTCACCCGCCGTATGGCCGCAAGTGTCGTTGACAACTTTGAATTGGTCGAGGTCCATGTACAGCAAGGCATACGCCCGCGTCTGCTCGTCGCTGACCTCCTCGAGGGCATCCGTCAGACGCTCTTCGAAAGCGCGTCGATTGATGAGCCCGGTCAACGAATCGTGACTCGCCTGATAGGAAAGCTTGTGATGCAGCTGGCGTGCGTGACGAACGTCATGAAAGACCATGACGGCCCCGAGAACCTCGCCGCGCGCGTCCTGAATCGGCGCGGCAGAGTCTTGAATCGCGATCTGGTCGCGACCCTCGGTTTGCAGCGCGACGTTGTCAGACAAACCGACGACGCGGCCCTCGCGTAACGCACGCCGTACGGGATTGGTAACGGGCTCGCCTGTCTCATCATTGACGAGACAGAGAATCTCCTCAATCGGATGGCCTTGCGCACGACGCAGCTCCCAGCCCGAGAGCTCCTCGGCGGCAGGATTCAGATAATCAACTTTGCCCTCTGCGTCCGTCGTAATGACGGCATCACCGATTGACTGTAGTGTCACCTGCGCGCGCTCCTTCTCCTTGTATAGAGCGCTTTCGGCGAGTTTGCGCTGCGTAATTTCCGTCAGCGTGCCCTCGTAGTAGAGCACCTTGCCATTCGAATCTCTGACGGCACGTGAATTCTCGAGCACGAGAATGAGCTTGCCGTCCTTGCGCTTCATCGGGTACTCGAAATTACGCACTCGCTCGGTCGTCTTCATTTCCGACTTGAGACTATTGAGCGCCTTCGGGTCGCAATGGTGCGCGAACGCGCTGCCGCCTTGCTCGAGCGCATCGAAGCTCTCGTAGCCGAGCATCGCCACGAGCGCTGGATTAGCCGACAGCCAGTCTCCATTCGGGGCGATCTGAAATACGCCGTCGACAACGTTGTCGAATAACTCGCGGAAACGCAGCTCACTGACTCTGAGCTCGTCAGCGTCGCGTACGCGTCTTATTGCAATACCGGCGAGCTGACACATGCGTTTGACGAGCCCGAGCTCCGCGGGCACTGGGTTGTGCACGGAATTGAAGTACATCGCCAATGTACCCACGACTCGGTCTTCGCTCAGTGCAATCGGCGTCGAGAAACACGCGTGTACACCGCTGCCCTTCGCAGTTTCCAACAATGGGCCGCAGAGGCTGTCGCGCTCGATGTCCCGCACGACAATTTGTCGCGCCATTGCCGCAGCAGAACCGCATACACCTAAACCGACGCCGATCTGGATGCTACGCAGATGGTCGCGCATAGCCTTCGGGAGTCGCGCCGATGCCGCAAGCTCGAGCGACTTACCGTCAGCTGTCGTCAACATCAATGCGGCGCAAGCTGCCGGATAAATCTCCTCGACGACCTCAACCACGGCAAGCACGGTCTCCTCGAGGGGCCGATTCGACGCGACAAGCTCTAGCACGCGGCGCTCGCCACGGGCGAACAGCTCCGCCTGACGACGCTCGCTGATATCGATGACGCTCGCACGAATGAGGCGCCTATCGGAATCCGGCAGTCGAATGAAACGAACCTCACAAGGAATCTCTACGCCACTGGCATCACGATGCATCCACTCAAAGACGGGCCGTCCACCCGCCAGCGCACTGTCGATATAGCCCCGTGCCGGCCCGAACGACGGCAAGCCGTCGATCTGTTGCTCTACAGAGACCGACTCGGGTCCAGTTGCGAGTAACTCCTCGCGCGTGAGCTTGAACAGTTTCGCAGCGTTTTCGTTCGCATCGACGAACCGTCCTTCGTCGACATCGAGAACTACGATGGCCTCGGGCGCGTTCTCCACGAGCGCTCGATAGCGGGCCTCGCTATCGCGCAGCGCCGCCTCATTCCGGATTCGATCCGAGATGTCGCGCAGGGACAGCACGTAGCATGTCGATTCACCGCTCAGGACCATGCTCACGGTCAGCTCGGCCGGAAACAGCTTTCCACTGCTGCGGCGCGCCTCTACGCGCTTCGGTGACAGGTCCAAGAGCGTATCGCCCAGTCGTCTCGACATGGTGGATAGCATCGGGCCGGGCGGATCAATCGCGGGCACGAGCGCGCTGATGACTGACTCGCGGAGCTCTGCCTCACTCGCGCTAAAAATGCGCTGAGCCGATACGTTTGCGCTCAAGATTCGTCCGTCTAGATCAATCGTGATAATCGCGTCCTTGACGCTCTCGAGGATGGCGCGCACACCGCTACTGTCGATTGCCGTATCGTTGCCGAGCGCTTCGCTGACCTTCGCCGCGTCGAGCTCTGCCTCACGAGCATCCGGCTCATCTGGAACACGCAGAGCGTGACGGCGCTGCGTTGAGGCGATCTTGTTGACGACACCGGCAGCCGCCTCCGGCAGCTCGAGCGTCTCATCGGCAGCTTTCGTCGTCTCTTGAGCCTGCAGACCTGACGCGCGCCCGAGAACGTCTCGAAGCGTCTCGCGCCCCTGCTCATTGGGCCGCTCGAGCGCCTCGGCGATGCGTTCCTTGAGACCGTCCTTCAAGCGTGCCTGCCTTGGTCGAAAGCCGCCCGCGCGGGACTGGCGGACCTCGGCGGCTTATCGACGTGCCAATGGATCCGTCATCGTACGGCGCAGGCCGCAAAAGCGCCGTGACTGGCGTCTCGTTTGGAGTGGATCGGTGAGCGAGTTAATCCATAGAAATCCGCAACTTGCGAAAGGTTTCATCGACTGTCGAGGTCAATTCTCGTCCGCGGGCAGGGAAATGATCGGTTGGCCCTGAGCGTCGGTGGACAGCGTCCCGTTCGGCGCGCTCGGCTGGCTCTGGGCGCCGACGCGAATCGGTATCGTGACGGCGCGGCTTTGCTGGCGTCCGCGGATGTCGGCCTGCAGGAGCACGTCGAGGTACATCGTGCCGGACGCTAGCGGCGTAACGCTAATCGTGCGGGTCATCGGCTCGCTCGACGCCGGGCGCGCCATTCGAAAGCGAGCAATCGCAGCCGGTACCTGCACACGCTCATTGCCACTGAGCGCCACGTTGAGCACGTCGAGCTCCGCCTGAATATTCGACGTGATTCGGATCTCGAGCGGCTGACCTACAGTGGGCTCACCGAGCAGCTCGTACTCGAAGTCGATCGGCGCCAGTGGCTTTCCAGGTGAATCGGTGATCGCCGGTGCCGGTCGCTGTGCTTCGCTCGATCGCTCTTGTGTGACGAACGAGGCCGGATCCGGCGACGAGTCGGAGGAGTCCGACATCGAGCCCGTTCGCTGGCACGCTGTCGCACAGATCGCAGCAACGATCCAAGCGAGAGACGAGACGATGCGATTAACGGTCATCATGGCTGAGTCACCTCCACGTCGAAGCACGCGCGCCCGATCGGGGGATAATCAGGATTATCACTCGCGTTCGTATTCGTCCACTCGTGAATCTCGAGGATGTACCCCGCACCGGCCTGTAGAGGCGCCGATGTGAGTGTCTCCGTGCATTGATCCAACGCGCCGCCCATACAGGCCGCCGTCGGCGCGCCGTCGGAGAATGATAGAGGGCCAGCGCGGTGCAACACCATATCCGGATCCGTCGTCTCGCCCGCTGGCGCTGAAGTTGTCGTAGCCGTCATTGTATGAGGTCCGGCCACGATCGTGTCAAAGCGCAGATAGCGCCGCGAGCCGAGCTTGTTGATGGAGCCCGTGAAGTTGCTGCTGAATTCATCCGTGCTGCAGACGTTCACGGCCCCCCCGTTAACCGTGAGCTGCGAATAGACCGGCAAGACATCCGCACTCGCAGGATTGCCGGCGTTGTCCTCGGTAGTGCCGTAGTCGTCGACGATCGGCTCTATATCGTGCACGCCCAGCAGCGCGTCAATTGCGGCTGCGGCGGATGCGTTGCGCGACTTGATCGCGTTTATGAACGGAAACAGGCTCGTGACGACCGGCGTCGTGCGCTGCACGTTCACGAACACGTCGAAGATCGGGGCGAAGCCCAAATTCACCTCGTCAGTTACGCCAGTGCCCTGCTGCAGGTCCTGCACATCGTCGAAGATGTCGTAAAGAATCTCTTGAATCGAGAACTCGCTGTACCAACCCGGGTTCACCCTCGCTTCTCCTTCGACGTCGAAATCGAAGCCCTGGCCCTGGCCAGCTCCGAGCGTATCGCGATAAACGCTATCCGCCGTGACCATGGCCGACACGGCGTTACCCCAGCCCTCGCCGAACGCAACGCGCAGATCGAGCTGATCGCCGGTCGTATGCGGGCCACCGATGCTGTCGGAGCGCGAGAACTCCGCCTCGAGATAGTGTCCCCACTCGTGCGCGATCACGTGACGATCGTACTCCTCCGTATCGCTATTCTCCGCACCGAGCAGAAACATACCGCCGCCCGGGCCAGAACGGTAGAAGCTCGTACCGAGCTCACCGAGCGGAATATCCGGCATGCCATTCGCCCCGAGGACCGGGCGATTAGACGGACTCCAGTGAATGTCGAGCGACGGAAACACTGCGATGGGGTCGACGTTCAAAACTAGCGCCATCGAATCGTACATGACGTCGAGGATTGCAAGCGGCGCGGCAGCCCGTGGCGCCGAGTACCCCGAACCGTTCCAGCCGGACCTCGCGTGCAGATCACGTGTCAAATCCGTCGCGCCCGTATTGAATTGCGAGCCTGAGATAACGTAGAGCGCGTCACCGTTCGTGTTGTCGACGACTCGAACGTCCCATCCTGGTGAGCCGGCCTGAACCATCTCAGCCCGTACGCGCACGGATACGTCCGAGTAGTTGAGAACATCGAGACTATATGCACCTGCATCGTCCGTAGCTCCGCTCGCCAATACGGTTAGCCCATCGCTGGCATCAATAACCTCGACACTGACGTTCCGCGCCGGTGCAATTCGCGTGCTGCCGTAGTCCAGAAATGCGCCGCCGAAAAGGCGGCTTTCGGCCGGAACGAGATCGAAGGTGACCGTACCCGATAGCGTGACCGGAGCCGCGGGCACAATGGTAACGGTGACCCGGCTCGCATCGCCCGCACCTTCGTTGTCGGTGACGATGAGTTCGAACTCCAGCGTCGCTGGAGCGGCCGGCGCCGTGAACGATGCGCGCGCTGACGTCGCGTTGACTAACGTGACGGCGGGACCAGAGATCTGCTGCCAGAGGAANNAGAGGAAACTTGCGATTGACCCATCCGGGTCGTCGCTGCCGGTGCCATCGAGCAACACACCTCCGAGCGCCGGTGCCATCCGGTCGGCACCCGCATCTGCCAGAGGGATCAGATTCAGGCCTTGAATGGGGTTCACGATGACGTTGACGGTGTCGGTAGTCTGCCCACCGCGGTTGTCCGTGACCCGCAGCTGAAAGGACAACGTCGTCGCTACGCTCAAGGACGGCGCAGTGAACGTAGCGGCGGCGGCTGACGCGCCAGTCAAACTGACGGCCGTCCCACTAAGCTGCGTCCAGTCATAGGCCGCGATGGTGCCATCGGCATCGCCGCTCGCGCTGCCGTCGAGCGCCACGAGAGCCTGCTCGTCGACGACCTGATCAGGCCCGGCGGCAGCCGTTGGCGCGACGTTCGCCGGCTGTTGCGCTTGAGCCGGGGCGTCTGAGCCTCCGCCGCCGCAAGCGCTCAGCAGCAACGTATTCGCGATCAGGACCACGGCCCTGCGTGTGCTCATCGCCACGGTCCTACTCGAACTCACAACTCGCTCGATGGTAGCGCGCGGGAGCTGTCTCCCAATAGGGGCTAACTCTCACTTTCTCGAACGCACGACCGTGCGTAATGTCGCCCATCAGCGACAACTGTCGCCAAATACTGCGAACGGGGTCCGCGCACGGAAACGAGGGCCTGGTAGACTTGCAAGACTCGATTATGTCACGTTGCTAACTCAATGACTCAAAAGACAATTCTTATCACTGGTGGCGCCGGTTATATCGGCAGCCACGTCGTGCGCCAGCTNNGCGGTCCTGCACGGCGAGCTCGTCGTAGGCAATACCGGCGATCCTGCCTGTCTAGAAGCGCTGTTCGAGCGTTTCGAGATTGACACGATCATGCATTTCGCCGCCAGAACGATCGTTCCAGAATCCGTCGCGGATCCCTTGCGCTATTACGGCAACAACACTTGTTCGAGCCGCACGCTGCTCGAGCACGCGCTAGCCGCTGGCGTGGAGCACTTCGTTTTCTCGTCAACGGCGGCCGTATACGGCATCCCCGAGACCGGTACCGCTGCCGAGGACTCTCCCACGGTTCCGATCAACCCCTACGGGCTCTCCAAGCTCATGACCGAATGGATGCTGCGTGATGTTGCCGCGGTCAATGACCTACGCTATGTCACCCTGCGGTACTTCAACGTCGCCGGCTCCGATCCGCAAGCGCGCATCGGTCAGTGCACGCCCAAGGCAACGCTCTTGACGAAGGTGGCCTGCGAGGCAGCCGTGGGCAAGCGAGAACAGGTCAGCATCTTCGGCACCGACTATCCGACGCCGGACGGAACGGGCGTCAGGGACTATATCCACGTAGAGGATCTCGCAGATGCCCACGTGAAAGCGCTGTGTTACCTTCGTGAAGGCGGCGGATCGACGACGCTGAACTGTGGCTATGGGCACGGCTACAGCGTCCGCGAAGTACTGAGCATGGTGGAGAAGGTGGCGGGCTGCACACTGAATATCGAAGAAGTGGCCCGCCGGGACGGCGATCCGCCTACATTGATTGCCGAGGCGCAGCGTGTCCGAGACGTGCTGGGCTGGACGCCCCAATACGACGATCTCGAAGCGATCGTAACGAGCTCGTTGAACTGGGAACGCAAGATGGCCGACGAGTCCTGGGCTGCCTGAAGGGTAGGGCGGATCGAGCCGGTTGTCAGCGACGACTGGTGAGCGGAACGAAACATGAAGCTTAGTCGACCTCGGACGCTGCTCGGGCTGATCCTCTTGGGACTCGGCCTCGTGACGTTGCCGTTGCTGCTCGCTGTCGCGAAGGCGGCGCTAGAGCTCGGCGAGCTCACGCGCGAGAGCGAAGCTGTCGTCAACGAAAGCTTGACCGCAACGCTCGAGAACCAGCGCATTTCAAGCCTCCTGACGGACATGGAGCGAAACGCGCGCCAATATCTCGTGCTGCAAGACCCTGGACTCCTGGAGCTGTACGTCGAGGATCACGCAGCGCTGCTGCGCAGCATCGCATTTCTTGGCCGCCTGCCACAACAAGAGCAGATGGCCACGGCCCTCGGTGAGCTCGCCAGCGACGCGCTAGCGATCGAATCGGCNNTGCGCTAGCAATCGAATCGGCGCTGACCGGTAGACCGCAGACGGTCGACGTCGATGAGCTCGTGACACGTTTCCAAGCGATGACCGGCGCGGCGAGAAACACGAGCGAGGCCATGCAAGTCGTTATCAATGATCGGCTAGCTGCGCTCGAGGAGACGACGCGTGCGACCCAACAGACACTCGGGTGGCAGGCTGCGGCGCTATTGCCCGGCACAGGAGTGCTGGTGGTCGTCTTCCTTCTGTTCGTGGGTCGACCGATGCGTCAGATCGATACGGCCATTCGGGCACTAGGCGAAAGCCAGTTTAGTGACACGATTACGATCTCCGGTCCGCGTGACATCGAGACGCTGGGGCGCCAGCTCGAATGGCTGCGAACTCGTCTACGCGAGAACACGGAGGAAAAGAACAAGTTCTTACGCCACATGTCGCATGAGCTCAAAACACCGCTCGCAAACATTCGCGAGGGCACCGAGCTGCTCCTCGACGGCGCCGTCGGCACACTCGACCAGCGCCAACGCGAGGTTACCGGGATCCTTCGCGACAACGGCGTCAAGCTGCAGAAGCTCATCGAGAACCTGCTGACGTTCAGCGCCTGGCAAACAAAGACGGCAGCGCTCGAGGTTTCGGAGTTCGAGCTCAAACCGTTGATATTCGGTGTGCTGAGCCAGCACCGTCTGGCGATATCTACGAAAAAGATCCGCTTGCAGCTTGAGATCGCGCCGCTGCAGATTCGCGCGGACGAAGGCAAGCTTCGGCTCGTTCTCGAGAACCTGATTTCCAATGCGATCAAATTTACACCGGAGCTAGGACTCATTCACGTCAGCGCAGATACGACAGCCGATGCACTCGAGATCAATGTCGCCGACAATGGCCCGGGCGTGGCTGAAGAAGACGGAGAGCGAATCTTCGAGGCCTTCTATCAGGGTCGTCGCCCGCAGGGCGGACCGGTCGGCGGCACGGGGATCGGACTGTCCGTCGTAGCCGAGTGCGTTCAGGCTCACGGGGGCACGGTTGAGCTCGTCAAGGGGCAGTGGTCGGGTGCGCATTTCCGCGTCCGCCTACCGATGGGCGAGCATGTGTCGGAAACGCAAGCCAAGGCAGCAGCTAGTGCGTAGGTTCGGAGCAGCGCTCACCTGCCTCGTGCTCGGTGCTTGCGCCGGCGGGCCGTCGCCTTTCGGTAGCCGGTCCGGCGAGCCACTAGAAGGCGCCCCTGACGTCGGCGCCGCGGCCGCCTCACCCATGGATACGCGCAGTCTCGGCGTTTACCTTGAGACGATGCAGGCCCTCGTGGAAGGTGATGCCGTGCTGCAGGCGGAGGTCTTCGATAGCGCAGCCGAAGCAGCCACACTCGCACCAACGACGACGAATCGGCTGCGCTTCGCCCTCGCTCTGGCGACGCCGGGGCATACCGGAGCCGACCCGCTCGAGGCGCAGCGCAGACTCGCGGAGTTACTCGCGGCCGGCGACACGCTACTTCCGGAAGAGCGAAGCCTTGCGACGATACACTTGCAAGAGGTCGAGGAAAGACTGATCCTCGATACGGCCGCACGCCAGCAGCAGCAGACGAGCGCCGCAGAAATCGCTCGGCTGGATGCAGACAGTGCAGAACGCCTGGAAGCGGCGCAGGCCGAAAACCAGCGCTTGCGCGATCAGCTCGCAGACGCGCAAGAGAAACTCGAAGCCATCACGAGCATTGAAAGATCCATCAGAGAACGAGACGGTGCCACAAACGTCCCCTAAGCGTATGACTGGTGCGGAGCAAAGCTCGCGCGGCCGTATCCTGCTCGTCGACGATGACCCGGGATTGTTGCGCCTGTTGAGCATTCGGCTCGGGGCCGAAGGTTACGACATCGTGGCGGTTGAGAGTGCGGCCGAAGCGCTGGCCGCCCTACCGCGTTTTCGGCCCGATCTCGTGATCACCGATCTGCGCATGGATAACATGGACGGGATCGGGCTGCTCAAGGAAATTCAACGCCAGCGCCCGGGCCTTTGTGTGTTGCTACTCACCGCGCATGGCACGATTCCCGATGCCGTCGAGGCCACGCAGAGCGGCGCATTCGGATTTCTGACCAAGCCAATCGACAAGGACCAGCTGCTCGATTACGTACAGCGAGCCATGAAGATCTCGGGTCTTCCCGAGACGGTGGAAGATTGGAATACCGACATCGTCACGCGTAGCCCGATCATGGAAGCCTGCCTACAGCAGGCTCGCATGGTTGCTGAAACGGATACACGGGTGCTACTTACGGGTGAGTCGGGTACGGGCAAAGAGCTGTTGGCACAAGCAATCCATCGAGCAAGCCCACGGCGTGAAAAACCCTTCGTCGCGATCAACTGCAGCGCAATGCCCGAGAACCTGCTCGAATCGGAGCTCTTCGGCCACGAGAAGGGCGCGTTCACGGGCGCGCACCGGAGCCACAAGGGCCTG
>JABAOE010022077.1_pt2 | contig 10093 bp, 13 predicted proteins | sample 7062141 | NCBI WGS metagenome assembly JABAOE01 (sample SAMN14538627, study PRJNA623070) | marine sediment metagenome | biome: marine biome [ENVO:00000428]; feature: marine pelagic biome [ENVO:01000023]; material: deep marine sediment [ENVO:00002113] | place: India: Gulf of Khambhat ...
CGCCTCATGTTCGGGGGTAGCTACCGCTCGATCCTTCCTTTGGCCGTGATCGGCGGAGCGGCGTTTCTGGTCCTCGCCGATCTCGCCGCCCGTACCGTGCTGGCACCGGCCGAGGTCCCGATCGGTGTGGTGACCGCCTTCCTCGGTGCGCCGTTCTTCGGTGTGGTGCTTCGCAGTTCGGTGCGGAGGAGGACCTCATGAGCGGGATCGCCACATCGGGGGTCACCGTGGCCTACAACGGGCGCGCGGTGCTCGACGGCGTCGACCTGCGGGTGACCGGCGGTGAGTGGGTGGCCGTCATCGGGCCCAACGGGGCCGGGAAGACGANNGCGGTGCCCTTTGGGGGGTCGGTGCTCATCGGCGGCGTGCCGCTCGACTCCATGTCACGGCGCGAAGCATCCCGAGCGATCGCAGTCGTTCCCCAGCATCCGGTGATTCCCAGCGGGATCACGGCCCTCGACTACGTCCTGCTCGGCCGGACCCCCTACATCGGCTACTGGGAGATGGAGCAGGCCGAGGACGTCCGCATCGCCCGCTCCGCGCTGGAGAGATTGGACTGTGGGGAACTCGTCCGCCGCCAAGTGGGGAGATTGTCGGGAGGGGAGCGGCAGCGGGTCGTACTGGCCCGAGCCCTCGCCCAGGACGCCGAGATCCTCCTGCTCGACGAGCCGACGACATCGCTCGACATCGGGCATCAACAGCAGGTGCTCGACCTCGTCGACGGTCTTCGTCGGGAGCGAGGGATCACCGTCCTGGCGGCCTTCCACGATCTCACCCTCGCCGCCCAATACGCGGATCGGATGGCGCTGCTCGACGGGGGCGTGATCGTTGCCGACGGACCGCCCACTGAGGTGCTCACGGCCGACGTGCTGTCGCGATTCTCGGGAGCGAGGGTGACGGTGATGCGGGGCCCCGATGGCGATCCGATCGTTGTGCCCCTGAGGGATCAGGCGTAGCTGTTGTACAGGGATCCGATGGCGTAGGAGACCGCGGCTCCCCCGGCCGCCACGGCCATGTTCTCGAGTCCGGCGACGACCGGGTTGGTGTGAGTGGTGACGGTCTTCACGGCGCCGACCACGAACAGGGCTATGCCGCTGCCGGCGGCGGCCACCAGCAAGCCCATGCCGGTGTTGGCGATGAATGCGAAGGGGAGCACCGAGGGAAGCGATCCGGCGAGGAACAGCAGTCCGGACATGACCATGGCGGTGACCGGCGAGCGCCGTTCGGTGTCGACGACCCCGAACTCCAGGGCCATCATCACCTTCAGGAAGGCTTCGTCGTCGGCATCGAGGATGGTGACGATCCGCTCGATCTCATCGGCGGGGAACCCGAGATCGCCGAACATCTCCCTGATCTCGTCGCGTTCGACATCGCGATGGAACCGGAGGTGCTCCCGTTCCAACTCCATCTCCTTGTCGAAGACCTCCTCCTGGGACTTGGTCGCCATGTACTCACCGGCTGCCATCGAAACCGCTCCGGCGACCGAGGCAGCCAGCGCCGCCAGCAGCACCTCCCGGCTGGCGAGACCACCGCCGACGACCCCGACGACGAGCAGGAAGATGGAGACCAGCCCGTCGTTGACCCCGAGGATGATGTCGCGGATGTATTGGCGGGCGGGGCCGGTGTGTTCGCGGTAGGGAGGGGCCTCGACAGCGGTGTCCTTGGGCGTTGCCATCGGGGAGGAGTGTATTCGTCGGATGAGCAGTGAAGGCCCCCGGCGAGTCGGGGGCTCGATGGGTAGCCTCGCGGGGAGCAGTCGACGGAGGATCGGTGGCCGAGGAGATCAAGGCAGAGGCGGAGGAGGTGCCGCGGAACCGCAACAGCCGGGGCAAGTTGAAGCGCGGGTACTACGAAGACGAGCTGGCCAAGCTGCAGATCGAGTTGGCCAAGCTGCAGTCCTGGATCCGCCAGAGGGGGCTCAAGGTCGTCGTCGTCTTCGAGGGCCGCGACGCCGCGGGCAAGGGCGGCGTGATCAAGCGCATCACCGAGCGGGTGAGCCCCCGGGTCTTCCGGGTCGTCGCCCTGNNGCTTCCCGCAGCCGGGGAGATGGTGCTGTTCGATCGCAGTTGGTACAACCGGGCGGGCGTGGAACGGGTCATGGGGTTCTGCGATGACGAGGAGTACCGGGAGTTCCTCCGGTCGTGTCCGGAGTTCGAGCGCATGCTGGTGCGCTCCGGCATCACGCTGATCAAGTACTGGTTCTCGGTGAGCGACGAGGAGCAGGAGCGGCGCTTCCAGGCCCGCATGAAGGACCCCAAGAAGCGGTGGAAGCTCAGCGACATGGACCTCGAGTCGCGGATGCGATGGCAGGAGTACTCCAAGGCGAAGGACGAGATGCTGGCGCACACCGACATCAAGCAAGCTCCGTGGTACGTGGTGCCCGCCGACGACAAGAGGGCCGCCCGCCTCAACTGCATCGCCCACATGCTGACGCTCATCCCCTACGAGGACCTCACCCGCAAGATGACGTCGCTGCCGGAGCGACCAGAGGAGCGGCGCGGCTACGTCCGGCCTCCGATGGAAGACCAGACGTTCATCGAGGAGCGCTTCTAGGCCCGCTCGGTGCGGTGGTTGAGGTCATTGATGCGTTGTGAGAGGTCTCCGGTGAGGGCGTTTGGGCTAACACGCCAGCGCCAGTTTCCCTCCACGGTCGCCGGAGTGTTCATCCGGGCCGCGGTGTCGAGGCCGAGGAAGTCCTGGAGGGGGGCTACGGCCAGCCGGGCCCGGGACGCCCACACGGCTTCGATCATCGCATCGACGACGTGTGGGCCGCTCACCCCCAGATAGCGGCGGGCCCGCCGTCGCTCGGCGCCGGAAGCCGACCGGTACCACCCGAGGGCGGTGTCGTTGTCGTGGGTTCCGGTGTAGGCGATGCAGTGTTCGGGGTAGTGCTCGGGGAGGAAGTCGTTGTCCGGGTCGCCATCGAAGGCGAACTGGAGGATCTTCATCCCCGGGAGGCCCAACTCGTCGCGCAGCGCGGGCACCGCGGGATGCAACTCACCGAGGTCTTCGGCGATGATGGGAAGCCCTCCGAGGGCGGCCTCGACAGCATCGAAGAAAGGCCGTCCCGGACCGTCGACCCAGCGGCCGGTCTCGGCCGTCGGGGACCCCGCCGGTATCTCCCAATAGTCGACGAAGCCCCGGAAGTGGTCGATGCGGACCACGTCGACGAGAAGGCGGGCGCTGCGAAGGCGTTCTATCCACCAGGAGTAGCCGTCGGCGGCGTGCCCCTCCCAGTCGTAGAGCGGGTTGCCCCACAGTTGGCCGGTCCTCGAGAAGTAGTCGGGGGGGACGCCGGCCACGACGCTGGGCCGCCGCCGGTCGTCGAGTTCGAAGAGGTCGGGTCGGGTCCAGACCTCGACGCTGTCGAGGGCAACGAAGATCGGGATGTCGCCGATGATGCGGATCCCGGCTCGGCCGGCCTGCTCCCGGAGGAGCCCCCACTGCCGGAAGAAGAGGAACTGGGTGAATGCGTGGCGATCGATGGATGCGGCGTACTTGCGCCGGTCGATGTCCCCGGGTTCGGCGAGGCGGAGCTCCTCGGGCCACTCCCACCACGGCCTCGCCCCGTGGGCCTCTTTGAGAGCCATGAAGAGCGCGTAGTCACCAACCCAGGGATGCTCGGCGCAGAACCCTTCGTAGTCGGTGCGAAGAGGATGGTCCGATGAGTTGAGATGTGCCTCTTCGAGCAGCTGCTGTTTCCAGGGGATCACCGCGCCGTAATCGACGGAGTCATCGGGGAAAGCGGGGCGATCGTCGAGGCGAGCGGCGGGAATGAGTCCCTCCTCGACGAGCAGCTCGGGGGAGATGAGGTTCGGGTTCCCGGCGTGCGCCGAGAAGCTCTGATAGGGGGAGTCGCCGTAGCCGGTCGGACCGATCGGCAGGATCTGCCAGTGGCGGCAACCCGTGGCGGCCAGCCAATCGATCCACCGGTGGGATTGGGGCCCGAGGTCGCCGATGCCGAAGGCACCCGGGAGCGAGGTCGGGTGAAGCAGGATTCCGGAGGAGCGGTCGGGGAACATCGGGCCGGATCATGTTACGGCCGATAACCGCAGTTGCCGAGCGCTGCGCCCCTAGGCACGCGTAGCCTGCCTGCAGCGAGATTGGACACTGGCATGGGTCTCTGGTCCTGGTACAAGCGGCGATGGTTTGAGAAGCTCGACGCCGAGAAGTGGGCCAGAGAGACCAGGCAACTCAGGCAGGCCTTACAGATCGAGGAAGGAAGGGTCGGCCTTTTCGAGCTCGATGAAGGCGAGTTGCTGAGGGTCTCGACCTCCTCGGCCGGGTTCGCCAGCTTGAGCGAGTAGCCCCCGGCTTCCGTCCTGATCAGGAAGTTGTCGTCGCGCTCCCCTGCAAGTCTGATGGCTTCACCAGACAGACCGAAGTGATCCCGAGCGACGCGCGATGCCTCGGCAGGGGTCGCGTCGAGCGGTGACGTGCTCAGCAGCGGATCCGGGGTCACCCCCGCGACGCTAGACGCGCCGGGGTCGCGGCTACCGCCGTGCGACCACCTCGGCGGATGTTGTGGGGTTCGGGTTGTTGGTTGGGTCGAAGAGCGTGGCTGGCTGAACGTCGATCTGGCTCGGATCGACTCCCGGCGGCAGGCAGACCACGACGTAGTTGTCTCCGTCTCCCAAGTCGTCGAATCCCAGTATGGAGTGGGTTACACCGTCGGTGTCCACCACGGAGAATCCGTCGAGCTCTGCGGCTCCGGGCTCAGATCCTCGTTGACCGGTCACACCCCCCTGCCAGGTGGTCTGGATCTCATGGGTCGAGCCGAGCGAAAGGCACACCTCACCGGCAGGATCGAGCTTGGCGAGCACGATCTCCGCTCCGTCCTCGAAGGTGTCGATGTCCTCGCTCTTGAGCCCAGTCAGGACCGTTCCGTCGATCGCCAGGACCTCGCCCACGATCGACAGGGCAACGGGGCGATCGTCGTCACTCCCCAACGGTCCAGTGAGCAGCACGGTCTGGAGTTCGTCGCTCTCCGTCGCTGGCTCGAGCGTGGCACATGTGGGTGCAGTGGTGCTGCCGGCTGCCGTTCTCAGCTCAAAGTCGGTCGGATCGAGTGTGTCGGCTGCCACCGGGTGCGACAGGACAACCGGCATGCCATCGTCTCCTGGTTGCTGATCACACCCCGAGACATTCGAAAGCAGAGCAACCCCGAGGACGGGCACGTCGAGGGCTCCCAGGTATGCGGAGAGGATCGTCGGGGAGTCGGTGTCCGTCGCCTCCCCGCCGGCACCCGGCGAGCTCTCGCCGCATGCGCCTACGAGCAGTGCCACGAGCGCAACAATCAGCAGCCCGCTTCCTCGGTTCATTCTCACTCCCGTGATTCACGATCGACAACAGGCAGGCTCGCAGCAGGCCCTAAGAGCTGCATGGAAGATGCCTCGGATTCGCGTGAGAGTTCGAATCCCCATAGCTCCCCACCTCCTCACATGGAGGCGGCAAGCATGATGTTCATCTCCTTGAAGCCCCGATCCCGCAGCGGGACGAGTGCGGCGTAGTCGTCCGACTCTGCATCGTCGCTCCCGAGCTACGCCCCTCCATTGAACACGACCCGGCGGATGGTCGCGCACCAGAGCTGTCGCTGACCCCCGATAACCTCAGGTGCGGAGGTCGTGATGGCGGGCCGGAGATTCCGGGTGTACCGGGCCGACCGGGTGGCGCCGTTGCGGTGGGTGCTCTCGGTCGATGGAAGACCGCAGTCCGATCACCGCTCCTACCGAGCCGCGGTGCAGCACGCCCGGGCGGTGGAGCGTCGATTCAGGACGAGGCGAGCCGTGGTTCGCAACGGCATCATCCTGCTCGTGTGCCTCATCGCGCTGGGTCTCGTCGTCGAATTCCGGCATGTCGCCAATCCGGACTACGAGCCGGCGCGCGCCTTCGTCGAACGCATGGAGGCAGACGCCCGCGCCACGATCGCCGGATCGGTGGTGGAGCCCGACGGGGACATTCGGACGGCGTCGTTCCTGCTCGAGATCGGCACCGCCGGGGAGCAGGAGGTTTGGGTGATCACCGGGGACTTCGACGGAGACTGCTACCTGATCCGGTGNNGGGGACTTCAGCGGAGACTGCTACTTGATCCGGTGGCGGCCGGGCGAAGCACCGTTTGTCGCCGTGCTTGCACCCCGTCACCCGTGTGAGCCGGGACCGGCGGCTCTGTCCACGGCGGCCGATGGCTTCGAGCGGGTGGCGGTTCAACTGTTCACCGACCGGCCGATCGACTGGGAGCCGGTTCTCCCGGCGGAGGAGAACCTGGCGGTGTGGTTCTTCCCGGTCGTGTTCGCGGCGGGCTTCCTGGTGCTTCGGACCCTGGTGAGCCTCTCGATCATCGCCATACAACGGGGGGTTCCCACACCGGTCATACCGGTGGAACGCCGTGAACCCGGCGATCAGCGGCAGAGGTCGGTGACGAGCGGATAGGGGTCGACGAGGTAGTCGAGCCCGCCCCCGCGGGGCATCCAGCCGAGGTGGAGGTGCGGCGTGTCGGCGTTGCCGGTCACGCCCACCCAGCCGACGAGGTCGCCGGCCTCGACCCGATCACCGGGCCCGAGCCCCGGGGCATATCCGGCGAGGTGGGCGTAGTAGTAGTCCTGGCCGGTGATCGCTCCGTGGATGTAGAGGCCCCAACCCCCGGCCCAGTGCCAATCGGCCTGGGTGACGAAGCCGTCTTCGATGGCCACCAGCGGCGTGCCCCACTCCGCGAGGAGGTCGATGCCCTTGTGGGTCCGGCCCCAGGGGCGTCCTTCGCCCCAGTCGTGCTCGTAGTGGTGCCATCCCTCGACCGGGCAGACTCGGCCGTAGAGGTCGAGGTCGAGGCCGAGACGCCGGCCGACGGCGACCCGAACCTTCCGGGCCGTCGTGACGGCATCCTGATGCAGGACCCAGGCGCCGAGGAGGTGGCGGAGGGAATCCAGCCGATCCGGCTCGGCACCGAGCATCCGCTTCATGATCTCGGTGGCGACCAGACCTTCGTCGACGCGTCCGACGACGGGCAGCAGAACGGCCTCGGCCCCGGCCCGGGCCTCGTCGAGGGCCGCTTCCAGGGAGGAGAGGCGCGCTCCGAGGCGGGCGATCTGGTCGCCACCCGCCAGCCACCGGTTGGGTCGGGCGGCCACCGTGACTTCGAGACGGAGCCGGTTGGTGACGGCGGCCAGTTCGTCATCGGGTGGTTGTTCCCGGGCTCCGGCGCCCGGTGCCGCGACGATCAAACTCGCGGCGAGAGCGGCAACGAAGGCGTGCCGGGGGGATCTCATCAGCGCCGAGGGTAGCGAGGCGCCCGTGGGGGCCTAACCGTGGAGCGCCACCAACTCCAGGGCACGGTCGGTCACCAGGTCCATGAGCTCCCGATCGATGCTGCCGGGGAGCATGGCCGGTGGGGCCGCCGGGCCGTGGGTGGTGTGAGGACGGTGGAGCGGCCCGTCACGGCGCCTGGCGTGCCTGCAGCCGGGCCGCCAGATCGGCGCCGGGAGCGACCGCGTGGGTGCCGCGGAGCGGGGTGATGGCTACGACTCCCTCCATGGCTGCTTCGATGTCGGTCCCCTGCAGCGTGTCCCGGTAGTGGACGCCGCCGCCGAAGTCGTGCACGTAGGTCCCGGGTGACTCCTCCCGGAAGAGGCGGTCGTATCCAATGTCGGCGATCGTGGTGATCCGCCGCTCGGTGTGGAGGTCGGCGTCGTCGGGGAGGTTGATGCTCACCGGCACGGCCGGGTCGGGATCGAGGAGGAGAGCCTCGGTGAGGTGGGCGGCGACGGCCGCGAGACGCTCCCACACGGGGCGCGACTCGGCGCTCTCGATCCTCGCTTTCCACGGTCCCCACGGCTCCTTGGAACCGGTGGAGAACGCCACGGCGGCCACTCCGGCGATCGCCGCCTCGAGCGCGGCCCCGACCGTTCCGCTCGATTGAAGGAAGGCCGACCCGTGGTTGTAGCCGATGTTGATGCCCGACACCACCAAGGTGGGCGCTGAGTCGAAGAGAATGTGAACGCCCAGTTGGACGCAGTCGGCCGGGTAGCCGTCGACCGCCAGCATCGGGATCCCTTGGCGTTCCACCGGGGTGACGGTGACCGGCTCGAGTCTCGTGATCGCCTTGGCGACCCAACTCCGCTCGCGGGAGGGCACGACTACTCGAATGGGTGCCACCGCCGACAGGGCCGCCGCCAGCGGGGCGAGGCCGGGAGCATCGATGCCGTCGTCGTTGACGACCAGGATCCAGGTCGACGGAGGCGAGGTCATGGGAACCGGTGGCGATCGACGACGACCCGCACCACCGTCCCCCGTCCGATCTGCCGGTCACCCTCGAAGGCCTCGACCGTGAAATGAAGGCGCCGGCCGTTCACCTCGTGGAGGGTGGCGATGGCGCGGATCTCGGCGCCGATCGGCGAGGCGGCGAGATGTTCGAGGTGGACCTCCACCCCGACCGTCGTCGCGGTGTCGGGAATCCGGTCGGAGACGGCTTCGACCGTGGCCGCTTCACAGAGGGCGATGAGTCGGGGAGTGGCGAGGACCGGGACGTCGCCCGATCCGACCTCGACGGCGGTGTCCCCGCGCTGCACGGTGGCGATCACCTCGGCGCGATCGCCGACGGCGGGGCCGATCGATGGCATGGTGTCACCGTATCACCGGCTCCCGGGTCTACCGTGGGAACCGGACGGTGGGTTGCGGTCGTCCCAGCGGGGACGAGGAGGCCAAATGCGAAAACTGCTCACGTTCACCGTTGCTCTCGCCCTCACGGCGGTGAGCTGCAGCCAGTCGGAGGGGACCGCCACGACGACGTCGTTCCCGACGGGGACGACCACGGGAGGCACCTCGGCGATTGCCGAGCGGTTCGACCCCTCGTCGATCAGGTTCGAGGCCGCCCTGGAGCGCTTCGACCGTTGTGAGGGGGTGCTCGAGCACTTCATCGCCGAGGCACTCGAACGGGTCGGGCCCTACGGACTGGACGGCGGTGGCCCGGTCGTCATCATGGAGGAAGGGGTTGCCTTCGCCGCCGAGGGCGATGAGGCGGCCGCTCCGGGGACCGCGACGGTCACCGACCTCGATCGGGGTGGCGACGACTTCTCGGGCACGAACGTGCAGGTCGCCGGTGTCGACGAGCCGGACGTGATCAAGACCGACGGCGATCGGATCATCGCCATCGTCGAGCGGAAGCTCTACTACGTCGATGTGAGCGGATCGGTACCCGAGCTGCTCGGATCCCTCTACCTCGGCGATGCGTGGGGTCACACGATGTTCGTGAGTGGTGATCGGGCGTTCGTGTTCGCCACCGGCTACGGGATCGCCCCGCTTCCGGGGACGGCCGAGTCCTCGGTGATCCCCCCTTACNNCGAGTCCTCGGTGATCCCCCCGTACGGCGAGACGACCGTGATTCAGGAGATCGATCTCTCAGTTCCCGAGGATCTCGAGGTGGTGCGGACCATGACGGTCGAGGGCCGTCTGCTGAGTGCCCGATCGATCGGGGAGACCGGCAGGGTCGTGCTCTCCTCGTACCCCGCCGAGCTCGCCTTCGTCTACCCGAGCGGGCCGGCGGCCGAGCCGATCGCCGAGCAGACGAACCGCCAGATCGTGCAGAACAGCACGCTCGACGACTGGCTCCCGAACTACACGGTGACCGAAGGCGATGAGATCGTGGATCAGGGCCTGCTGATCGCCTGCGCCTGTGACGGCGTGCATGCCCCCGCCGAGTTCGCCGGTTTCAACACCGTCTCGGTGGTCACCGCCGACTTCTCCGAGGGGCTGGGTTCCTCCGAGTCGGTCGGGGTGATCGCCAACGGCGAGACGATCTACGCCTCGACGGAGAGCCTGTATGTAGCCACCAACGTCTGGGTCCCCGGCCAGTGGATCGGCGACGCCCGCCTGGAAGAGTTCGAGGAGGAGTACAGCACCGCCGTCCACAAGTTCGACATCTCCGGCGAGGGTCCCGCCGAGTACCGCGCCTCCGGGAGCGTGGACGGCCACCTGCTCAACCAGTTCTCCATGGACGAGTACGAGGGCAGGCTCCGGATCGCCACCACCGACGGCCCTCCGTGGGGCTTCGGCGACGAATCGGAGTCTTTCGTGGTCGTGCTGGAGGAGGACGGCGACCGTT
>JABAOE010003064.1_pt6 | contig 10090 bp, 5 predicted proteins | sample 7062141 | NCBI WGS metagenome assembly JABAOE01 (sample SAMN14538627, study PRJNA623070) | marine sediment metagenome | biome: marine biome [ENVO:00000428]; feature: marine pelagic biome [ENVO:01000023]; material: deep marine sediment [ENVO:00002113] | place: India: Gulf of Khambhat ...
AGCTCGAGGTCGACGACCGTCAGAGACGGTTGCAGCTCGGGCCGCTTGACACGGACGACTCCGATACCTCTCAGCTTTTCTTCGAAAGCTTCGGCGCCGCCCAATATCCCGACCGTGATGCGCACGGTATCGTTCTCTGCGATGTAGGGATCCAGGAGCAGTACCGCTCCCGGGTCGGCAGGCCTGGACTCGAAGCTCGATCCGAGGGCCTCGGGCGCANNGGACCCGATCGATTCCAGGAGCGTTTGCTCGGCCTTGGCGATTCCGACGCGCCGCGGAAACGGGTGCACACGCCCGCTATCCAAATCGAGCGGAGCGATGTCGTCGCTGAGAAGGCCGAACCCTCTTTGCCCGAGGGCTCGGGCGAGCGAGCTCTTCCCGGACCCGCTGGGTCCGCCGATCAAGATCGCGCGATCGCACCGAACAATCGCAGCTGCGTGCAGTAGAAAGGCGCCTGGAATCGAACGGAGCAGCGTCGAGTAGAGGAGGTTGTAGACGTGCACCGCTCGAAGTCCCCCGGGCGCCAGATCAACCGAGCGTCCCCCGCCCTCGAAGCGCCCGTCACGGTCGCTGACCCGGACCCGGATCTCACGACTCGTCTCCGACGGGGTGTACGAGCTCTCGAAAATCGAGAAAACTTCGAAAAAGTTTTTCACGAGAGACCGTTCGTCGCACTCCACGATCAAACGGACGCCAATGACTTCGATCTGACCCTGCAATTCCAGTCCTCGCCACCGTGGAAATATAGGGACGGAGGTTTGCGAAATCCCTTCAACTTCCGCATCTTGCGGCGCCCCTCTGTGCAGAGGCGATCCCGGCCTCCAACAAAGGCAGTTAGTCTAACCGGAGGTGGCTTCGAACCGTGGCAAGTCAACCGGATCACCTGCGTCCGCCTTCGCCCCGGGCGGATCATAGCCGACCGGTGTGAGCGGCGAGGCGGAAGCGCGAGGAGGGTCCCCACTTCACGCCCCCCAAGAGAGTATCATTCTGAAACTATCCGGTTGCGGGCGACTTCCTTACGCTAAGTGGTTGTGCAAGCGTGGCTTCGGCTATCCGAACGACCGACTAGTCGCAGACTGAGACGGGTCCCTCTTGCGGACCTGACTGACACCGAACTGCCTCTCGGCAGTTAAGTCTCATTTTTGCAACTACTTAGGTGAATTGTGCCCCTGTCATTAGAAATTGGTCCGTGTTTTGCTTTAATCTGAGGAAAGCGGGACCCAGCGATCTAAAGAAAACAGGGGCAACTTTCAAGTTGCATAAGTGAAATTTGCCTCGTATTTCCTCGGTAGTAGGGGCTCGAGAGAACCTAGGGATCAAGACGCCCGAGCTCTGAGCAACGAAGGAGTTGCATCAACCGACCGTGCTCTGCGCGACATGTGAGAAGACCCCAGAGCTGGCGACAGGGCCTGGGGGGAGGTGCGAATGAGAAAACCAATCGTCCCGCTGTTAGCCGCTTTGGGCCTGTTGTTGGGTTCCTCGGGAGCGGCTGACGCCCAGATCACCAGCTGCCCGGCCGACCCGCCGAACGAGTGCATCACGACGACCGAGTGCGTCCCCGACCAGACCACCTACATCGAGGTGCAACTCGGAGGACTAGGGGCGAAGGACAGCAACGAAGGCGACATCGATCCGCCCGCCGATCTCGACGACGGCACGCTGGCGTACGCGCTCATCGGCTTCGAGAAGACGACCGATACGACACTCGAGGTGACCCTGCGGAACTGCACGCTCACGAAAGCGTCCCTCACCGCCGCCTACTTCATGTTGACTCCGACCGTTAGCGGAATAGGCGCGTTCGACGGCGACTGTACCGACACGAGCTGTGACATCACACCGGACCCGCAGCTGACGACCTGGCAGGTCGAATTCGAGAACGCGTGCGAGGTCATCAACAACGGCGGCATCGACAATCCCGATCGCCAGAACTGCGGCAGCGGCAGCGACCGCACCGGAATCCGCGCCGACGGATTCGGCCGCTTCGACGCGGCGATTGGCAACGGCGGCAACAGCGCCGAGCAACCGAACGGCGGGGACCCCGAGGAAATCGAAGTCGGCGACAACGCATTGACTTTCGAGATCACGATCCCGGGAGGATTCAACATCTGCGACATCCTCGACGAGCTGAGTGAGGTCCCGCCGGGCGAACGNNACGAGCTGAATGAGGTCCCGCCGGGAGACCGACTGGTCAACGTGGTCGGCCGTTTCCAGTCCGGAGAACAAGGCGGGAGCGGTTTCATCGGGCCCTGTGACGAGGACACCACGCTGCTGGCCATCCTGAGCGATTTCCACCTCTCACCCGACGACAACACGATGGACGTGGCGTGGAGCACCAGCCTCGAGATCGACAACGCGGGCTTCAACGTCCTGCGGCGCGAGGCAACACGAGGAGGTTGGCAACGCATCAACGCGGAGCTGATTCCAGGACAAGGCGACACCGTCACGGGATTCAGCTACGGCTTTCTCGACGAGACCGCCCTCAACGGAGTGGAGTACGTCTACCGCATCGAGGACATCGACTTCAACGGCAAGAACGACTTGAGCCATATCCAGCGCGCGGTCCCCAACCCGCCGAACCCCCGCCTGAAGCTGACCCAGCCGGCCTACGGCGCTTCGGTCGACCTGAGAGGGCGGCCCAGCTTCAGCTACGAGGGCGACGCTCGCGGCGGATTGATCATGCAAGTCTCGGCGGATCCTTCGTTCGAGCCCGCCTCCACGTTGACCACGCGCGTTCCGCGGCGAGGCTTCGGCAATTCGGATTTCACGCTCGACCGGCGTTCGACGCGCTTGATGACGGCCATGGCGGAGACCGCGGGCGGCATTCTGTACTGGAGACTGGTGGGTCGCGACCTGGTACCCGTCAGCGACACCTTCCGGTTGGAGGTGAGCCAATGAGCAACGAAAGAAACCACCGGAAGATGTCGGATCGATCGGACATGACCAAGAACACGGAGCACGAGAAAAGGAAATACCAGCGGCCAGCCGTCGTGACCTACGACGCCGCAAGGATCATCCAGGAAATCGGACCCGCTTTCGGGGTCTACGGTGACGCGCCCGGCGAAGACGGCTGGTCTCTGTAGACAGGGCGAACAACAGCGGTCGTGAGACCTTTTGCAGGACTGCTCATCACCGCCGTCCTTCTCGCAACGAACTCTTTGGGGGCTGAGAAGGGCGGCGGTTTTGTTTCTGAAGGCGTTACGCTTCTGCGCTCCGACGCCTCCGAGGTCGCGGTGCGCGTCCGCTTCCCGGCGCCGGAACTACGATCACTGGCGCGGGATGGTGGCGACTGGCTGACGGAACTCCACGTCCCTGGCCTACCGCGGAGTCGGGTCCTCGGAGCCCCGTCACTGCCCTTCGAACCGGTGCTCGTCACGATCCCACCGGGAGCGGAGTTTCGCCTCGAAGTCGACGACTCCTTCGCCACGCTCCTGCCGGGCCTGCAACCCGCTCCTTTCGAGCTGCCGAGAATCGACGGTCAGGCCGTCATCATGGCGACGGACGCGCAGCCGGAGGGGCCGGTGGGGCCGGTCGAGATCTCCATGGACGGTTACCTGCGCGAGCGCCGCGTCGTGCGCCTGGTCTTCTATCCCCTGACCCTCGATGCGGAAGGTGGGGGCAGCGTGTACCACCCCGTCCTGACGGCCCGTCTCGTCTTTTCGGGAGACCAGACTCGGGAAGTGTTCACCCGCCACTCCCGCGAGCGGTCCGAGCGTCGCCCCGCTGGTGCGAGAAGTGGGGTCTATGAGGCCACGATCCTCAACGAACATCGAGTCGACGATGACTCCTACCGCAAGTCCCTCAGCGAAGTTCAGCAAGCCGAGCTTGCCGGGATCGGCAAGAGCTCCATCACCGCACCCGGAGCTCTCCTGGCCTCCGAAATGCCCGACAGTAGCGGCCCGGCGCCGGCGAAGGTGCCCGTCCGCCAGGAAGCGATTTGGTCCGTCTCCCACGGAGACCTGCTGAACGCGGGCATCGATGCCTCCGGAATCGCCTCCGCCGATCTGGCCCTCACCAGCGGCGGCAGCACGGTCCCGCTGCGCGTCATCGACGGGGGTGACGGCACGTTCGACGCCGGCGACCGCGTCGAGTTCTACGGCGCGGGGATCTCGGGCGAGATCGAGTACGAAACCAACGTCTACCGCCTGAGCTTCGACGAAGGGTCGGGAACACCGCCTGCCACGCGCGACGCTGCGCCCGCAGGCGGCACGACGCCGATCTCTTTCCTCGACACCCGACGCTTCGAGGAGAACCTGAACTTCTTCACGACCACGTCCGATAGCGACGGAGACCGCTTGGGCTGGGAGAAGATCCAGGGCGGCAGCGGAGGAACCGCGACGGCGAGCTACTCCTTCACGTTGCCCGACGTGGACCCCGCGGCCGCGACGATCCGCATACGCGCTCGCCTCTATCATCTCGGAGGCTCCCACACGACGTCGATCCTCCTCAACGGTGTGGACCTGATGGACTCGCGGTCATGGAGCTCGGACGACGTCACTCACGACGCCACGACGGCCGCATCGAACCTCGTTCCCGCGACGAATACCCTGACGCTGCAACTATCGGGATCGGCCTACAACCAGGTCAACTTCAACTGGTTCGAGGTCGAGTACCCCCGGCTCTACAGGGCCGAAGCCGACACCCTGGCCTTCACGGCCGATCTGTCCGCCCCGGTCCTGCATCAAGTGGGCGGCTTCACGGCACCCGATATCGTCGTGTACGACGTCACGAACCCGGCAGCACCGGTTCTTCTGCAGAACGCCCAGGTCAGCGGCAGCGCCGGCGACTACACGCTCTCGTTCACCGACACGCTCGGTGGCAGCCGCCGCTTCATCACCCGCGCGGGTGCCGCGACACCGGGCGATGAGATCCTGCCTGACAACCCTTCGTCCCTGGCCGATCCCGCGAACGGCGCCGACCTGATCATCCTCGCCTACCGCGAGTTCCTGGATGAGCTGGCGCCTCTGGTGGCCGCCCGTCAGGCCGAAGGCTACCGTGTCGCCCTCGTCGACCTGGAGGACGTCTACGACGAGTTCGCGTTCGGGCGCCCGGACCCATCGGCGATCAAGGCCTTTCTCACCCAGGCCTATTTCAATTGGCAACCGCCCGCCCCGGCCTACCTGCTGCTGGTCGGCAACGCCACGCTCGACCCCAAGCAGCAGCTACCGGGGAGCGTGCCCCCGTTGATGCCCACCGGCACGTTCATCGCGCCCACACTCGGCCTCGCCGCGTCGGACAACGCGTTGGCAACCCTTGCGGGCGATGATCCCCTGCCGGAGCTGTTCGTCGGCCGCATCCCGGCGCAGACGGAAACCCAGGTCGCCGACGCCGTGGCCAAGCTTCTGGCCTACGAGAGCGTGTCGCCGGCACTGCTGAATCAGCAGGTCCTGCTGGTGTCGGACAACGACGAGCTGCAGTTCGAGACGATTCAGGAGGACCTGGTCAGTCTCTACTTGTCGGCGACGGAGATACCGGCCGACCGGGCCTACCTGGGCAATCTCGGAACGGCGGGCACCAACCAGCGGATCCGTAACAAGATCGACGAAGGAGCGCTACTGACCAACTACGTGGGTCACGGCAACGTCCACAACTGGGCAGCGGAGAACGTCTGGGTAGACACGTCGGACATCCCGCTGCTCACGAACTCCGATCGACCGACGTTCGTCACGACGCTGAACTGCATCAACGGCTTCCACGCCGGTCCGCGTGACTCGACGCTGACGGCTCTCGACGAAGAGTTCGTCCTCGCCCCCAACGGTGGAGCGATTGGAGCGTGGGGTCCTTCCGCACTGGCCAACGTGCTCGATTACCAAGCGATGTCCGAGATCCTGTTCCGCCAGCTCTTCGTGGACCGCGAGCAGACGCTCGGTGTGGCGACGACGGTGGCCAAGGTCGAGGCGTTCACCAATGCCGGGGTCTCCTCGGCCAACCTGCACGAGATGCACTATTTCGGCGACCCGACGCTCGTGCTTCGCGTCGACGGGGATCTTGACGACCTGACGGATCTCGAGGAGGACCAGACCGGTCTCGATGCCCGCGACGCGGACAGTGACGACGACGGGATCCTCGACGGATCCGAGTCGTCTCCGATGACGGACTACGACGGGGACGGCGCGGTCAATGCGTCGGACCACGACTCGGACGATGACGGCTTGCCCGACGGCCTCGAGTCGGGATTGACCACGGCACCCCTGGCGACGGACACGAGCCGAGGTCATTTCGTGGCCGACACCGACCCGACCAGCACGACGGATGCCTGGAACGCGGACCACGACGGTGGAGGCGCGCCCGATGGAGCCGAGGATCGAAACGTCAACGGCCAAGTCGACCCCGGGGAAACGGATCCCCAGAATCCGGCTGACGATCCCACGTGCGCGACACAGGTCCCGCTGGAGGTCACCGACTTGGCTACAACCAAGAACGGCATCGATGTCGAGTTGTCCTGGAACGACCAAATCGCACAGGACCCGTGCGTGCTCTACAGGATTTACGTCGCGACCGGCATTGAGCGACCCACCGACTTCACCGCGTTCGAATTCGCCGGTACGTCCACGCAGCCGACCTGGAGACACCCAGGGGCCGGCTCCGACAGCCAGAGCTACTTCTATCTCGTGAAGGCGACGTCACCTCCCAACGGTGATGGCCCACTGGGACACTACGGGCAGTAGGAAAGATCTTGCGGCCTCGACACCCGCAGGCTAAGTTCTCCCTCGACCCGGGACGGATGGAGGAAACACGATGGACTCCCAGGCAAGCCGACCGCAACGACTCGACACCATGGATGGCAAGGACCTGGGTGACGAATACCTTTTCTACGACGCCCGAGGCGACGCCGTGCACGTGCTCAACGGGGCCGCCCGAGAAGTCTACCTCCACTGCGACGGCGAGCGAACGGTCGAGGACTTGGTCCGGATCATTCTCGACCGGTACGAGGTGGAAGAGCCTGCGGCCCGCAAAGACGTCCTGGACGTCCTCGAGCAACTCGTCCGTTTGAAACTGATCAGCCTGTCCTGAAGCTCCCTTCTGTTCCGACCCGATGCCCTGCCGCATGAGCAGGGTTCCGTAGAAGGCAAGCACTGCAAACCGTCTCGATTTTCGGTTCCTTCCGAAGAATATCGCATCAACCTGGCCGTGGGCACGCAGTCCACCAAGAACCGTGTCGACGGATGGGACCTGTCCCTCTTTGGTCGAAGATTTGGAACGAACGACCCGGAGGCCGACCTCAACGGCAGTGGCCTGGTCGAGGGTTCGGACTTGAATTACTTCTCATGTGCTGAGCAGGATGCTGAACGCAACCCTGCGAGCCTCGGGTTTTCGCTCGGCCGAGATTCGGGACAGCACGGGGACGGCTACCGGGTTCACCGCCTGCGGTCGGCCGGCGTGAACTCGTGCACGCCGATGACCACGGTCTGTGGACGGTAGATATCGGTGTTTCCAAGCTGCTTGCTCAGATCCGACGAGTTGCAGTTGTAGGTCACCAGGATATCGCCGGCGCCGCTGAACTGCGCCTGCTCCTTCGCCGCGTAGCACCAAGTGTCCTTGTCGTACCGGGGACTCCCCGGAGTCATCTCCGGGAATCGATGCACGGACCTCCACCCCGACCATGGCCCGGTGAGTGACTCTGCGGTCCTCAGCATGATCCGATCGGAGAGAAACCCTCCGTCGGACACCGCGATCCACGTGCCTGTTCCAGCGTGATGACGAACGCTCATCTCGCTGTGGCCCGTATCGATGACGACCAGCGCATCGCGCTCAGCGATTCCCGGTTTCCAAGTGTGGTCCTTCGCGAAGTACTCCAGATGGCCAGAAGGACTGTCTAGCCACTCGACGGGGAGTCGAGTAAGGATCATGTGCCGATCCTGATGGGTGACGTCGTCGTACAGCGTGAACAGGTAGACGTGGTCATCCCAGAGCACGACGCTGCTCCCGGGTAACACCTTCGGTCCATCGGTCAGGACTCGATAGCTCAGCTTCCACTGGTGCGGGTGCTCGGAAAGACCGTCGATCATCACGAGGTGGACACCAATCGAATCGAAAGAAAACAGTTCTTCGCCAGGCTTGTCACGCATGACGGCCAGTGCGACGTAGGCACGCCGTCCGTAAATGAATCCATCGAGCGGCCAATACCAGAACTCATCGGTCTCGCTGTCGAAGAACGCTCGCGGGCCGGTACCATTCGGCTCTGACCAGTGGTACTCGATGTTCCAGCCAATTGCGGCATCACAGGTAGAGACCGCGATGCTGTTGCGCACGAACTTGGCGTCTCGTCGAGTCGTCTTTCCGGAAGATGCGACCAACGTGTCCCCGAACAGCCAGAGGCTCTTCCTCGCATCAATCGGCAGGGAATATGCCGCATCCGCTCCGAGCCATCCATCTCGATAAGGAAACTCCGGCCGGCACGTTGAGCCCGTTGACTCATTGCTTTCGGTCAAATGGCTCCGTGGCGCTGTGATCCCGCTACACGCGACATTCAAAATCACCCAGACGACAACGGCCGCGGTCCTGGGCCGCATCGCTCGGCACCGAGCGTGCGTCGGGTCTTCGCAATTCCTCATACCTGCCTCGTCAGCCAGAGATCAACGTGCATGTTTGCCGGGATTTTCCTATTCTGTCCGACGCGTTCCCGCGTATCCAATCGCGTATCCAATCACTATACGGAGGTTTTGGTCGATGAGGTCGAGGTGGATCATGCTGGCGTGGGCGACAGCGGCGTTCCTGAGCGTGTCGAGTGTCGGCTGGACGTTCGAACAGGACACTCACTACTACGGGACGTTCGCGCTGTCGCTGACTACGTGTTTCGACTGGGAGGAGGCCCACCTCGTCGCCAGCGCCAACGTAATGGTGGATGGGAGCCGCGGGACCGTCGCCGAGCTCAACCCGACCCGTCGCCACAACAAGGCGGCGTGGCACGCCTTCGGACATCCGGTGGAGCGGTACTACGAGCTGTGGCACAGGGTCCTGTCGGAGGGTGACGAGGAGTTGCGCCTCATCGCTCTCGGTCAGTTTCTGCACTTCCTGCAAGACTGGGAGGCCCACGCCGGATATCCGGTTCACCTGGGTCATGCCAAGGCCACCATTCTCGGCCATGACCCGGATTCGATGGCCAGGAGCGAGGCGCGCACTCGACACGCCGTCCAGGCGACCCTCGACCACCTGACTCTCGTGTGCCACGAGTTGGGTCGATTGCCAGACGGGATCGAAGATCCGGATGAGGCACTGCCGGTGTTCCTCGGCCACCTTGTAGGAAACCGGCTGATTCTGGATCTGATCGAGTCCAGTGATCCTCGATGGAGGGCCGATCTGAAGGGGGTACTGACCAAGGAGGGCAAACACATTCTGGCCCGGAACATTCAGCGAACCGAACAGTACATCCTCGATGAGATGGCGCCGAGGCCGGGTACGAACGTCCCTGTGGACTTCCGACCGGGGTCGGACGAAAACGGCATTCCGGAACCCCTGGAGATTGATTTCGACGCCGACGGCCGGCTCGTTTCCGACCTCGCGGAGCATGTGGCGCGGGCCGGCCGGCACCCGGAGGACGACCATCTCGATGCCGGTGACCACCACGTCCGGGTGGTCCGCGCCAAACCCACCAAGGCGGGCTGGCGGGTGCGGGTCGAGGTGACCAACGCCGGCGACAAGGCGATCCCCTCGGCCGAGTTGCTCGCGGTCGCGGTGGACGCGCTCACCGAGGAGCACCTGGGCGAGGCGATCACCACGATCCCCGGCGTCGGTCCAGACGAGACGGTGTCGGTCAAGCTGAAGATCGCCACCACGCGACCGACCGAAACCGCTCTGATCGGTGTTTCGGTCGACTCGAAGCACGACCGAGACCCCCACAACAGCGATATCTGGCACGTCACCGACGAGGATCGCGACGAGCTCGAGGATCACGTGGCGGCCTACGGCCACCTCCACGGCATCTCGGAGATCCCGGGCGATGCTGCACTGGAGATCGTGACGCCGCCGCGGGCCTGGGTTGCCGACAGCGGGCTGCTCTGCACGTCGACTGAGGCGCGTGGAGCCAGCGTCGACCCCACGCTGCACGCGGAAGGGCCGCTGTTCACCGTGCGGGGAATCGGTGACGAAAAGG
>JABAOE010006254.1_pt4 | contig 10089 bp, 10 predicted proteins | sample 7062141 | NCBI WGS metagenome assembly JABAOE01 (sample SAMN14538627, study PRJNA623070) | marine sediment metagenome | biome: marine biome [ENVO:00000428]; feature: marine pelagic biome [ENVO:01000023]; material: deep marine sediment [ENVO:00002113] | place: India: Gulf of Khambhat ...
CGAAGGAGGCCACCGTGATGGGGATCACGGTGGAGGGGATCACCACCGCCAGGCTGTTGAGGAACGCGTTGCCGAACCCGCGCTGGTCGAGCACCGTGGCGTAGTTGTCGAACGTCCATTGGGCCGTGTCGAGCGGCTTCGAGAAGAACGTCCACCATCCCTCGCTCTCGATGATCGCCGAGGTGCGGAACGATGAGATGAGCAGGCCGAGTGCCGGGATGAGCCACAGCACGCAGATCACGATGATGGCGACCTTCACCTGCCACCGGTCGAAGATCCGGCGGACCGGGCCGGGCCGGGAATCCGGCTCGGAAGCGAAGACTTCCGGGGTGGTGGTGGTCATCGGATGGCCTCCTCGGCCCGGAACCGGCGCACGTTGACCGCCATCACCGGCACGATCGCCAGGAACAGGATCACCGCGATCGCCGCTCCTCTCCCGTCGTGATCGTTGCGGAAGAACCATCGGATCATCTGCTCGGCGATGACCTCGGTGCCCGACTCACCGTTGGTCATCACGAAGACGATGTCGAAGACCTTTAGGACGTTGATCACCATCGTGGTGGTCACCACCACCACCGTCGACATGATCGAGGGGAGGACCACCCGCCAGAACACCTGGATCTCGGTGGCCCNNATGATCACCCGCCAGAAGACCTGCAGCTCGGTGGCCCCGTCGATGCGGGCCGCCTCCAGGATGTCGTCGGGCACCGACTTGATGGCGGCGGACAGGATCACCATGGCGAACCCCGTCTGCATCCAGATCATGATCACCATCAAGAGGACGTTGTTCCACGGCTCCTTGGATAACCAGGACACCGGGTCGCCCCCGAAGGCGGTCCAGATGCCGTTGAGCAGCCCGGTCTGGGCTCCGAACACCTTGAAGTCGTAGATGAACCCCCACACCACCGAGGCGCCCACGAACGACACCGCCATGGGCAGGAAGATGATGGACTTGGCGACCGCCTCCCCCCGCTGCAGCTTGTCGACCAAGACGGCGAACCCCAGCCCGATGCCCACCGCGAAGAAAGGAACGACGATGATCCAGGCAACGGTGTTGCGGATCGCCCGCAGCATCCCGTCGTCGGTGAAGACGAAGCCGTAGTTCTCCAGGCCGACGAACGCGTCCCCCCTGGCGTCGAGAAAGGACACGTAGATCGTGTTGATCGCGGGATACAGCAGGAAGATCGACAGGATCACCAGCGCCGGGCCCACGAACACCCAGGGGCGGACGCTCTCCCGCCACCGCTCGGGCATCCGATTGACGGCGAAGTCCATTGCCCAGTAGAGCAGGAACACGCCGAGGACGCCGACGGCCACCGCCACCAGGACGATCACCGCCCGGTTGGCGTCTGCGTCGCGCAGCCACTCGAAGGTCAGCCACAGGATGATGAAGGCAACGATCGGGACCGCAAACGCCGAGACGAAACGCAAGACGCCCAGGCCCAGGCGGGCTCCGGGCGACTGGTCCATCCCGGGCGGCGGCTCCTCCTTCACGACTCCGCGAAGCCGCTCTCCCTCAGACACGACCACCTCCCGGCCCGCACTCTAGACGCCGAAGGGGCGGCCCCGCAGGGCCGCCCCTTTCGCTCGATTCCGGCCTTGGCTTACGGCCAGGAGGCCTCGATGTCGGCTGCCACCGTGGCGGCATCCGCACCGCGCATCCACTCGTTCATGCCGGTCCAGAACGAGCCGGACCCGACTGCCGAGGGCATCAGGTCGGAGGCATCGAACCGTGCACCGCCGGCGCTCAGCGCCGAAACGATCGAGTCGGCGATGGTGGCGACGATCGGGTCGGCGTAGCACTCGCCGGTCGTGTTCACGTTCGGCGAGATCCGCTGCACGCCTTCCTGGGCGCCCATGGCACACTGGACTTCCGTCGAGATGAAGTTCTCGATGAAGGCCCGCACCTCGGGACGGTCGGAGAAGACCGCACCCAGCTCACCGGCGATCAGCGCACCCTTGACACCGGGATCGATGTCCGGGAATGCGAACAGATCGATGTCCTCACCGACAACGGTCCCCTCGGGGAAGAAGTTGACGATGAAGCTCGCCTGGCGATGGAGGAGGCATCCGGGCGGATCGGCGACCATCGGATCCGGAGCATCACGGAAGTCGATGTCCGGGAAGGCCGAGGCCCCGCCGAGCCCGTACTGCCACACGTCGTCGAACAGGTCCATGGCCCGCATGACCGACGCGTCGTTGAACGGGATCTCATGGCTCACCCACTGGTCGTAGACATCGGCGCCCGCGGTGCGGAGCATGATGTCCTCCATCCAGTCGGTGGCCGGCCAGCCGGTGGCGGCCTCGCTGCCGGTGCCGATGCACAGCGGGGTCTCGTAGCCGTCGGCGACCATCTGATCCATCAACGCCAGCCACTCATCCCAGGTGGCGGGAATCTCGTAGCCCATCTCGTCGAAGACCGGCTTGTTGTACCAAACCAGGCTCTTCGAGTTCACGTTGGTGGGGATGCCGTAGTGCTTCCCGTTGTACTCACCGAGCGACAGGAGGTACGCCCCGAATGTCGCCTCGAGCTCCTCGTAGGTGAAACCGAGATCCTCGAGGGCGATCGCGTTGCCCGCTTCCGCCTGCTCGACGACCGAGCCCGGCTGCGGGTAGAGGGCGATGTCCGGTGGGTTGCCACCGTCGATACGGATCTTGACCTGCTCCTCGAAGCTCTCCGAACCCTCGTAGAAGGTGTCGGCGCCGGTGGGCCCGTCGAAGTACTCATCGATGACGGCATTCACCGCATCGGCCTCGACGCTGGTGAAGGCGCCGAAGATCGAGACCGACGTTCCCGCCAGATCACCACCGGCTGCGCCCGTCGTGTCGGCGGCGTCGTCATCGTCACCGCAGGCGGCGACGATGAGCGCAAACGCCAGCATGGGCGCCAGCCATTTGATCTTTCTCATGTCTGACAATTCCTCTCGGATGGCTTGTCTTTCCAGACACGCCGCTGAGGCAAGATGCCCAAACAGCACGCCCGGTCCAGCAGATGAGACTACCGGAACCGGTTCCCGCAGACCATTTCGAGACCAGGGGCAGGCGTTCTCAGGCCCCGGGCGGCAAGGGCCGCCACTCACCGCCGCCGCGGCGACGGTCCCAGGCGGCGCTGCCCCAGGCGCCCAACCCGACCACGAGGGCCGCCCCGTAGAGCAGCAACGCCAGCAGCGGTAGCAGCCACATGGAACCCCGCCACAGCACCGCCCCGAGAGCGAAACCGGCCACCAGGCCGCCCCGACCCTGCAGGATCGCCCTCCCGACCCACGCCACGGCCGGCATCGGCCCGACGAACAAGGAGGCGGTCCATAGCAGCAGAATGATCACCGCCACCGGGAGCCCCACGAGGGTGAGGAACAGCGGCACCGCCGCCAGCGGGGGCAGCACGACCAGCGGGAGGCCCATGAGCGCGCTGCGCCAGGGCCGGGCACCGACCATCTCCACGGCGTCCGCCGTGGTGCCCCGGAACACCCACAACAGCACGAGCCCGGTCACGATGAACCCGGCGAGCCCGAGCAAGGCCAAGGCCCGCCCGACCGCCTTCGACCAGACCGGGGAGAACACTCGCCGCCGGATCAGCTGGCCGCCCACCTCGAAGTCGTCGGCCACATCGGCGCGCAATGTGGCCCCATACACGACGTCGTCACCGACGGTTCCCGCCAAGGTGAGCCGGTCGACGCGCGCCAGGACGTCGCGGCCCACGTCGGCGGCTATGCCCATACTCCATGCCTGACCTCGAACGTCCCGACCCACGGTCCCGCCCACCGACGCTCGCCCGGCGATCACGAGAACGTCCCGCCCCACCTCGGCGGTCACGCCTCCATCCAACATCACGGCGGCGACGTCGTCGGCCACCGTCCCCGTCACCTCCAGATCCACCGCGGCGAGACGAACCGAGCCCTCCACCACACCTGAGATCCGGGCCCGGCCCCCCACCATCCCGACCACATCGCCGGTGACGGTCCCAGTGATCGTGAGTTCGCCCGAGACCACGAACAGGTCCCCTTGAACGGCACCTTCGATGATGGTGCGGCCCCCGATGGCGTAGAGGTCCTCGGCGACCACATCGGACGAGGGCACGATGATGCGGTTGGAGGTGCGGATCTCGGCCACGAGCGTCGTCCCGGGGGTGACGAGCAACGCCACGATCGCAATGGCCCCGAAGACCCTTCTAGAGAGGAATGGCATCGCGCACGACTTCCAGCAGCGGCCACGGGGCGACGCCGAAGACGACCGTGGCGGCCGATGCGATGAGCAGCGTGGTGCGGGCACCCCATCCCACATAGGTGTCGGCCGACTCCGAAGCCGGCTCCATGTACATGAGCACGATGACCCGCAGGTAGAAGAAGAGCCCGGCCACCGTGGCGATCACCGCGGCAATCACAACCCACAGGTAGTCGGCGTCGATCGCAGCCCGGAAGACCGCCGCTTTGCCGGCGAACCCGGCGGTGAGCGGTATCCCGGCCATCGCCAGCATCATCAGGGTCATGGTCGCCGCCAGCCAGGGAGCCCTCTTCCCGAGGCCCGCATAGTCGGCGAGGGGCGACCGTCCCGCCTCCGATCCCGAGATCACCGACGCCACCGTGAAGGCACCGATCACCTGGACCGCATACGTGGCCAGGTAGAACCACATGTCGCCCACGCCGGCATCGCCCGCCAGAAGCGCGGTGGAGATGAAGCCGGCATGGGCCACCGACGAGTAGGCCAGCATGCGCTTGATGTCGTTCTGGGCGATGGCGAACAACGTCCCGATGGCCACCGAGACCACGGCGAGCACCGCCAGGGCCGGGGCCCAATCGTCGATGTAGGTGCCGAGAGGCACCACCAGGATCCGGGCCAGGGCGGCGAATCCGGCCACCTTCGCTCCGGCCGAGAGGAACCCGGTGATCCCACCGGGAGCCCCCTGGTACACGTCGGGCGACCACACGTGGAACGGGGCGCTCGACACCTTGAATCCCAATCCCACGAGGAGCAGGGCGATCCCGGCCAGCAGCAGACCCGGCTTGAGGAGGATCACCCCGCTCAGGAACTGCTCGGCGTCGTAGATCGACACGGTCCCGGTTGCCGCAAAGATCAGCGCCACCCCGTACAGGAACACCGCCGAAGCGAAGGCGCCCAGCAGGAAGTATTTCAGCGACGCTTCGTCCGCATCGACCCGGTCACGGGTGAAGCCGGCCAGCACGTAGAGCGAGATCGAGGCCACCTCGAGACCGATGAACAACATGATCAGGTTGGCCGAAGCGGCCATGAAGTGCATGCCGGTTCCCGCCAGCNNACAGCATGATCAGGTTCGCAGAGGCGGCCATGAGGTGCATGCCCACTCCGGCCAGGAGCACCAGCGCCACGAACTCGGCGCCCCGCGATCTCAAACGGGTGATCAGGTCCCAGCCGGCCAGAAGGGCGAGCCCGGTGATGGCGTAGACCACCAGCCCGGCGAACGCCGAGAACCCGTCGACCACCACCATCTCTGAGAAGTACAGCTCGGCGTCGTCGCCTCTGCCGGCCAACCACTGCGCCACCGAGAGGGCGCCGGCACCGCCCACCCCGAACGCCGCCAGCCATCCCCAGACCTGCGCGCCCGGCTTCCAGCCCACCTCCGCGAGCAGGATGACGACCACGGCGATCGTGATGACCAGTTCGGGAGCGATGGCGAAGATATCGAGATTGCTCACTCGCCCACCTCCGGCAGCAGCGCCAGGTCGCTCTCGGACCCGAACTCGGGGACCTCGTAGTCGGTGACCCGCTCGATGCGATCCAGGATCTGCTCCACGGCCGGTTCGACGCGCTCCAAAGCCGGCTTGGGGTAGATGCCCAGGAACAGCACCAGAACGACGATCGGCGCCAGCACCGCGATCTCCCGCACGGTGAGATCGCTGAGACCCTCGTTCTCGGGCACGGTGAGCGGACCGGTGAACATCCTCTGGTAGGCCCACAGCAGATAGACCGCAGCCAAGACCACACCCAGAGCGCCGATGATGGCGTACACCGGGAGGGACAGGAAGGCGCCGAGCAGCGTGAGGAACTCCCCGACGAAGCCGTTGAGCCCGGGGAGGCCGATCGAAGCGAACGCGGTGAACAGGAAAGCTCCGGCGAAGATCGGCATCACCTTGGCGAGACCGCCGAACTGGTCGATCTCCCGGGTGTGGCGCCGCTCGTAGATCATGCCGACGAGGAGGAACAAGGCGCCGGTCGTGAGGCCGTGGTTGACCATCTGGATGACCCCGCCCTGAAGGCCCTGGGTTGTGAGGGCGAAGATCCCCAGCAACACGAAGCCCAGGTGGCTCACCGACGAGTAGGCCACGAGGCGCTTGATGTCGGACTGCATGATCGCCACCACCGCCCCGTAGACGATCCCGATCACGGCGAGCACCGCCATCACCGGAACCAGGTCGACGGTGGCCTCCGGGAACAAGGTCAGATTGAAGCGCACCAGCCCGTAGGTGCCGAGCTTCAGGAGGACGCCGGCCAGGATCACCGAGCCGGCGGTGGGCGCCTCGACGTGGGCGTCGGGCAGCCAGGTGTGGAACGGGAACATCGGCACCTTGATGGCAAACGACAGCCCGAACGCCCCGAACAGCCAGAACTGAGCCGTCCGGCTCAGATCCGCCCCCAGCAGTTCGGTGAAGTCGAACGTGGGCCCATCGCCCGCCAGGAAGGCCAAAGCCAGGATCCCGGCGAACATCAGCGCCGACCCGAACGCGGTGAACAGGAAGAACTTGATGGCGGCGTAGACGCGCCGCGGCCCGCCCCAGACCCCGATGATGAAGTACATCGGGACCAGCATCACCTCCCAGAACACGTAGAAGAGGAACAGGTCGAGCGAGACGAACACCCCCAGGATCCCGGCTTCGAGGAACAGCATCGAAGCTGCGTAGAGGTGGATCCGATCCTTGATGGCCGTCGACGCCGCCAGGGAGATGGGGAACAGGATCGCCGTCAGCACCACCAGGAGCAGCGAGATCCCGTCGATGCCGACGTGGTATGAGACGCCCCAAGCGTCGTACCAAGCCACCCGCTCCACGAACTGGAACCCGGCTTCGCCGGCCTCGAACTCCCAGAGCAGGTAGCCGGCGGCTCCCAGCGGAAGGAAGGAAGCGGCGATCGCAGTGGGCAGGGCCAGTTCCGGCCGGCTCCGCGGCATCAGCAGCACGGCGATGCCCCCGGCGATCGGAAGAAGCACGAGAGCCGAGAGCACCGGGAAGTCCATCAGAACGCCCCCCGCGTCAGGAACCAGGCGAGCAAGCCGACCGTGCCGATCAGGACCGCCACCGCATAGTTCCGTACGAAGCCCGTCTGCAGCGGACGCAGCCACTCACTCACCTTCTTGGTGGCGACCCCCACCCCATTCACCATGCCGTCGATCACCCCGGCGTCGAACGAGAACGCCAGCCACGACGAGGCGACCGAGCCCCCGCCGGCGAACACCCGGGCATAGAGGTCGTCGACGAAGTAGCCCCGGTGCATGACCGCCCAGGCGCCCGAGTCCTCGGCCGGCACGGCCGCCCGATATCGCCCGGCGGCGGCGAGGATGCCGATCACCGCAGCGCCGATCGAGACGAACGCCAGGACCCACGGAGTGGCGCCGTCGGGGATGTGGCTGAGGGCCACCCCCTCGAACGCCGGCTCCAGGAAGTGCTCCAGGCCGAGCCGCCACGGGGTGTTGACCAATCCGATGACCGCCGACCCGACCGCCAGCACGGCCAGGGGTCCCACCATGACCGAAGGCGACTCGTGAGGCTCGACCCCGTCGGCCCATCGCTTCGATCCGCCGAACGTCAGGAACATGAGGCGGGTCATGTAGAAGGCGGTGAGCAATGCGGTGAGGAGGCCCGCCGCCCACAAGACGACCCAGAGCCCGCCCCGCTCGAACACCGTCGCCAGGATCTCGTCCTTCGACCAGAACCCGGAGAACGGCGGAATCCCGGATATGGCCAGCCAGGCGATCGCCATCGTGGCGAAGGTCCACGGCATCACCCGCGCCAGACCGCCCATGCGCCGCATGTCCTGCTCGTCGGCCATGGCGTGGATCACCGAGCCGGCGCCGAGGAAGAGCAGCGCCTTGAAGAAGGCGTGGGTCACGAGGTGGAAGATCCCCGCCACGTAGGCGGCGGCTCCCACCGCCATGAACATGTAGCCCAGCTGGCTGATCGTCGAGTAGGCGAGCACCCGCTTGATGTCGAACTGGGCCATGGCGATGGTGGCGGCGAACAGGGCGGTCACCGCGCCGACCGTGGCGACGACACCGGCCGAGACGGGGGCGAGTTCGAACAACGCGCCAGTCCTGGCGACCATGTAGACGCCGGCGGTCACCATGGTGGCGGCGTGGATGAGCGCCGAGACCGGCGTGGGGCCCTCCATGGCGTCGGGGAGCCACACGTAGAGGGGGAGCTGGGCCGACTTCCCGGCGGCCCCGACGAACAGCAGCAGCGTGATGGCCGTGGCCAACCCAGTGCCGAGCTCGGCCGGCGCCTCGGTGAACACCGCCTCGAACCCCAGGGTCCCGAAGGCGTTGAAGATGAGCATGAGGGCGACGAGGAACCCCACGTCGCCGACCCGGTTGACCACGAACGCCTTCTTGCCGGCCGCCGCCGCCGTCGGCCGCTCGAACCAGAACGAGATGAGCAGGTAGGAGGACAGGCCCACCAGCTCCCAGCCCACGAACAGCACGGCGAAGTTGTCGCCGAGCACCAGGATGAGCATCGAGGCGATGAACAGGTTGAGGTAGGCGAAGAACCGGCCGTAGCGCTCGTCGCCGTGCATGTAGCCGATCGAGTAGACGTGGATGAGGGCCCCGACGCCGGTCACGACGAGCGTCATCACCGCCGACAGCGGGTCCCACAGGAAGGCGGCGTCGACCCCGAGGGCCGGTAGCCACTCGAACCAGGTGATCACCTCGGCGTGACCCTCACCGGAGAAGAAGTCGAAGGCGGCCGGGAGCGCCAGCAGAAAGCCGGCGGCCACGGTCGCCGAGCCCAGGTAGCCGGCCCACGGTTCCCCGATCCGCTTCCCGAAGGCGAGCAGCACCACGGTCCCGGCCAGCGGGAGGAGCAGGGCGAGGGACACCATGGCTTCCACGGCTACCCCTTCAGCTCCGACAGCTCATCGACGGACGCCGTGGCCCGGCGCCGGAAGATCGTGACGATGATCGCCAGCCCGACGACCACCTCGGCGGCCGCCACGACCATCACGAAGAACACCGCCACCTGCCCGTCGAGTGTGTTCAGTTCCCGCCCCGCGGCGACGAACGAGAGGTTCACCGCGTTCAGCATGAGCTCCACCGACATGAACATGACGAGGGCGTTGCGCCGCACCAGGATCCCCGAGGCACCGATCACGAACAGCACCGCCGCCAGGGCCATGTACCAACCGGGGGTGACGGTCACTGATCCTCCTCCCCGCGCCGGTAGAAGGCGAGGGCGATCGTCCCCGCCGCGGCGATGATCAGCAGCAGAGCGGTCACCTCGAACGGCAGGAGCCACTCGTCGAAGAGCCGTTCCCCAATGGCTTCGGCGGTCCCGTTGATCGGGTCACCGACCCTGACCCGCCCGGTCACCCAGGCCTCCCGCCCGGCAACCAGCACCCCGGCGGCCAGCAAGCCGAGAAGGCCGATCGCCAGGGGCCGCTGCAGCAGCAGTGTCTCGCGTCGGTCCTCCGCCTTGTCGACACCGATGAACATGATCACGAAGAGGAACAGGGTCATCACCGCCCCGGCGTACACGATCACCTGCACGGCGGCCACGAAGTGCCCGGCGTTGGACACGTAGAACACTGCGATCGAGAACATCGTCAGCATGAGCCCGAGCGCCGAGTAGACCGGGTTCCGGGCCCACACCATCACCATCGCCCCGGTGACGGCCGCCGCCCCGAAGATGACGAAGAGGACGAACTCGACCATCAGCCGCCGCCTTCCTCGTCGGTGCCACTCTGACCGACCTCCGGGGGCCGATTCCCGGCGCCGGCGGTCGGCGTCCACCCGGTGGTCCCCTCGTAGGCGGCCCGGCCGGCGGAGGCGGTGGCCCGCATCCATCCATCGGCGATCTTCAGTTCGTCGATGTCGATGAGTCGGTTGGGGGCCTGGGGGTGGGGCACGGT
>JABAOE010002469.1_pt1 | contig 10087 bp, 9 predicted proteins | sample 7062141 | NCBI WGS metagenome assembly JABAOE01 (sample SAMN14538627, study PRJNA623070) | marine sediment metagenome | biome: marine biome [ENVO:00000428]; feature: marine pelagic biome [ENVO:01000023]; material: deep marine sediment [ENVO:00002113] | place: India: Gulf of Khambhat ...
GAGTCGACCGTCTCGCGCGTCACCAACGAGAAGTACGTGCAGACGCCGCGCGGCGTGTATTCGCTCAAGTACTTCTTCTCGAGCGGCCTCTCGACGACGAGTGGCGAGGACATCTCGGCGCGGGGCGTGCGGGACAAGATCAAGTCGCTCGTGGGTGACGAGGACCCCAAGAAGCCGTTGACCGATCAGGCCATCGTCTCGCAGCTCAAGGCCGATGGCGTCAAGATCGCGCGCCGCACCGTGGCCAAGTACCGGGACCAGCTGGGCATCCTCCCGGCCCGGATGCGAAAGCGGGTCTGATGACCCCCCGGCCGCGCTCCCGGCGAGAGGCCCGCTAGTGGCGGTCCCCGCGGAGCGCTCGGCGCGGCAGGACTTCACGCTGATCGTGCCGGCCTTCGACGAGGCGCCGGTCGTGCCGCAGCTCGTGCGCGAGCTGCGTGACGCCTTCGAGCGGCACGGGCTGGGCGGCGAGGTCATCCTCGTCGACGACGGATCCGTCGACGGCACGGCCGAGGTGGCCGAGCGCGAAGCCGAGGGTTGGGACCGCTTCCGGGTGCTCCGCCACAGGACGAACCTCGGCAAGACCGAGGCGCTGGTGACGGCGGCGAAAGCCAGCTCCTCCGCGAACCTCGTTCTCTTCGACGCCGACCTGCAGCACTCACCGGACGAGATCCCGCGATTCCTCGACAAGCTCGACGAGGGCTGGGACATCGTGACCGGGCGAAAGATCGGCTCCTACGACAAGCAGGCGGTTTCCTCGGTCTACAACCGGCTGTCGCGTCGGATCTTCGACGTACCCGTCTCCGACCTCAACTCCATGAAGGCGTTTCGCGCGTCCGTGCTCGACGGGATCCTCCTGCGCCACGACTGGCACCGCTTCTTCGTGGTGCTCGCGCACGCCAGGGGGGCTTCGGTGACCGAGATCGAGATCGAGCTGCTGCCCCGCAGGGCGGGGGCGTCGAAGTACACCGGCCCGTTCCGCATTCTGGTGGGCCTCCTCGACCTGATCTCCGTCTGGTTCCTGCTCCTCTTCTCGCGCAAGCCGCTCCTCCTCTTCGGGGGGAGCGGGATCGCGCTGGCGGTGCTGGGCGCGCTGGTCGCCACCGGGACGGTGTACCTGCGCTTCCTGCATCCGCTGCTGGGATTCGAGCCGTACGTCCCGCCCATGGGATACCGACCGCTGCTGTACCTGGTGATGCTTCTGGAAACGCTGGGCTTCCTGCTCTTCGGGTTCGGGCTGGTCTCCGAGCAGGTCGCACAGGTGCGCGACGAGCTGGAGGCACTGCGCGCGCAGGACCGCTGACCCATGCCCGCACATAGGATTCTGGTGGTCGTCGGCACCCGCCCCGAGGCGATCAAGATGGCCCCGGTCGTGCGGGCTCTGGAGGCGCTGAGGCCCGAGTTGGAGGTCCGCGTCGCGCTCACCGGCCAGCATACGGAGCTGGTCGATCAGGTTCTCGAGGCCTTCGCGCTGGAGCCCGACTACGACCTGGCCATCATGAAGGAGCGTCAGAGCCTGTACGACGTCGTCCGCGGGACGCTGGACGGGCTCGAGGCCGTCGTGCGTGAGGTCCGGCCCGAGGTGCTGCTCGTCCAGGGCGACACCGCGACGGTGTTCACCGCGGCGCTCGTGGGCTTCTTCGAGCGCGTGAAGGTCGGCCACGTGGAGGCCGGCCTGCGGAGCGGAGACAAGTGGGCGCCGTTTCCCGAAGAGATGTTTCGGAGGCTGACGGACGTTCTCGCCGACTACTACTTCGCCCCGACCCCGCGATCGCGAGAGCTCCTGCTCGCCGAGAACGTGCCCGCGGAGCGCATCCACGTCACGGGAAACACCGTCGTCGACGCGCTGCTCCAGGTCACCGAGCGGCCGCACCGGGTCCGGGACGACGCGCTCCGCGCCGTGCTCGAGAGCCGCTCCCGGCGGCTCGTCCTCCTGACGGCCCACCGGCGCGAGTCCTTCGGGGCGCCGCTGCGCGAAGCCTTCCGGGCGGTGCGCACGGTGGCCGACCGATTCCAGGACGTGGAGGTGGTCTACCCGGTCCATCCGAACCCGTCCGTGCTGGAGCCGGCCCGCGAGCTGCTCTCGGAACACCCCCGCATCCACCTGACGGGGCCGCTCGGCTATCTCGACGTCGTGGCCGCCATGCGGGGCGCCAGCCTGATCCTCACCGACTCGGGCGGGATCCAGGAGGAGGCCCCGACCTTCGGCACGCCCGTGCTGGTCCTGCGGGCCGTGACGGAGCGCCCCGAAGGCATCGAGGCCGGCGTCGCCGAGCTCGTGGGGACCAACGCGGAGCGGATCGTCGACCGAAGCCTCGAGGCGCTGTCGGCCGCGGGTCGAGAGCCGGGCCCCAACCCGTACGGAGACGGCAGGGCAGGGCAGCGGATCGCCGACGTCATCCTCTCCGATCTCACCGGCCGTGCCCGTGCGACGCAGGACTGGGCCGGGTGAGGGTCCTCATGCACTGCGTGTACTTTCCGCCCGAGATCGGCGGGCTGGAGAGTCACGTCCACTACCTGTGCCGTGCGCTCGTGGCCCGCGGGCACGAGGTGGACGTCGTGACGTCCCGCTCGCGCCCCGCGCTGCCCGCACACGACGTCATCGACGGGATCGGCGTCTGGCGCACCTGGTTGCCCGGGCGCAACACGGCGGGCTGGGCCGCGCACGCGCTGTGCTCGGTGCCGAGGCTCGCGACGCTCGCCGAGCGCGCCGACGTTCTCCACGCCCAGGACATCGCGGCGGTGCTCCCCTGCATGGCGGCGCAGCGAGTCCGGCGCGCGCCGATCGTGACCACGTACCACACGAGCCACTTCCTCATGCGGGCCGGGTCGCCGTTCTGGCGACCCGTCTTCGCGCGCTTCCTCCGCGCCGCGGCCCACAACTTCGCGGCCAGCTCCGAGATCGCCGAGGTCGCCCGGGCGATCGCCCCCGACGTGTCGCTCGAAGCCCTCACGAACGGCGTGGAGACGAGCGTGTTCCGTCCGGTGGCGCCCTCCCTCGACCCGGCGGCCGAGGGACGCCGCCGCGTGATCGTGCCCCGTCGCCTCTTCGAGAAGAACGGCGTCGAGCATTTCGTGCGCGCGATGCCGGAGATCGTGCGCCGAATCGACGCGGAGGCGATCGTCGTCGGAGACGGTCCTGAGCGCGGGCGGCTCGAGGCGCTGGCCCGGGAGCTCGGGGTCTCCGATCGCGTCCGCTTCCTGGGGGCGCGTGCGCACGAGGAGATGCCGGGCCTACTCTCCTCGGCCGAGGTGGCCATATTCCCCTCGCTGATGGAGGCGACCTCGGTGGCGGCCCTGGAGTCGATGGCCTGCGGACTTCCCGTCGCGGCTTCCCGCGTCGGGGGCCTTCCGGAGATCGTCGGCGCGGAGGTCGGGGGACTCTTCGAGCCCGGGGACCCCGCGTCGCTGGCCGGCGTAGTGGTCGGGCTCCTCGAAGGGGGGCGGCTGAAGGAGCTGGGGGCGGAGGCCCGGAGGCGCGTGGTGGAGCGGTGGAGCAACGACCGCCTCGCGGATCGGCATCTCGCGGTGTATGAGACGCTCGTCTCGGGGAGGCGGGCGGCGTAGGGAGCGCGCATGGCCAAGAAGCGGAAACAGGACGTCTCATCCGACGCGCGATCGTCTGCGCACGCGCGATCGCGGTCGGCGGGCGCGGGCGCGAGGGAGGCGCCCGCCGTCGACGAGTCCCCCTCGGTGCCCCGCTGGCTCCCCGCGGCGCTCTTCGCCGGGCTCACGCTGGTCCTCTTCCGCGAGTTCGTGTTCAGCGACCGCATGCTCTTCGGCAACGATACGCTGGGGCTCGGATACGTCGCGCGCGCCTGGTACGCCGACGCGCTCCGGCAGCTCGGGTCGGTCCCCGGCTGGGCGCCCATGATCCTCGGGGGGACCCCGTTCCTGGAGGCCCTGGCGAGCGGGGACTCCCTGTACCCGCCGTCGGTGCTCCTCCTGCTGCTCGTGGACACGCACCGGGCGCTCGGATGGAAGCTCGTGATCCACTACGCGGCGGCCGGCCTCTTCATGTTCGGCTGGCTCAGGGCGATCGGGTCGTCGCGGCCGGCCGCGCTCCTCGGTGGTACGGCCTACATGCTCGCGCCGTACTTCGTGAGCCTGGTCCAGCCGGGCCACGACGGGAAGATCTTCGTCACCGCGCTCGCTCCGCTGCTCTTCTGGGCCGTCGAGCGACACTTCTCGCGGGCGACCTCGCGGACCGTCGGGTCGATCGCCCTCGTGGTCGGCCTGATCATCCTGACGACCCACTTCCAGATGGCGTACTTCCTCTTCGGAGCGGTCGGGTCCTACGCGATCTTCCGGAGCGTCCAGCTGGCGCGCGACGGGCGGGCGGAGGCGGGCACCGCCCCCGGGGGCCGGGAGGACGAGGCCGCGGGCGCGGAGCGCGCGTCCGGACCGGTGGCCGGCGAGGAGGAGAACGCGACGGGCAGGCCGCGTCCCCGGTCGGTGCGCGCGGGGCTCGTTCCCTTCTCGCTCTTCCTGGGGGCGGCGCTTCTGGGAGCCGGGGTGGCCGCGGTCCAGCTCGTCCCCGCGGTCGACTACGTCACCGACTTCTCCCGCCGCGTGCAGACGACGCGTCAGGCGGCCGGGGAGACCGGGGTCGCCTGGTCGAGCTCGTGGTCGCTCCATCCCGAGGAAGTCGTGGCGATGGTGATCCCCGAGTTCGCCGGGAACAACGCGCGCGGCGCCGACTGGTCCCAGGGCACGTACTGGGGCCGCAACGCCACCAAGGACAACCACGAGGGCGCCGGGCTCGTGATCCTGCTCCTTGCGGCCGTCTCCTTCGTGGGCGGCGCCCGGCCGAGCCTCCGGTACTTCTTCGCCGGGCTCGGGGTCCTGGCGCTCCTCTTCGCGCTCGGGGCGCACACGCCGGTGTGGGGCTTCTTCTACGCCGTCGTGCCCGGCATCCGCCTCTTCCGGGCTCCCTCCCAGGTGATGTTCCTCTTCGCCTTCTCGGCTTCCACGCTGGGCGCGCTGGGCCTCGACCGGCTCCTGCGCCTCGCACGCACCCGTGCAGACCCGGGGTGGCCATATGTTCTGAAGACGCTCGGAGCGGCGACCGCAGCGCTGGCGGTGCTGGCCCTGCTCGCGGGGTCGGGCGCGTTGACCTCGCTGTGGACCTCCACGGTCTACGCCGACATCCCCGCGCAGCGTCTCCAGGCGCTCGAGGCGCTCGAGCCGTTCATCGCGCGGGGAGCCGGCATCTCCCTCCTGCTGGGGGCGGCGACGCTCGGTGCGGTGTGGGCGCTGCGCTCGGGTCGACTGGCTCCGGCCGGTCTCGTGGCCGCGCTCGTCGCGTTGGTCGCCGCCGACGAGCTTCGGGTGAGCAGCGGGTTCATCCAGACCCTGGACTTCTACGCCTGGTCGGAGCCCGACGGCTTCACCGAGGCGGTCCTCGACCGCGAGGCCGGCTCCGACGAGCCCTACCGCATGCTCTCGTTCCGGCAGGCCGGCCAGGACGTGATGCCGGCGCTGCACGGCATCGAGCTGGCGGCGGGCCATCACCCCAACGACCTGTCCCGCTACCGCGAGCTCATCGGCATGGTGGGCTCGGGCCTTCCGCGGAACCTCGTCGATCCCGAGATCCGCCAGCTCCTCAACGTCCGCTACGTCCTCTGGCCGGCGTACCTCTTCGGCGGGCAAGCCTTCGGGCCGCCGGAGACCGTGCTCGCGCGCTCGCAGCTTCCCGACGGGTCGGCCTACGAGAGCCTGCACCTCGACGGCGGCCTGCCCCGCGCCCGCCTCGTGGGAGCCGCCGTGGTAAAGCCCGATGCCGAGGCGGTCGACTACATGCTCTCCGACGCCTTCGATCCGGCGTCCGAGGTCGTCCTGACCGAGCCCTCGCCCCTGACGCTGGACGGGCAGGCGGCGACCGGGTCGGTCCGCTGGCTCGAGCGCTCGCCGGACCGGCTCGAGCTGGCGGTCACGAGCGAGCGCCCGGCGCTGCTCGTCGTCGCAGACAACTGGTTCCCCGCGTGGAAGGCGACGGTCGACGGCGAGAGCGCTCCGGTGCTGAGGGCCTATCACACGCTGCGCGCGGTGCCGGTCCCCGCAGGGGAGCACGTCGTCGAGATGGCCTACGAGTCCACGATCGTCCATCGGAGCCTGCTGGTGAGCCTCCTGCTCGCCCTGAGCCTGTCCGTGACCGTCCTGGTGGGTCTCGTGCGGGATCGCAGGGCGGAGGGGCGACCCTGAGCAAGGCAGTGCTCGTCCGCGTGGGCCAGGCGGCGCTCACCGTCGTGGTGACCTGGTTCATCGTCGACCGGGTCGGCCTCGGCCTCGACGAGCTGCGAGGCCTGGATCCGGCCACCTGGATCCCGAAGCCGCTGCCGTTCCTCGCAGCCTCGGGGCTCCTCCTCGGCGCGTACTTCCTCTCGGCGGCGCTGTGGGGGCGCATCGTGCGGGACCTGGGCGGACCCCGGCTGGCCGTGGGCTCCTCGATCCAGCTCTTCATGATCGCCAACGTCGGGCGCTACGTGCCGGGCAAGCTCTGGCAGATCGCCGGCCTGGCCGCCCTGNNCGCCCTGGGCCGAAGCCGCGGCATCGCGCCCGCGACCGGTGCCGCAGCCGCGGTCCTCGGCCAGGGCATCGCGCTCGTCGCGGCGTCTGCGATCGGCATGGGCGCCCTGCTGACGGGCCCCGAGCCGTACCGCACCGGTGGCATCGTAGGGGGCGCGCTGATCGGCGGACTGATGGCCCTGGGCGCCTTTCCGCCCGTCTTCCGAGCGCTCGCCGGCGGCTGGTTCCGGATCACCCGGACCGAGGCCCCGGCCGGCCTCGGCTCCGTGCACGGGCTCCGCTGGCTGGGGCTGTACCTCCTGAACTGGGCGCTCTATGCGATCTCCTTCTGGGTGCTGGCCCTGAGCCTCGGGCTCGCCGCCGACCCGGTGCCGATCGCTTCGGCCTTCGCCGCGGCCTACGTCCTGGGATACCTGATGGTGTTCGCTCCGGCGGGGCTCGGGCCGAGGGAGGGCTTTCTGATCGCGTTCCTCACGCCGCACTTCGGCGTGGCCTCCTCGGGTGCGGTCGCGCTGGTCGCGCGGCTGTGGACGACGGTCGTCGAGCTCGTCCCGGCCGCGATCTTCTGGTCGCGGCATCTCGCGTCCTCCCGGCCGCTGACGTCCGGCGTCGAGGAGCGGGCGGGGCAGGGCAAGGCATGAGCGCCGGCCGCTTCCTCGTCATCGTCCCCACCTTCAACGAGCGGGACAACCTCCCGCGCAAGGTCCCGCTGATCCTGGCCCAGGACGAGCGCGTCGACGTCCTCGTGGTCGACGATGCGTCGCCCGACGGAACGGGAGAGATCGCGCAGGCCATGGCCGACGAGGACCCACGCGTGCACGCGTTGCACCGTGCGTCGAAGCAGGGGCTGGGCCCGGCCTACCTCGCCGGCTTCGCCTGGGGTCTGGAGCGCGGCTACGATCTGCTCGTGGAGATGGACGCCGACATCTCCCATCCGGCCGAGTCGCTGCCGCAGCTCGTCGGGGCGGCGGAGCGCTTCGACGTCGTCATCGGCTCGCGCTACGTGGACGGGCGCGTCACGGTCTCGAACTGGCCGATCGGGCGGCTCCTCGTGAGCTACTTCGGGTCCTGGTACGCCCGCGCGATCACGCGCATGCCGGTCCGAGACGCCACGGGCGGCTTCAACGTGTGGCGGCGGGAGGTCCTGGAGTCCGTGGATCTCGACCGCGTGCGGTCGAACGGCTACGCCTTCCAGATCGAGCTGAAGTTCCGGGCCTGGCGGCGTGGGTTCTCCCTGGGTGAGATCCCGATCCTCTTCACCGAGCGGGACTCCGGGGAGTCGAAGATGTCGAAGCGGATCGTGCGCGAGGCCATCTGGCGGGTCTGGTGGCTCAAGATCCAGGACCTCTTCGGCCGACTGTAGGGCGGAAGAGACGATGACCGGGCGCATCGGCCGCGAGTTCTACGATTCCAGCGGGTACTTCGACGACGACGCGGCGTCGCACATCACCGACCTCGACAGCCGCTTCCAGCGCTACCGCGTCGCCAAGGTCCTGGAGCTGCACGCCCCGGGTGCGTCGGACCGCGTTGTCGACCTGGGATGCGGCTGGGGCACCTTCGCCTTCGCGCTCTCGGACCGTGTGGCCGAGATCGTGGGCGTGGACTTCAGCGAGCGCTCGATCCAGATCTGCGAGCGCCGCAAGGCCGAGGAAAGCACGAGCAACGTCCGCTTCCTGTGCGCGGATGCGGCCGACACCGGGCTCGAGCCCGCCGGCTTCGACGTCGTGCTCGCCGCCGACCTCTTCGAGCACCTCTATCCCGAGGACTCCCGCCGCGTGGCGGCCGAGGCGTACCGCCTCCTGGTGCCCGGCGGGCGCTTCGTGACCTGGACCCCCCACCGGGGGCATGTCCTCGAGATCCTCAAGAGCCGGAACATCCTCCTGAAGCGGGACGTGAGCCACGTCGACTACAAGTCGATGCAGGACATGAAAAGGTTGCTTTCGGACGCGGGATTCACCATCGAGAGGGCGTACTACGCCGAGTCGCATCTGCCGCTCCTGCGGTCGGTGGAGCGGCTGTGCCAGGGTGTCGTCCCGGTCCTGCGCCGCCGCATCGCCGTCCTGGGGCGCAAGCCGGGAGGGTGAGGGGGCTCTCACGTGGGCTGGGAGATCGAACGCAGGTTCTTGGTGCGGGTGGCCGACGCGCTGCTCTTTCAGCTCGGCGAGGGCCGGCTGCTCAGGCAGGGATACGTGCGGTCCGGCGACCCGTCGGTGCGCATCCGGCTGGGGGAGTCCCGGGGCGCGGTGCTGACCTGCAAGAGCGGCAAGGGGATCCGGCGGGCGGAGGTCGAGACCGTCGTTCCCGACGAGCTCGCGGTCGCGCTCTTCGAGGCCTCCGAGGACCGGACCATCGAGAAGATGCGCTGGGCGATCGGTCCGTGGGTGCTCGACCGCTTTCTGGGGCCGCTCGACGGGCTATCCCTTCTCGAAATCGAGCTGGAGGCCGAGGACGAGCCCATCCCGGAGCCGCCGAATGGAGTTCATGTATTGCGTGAGGTGACCGATGACAAACGGTTCGTAAGCGGTCGCTTGGCGCGCATGACGATGAAGGATCAGAAGAAGCTGGTTCGAAAGGCGTACAAGGAGGTGAAGGGGTGGACCGGGCTCAGCGAATCGTAGCCCTCGGGGCCTGCGTGCTCGCCGTCGGGAGCTGCACGATGATCGGCTCCCCGGAGCTCGTCGGGCCGACGGCCTCCGGGGCCGACCGCGCCGCGGCCGCCACACCGCGTGCCGAGCCGCCGAGCCGCCGGGGGAACATGGTCGAGTACGAGCAGTTCGGCGCCATGTACCGGGTGCTCGAGACGTCGCGGGGCTACGAGCAGGAGGGCATGGCCTCCTGGTACGGCAAGTCGTTTCACGGCAGGGCCACGAGCAGCGGCGAGCGCTTCGACATGAACCGGCTGAGCGCGGCGCATCGGACGCTCCCGCTGCCGAGCTGGGTGGAGGTCACGAACCTGGCCGGGCGGCGGATCGTGCTGCGGGTGAACGACCGGGGCCCGTTTCACGACACGCGCAGCCGGATCATCGACGTGTCGTACGCCGCGGCCGTCGAGCTCGGCATGGACCGCAGCGGGACGGCGCGGGTGCGCGTCCGGGCGATCGCCCCGTACCAGGTGCGGACGGCGGACGGCTCGGGTTAGGAGCCTCGGGGGGTCGGGCGGGTGCCGCCGGCCCCCGTCGCTTTCCGTTGTGGGCGCCCGGCGAGCGCGCGTCGTCGGCCGGCTCCCGCGGAGCGGCGAGGGGAGCGTGGAGAGGCCCACCGGCCGCCACACGGGGAGACGGCGAGCCGGGCAGTTTTCACGGACAGGAGTCAGGTCGAGTTCAGGGGGCTCGCCGAGCGCATCGCTTCGATGCCCGAGGACGAGGTACGCGAGCTGCTCGCCCTCGATGACGAAGAGATCGTTCGGCGGCTCGATGAGCTGGCTCATGCTTGACGCAGCCCGCATCCGATTGCTCGCGAGGACGGACCTCGCCCGCCGCGACTCGGAGTTCGATCCAATCAGACTGCTGATGGACCCCAACGTCAGCGGGTCCTGTTCCAAAATCCAGCCTAGCGTCAA
>JABAOE010016603.1_pt1 | contig 10085 bp, 9 predicted proteins | sample 7062141 | NCBI WGS metagenome assembly JABAOE01 (sample SAMN14538627, study PRJNA623070) | marine sediment metagenome | biome: marine biome [ENVO:00000428]; feature: marine pelagic biome [ENVO:01000023]; material: deep marine sediment [ENVO:00002113] | place: India: Gulf of Khambhat ...
CCGCCTTTGGCGGCGGTACCTTCCCCCGCGAGCGGGGGGAACCCCCTACCCCCGCCTTTGGCGGCGGTACCTTCGCCCGCTTCGTGGGGGACTGTCTGCGCGGTGCCTTCGCCTGCTTCGTGGGAAACGGATACTGGAGACCGGATACTCTCCCCACATGATCCGATTTGGCATCTCCCGGATGCCTCCGGAGGGCGTGGCCGATGCCGATTGGCTCGACTCGCTCGTGGCTCGGGGGCACGACGCCGTCGAGCTGCCGTTCGTCCATGGGTTCCCGTGGAGGGAGCGGCGGTGCCGGGAGTTCGCCGAAGCGGCGGCGGCGCGGGGCATGGCGGTCTCGGTTCACGCCCCCTACTTCGCCGTGTTGACCGTCGACGATCCCGACAAGCGCCCCCAGACTCTGTCGGCCCTCGAGCACACCATGAAGCTGGGGAAGGAGCTCGGGGCGCACACCATCGTCGCCCACACCGGGTATGTGAAAGGCCGCAACCCCGAGGAGTTGCACGAGCTGGTCGACGAGGGCATCCGCCGGATCGAGCCGAAGGTGCGCCACCTCGGCGTCGCCCTCGGCCTGGAGACGACCGGCACCGACCGTGCCTTCGGGTCGCTCGGCGACATCGCCCTCATCGCCAACCGCTTCTCCTTCGTGCGGCCGGTCATCGACTGGGCGCACGTCCACGCCAAGTCGGGTGGGGCGCTCACCACCAAGGAGGCGTTCCTGTCGGTCATCGCCTTCCTTCGGGAGAACTTCCCCGGCTGGTCGATCGATCCGCTGCACACCCAGTTCACCGACAACGAGTTCGGCGCCGCCGGCGAGATCCGCCACGTCCCCTACGGGCGCGGAACGCTGCGCTCGGGGCCCCTCGCCGAAGCCGCCGCCGAGGCCGGCCTGCGGATGATCGTCATCTCCGAGGCGAAGGAAGAGCCGAGCCACGACGCGATTCTCGCCGACCTGCGCAGCTCCGCAGCCGCCGCAGTCCCGGCGGCGACCGGCGACGGACGGCCACTCGCCTCCGGCGCCGTCGACTTCCCCGACCCGGTCACGATCGAACCGGACGGCGCCGGCTGGGTCACCACCAACCTCGACCGCCGGGTGCGGCTCACCAACCCCGACAAGATCTTCTGGCCCGACGACGGCTACACCAAGGGCGACCTCGTCCAGTACTACGCCGCGATCGCTCCCGTGCTGCTGCCGCATCTCGCCGGAAGGGCCCTGTCGATGTCCCGCTACCCCGACGGCATCGGCGGCAACACCTTCTACGAGAAGCAGTGCCCGTCCCACGCCCCCGAGTGGATCGTCACCGCACCGATCCATTCCTCGCACCGCGGCGAGCCCATCGCCTTCTGCACGGCACCCGACCGCGACGCCCTCGTGTGGCTCGCCAACCTCGGGTGCATCGAGATGCACCCTTGGCTCAGCCGCACCCTGCATCCGGAGAATCCGGACTACGCCGTCTTCGATCTCGACCCGCAGGAAGGGGCGACGTGGGACCAGGTGGTGCACGTGGCGGGGCTGGTCAAGGTGCTCCTCGAGCGCCTCGGGCTGGCCAGCTACGTCAAGACCTCCGGTTCGCGGGGTCTGCACATTCACGTGCCCTTCGAGCCGCGGTACTCCTATCTCCGGGTGCGCCGGTTCGTCGAGACCCTCGGCACGATGATCGCCTCCGCCGACCCGGAGAACGCCACGATGGAGTGGGACATCCCCCGACGCGGCGGCCGCGTGTTCATCGACCACAACCAGAACGTGGCGGGCAAGACGATCGCATCGGTGTACTCGGTGCGCCCGGTCGCAGCTGCACCGGTGTCGACGCCGATCCTGTGGTCGGAGCTCGACGAGGTGACGCCGGACACGTTCACGATCGCCACCATCTGGGGACGGCTTCGCCAGTTCGGCGATCTCTTCGCCCCCGTCCTCGAAGGCGGTCAGCGTCTCGACGCGGCCGAGGCGGCGCTCGGTCTCGAGTCGTGAGGCGGTTGCAGCCCGGCGGGAGCCCGGCGTAGCATGCCGATGTCCGACACGCTGTCGGATAAACACTTCGGGGGCCGGGTGCACCCGAGCGAGCTGGACGGCGGCCCGGTCGCGGGCGACGCCGGGTGAGGAGCCCAGCACCGCCGCCGCGCACCTCCTATGGGGGGTCGGTCCCCGGTGCCGTGCCGGGATCCGGTCCTGTTGCGACCGGATCCCCCGCACGACACCAGTCGCTCCACGATCCCGGGTACAGCGTCGCCGTGCCGAGTCCGGCGATCTCCATGGCCAGGATGTCCTGGCAAGCGGTGACTCCGCTGCCGCAATACACGACGGTGTCGCCGTCGGCTCCTGTACCGAGCTCCGCGTACCGGCGCCGCAGCACGTCGGGCGGGAGAAACCGGAGCCCGGCGTCGAGGTTGTCCTCGTAGGGGGCGGATCGCGCCGTCGGGATGTGCCCGGCAACCGGGTCGATCGGATCCGATTCGCCCCGGTAGCGGACACCGGCACGGGCGTCCAGCAGCGTCACGGCCCCGAGCCTGGAAGCCAGCTCCTGCCGCGTGATCGCCGGCATCGGGGTGTCGCCCGGCTCGTACGCCACCGGAAGGCGAGAAGGCACGACCGAGGACATGGGGCGGCCCTCGGTCTCCCATGCGGTGAATCCGCCGTCGAGCACCGCAACCGGCCCGTGACCCATCCAGCGCAGCATCCACCACATCCGGGCTGCGATGGCGCCGCCGCGGTCGTCGTAGCAGACCACGGGCGAGTCGGGTGAGATGCCGATCGCACCGAGGGTCAGGGCGAAGCGGGCGCGGTCGGGAAGCGGGTGGCGGCCCGGCCCCGGCGCTGCCGACAGATCGTCGTCGAGCGACACGTAGCTTGCTCCGGGGATGTGGCCGTCGGCGTACGCCGCAGCCCCGGCCGCCGGATCGTCGAGGGACCAGCGGCAGTCGGCGATTCGCAGCTCGGGATCGTCCAACCGGGCGGCGAGCCACCCGGTGGTGACGAGCGGCCCGAAGCTCACCGCCGCCAGCCGAAGAGAGCGCGGGCGAGCAGCTTCCAGTACCTCGGTCCGACCCGGCGCGGGAGCCATCCGCCCATGAGCATCGTCGTCGGCAGTGTCCTCGCCGAGGTGATGCCCTTCGGGACGCAGAAGCTCTTGAGGCCCTCCTCGCCGAGATGGCCGCCGAGCCCGGACTCGCCGGTGCCGGCGAGCGTGATCGAGGGCACGAAGAAGTTGATGAGATGGTCGTTGACCGCCACGGTCCCCGTCTTCAGCCGCGCCGCCACCCGGGCCCCCCGCCTCCGGTTCTTCGTCCACACCGAGCCGTGCAACCCGTACTTCGAGTCGTTGGCCAGCCGGACCGCCTCGTCCTCGTCCTCGACACGCATCACCGGGACGACGGGTCCGAACGTCTCCTCGCGCATCAGCTCCATGTCGTGGTCGACGCCGACCACGAGGGTCGGCTCGTAGTAGACGCCGTGGGCGATGGTGCGCCGGGACCCGCCGCTGACGATGGTTGCGCCCCGTTCGACGGCGTCGGCGACGTGATGCTCGACGACGTCGGCCTGGTCGGGCGAGATGAACGGGCCGATGTCGCCCCTGTCGCCGTTGCCGGCGTTGAGGGCTGCGATCGCCCTCTTCGCCTCGTCGACGAACGCGTCGTAGACCTCGTCGACGGCGTACACCCGCTCGACCCCGACGCACGTCTGGCCGGCGTTGAAGACCCCCCAGGACACCGCGGCCTGCGCCGCTCGTTTCACGTTGGCATCCTCGAGGACGATCAGCGCGTCCTTGCCGCCGAGTTCGAGGATGACCGGCTTCAATGTCTCGGCGGCGGTGGCGGCGATCCGCTTACCGACGGCCGAGGAGCCCGTGAACGCAACGACGTCTGCCTCAGAGCGGACGAGGGCCTCGCCGGTCGCGGCGCCGCCGTGGACGACGCGGACGACGTCGGAGCCGAGCCCGGTTTCGACGGCGAGGTCGGCAACGAGCGCCCCCGAATGGGGCGTGACCTCAGACGGCTTGACGACGACGGTGCATCCGGCCGCCAGCGCCTGGATCGTCGACAGCATCGTGAGATAGAACGGGAAGTTCCACGGCGTGATGACGGCCGCCACCCCCCTCGGGTGGTACTCCGTCCAGCCCTTCGTCGTGGGGAACGGCCAGGAGCGTCCCCGCTTCGGGCGGAGGATCTTGCCGGCGCGCCTCGCGAAGTAGTCCATCGCCGTCAGCGCCGCCGTCACCTCGGCCATCGCCTCCCCGCGATCCTTGCCGGTCTCGGCGTGGATCGTGTCCGCGATCCGGTCCATGTTCTTCAGTACACGCCGGGTGTAGGCGCGCAGGGCGTGACGCCGCTCGTGGTGGGTGAGCCTGCCCCAGTGGCCGAAGGCGTCGCGGCTCGCCGCCACCGCGGCGGCGACGTCGTCTTGGGTGGCGATGGGGACGGTGCCGACGACCTCGCCGGTGAGCGGGCTACGGATCGTCAGCGTCGTGCTGTCGGGACGGATCGGTTCGACGGTCATGCTGCAAACTCCGGTTCGTCGGGCTTCGGGCGGGGGGCGGGGACGAGACCGCGGGGCGCCGCCGCCGCTTCCCAGGGCCGGGCGATCACGTGCCACCCCAGCAGCAACGCCGGCAGCGGGAGGGCGAGCATCGACTCGACCCTTACCCGGTTGTAGGACATCGGCGAGCCGGCGAGTTCGGCGATCGTCGAGCCTCCGACCTCGAACCGCCACCGCCGCGGCACGGGATGGCTGACGAGGTCGTAGCCGAACCGCCCCCCCGACACCTCCCACCTCCGCCCGAACCAGGAACGGCGCACGATGCGGGCGATCTCGTGGTCGGGCCCGTCGAGCATTCGCACGGTCGAGGTCCCGGCGGGTTCGATGAGCCAGCGGCTCCCGTCGGGGAGGTGAACGGTCGAGACGTGGATGCGGCCGAGACGCTGCATCCTCGCCAGGGTCTCGCCGGCCGAGGTGAGCTCCCACGTGTTGGAGAACCACGGGCTCAACAGCTCGACCGAGCCGGTGATGAGATGGTCGATGTAGCTGCGGGCCATCGCCTTCTCCCGGATGGGCTCGCGCCACGTGACAGTACCGTCTGGGCGGCCGCTGCGAGTCGTGGGTTGCATTGCGGGTGCTCGCCCTGGAGACTCACCCGGATGCAGCTACATCTCATCGACGGCACCTACGAGCTGTTCCGGGGCTACTACGGGGCCCCATCGCGGCACGCTCCAGACGGCCGCGAGGTAGGAGGCACGTACGCGGTGACGGCGAGCACGCTCGCGCTCCTCGCCGAGCCTGCGGTGACCCACGTCGCCGCCGCGTTCGACACGGTCATCGAGTCGTTCCGCAACGAGCTGTACCCCGGGTACAAGACGGGCGCCGGCATCGAACCGGCGCTGTGGGAGCAGTTCCCCCTCGCCGAGGAGGCGATGCGCGCCATCGGGGTGACGGTGTGGTCGATGTACGACCACGAGACCGACGACGCCCTCGCCACCGCGGCGCACCGCTGGGCGGACGAGGTCGAGCGGGTCGTGGTCCACAGCCCCGACAAGGACATGTTCCAGCTCTACGGCCACCCCCGGGTCGTCGGCTACGACCGCCGGAAGCGGGTGTTCATCGACGCCGCCGACGTCGTGGACAAGTTCGGCGTTCCCCCCGAGTCGATCCCCGACTACCTCGCCCTCGTCGGCGACTCCGCCGACGGCTACCCGGGGCTGCCGAGGTGGGGAGCGAAGTCCTCGGCCGTCCTGCTCGCCCGGTACGGCCGGATCGAGGACATCCCCGCCGCCGGAACCGACTGGGACGTCGACGTGCGGGGAGCGGCCCGGCTCGCCGAGACCCTCACCGCCGGGCGGGAAGACGCGATGCTCTTCAAGGACCTGGCGACGCTGCGGCGCGACGTGCCGCTCGGAGAGCAGCTCGACGATCTCGAGTGGCGCGGCGTGCCGCGCGCCGAGTTCGCCTCGTTCTGCGACCGCTACGGCTTCACCCGGCTTCGCGACCGGCCGCACCGCTGGCGGGACTGAGACGCCGCTCAGCCCTCGATGGCGCGCGATGCCGCCGCCGCGGCGTGGTATCCGCACATGCCGTGGACGCCGGCTCCCGGGGGAGTCGACGCCGAGCAGAGGTAGATCCCGTCGCCGATGCGGTACGGGTCGGCGGCAAGCCGGGGCCGGGCGATCGTCTGGCGGACACCGAACCGGCCACCGGCGATGTCGCCCCCGACGAGGTTCGGGTTGTACGCCTCGTAGTCCGCAGGCGCCATCGTGTGATGCCCGACGATGCGGGAGCGAAATCCCGGTGCGAAGCGCTCGATCTGGCGCACGATCGGCTCGGTCATGTCGCGAGTGGAGCCGTTGGGGACATGGCAATAGGCCCAGACCACGTGGGCGCCGTCGGGCGCCCGGGTTGTGTCGACGATCGAGGGCTGGGAGACGAGCACGAACGGGTTGTCGGTGTGCCTGTCTCGTGTCGCGGCCCTCTCCGAGGCCTCGATGTCGACGGCGCTCCCGCCGAGGTGGATCGTGCCGGCGGCGGCGAGCACTTCGTCCCTCCACGGCACGGGGCCGGAAAGGGCGAAGTCGACCTTGAAGCTGCCGGGCCCGTGTTTCCAGCGCCGCAGCCGCCGCCGGGAGCGAGGGGACACCCGGTCGCCGCCGAGCGACGCGGCCGCGCCGGGGGCGACGTCGAGCAGGTACACGCGTGCCCTGGGGAGCTCGTCGAGGCTCGACACCCAGGTCGAGGTCTGGATCGAGCTGCCGTGCGCCGTGATGTAGCCGGCGAGGGCGTCCACGATCGCCTGCGACCCGCCGCGGGCGAATGGGAAGCCGAAGCCGTGGCCGGTCACGGCGAGGGCGAGCGCCACGGCCGACGTCAGCCGGGCATCGAGACGAGCGAGCGAGTGGGCGGCGAGCCCGGCCCACAACGCCTTTGCCTCCTCTGTGGTGAACCGGCCGGAGAACGCCGTTGCCGACCTCACGCCGGCGACACCGAAGCGGGCCAGGGTGAATGGATGCCGGGGGAGCCGCAGCAGGGGGCCCATGATCCCGTCGACGAGATCGTCGACGCGCGAGGTCAGCGGCACCGCGACGCTGCGGTATGCCTCCCCATCGGCACCGAGCCCGGCCGCGGTTTCGTCGATCGAGCGGTGGAGCGCCACCGTCGCGTGGTCGAGGGGGTGGGCGAGCGGCAGCGGAGGGTGGACCCACTCGAGGCCGTGGTCGGCGAGGGGGAGCTGCCTGAAGAGCGGCGAGGCCGCCCCCAGCGGATGCACGGAGGCGCAGACGTCGTGCCGGTACCCCTCGAGGGTGAGCGCCGCGGTTCGCGACCCACCGCCGATCTCGTCGCGCCCCTCGACGACGAGCACCCGGTGNNNNACCAGTTCGGCGGCGGCGCCGAGACCGTTGGGCCCGGAGCCGACGACGACGGCGTCGTAGGTCTCGCTCACGGCATCGATTGTTGCGCCCCGGGGGGGCTACGTCCGTTGTTTCGGCACTCGCACCGAGATCGGCTCGCTCCAGCGCACTGGTCGACAGAGGGTGCGTGCCCGTGCTCGGTGGGCGTCGCTGGTAGGGTCGGGCGCTCGTGGGCACGAGAAAGGGGACGTCCATGCGAAGGGGAAGAACGCGTCACGTCATCGTGGGCTTGCTGGCCATGACGCTGCTGGCGCTGGCGCCGGCCGCACCGGCGGGAGCGATCCACGATGTCGATCCGCGGACGAAGAACCTCCACCCGATGGGGCACATCGAGGAGCCGGCGAGCCTGCTCAACCCGGACGTCGGGAATCCGAACATCCACACCGACATCGCCTTCTGGGGCAAGTACGCCTTCCAGGGGACCTGGCTCGGGTTCAACATCCGGGACATCTCGGCGCCGGGGAATCCAAAGCACGTGTCTTCGACCGTGTGTGAGGGGAACCAGGGCGACGTGATCGTGTGGGACACGATCCTCGTCCGGTCGTGGAACTCACCGGCCTCAGGGGGAGAGGATTGTGACGGCTCGACGGTGCCGGCAGGCTTCGAGGGTCTCCACATCTTCAACATCAGCGACGTGAACGATCCGGTCCTCGTGGGCTCGGTGGACCTCAGCACCGGTGCGATCCCGGGTCGCTGCGGGTCGCACACCGCAACCGGCGTGCCGGATCCTGCGAACAACCGGCTCCTCGTCTACAACTCGGGGAGCGGATGCGTCGACCTCGATATCGTCGAGGTCCCATTGGGGAACCCGGCTGGTGCGACGTATCTCCACACCGTGCCGGCTGGTCGTGCGTGCCACGACACCGCGGTGATCCTTGGCGACGCGATGCTGGCGGCATGCGCCGGCGGCGACGGCTTCACGATGTTCACGCTGAACCCGGCGGCGCTCGACGCTCCGGTGTTCCTGTACTCGAAGTCGGTGCCCGGGGTTGGCATCGGCCACGCCGCATCCTTCACCTGGGACGGAGAAGTCTTCGTCTTCGGTCATGAGCCCGGCGGCGGCGTGCAGGCGGCCTGTCAGGCGTCGAACCCCGACTCCGACAAGTCGGCGTTCTTCTTCGACGCGGCGACCGGTGACCAGCTGGGGACCTGGGTGCTCCCCCAGGATCAGTCCGCCCAGGAGAACTGCACGATCCACAACTTCAACGTCGTTCCCCTGCGCAGCGGGAGGGACGTCTTGGTGGTCGGCAACTACCAGGCAGGGACGTGGGTCGTCGACTTCACCGACCCGGAGAACCCGCAGACGCTGGCGTGGAGCGATCCGCCGCCGGCACCGGTGCCGCCGACCCCGCTCGGCATGCTCCTCGGACTCGACATCGTCGGAGCCTGGAGCTCGTACTGGTACAACAACTTCATCTACGAGACGAACATCGGTGAGGGCCTCAACGTCTTCCGGTTCAGCGGGAAGGAGACGGCCGGAGCCATCAAGCTCGGCCATCTCAACCCGCAGACCCAGGAGTTCACGCTCTAGGAGGCCAAATCGTCGGGAAGGCCCGGGCGGTGATCCGCCCGGGCCTTCCCGCGTCCTGAGCGGGTCTCGATCCCGACCCCGAGCAGCGTGTCCCGTCGCAGCACCCGTGATCCGCGGACGAGCCCGAAGGCGGCGAGGAGCCAGGCCACGACTCCGAAGACGAGGGCGCCCATCGTCGGGTCGACGACGACGCCGCTGGAGACGGCGTACGAGCCGAGGATGATCGGCAGCGACACCAGCGTCGCCGCCTGTTGGGCCGCGACTGTGGAGTTGACCCTGCCCGAGACGCGAACGATCGCCGAGATGGCGATGGCGAGGAACGGCGGCATGACCCAGAAGATGAGCACCCACCAGCCCGTCGTCGGGAAGAACCACCCCCCGAACAGCGGTCCGACGCGCAGGTTGACGATGAGGGCGTACACCCCGAACCCGCCGAGGGCGGCCACGTAGCCGGGGATGAGCGAGGCGATGATCTTGCCCACGTAGATCTCCCGCTCGGTGAGCGGGGAGTGGGCGAGGAACTCCCCGGTGCCCCGCTCCCGCTCCCCGACGATCGACGCCGCCGCCACCGCAGACGAGATCGTCAGCGGGACGACGATGGCGATCGGGGCGATGAGGTACACGGCGAGGGCGTAGGCGCCCCGGGCCCGCGGCGAGTCGCCGACGAGGTTGTCCTGGATCGCTCCGGGGAGCGACTCGAGCACGTCGGAGATCTGGTTCACGATGTCGAGATCGCGCTCCACGGTCACCACGCTGAGCAGCACGGCCGGCATGAAGACGAAGAAGATCCCGGAGAGGAACAGCAGCGGCACCCAGTAGTCGCGACTCAGCACGAGCCGGCGCAGGTCGATGCGGGCCACGATCCACGCCCTCGACCACCTCACCGGGAATCCCTTCGTCCCGGCCGGGCCTCTTCGCGCCTTCGGGTCTCGTCCCGCAGGCGACGCTGCATCTCGAAGTACAGGTCTCGAGCGTGGCCGCCTGCGGCTCGACCCGGGTGAGGCGGGCGCCGCCGGCGACGGCGTGGGCGACGAGATCGGGGAGCACGGCGAGGCTCTCGACCTTGAGGTGGAGGGCGCCGTTCCACGTGGCGGCGACGACACCGGGCCTGGTGGTGAGGGGCTCGAGCAGCGACCGGTCCTCGGCGTCGATGACGACGATCGGC
>JABAOE010024508.1_pt3 | contig 10083 bp, 8 predicted proteins | sample 7062141 | NCBI WGS metagenome assembly JABAOE01 (sample SAMN14538627, study PRJNA623070) | marine sediment metagenome | biome: marine biome [ENVO:00000428]; feature: marine pelagic biome [ENVO:01000023]; material: deep marine sediment [ENVO:00002113] | place: India: Gulf of Khambhat ...
GCAGCAAATCCAGGCCAGCGTCGACGGCAACGTCGACGCTTCGCTGCTCGCACCGTTGATCGGCGCCACGGGGAGCGGCCCCGTGGAGGTGCACCTGCGGGGCAGCGGCCGCCCGAACGACTTCTCGGTCACCGGAACGATGCGCGGGCCGAACTCGAGATTCCTGATCTCCGACCCGTACGCGACGCGGATCGAGAACTTCGACGTTCGAGTCAGCACGACGGGGGACACGATCCGGTTGGACAGCGCGACCGCCGACATCAACGGGGGCAGCGGAAGCGTCGAGGGCGTCGTTTCCGGGCCCGACGGCCTCGATCTGACGGGCCGTTTCCAAGGCGTCCGCTACCGGCTGGGCTTCGGCGTGACTACCCGGCTCGATGCCGATCTGCGGCTGCGCTGGCCCGTCACGGGTCGCCGGCAGCTCTCCGGAACGGCGGTCGTCGACCGTGCGCTGCTCAACCGCGACCTCAATCTCGACCGTGAAATCCTGCGCGCGATCTTCGATCCCGAACTCGACACGGGCACCAGCCGTTTGCTCGAGACGGTCGACCTCGAACTGGCCGTGCTGACCGATCAGGGTCTGATCATCCGCAACAACCTCGCCGAACTCCGCGCGGACTGGAGCCGCGTCGACGTGCGCGGCACGCTCGCCGACCCGCTGCTGACCGGCATCGCCGACGTCGCCGCGGGCGGCCGTCTGCACCTGCTGGGCGAAACGCTGCGCATCGACGAGGCCTCGCTGAGCTGGAACCGCTCGCCGCCGGGCGAGCCGATCATCTCGCTGCAGACGACGAGTTCGCGCGAGGATCCCACGATCGGGCAGTCGTGGCGCAGCGGCTGGTACACCGCGGACCTCGGCCCGGGCCAAGGCGGGACGCTCGGCTTCTGGGGCGCCGCCGTCAACTCGACGGAGAGCTCGCTGGGCGCGAGCCTGGCGACGTACACGCAGGACCGGCTGTACGGTTCTCTCGCGCAAGTGCTCGACCGCACCGAGTTGAGCTACGAACCGCTGCCGCTGTTCGGCGAGACCGACACGGAAGCGCGCTTCACGTTGTCGCAAGATCTGACCAACAACCTCAGCTTCGTCGCGTCGACCAACCCGCGCGAAGCCGAGGGCCAAACCTACATCGTGGACCTGCACGACTTCCGTCCGATGCCCAGTCTGCGCGCGCAGGTCTTTACCGGCGACAACGAGACCCGCGGCGCCACGCTGCAGCAAACGTTGATCCTGGGCGATCGCGGCCGCAGTCAGGCCGGCGAGGATGCGATCATCCGCGAGCGCATCGTCGACGTTCCCGAACTCGCCCGCCGCCGCGACGTCAAACGCGCCGTGGGCTTCCGCAAGGGCGATCCGTTTCCCGCCGGAGCGGAACTCGACGTCGAAGTCGACGTGACCGAAGCGATGCGGCGGTCCGGGTACCCCGATCCCGTCGTTGACGTGCGGACCACCGCGGTCGGCAAGAACCAACTCGACCTCACGGTTTCCATCGCGCCGGGCGAACGCGTGGGCTTCGCGTTCGACGGACCGGCGGAGTTGCCGCGCTCGGTCCGTTCGCGGCTGCGCGGGACCTACCGCTCCAAGGAAGAAGAACCCCGATCGATCGCCGAGATGCGGCGCCAGGCCGAGCGCGCGTTGCGCGCGGGAGGTTGTCTCACACCCGAGGTGGACGTCACCGTGGTCGAGCCGGCGCCGGGCCGGCGGCGGGGCATCGCGATCCACACGGCTTGCGCGCGCTACGCCGAGTTCGAAGAGCCCGTGTTGATCGGCTTGCCCGAGGACGTTGCCGAATGGGTCGTCGATGGTTTCGCGTCACCGTTGTCGCGGATCGAACTGGCCGCCGGGCTGCTCGAGGCCGACGATCACCTGCTGCGCACGCTGGCCGCGGTGGGCTACTCCGATGCGCGCATCGTCGAACGACTGGTTTCGGAAGACGGCGTCCACGTCGCGGTGACGATCGACCCCGGGCCGCGCCGCTACGTCGACGAGATCCGGCTCGAGGCTGCCGACGCGACGACGCGAGAGCGGGCCAAGGGCCTGATCTCGATTCGCCAGGGCGACCCGTTGAGACGCGACTGGATCGCGGCGTCGGCGCGGGCGATCGAGGTCGATCTCCACGATCGCGGATACGCGCAGGCCGTCGTGCGCCGCGTCATCGAGGAACATCCCGAAGACGCGACTCGCGCCGCCGTCGTGTTCAAGATCGAGACCGGGCGCTCCTCGGAAGTCCAACAAGTCAAGATCGAAGGATTCGAGCACTCCAAGACGGAATGGATCGCGGGCAAGACCGATCTGGAGACGGGAACCGCCCTGGAGCAGGACAAGATCTCCCAAGCGCGTGGAAGGCTCTACAGGGCCGGGGTCTTCGAACGCATACGGGTCACGACGGAGTCTCTCGAGGACGAAGCCGAGGGACCCGTCGATCCGGCTGAACCGCGCCCGGTTGCGATCGCCTTCGAACTCGACGAAGCGCCGCGCTACCAGCTGTCGTACGGCGGCCGCTGGGAGAGCGACGTCGGGTTGGGCGGGGTCGTCGATCTGGTCAACCGCCACTCGCTCGGGCGCGGCCATCGCACCGGCGTGCGGGCGATCCTCAACGACGACGTGCGCAGCCTGCGGCTGTACCACGTGATCCCGCAGCCGCTTCCGTCCGAGCGTTCGAGTCTCGAGCTGTTCGTCGAGGGCAAGCGTGAAAACGTCGAAGAGGTGCGCGCGGACGTCGTCGAGGCCTGGGCCCAACTGACGTTCCCGTTGACCGATCGCATGCTGACCCGGGTCTACACGGCCGTCGGACACCGCAACATCCTCAGCGGGATTCCCGGGCCCGACATCCCGCTCGAGGAGCGCGTGATCAGCCCGCGTTTCGGCTGGCAGCTGGCTTACACCACCGTCCAGCAAGGCTTGACGACCCAACGCCGCAAGGGGTTCTTCTTCGGCGTCGACGTCTCGGGATCGCACGCCAGCCTCGGCAGCGAATTGACCACCCTCGGCGTCTTCACCCAGTTCAAGGTGTTCGCGCCGTTCGGCCCGCTCCGTACCGGACGCTTTTCCTGGCACCAGTCGTACCGCGCGGGGCTGCTGACCGCGCGCGAACAGCCGGTTCCGTTCGTCGACCGGCTACGCGCCGGCGGCGAGTTCTCCGTGCGCGGCTACCCGACCAACAGCCTGGGGCCGGTGAGTCCGGAGGGCATTCCCATCGGCGGGGAGCNNGGATCGGGCCGTTGTGCGATCCGCAAAGCGCCGCGTCGGTTGTCTGTCCGCTGGACGGCAGCGCGCTGGGCGGCGAGTTGCTGTTCGTGGCCAATCAAGAACTGCACGCGCGAGTGTGGCACTCGCTGTTCGGCGTGCTGTTCTTGGACGCCGGCAACGTCTGGACCGCGCCGGCCGATTTCGAGTTGGAACTGTTCCGCTCCGTCGGGCTGGGCGCCCGCTACACCTCGCCGGTGGGCCCGTTGCGGTTCGACATCGGATTCCCGCTGGACCGCCGCAGCGGCGAAGACAAGTATCAGATCTACATCGGCTTCGGCAGCGTCTTCTAGATCGCGCTCGGCCGACGGCGAGCGCGCCAAGGTGGCTCGAGCCGCACGCTGTTCGGCCCGAGGCAGTTAGCCGCTCTAACCGTGCCAGGGCTCGATCAAGCCGTGATCGACGCCGAGCAGCGACCACACGCGGCCGGCGATGAAATCGGCGAGATCGTCGAAGCTCTCCGGCGTGTTGTAGAACGCCGGCATCGCCGGGCAGATGTGGGCGCCGGCGTTCGCCGCGCGGCTCATGTTCTCCAAATGAATCCGGTTGAGCGGCGTTTCCCGCGGCACCAACACCAAACGTCGAGCCTCCTTGAGGGTCACGTCGGCGGCGCGTTCGATCAGGTTGGTCGACGCGCCGTGGGCGATCCCGGAGAGCGTCTTCATCGAGCAGGGGACGACGGCCATGCCTTCCCAGCGCACCGAACCCGATGCCAGCGTCGCCCCGAGATCGTGGATCGAATGCTGGATCAGCTCGCCGGGCCGTTCCGCGGGTTCGTAACGCTCGTCGAGCCAGCTGCCGACCGACGTGGTCTTGAGGTTCAGCCCGCACTCCTCGATCAGCAAACGCTTGCCGTAGTCGCTGGCGACGAGGTGCAGTTCGAAACCGAGTTCGAGACCGGATTTCAACAGGCGCACCGCGTACAGCGCCCCGCTGGCGCCGGTCACGGCGATCACGAAACGCTTGCGCCCGTCTCCCATGTCAACTCCAAAACCGCGCGGCGGCCACGGCGGCCAGCACGTTGATGAAATAAAGTACAGCAATCACGGCGTTCAGGTTGAAAAAGGCCATCCCGACCCGCGAGAGGTCGCCGGGCCGGACCAAGCGGTGCTGCCAGCCCAGCAGCAAGCCGATCGCGCCGATGCCGACCCAGTAAACGGGATGCAGGCGGCCCCACCAGCCGACGACGGCAAGCAACGACCACGCCGCGAGGTGCAGGATTCGCGCGGCGAAAAGAGCGCCGGCCGGCCCGAACCGCGCGGGCAACGAGAACAAACCGGCCCTGCGGTCGAACTCGACGTCCTGGCAGGCGTAGATCACGTCGAATCCGGCGACCCACAGCAGCACCGCCGCGCCGAGCAGCCAGCCCAGCGGCGAGAAGCTCCCGGCCACGGCGACCCAGCCGCCGACCGGCGCCACGGCCAGCGCCAGCCCGAGGAACAGATGACTCAACCACGTGAATCGTTTGGTCAGCGAGTAGCCGAAGACGATGCCCAGCGCCAGCGGCGAGAGCTTGCCGCACAGCGCGCCGAGTCGAAACGACGCGAAGACGAACACCGCGCTGAGCGAAATCGTGACGATCCACGCCGCGCTGCGCGAAAGACGCCCGCTGGGAAGCTCTCGGCCGGCGGTTCGCGGATTGGCCGCGTCGAAACGCTCGTCGACGAGCCGGTTGAATCCCATCGCGGCGTTGCGCGCGCCGACCATCGCGACCACGATCCAAGCGATTTGCGGCCAGCTGACGCCGTAGCTCGACGCCGCCAGCACCGCGCCGGAGAGCGCGAACGGCAGCGCGAACACGCTGTGTTCGAACTTGACCATCCTGGCCCAGTTGGCCAGCGTTTCCAACAACGCGGTCACGCTCGCGTCTCGTACGGCGCGTCACGCAACGGGAACACCGCGCCGGGCCGGTCGCAGAGGTATTCGTACGGATCGCCGTCCCCGCGGAACGGAACCACGGTCAAACGGTCGCTTTTCCCGGCCTCGATCGATCCCAAGGAATCCGCGAGGCCCAGCGCGGAGGCGCCTCCTTGCGTCGCCGCGCGGACCACCGAGGCAGGTTCGAGGCCCGCATGGGTCTCGCACAGCGCGGCCATCTCGGCGAACAGGTCGAGATCGGGGCAACTGGCCAGCGAATCGGTTCCGATCGCCAGTTGCGCTCCCGCTTCGAGCAACGCCGGGATCGGAGCGACGCCGACGTCGAGGTAGGCGTTGCTGCGCGGGCAGGTGACGACGGTGGCTCCGCTCGAACCGATGCGTTCGATCTCGTCACGATTCAACTGAACGGCGTGGACCAGCAGGCGGCCGGGCCCCGGGATTCCCGCCTCCTCGACACGCGCGAGCGGCCGGCAACCCGGTGGCTCGTACCCGGGACCGATGAATCCGCGCTGCTCGAAGAACTCCCGGAACAGCCCCTCGCCCGTGGTCAGGAATTCGACTTCGGCGCGGCTTTCCGCAAGGTGGATCGTCAGCGGCACCCGTTTCCCGGCGGCGTACCCCACCGACAGGCGCATCAGCGTGAGCGACGTGGTGTAGGGCGTGTGCGGCACGACGCTCCAGCGCCAGCCCGGAGGCGCCGGTCGAGACGCCAGGTGATCGCATGCAACCCGGAAACGTTGCTCTGCGCCGCCTTCATCCAGGGACAACAACTCGTGGAACAGCACGCCGCCGGCCGGCCGGTCCTTCCACACGTCGGCGATCCAGGTGTCGTTGCAGATGTCGCCCGCGGCGACCGTGCCCCGCGCGATGAGCGCATCGCAGGCGCTCTCCGCGGCGCGGCGGGCGGTCTCGGGATCTTCTTCCGCGCGGCGCTCGAGCAAGCCCTCGATCCACGCGGCAAAGTTGCCGCCCGGCGGCGGATCCGTGCCCATGTACGACAGTTCGAGGTGCGTGTGCGCGTTGACCAGCCCGGGCAGGACGATCGCATCGCCGAGATCGCGCAGGTCGCCGACGCCGGCCTCGCGCCGCACCTCGTCGAGCGGCCCGGCTGCGACGATCGCACCGTCGCTGAGGGCCACCGCTCCCGGAACGAACCCCGCGGGTGTCAGCAGATGAGAGCAGCGATAGACGAGCATCGCGCGAGCCTACTACAGGCCTCGCCCGGCGGGCGACTCGTGCGATACTCGCGAACGGCGGATTGACGAGGAGGGGCATGCGGCGAGCGCTCCGGGTTTGCGTGTTGCTGATCGCGGCCGCGGCGGCGGGCTGTACCGCGCCGGTCCGGAATTACGTCTGCGCGATCGAGCCGCAAGCTTCCGCGGTCGACGTCGACGTGCATGCCGCGTGGACCTGCAACCGCGACGTCCTGCGTCGCGCGTCGCGTGGAAAACCGTTTTCGTTGCGCGAGTTCAGGGCCGCCGCGGCTTTCTTCGAAGATCTGACCGGCCTGAGGGTCGATTCGCGGCCGAGCCATCTCGGCGCGATGCCCGGATCGGAACTCAGGCAAGACGTTCGCGACCTCGATGCGTGGTACGAAGCCAACGGGAACAAACTCAGATGGGATGCGGGTTTGGGCAAAATCGTTTTCGAGGGATTGGCCCCGGCCGGCGCCGCGGGCTAGATTGGAAAGCATGAACGAAACGCTCAAGACCGCTGCGGCGTGCGTCCTCTTCGGGCTGTTCCTCGCGGTCCTCCCGGTTCACGCCGGCGTCGAAGCCTACGCCGCGATGGGCATCGACAAGGGCAAGGTGATCAGCGGGACGCAGTCCCGCGCGCAGGTCTTGCCGGGCGACGAAAAGCAACTCGTTTGCTTGGTGGCGTACTTCAGCGGCAAGAACAAGAACGCGACGGTCAAGCTGCGACTCGCCGTGCTCGAAAGCCGCGACGGAGGCTACCGGTCCGTGTGGGAGCAAGACTTCAGCGCCAAGTACGACGGCAACGTCGGCGAGGGCAACTTGGAACTGCTCGATCTCGATCGCGACGGCCACAGCGAGATCATCGTCACGTTCGATCTGTTCACCGATCCGATGATCGCGCAACGCTTCGGCGAGGTCATCGTTTGGGAGGAGAGCGGCTTCAAGACCGGCTGGTCCGGCCCGTTCGAGTACGACGCCACCAAAGCCGTCCGCAACGTGCCCGCCGAACGCCGCGACCATTTCGTCCGCGAGCTCGATCTGGTCAACACGCTGCGCACGCGCGGCGTGACGCTATTCTTCAACAAGACGATGATCGCCGTCGCCNNCCGAGCCCAAAGGCGTCGAGGAGACGTTCCCGCTGAGGAAGCGGCTGAACTTCTGATCGCGGGCCGCCTCCGATCGCGCCGATGCGCGCTATGCTGGGCCGGTGAGCGAATCGACGACCACCAACATGGACCCCGCGAGCGTCCGCTTCGTCTTGGTCGAACCGGTGCGCGCGGGCAACGTCGGCGCCGCCGCGCGAGCCCTCGCCAATCTCGGTTTCTCGCGCCTGGAGTTGGTGCGGCCGGAATGCGACCCGCTCGATGAAGAAGCGCGGCGAATGGCCGTCAACGCGGGCTTGCTGCTCGAGCAAGCCGGCGTCCACGCAACGCTCGACACCGCGCTGGCCGGCGCGCAAACCGTGATCGGTACGACGGCGAGAACGGGCAAGCAGCGCAAGCCGCACTACCGTATCGACACGCTCGCCGAACAGGTTCTGCGGCGCGACGATCCCGGCGAACTGGCGCTCGTCTTCGGTCGCGAGGACCGCGGCCTCCACGACGACGATCTTGATCGCTGCACGCACCTGGTTTACCTGCCCGCGGACGAGACCTACACGTCGTTCAACCTCGCGCAGGCGGTGCTGCTGACCGGCTGGGAGTTGCGCCGCGCCGGTCTTGCGCCCGCCGGCGCGCAGGGCGCACCGGGGACGGACGAGGATCGTGAGGCCTTCTACCTCCACTTCGAGCAGGCGCTTCGCGCGATCGGTTTCGTGACCGATCAGACCGCTCCGTCGATCATGCGGCGACTGCGCCGGATCTACGGTCGCGCCCGAGTCACCGAAGAAGAGCTCGCGACGCTGCGCGGGATGGCGCGGCAGATCCTCTGGGCCGCCGGCAAGGCGGGCCTGTGACGTCCGAACGAGTCGGCGCCGAGCTCAAGAAGCGTGCCCGCGAAGCCGGTTTCGATCTCGTCGGGATCGCTGCCGCAAGCGCTCTCGACCGCGACGCGGCCGCGCTCGACGCGTGGTTGAACGCCGGGCGCCACGCAACGCTCGATTGGATGGAACGCTACCGTGATCGCCGCGCCGACCCGCGCAAACTGCTCCCCGGGTGCCGTAGCGTCGTCGTCGTGGCGATGAATTACTGGCCCGGCGAGAGCGAAGCCGCGACGCCCGAAGGCCGCGCCCGCGTGGCGTTGTACGCACGGGGACGTGACTACCACAAGGTCATGGGCCGGAAACTGAAAGTGCTGGCCGAATGGCTCGCCGCAGAAACGGGCCGAACGGCCCGCGCCTTCGTCGACACCGGGCCGGTGCTCGAGCGCGCTTGGGCCGAGCGCGCCGGCCTCGGCTGGATCGGCAAGAACGCGAACCTGCTGACGCAGTCGATCGGATCGTGGCTGTTGCTCGGCGAAATCTTGAGCGCTGCCGACCTCCCGCCCGACGACGGCCCGCATGCCGATCATTGCGGGACCTGCACGGCGTGCATCGACGCGTGTCCGACCACCGCGATCGTCGAAGACGGCGTCGTCGATTCGCGCGCCTGCATTGCCTACTGGACGATCGAGCATCGCGGCGAGATCCCCGAAGAAAAGCGCGCCGGCAACGCGCAGTGGATTTTCGGTTGCGACGTTTGCCAGCAGGTGTGCCCATGGAACGACGCTCACGCGCGAGCGGTCGGACCGGAACGCTTCGAAAGGCGCGACGACCTGCGCGGTCTCGATCCGCTGGCGATCCTGGCGATGGACGAGGCGACGTTTCGCGAGGCGTATTCGGGCACGCCGTTGATGCGTGCGAAGTGGGAGGGAATGCGCAGGAACGCATGCATCGTGCTGGGCAACCGCGGCGATCCGGGCGCGCTGCAGGCGTTGCGTGATTCGCTCGACGACGCCGACGAGGTCGTGCGCAGCCACGCCGCCTGGGCCATCGAACGGATCGAGAATCGGGCGCCTTGACGGGGCCCGGCGAATCCCGCAAAGCCGCACCGGGTAGGGACTCGGAGCGTTCCAGGTGATACAATGCAACAGACGCGAAAGCCCGGCAAAAGCTCGTGTAACTCGATGCCTGAAAAGGGTTTCCCTGTCGTCCACCCAAACCACTAGATGTTGGGGTAGGGGCAGGCGGGGAGCGCCATATTTGGTAGAAAGGGGACGATTTTCGTTGACTGCCCGTCGCGCAGGCTGCTAAATTCCGCGGGCTTGTTCGTGAACGTCCGAAGGTTCTAAAAACCAGGAGGTCCCCCCACCATGCTCGGTCCGGAAAAACGGCCCAGTCAAGACAAGGTTCGCAGCCCTCAAATCGGTTCGGAGGCGGCTTCGAAATCGAGCCTTCCCGACCTTCGTGAGGGCGTGCGCATCCCGCGCAGGTACACGGAACCGGGGGTCCATCCGTACGACGGAATCGAGTGGGAATTGCGCGACGCGGTCATCACCAACGACAAGGGCGAGGTCGCGTTCGAGCAACGCAACGTCGAGGTCCCGGCGTTCTGGTCCCAGCTGGCGACCAACGTCGTATCGCAGAAATACTTCCGTGGTTTGCTGGGCACCGACGAGCGCGAAAGCAGTGTGCGCCAGCTGATCGATCGCGTGGCCAAGACGGCGGCGAAGTGGGGACGCGAAGGAGGCGTGTTCGCCTCCGAGGTCGACGCCGAGGCGTTCGAAGCCGAGTTGACCTACCTGCTGGTCCACCAGATCGTCTCGTTCAACTCGCCCGTCTGGTTCAAC
>JABAOE010011713.1_pt2 | contig 10080 bp, 9 predicted proteins | sample 7062141 | NCBI WGS metagenome assembly JABAOE01 (sample SAMN14538627, study PRJNA623070) | marine sediment metagenome | biome: marine biome [ENVO:00000428]; feature: marine pelagic biome [ENVO:01000023]; material: deep marine sediment [ENVO:00002113] | place: India: Gulf of Khambhat ...
CTCCTGCTCGGCCATGATGTCGCCGTCAAAATCTTCCAGCGACTTTTCGAATTCGCCCTCCAGTTCGCCGGCACGGCCCACATCGGCACCTGCACCGCCCGCGCCGCCTTCACCGTTAGCCCACGGATCATCGCCGCCGCCTCCAGAACCCGCCGCGCCCGTGGGTTCGCTGCTGCCCGCTTCGCCCGCTGCGCCGGCGGCGCCCGCCGCGCCCTGTTCGCCCCAAGGATCGTTGCTGCCCGCGGCACCGCCGTCGCCCTGCTCCCCCCAGGGGTCGTTGCTGCCGGGCGCGCCGCTGGCCTGTTCGCCGCCCTCACCGCCGCCGCTTTCCATGCCGCCCATATCACCGGCGGAGCCGCCGCTGGGGGACGGCATCCCGGAACCCCCGGCACTGGGCGAGCCGGAACCCTGGGAGGACTCGGAACCGCTGGAGCCAGACTGGCCGGAGGAAGGGCTGGAAGAGCCCGAGCTGCCGCCACTGGGGGTGGGCGGCGTCGGCGAACCGGACGGCCCCGATGGCGCCATGGGGGGTGTGCTGCAGGCTGCCAGCAGAACAGCGCTCAGGGCGGTGGCCATGAGAATTCGTAAATGCCTGATAATCATCACCTATCTCCCTCCGGAGGGCGCCCTTTTCAAGCCTAGCTCGGCTGACGGGTGGAGAAAAGCACCCTATGTTAAGTTTGTCGCTTGAAGGGCTGATTAGTTCACCCGAACCAGCCCCCTGCAAGCCCTTCCGGCCAGCTAATATTAGCGCAGTCCGGCGCGGGCCGGTTGACCGTCCAGGAGGAACTATGCCCAGCACACGTCGCACCATGATTCTGGTGGCCGGCGGCCTGCTGCTCAGCGCAGCAACCATCGCCCAGACCCCGCGCACGGCGGCGCCGCCGGGCGCCCGCGTCTATATCCTGAGCCCGGCGGACGGCGCCAGCGTAAGCGCCCCCGTGACCGTTCGCTTCGGGCTGGAAGGGATGGGCGTGGCGCCCGCCGGGGTCGACAAGACCAACACCGGGCACCATCACCTGCTCATCGACGTCGCCGAGATGCCGCCACTCAACATGCCGCTGCCGACCACCGACCAGATCCGTCATTTCGGCGGCGGCCAGACCGAGGTTCAGCTGGACCTGGCGCCGGGCGAACACTCTCTGCAGCTGGTACTGGGGGACTATCTGCACATACCCCACGACCCGCCGCTGATGTCGGAACGGATTACCATTACCGTCAGCGAGCCGGACGCCGCCGACTAGCAGCACCCGGGCCTGGTGTGGCGCAGCCGCTTCGCTCAGGCGCCCGAGGTGATGTGGTAGAGCACGATGAGATGCCCATCGGGATCGACCATGCCAACCTCCCGGCCGACCCGACCGTCCTGGGTGCGCAGGACCTCCTCCTCATAGACATGCACATCGTCCCGAGAGCGCAGTCCTTCGAGCACCGAATCCATGTCGGCCACTTCAAAGACCAGCGCCGCCGGCCGGGGAAGCGGCAGCTTGGGCAGCTGAATACCGGTGATTTCCGTTAAGGCCAGCACCCGCCGCTGTTCGGGGCCGGCGTTCAGGGTGGCAAAACGCAGCTTAGCTTCCCGCGGAATCTCGAACACCGGATAGGAATAGGAGGTGGGCTCGGACTCTTTGGTGAACTCAACGGTCAAACCAAGAATGTCGCGGTAGACCTGCAGTGACCGATCCATGTCGGCCACCACGATATTGCCTCGCTGAAAACGAATGCCGGTGCTCATGGGCAAAACCTCCCTGACGACGGCGTGCCACTCTAATTCAGTAGTCGCTCAACCGGCAAGCCGCAGGAGACCCTGACCCAACTGATACAGCAGCATCCCTGAGCACAGCAACAATCCGATCTGTGGCACGGCCGCGGGCACGGTGAAGGGGCTGGGCCCGGCACGCCCTTTCAAGCTGAGCAGGGCACCGTTCACGGCGGCAAAAATCGCCAGCGCAATAAAACTCGTGATGCGCGCCAGCGTTTCCAGCGGAAACATGAGTGCCAGGGCCAACACCCCGACGGTGGCCGCCAGGGTCGCGAGATGGGGCGTGCGCGTGCGCCGATGCACGCGCGCCAGCAGCGACCAGACCAGGCCCTGGGCAGCCATGCCGTAAAGCACCCGACTGGCCATGATGATCTGGATCAAAGCACCGTTCACCACCGCCAGCATGCTGATGAGCGCTATGACCGTGGGCGAATAGCCACCCGCAACCACCACCTCCGCGAGCGGCGCATCGCTGGCCGCGAGCCGCTGCAGCGGCACGCTCAGGGTTGCGACAATCGCCACGAGCATATAAAGCGTTGTCGAGATAACCAGCGCGAGCAGGATGGCCACCGGCAGGGTGCGCTCGGGTCGCCGCACCTCCTCTGCCACGTTAACCATGTCCTCAAAACCGATGAAGGCGTAGAAGGCCACAAAAGCGCCCGCCAAAACACCCGCCCAGGTGGCGCCCGATGTGACAGGCAGAAACGCAGTCCAGGTCACCCCGGTGGCGCCCAGCTCATCTCGGGCCGCCCAGCACACCAGAACCAGGCCCGCCATTTCCAGCCCCGTGATGACCGCTGCGGTCCGCAGCGACTCATTGATTCCCCAGAACGCCAGGCCACCCAGCAGCAGTACCAATACGCAGATCACCAGCAGCGGCGGCAGGGGAACGAAGACCGCCAGATAGCCAACGAAACCGCGAGCGATGGTTGCTGCGGACACCAGCCCCGTCGCAACAACCGCCCAACCCACCAGCTGGGCCAAGCGCGGGCTGGCGAAGCCTTCCCGCACGTAAGCAGCCTCACCCGCGCTCCGGGGCAGGCGCGCCGACAGTTCCGCGTAGGAGAAGGCGGTAAAGCCAGCCAGCAGGCCGGCCATCAGAAAGGCGCTGGGTGTTGCGGTACCCGCGACCCGGGCAACCTCACCGATCAGGACATAGATCCCGGCGCCGAGAATCGTGCCCAGCCCATAAAGCGTTAACAGACCCAGACCGATGCTGCGTTTCAGCGTGGGCGCGGCCATGCCGGGGCCCCTGGGTGTCAGGCGGGAGCGTGGTCGTTGATTCGCTGCAGCAGATTTCGGAACTCGGCCTCAAGCGCGGGTCCGAACAGGGGATCCGGGCGCGCCTGAGCCTCTGCAGCAATCGCCTCCCAGTCCGCCTCCGTCAGATTGGCAAGGGCCTGGGGAAACAGGTTGCCCTCTTCGGCATCCATGTGGGCCTCGAGCAGCTCGGCATAGGCACGACCCAGGGCCAGCAGCTCCGCACGTTGCATCATGGCCTCGTGCTCCACCGCCTCGATGGCCTTGAGAAACCTCGTGCCAGCCTCGACCAGCCGATGGTGTTCCGCCAGGGTGGCTGCGATGTCCGCCGCTGTTTCCGGCGCGCGTTCCTCAAGATGCTGAAAGACAATGTCCTCGGTGGGATGATGTTGGGTGTCGGGATAGCCGGTGACGTAGCGCATAATGTCCTCTACCAGCTCGTAGTCCGGTGAGTGAGCATCCGCCAGCGTCTCAAGCTCGTGATTCAGCAGGGCCAAAACCCGGGCGATGTTTTTGTGATCCTCGTGCAGATCATCCAAAACACGTGCCATGCCAATACCCCCCGTGAACGTGCTGCCGGAATCAACACCGGCTGTACGTAGAAACCAAGATAGGTTGCAAAGTTAAGCTGTGCAAGAGTGCCTGCAGGCGCTTGTCCAAAGCAGGTTTGTACCATGAATGTAGCCGATGTCATGACCCGCAATGTCACTTACGTGGCCGAGGATACATCCCTGGTGGATGTAGCCCGCATCATGCGCAAGGATCATGTGGGCGACGTGGTGGTCACGCGGCGCGGCGAACCGGCTAGCCGTCCCGTGGGCATCCTCACTGATCGGGATATCGTCATTCAGGTCATTGCGGAGGAAGCAGAGCTGAGCGCATTGACCGCGGGCGATGCCATGAGCCGCGAGCTGGTCACGGTATCCGATAGCGCGAGCCTGGTAGAAGCTGTGACGCAGATGGGGCAGCACGGCATTCGCCGCCTACCGGTAACCGATACGGACGGGCTCTTGATTGGTGTGTTGAGCCTGGACGACGTGTTGGCCCAGTTGGGTGCGCTGCTCGACAATCTCGCTGACGTGGTGCGTTTTCAGCAGCAGATCGAAGGAGAGATCCACAGCTAAAGAGTCAAGCAAGGTTCGGCTTGGGATACTTGAACCGCACGTAGCGCGCCGCGGGCTGGTGTTCTGGGTTCACCCCCAATCGACCCAGCTGAGGCGAACCGCCTGAACATCATCACGATCAGGGTGTGGCGAGCGTCCTCATGCCCGTTGCAGCCCTGCCTGGTCTAGAGGGGATAAAACACCGGATTAACCACCGGTTCCGCGGCGACATGTTGGGATACCTGACTGCGGAAGCCCACCGGCTTCACCACCAGCAGATCCGACTTGGTTTCCTCCAGGATGCGCTCTGCGGTGCTCCCCAAGATCAAATCCTTCAAGCGCCCACGGGAAAGCGCCCCCACAATCAACAGATCAGCTGGCAATTCGGGCAGCACCTCTTCGGGCCTGCCCGTCAGCACCTCACCCACGTCACCCTGCAAGCCCACGCGGGCCAGCACGGCCTCCAGAGCCTCGCGGCTTTCCTGCTCGAGCTGTTCCTCAACGATATCGACGGGCAACGCCTCGCTGCCCACGGGTGCCGCGTGGACTAACGGCACAAAACAGAACACGGCGCGTAGCTTGGCGGCGGTCAGCGCCTGAACCCGTTTGGCCTGGGTCAGGATCTGCTCGTCCAGGGAGGCCGGCTTGTCGTGGCGGTGCAATGGATCCACGGCTGCCACCACAGCATCATAAGCCCGCGCCGCGGCGCTTTTGACCAGGAGTACCGACATGGGTGCTGCGATCAACAAGCGCCAGTCCGCGTACCGCAAGGCCTGAGGACGCTCCGTCAGCGACGCGGAAATGACCAGATCCGCATCGCCGGCCATACCGCGCCGAATGATGGCCTCGTAGTATGGGTAGTCCCAGACTGCTGAGGCCGTCACCGTGATCCCGCGGCGTTCGATCGACCTGGCCAGGGCGCCCGCCTGCTCCAGGCTCCGCTGCACCAGACGATCCCGCAGCCGCTCGTAGTCCTCGGGGTCGCTGAGCGGATAGGCCTGCAGGTGGGAATTGTAAACAGGAGCAAATACTTCGACTTCCGTGTGTTCGCTGGCCAATTCCAACGCGCGTTTGACGGCAGGCTGCTCAGGATCCGCGCTGCGAACAACCAACAGAATCTTCCCGTAACCCACGGCGGCACCTCGCTGGACTGGCATGGCTAATCTAACAGAGGCGCCTGTGCCGGTTAGTTGGGGCAAATACTTAGGCGACCTGGCGGGCGGGTAACTTTTCCGGACATCGCGCCACCTACAGCGCCGCTATGACCTCGCGGGCGGCCCGCACACCCGTCAGGTAGGCGCCGTGCACCGTCTGGTAATCAGGCGGTCCGACAGTCGCTTCGCCGGCAAAGAACAGCGTGCCCCGCAACGGCGTCGCCAGCTGCTCGCGCGCGTAACGACCGCCGGGCCGCGTATATGAGTAGGCGCCCAGCGTGAAAGGGTCGCGCTGCCAGTCCTTGTGGGCAGCCCAACGTTTCAGACCGACCACATCCCGCCCTGGAAAGGCCACCGCAATCCAGTCCAGGATGCGCGCTTGAACCTGGGCGGGATCAAGGGACGCCAGCGAGTCCGTGGCCCGCCCCGTGACCCAGGCCCGCAGTGCCGGCGGACCCTCGCCAGCGCCGTGAACGGCGCTGATGGATACACGCCCGTCGTCCATGGACCAGGCGCCAGCCGCCCCCAGCTGCTCACTCCAGAAATCCGCGGCGAAGGTCATCTGCTGCACGACCACCCGCCCCATGGCCAGCTGCTGCAGCGCAGCGAGCTTCCAGGGCGGCAACCCTGGATCGAACGTCACGTGGCCCGCCTGCAGCACGCCGAGCGGCAGGGTGACTACCGCGGCCGCTGCCTTGAAACGCGCCGGCCCGCCCGGCGTGACGGCGTGGACCTGAACCCGTCCGCGCCGGTAGCCGATGCCGGCAACCCGGGTGTTCAGGCGCACCGTCGAACCCAGCTCCCCGGCCAACCGCTCCGCGACGCGCCCGTAGCCGCCGACGACCTGGTAATTGGTGTCCGTGAGCGCGTCCCACGCCGGGCTGTAGTCCAACAGCGCGAACAGGCTCAGTTGGTCGGGCTCCGCGGCATAGCTCAGCGGGTCCGCCGCCAACCATCTCTGCTGCCTGGCATCCAGTGTCATGGTGTCCAGCAGCGCCTGGACGCTGATATCGGCACCCCGATAGGCCTGCGCAGTGGTCAGAAACTGCTCGTACAGGGCCTCAGCCGCAGCGCGCTCCAACGGCCGCAGCACGCCATCCTGATCCAGATAGCGGCGGCCAGCAGATGGCACTGGCCGGGTCGTGACGCCGAGCTGCCGCAAAAGCTCATGGGTCGGTGCGCGGGAGCCATGCACGTATTGGGCGCCCAACTCGATGCCGTGTTCCGCGGGCCCCGGCACGCTCAGCATCCGACCGCCCACTCGCGAGCTACCCTCCAGCAACTGCACCCTGAGCCCCGCCTGAGCCAGCCGGCGAGCCGCTGTCAGCCCGGCCATGCCGGCGCCGATCACGATCACATCGCTGCGCTGCGTCTGACCACCAGCGTAGCTGGGCAGCAGCCCGCTGCCGCTTAACGCCATGAGGTTGCGCAGAAAGTGGCGTCGGTTCATGGGTTGGTCCGTCTGATCGGGATCGTGGCCACGCCATTCAAGCTGCGCAGCGCGTCATCTGCACCATGGACTGGCACGACACGATCATCATGGCAGGAAACGAAGCTGGCATTGACAGTTGGTAAACATTCCACCCGCCAGCGCCGGGCCCATCTCTCTCAGCAGGGTCTGAAGCTCAGTTTTCCCGGCCATGGTTTAAGACTAACGGCTAGCTGATCAGACCGTGCTTCCTGGTCTGGGCCGCGGTTCGATCCAGCGCAGTGCGAGCCAGGGACACCAGCTCGTCAATATGTTGCTCAGACATGATCAGCGGCGGTGCCACGATCATGGTGTCACCAACGGCACGCATCACCAGGCCGGAATCCACGGCCAGATCGCGGCACAGCTCGCCGACTTTGCCCACCTTGGCGAAGGGTTGGCCGGAATCTTTATCCGCGACCAGCTCCAGCGCCCCGAGGAAGCCCAACCCGCGCACTTCCCCCACCAACGGATGATCCGCCAGAGTTCGCCAGCGTTCCTGTAGATAGGGGCCGGTCACGGTCTTGACGCGTTCCACGATGCCTTCATCGCGAAGGATTGCCAGGTTGGCAAGAGCCACCGCCGCGGCCACTGGATGACCGGAATAGGTAAAGCCATGGAAGAACTCACCGCCTTTGTCGATCAGGACCTCAGCCACCCGATCACTCACAAGCACGCCGCCCATGGGCACATAGCCCGAGGTGACGCCTTTGGCGAAGGGCATCAGGTCCGGCTCCAGCTGGTAGTAATCGCTGCCGAACCACTCGCCCGTGCGCCCAAAGCCGGTGATCACCTCGTCTGCGACCAGCAGGATGTCGTGAGCCTTGCAGATCCGCTGGATCTCCGGCCAATAGCTGTCCGGCGGGATAATCACGCCGCCGGCGCCCTGAATGGGCTCGGCAATGAAGGCCGCAACCTGATAGGCGCCCAACGCGCTGATGCGCTCCTCCAGCTGGCGTGCCACCCGCAAACCGAACTCGTCCGGGGCCAGACCGCCTCCCAGTCTGAACCAGTAGGGCTGCTCGATATGCTCGATCCCCGGAATGGGCAAACCGCCCTGGCGATGCATGGGGCGCATGCCGCCCAGGCTGGCCGCTGCCACGGTGCTGCCGTGATAAGCGTTGCGGCGACTGATCACGATCTGCTTGCCCGGCTGTCCCTTAAGAGCCCAGTAGTGACGCACCATCCGCAGCACCGTGTCATTGGCCTCGGAGCCCGAGCCGGTGAAGAACACATGGTTCATCTGTGGGGGTGCCAGCTGACAGAGCAGGTCGGAGAGCTCGATGGCCGCCGGGTGGGTGCACTGAAAAAAACTGTTGTAGTAGGGCAGCGTCTCCAGCTGAGCGCGCGCCGCCTCCACCAGTTCCTGGCGGCCGTAGCCGACCGCGACACACCACAGGCCGGCCATGCCGTCAAGAATCCGGCGTCCCTCGCTATCGTAGATGTAAACGCCGTCGGCCCGCTCGATCAACCGGGTGCCCCGGGCACCCAGATCTTTGTGATCGGTGAACGGATGCAGGTAATGGGCCCGGTCCAGGGCCTGCAGCTCAGCAACGCTGCGCTTGGCCGCCATGCCTAGACGTTCAGGAGCAGGAACTCCCGCTCCCACGGACTGATGACCTGGAAGAAGGTGTTGTGCTCCACCGCTTTCAGCGCGCAGTACACATTGATGAAGTCGTGCCCCAGGATAGAGCTCATAGCCTTGCTGTCGCGCAGCCGGTCGATGGCGGAAAAGATATCCCGCGGGAAGGTCCGCGCCAACTCGTAGGCGCTCCCCTCCACCGGCGCCGTGGGCGTGAGCTTCTCCTTGATACCCAGATAACCGCAGGCCAGAGATGCGGCCAAGGTGAGGTAGGCGTTCACGTCCGCGCCCGCCAGCCGGTTCTCCACGCGCCGATCCTGGCCACCGGACTGCGGTACTCGCAACCCTACGGTGCGGTTGTCATAGCCCCAGTGCAGATTGATGGGTGCCGCCAGGTAGCGGGTAAAACGCCGATAGGAGTTCACGTACGGACCGAACATGAGAAAGCACTCGGGCAGGTATTTCTGCAGCCCACCGATGAACGCATGGAACAACGCGCTGTCGCTGCCATCTTGATCGGCAAAGATGTTGACACCATCCGCCTTGCGCACCACGCTCTGATGCACGTGCATGGAACTGCCCGGCTCATCGGCCATGGGTTTGGCCATGAAGGTCGCATATAGACCTTTTCGTAACGCTGCCTCTCTTACCAGGCGCTTGAAGAGAAAGACCTGATCGGCCCGGGACAGCGCATCACCGTGAAGGAAATTGATTTCCACCTGAGCCGCGCCACCCTCATGGATCAGCGTGTCCACCTCCAGCCCCTGACCCTCGCAGTTTTCATAAATGTCCTCAAACAGCGGATCGAACTCGTTCACGGCATCGATGCTGTAGGGCTGGCGCACCGTCTCGGGCCGACCAGAGCGCCCTACCGGTGGCTCCAGGGGATAATCCGGGTCCACATTCTTCTTCACCAGGTAGAACTCCACCTCCGGTGCCACCAGAGGCTGCCAGCCCTCCCGCTCGTACAACTTTAGAACGTTCTTCAACACCTGCCGGGGCGCTATCGCAACCGGCGCGCCGTCGTGATGGAAGCAATCCATGATCACCGAAGCGGTGGGATCCGCAGCCCAGGGCACTAAGCGCACCGTAGACTCATCCGGCCGCAACACCATGTCCCGGTCCGCGGGGTGCAGCATCTCGGGCTCTTCGATGTACTGGCCGGTGACGGTTTGAATGAATACCGATTCAGGAATGCGCATGCCTTCCTGCTTCAAAAACTTGCTCGCGGGCACGAACTTGCCCCGGGCCACGCCGGCCATATCCGGCACGATGCCCTCCACCTCGTCAATGGCGTGGTCATTGAGCCAATTCTTGATGTAGTCGCTCATAAGTTATTCACCGAATTCCCGGCAGGCATCGCCGAAGGCCTGAAAGATGGCCAGCGAGAGCGGATTATCCGTGGTACGCCACTCCGGATGCCACTGCACGGCCAGATTGAAGCCCGGCACATGCTTAATATGAAACGCCTCCACCAGACCGTCGGGGGCATGTGCCAGCGGCGTCAAGTCCGCACCCAGCGTGCGCACGCCCTGGCCGTGCAGTGAATTCACGGTGGCGGTGGGTCCGCCGGCGAGATGGTACAGCATGCCCTGGGGGACGAAGCTCACCTCGTGGCTGGGTCCATATTGAACTTCCACGGGCTCGTCCGGATTTTCCTTGTGACCCGCAAAGCCAGCCTGCGCCAGATTGCGGTGCAGGGTACCGCCCATGGCCACATTGAGTTCCTGAAAGCCCCGGCAGAGGCCCAGCAG
>JABAOE010007380.1_pt4 | contig 10079 bp, 11 predicted proteins | sample 7062141 | NCBI WGS metagenome assembly JABAOE01 (sample SAMN14538627, study PRJNA623070) | marine sediment metagenome | biome: marine biome [ENVO:00000428]; feature: marine pelagic biome [ENVO:01000023]; material: deep marine sediment [ENVO:00002113] | place: India: Gulf of Khambhat ...
CATTGTTTCACCAGCCAAGAGCACAATATTAACTGACCTAGAAATATAACCTTTTTACCAGAAACACCGTTTGGACAGCACACGCACTGGAATCTGGCAAACAGTATATAACCCTGCTCCGATACATGGGGCGATGTTTCCGGAAAGGCAAATATACCCGAGGATACAATGCTAAACGAGCTGCGATTCTACGGAAAAGACCCTTCTTCCTCTCAATCCATCTTACTTCTTGCCTTTCTGGCCTCGTTAAGACTCTGTCAACAATCCGCAGGTTAGGGTGCATCCCCCGTCCACAAAGGATGAGAAGTTGCAGACTTCAGTTTTTTGACACAGGCAAAAAAAGGAGGAGATGTTGGAATTGCTTTTTCTATTTTCCCCAGTGCTAGTGCCGCTAGTTCGACTTGTCATTGGCCACAAACAACGCGGTATCAGCTTGGAGGAAGCCGCTTCCCCAGTCTGGGCCGGACCAACTGAAGTAGTATGGATAGCCAGGCACATCGTATGCCCACGAGCCATCAGCCGGAAGTGGAAGACATGCGGCAGCAGTCTTAAGGATTTTTTCAATGTCTTCTTGTCTACGCTTCGGATACGACTGCAGGACTAGGGCCGCGATGCCTGAGACGTGTGGTGCTGCCATGCTTGTGCCCCAAAGATAGTAGTACCCAAGGCTGTAGCTGAAATAGGGCTTGTAGGGTCCCACGATAGCTGCGCCTGGAGCTGTAACGTCTAGATGCCAAGCTTTCTGTCCAAGGTCCTTGTTTGGTCTCGAGCTGAGGTAGTCGAGGAAGAGATGCCAGTTGTTGCCCCAATAGTCGGGTGTGTTAAGCTCTTCAGCCACGTCGTTCAGCCACCATCTCGCTGGGTAGTCTATCCACTGTTCTGTCCATCCAGCCATAGCACAGGATATGACCTGGGGATATGCCCCGGGGTAACCCATGCCTGCATAGCCTTCGTTGCCTGCAGAGGCCACTACAATCACCTTCTTCTTGATGGCGTAGTCTATCGCAGCTTCAATCATTGGTGATGGATCGTCCCCGCCGAGACTCATGCTGATGATCACTGGACCATCTAGCGTCTCAGCTAGGTCGGCTACGTAGTAGATTCCTGATGCGACCATTGGATCAGTTCCTCCAGCGAAGTATTCGATTCCTCCTGGATAGGGAACCGCCCAAGCATCTAGGACAAGCACCGGAATTATCGTGGCTTCTGGCGCAACGCCTCTGACCCAGAAATAGTTGTTGTAGTTGTAGCCTACAATTGTGCTGGTTACGTGGGTGCCGTGGCCCGAACCTTCGAAGGGCTTGGTTATGAATCCTCGGTCATCTCGGAGTGGGCCCATCCAGAAACCATCATCCCACCAAATGTCATGGGTGAAGCCCTTGCCCAACTCCCAAGCGATGTTTGCCTCATAGAAGAACCATGGCCACATCTCTAGCAGGCCTGTGTCTAGCACTGCCACGNNCCACGTACACGCCCTCTCCGTCGTTTTCGACGTCGGCGTCGACCATGTCAATCCAGAAAGGTGTCGCCTCAGCAAGACTTTCAGTAGGCATCGTTGAACCTGCTTCTATCTCATATGCGAACTCCTCTCTGAACATCATCACGTCAAAGGAGAGCCCCAAATCAGGCTCTGCGGTTGAGGTCACGATCGGGATCATTGCAACTGGCAGTATACTCACTAGTAGTATTGCTATTGCGATTTGCGCAAATGACTTGCTCTTCAAGTGTATTTCTCCCTTCTTCTCCAAATCTTAATGTCGCAGCCTATTATCAACTGCACACAATAAGAAATTTGTGGAGATATGTTCTATTTCGTCAGTTAACCAGCTGAGAAACAAAGCTACAAGGTTTCTCAAGTTCCTTGTGGCGATTACCTGAAGCATCGAAATCGATCTTCTCCTTCAACCCTTCGAAACCACTCTTCACACTTCCATCGGGAAGTTTCCAGCCATAGGGCTCATGCAAGCCAAAGAAAGTAGCAAGAGTCGGGTTTTCTTCTAGCACCTTCTCGAACATTTCTCGGTTGAGTTTTTCGAATTGTTCGTCAGCACTCATTGTTTCACCAGCCAAGAGCACAATATTAACTGACCTAGAAATGTAACCTTTTTACCAGAAAAACAGTTCAAGCAGCACAAACACTGGAATCTGGCAAACAGCGTACAACCCTGCTTCTACATATGGAACAACGTTTCTGAAAGAGCAAGTATGCTCTATAGTAAAAGGACAAGAAGAGCTCCGGTTCCGAAGAAAAAGCCTTTCTCTTTCTCATCCCGTGCGCCCATTTGGCCAGGAATGAGCAGGTTTGACTCCAACACTTATAGAACAATATTTCTCAAACGTTAAATATTCCCTAAGACAAGAAGCAAAAGGGCTGCAGTTTTGAGGAAAAGAATAGCTTCCNNTCCCTTTTCATCCCCTTTACAATCCTGCTCTTTCTGGCATCACTTCCAACCCCGTTAGTACCCTTGGCTGAAGCTGGCTCAACAACATGGCATGTACCTGGAGATTTCCTCACAATTCAAGACGCCATAGACGCTTCTGACCCAGGCGACGTAGTTCTTGTGGCCCCAGGAACCTATTATGAGCACCTTTCAATATCCAAAAGCAACCTGACCTTGATAGGAGAAAGCCCCCTAACCACAGTGATCGACGGAAATCAGACGTCTAGTGTCGTTTTTCTCAATGCGAGAAATGTGACCCTACAAGGCTTCAAAATCCAGAATGGAATATTCGGAATCAATATGGTTCAGTCCAAGAATTGCACAATAAGCAGTAACGTGGTAACCCTGAACACCGATGAAGGTGTACGAGTTTGGTGGGAAAGCAACAATAACACAATTGCGGACAACAACGTGGTCTTCAACAATGGTTACGGCATAAGAAACATGCTTAATTCTAACGAAAACACAATCGCAAACAATACAGTAACCGACAACGAATACGGGATAGCAATTGCCAACAGCAGGTCCGCATTTCTCAAGGACAACAATCTCGCAGGCAATACCTATAACTTCGGGGTACAAGGTGGCTACTCATACGAGTTCATTCACAACATAGACTTGTCAAACACCGTAAACGGAGATCCGATCATTTACCTGAGGAACCAGACAGATTTGACAATTGATCCCTCAACCTACCCAGCAGTAGGATACCTTGCACTCATAAATTCCCAAAACATCACTATAAGAAATCTGAACATATCAAATAACATCCAAGGCATCCTTATCGCAAACACAACAAACTCCAACGTCCAAAACGTTGGTGTCTCCAACAATTTGCATGGAATCCAACTCCTCTACTCTAACGACAATTACATTGGAAACAACACACTGCAACCAAGCCTCGGAGAGACAACTGCTCTATACCTCATGAAGGCGAAGTTCAACACGATCGCGAACAACCGAATCACGTCTAGCTACAGAGCTGTCCATCTGATCGACTATTCAACTAACAACACTATCACTGGAAACACGCTGACGGACAACGCATATGCCATGTTCATACAGGTCTACTCCAGTGGAAACACCATCTTCCATAATAATTTCGTCAACAACGCTGAACAGGTGAGCAGTTCATGGTCAAACAATACATGGGACAACGGCTACCCGTCTGGCGGAAACTACTGGAGTGATTATACGGGAGAGGATCTCGATGGCGATGACATCGGAGACGTCCCGTACACAATCGACCTATCCAATCAAGACCGTTATCCACTCATGTACCCTGAAGGAGGAGAAGAATTCATAAACATAGNNAACATAGCCATCACGAACGTCACAACGAACCTCACAGAAGCCTACGAAGGAGAAACAGTCGACATCATGGTCACCGTAGTCAACCAAGCTCTGACGTCACAGACGTTCAACGTCACAGCCTACTACGGCAATGATCCGATTGGAGCCCAAACTGTGACCGATTTGGCCTCGAGCACCGACATAACTATAACCTTCTACTGGACCTCGACCAATGTGACTCCTAAGAACTATACAATCAAAGCGACGGCGACTCAGGTACCCGGGGAAACCAACTTGAGCGACAACACCTACATCGATGGGACGGTGAGAATAAAATTGCAGGGAGACGTAAACGGCGACAATGCAGTTGACGTTGTTGACCTCACAATAGTCTCACTGGCATATGGCTACTTCGACGGAGAACCAGGCTACAACCCAGTTGCGGACATAAACAAAGATGATCTTGTTGACATGCGGGATCTCGTAATAGTGGCTCGACACCTTGGCGAAACAGCATAGTCGTTAGAAATACCATTGCTTTTTTTGGTGCTACACAAAAAAGGGGAAAGTGATGGGTCTCAGATAGAGGCTACGCTGTTGCAACGGCTTCGTCTGCGTCGAGGAAGCCTTCTCCAACCGCGTCGTCAGCCCAGCTGGCATAATACCAGCCTGGGGGATATCCCCAGTGAAGGGCGAAGATTGCCATGTAGGGGTTGGGGTCAAGCCAGTATCCATTGGGATATGTGATTGGACCAAGGTCGGCTGTGGATTCAAGAATAGCTTCGATGTCGTACTGGTTTAGGGATGGATTTTTCTCTAGCATCAAGGCAGCAGTTCCTGCGACGTGCGGAGTGGCCATGCTAGTTCCGCCCACCCAACCGTAGCATTGTGACGGGTCGGCTGGAAGCGGACCCCAGAAGGGTGTCCAGTATGGTCCATATACCCAGCTTCCAGGAGCTGCTACGTCAAGGTCCTGACCAGGAAGTTCTCTACCGCTTAACCAGTCCATGTACACTTGGGTTCCACCACGGAATCCGAAGAGCGCACTTGCAGGCGCTGGGGTCATGAGGTCTTCTGGCACGTCGTTTCTATGCCATTCTTGATCCCATAATGGATTGAATGTGATCGGATCAATTCCGCCGAACCACTCTCCAGTCCATCCAGCCATGCCTGCAGAGATTACTTGTGGATATGCACCAGGCCAATCCATGCCGGCTGTTCCAGCGTTTCCTGCAGCAGCAACCACGATGACGCCAGCTCTGATAGCTTTGTCTATGGCGATTTCTATTCCCTTGGCCGGTGNNAGCCGCCTCCTAGGCTTAGGTTGATAACCATTTTCAGGTTGTGTGTTTTTGCGAGGCTTGTCGCGTAGTCTATGGCAGTGGCAATGCAATCCCATGTTGCCACAGAGGTTCCGTACTCGTCATACCACCAGAGCGCTTTTATTGGAATGATCTTTGCTTTCGGCGCGACTCCATCAAGAACTTGTACAGCCTTTGCGTTCCAGGATGGCAAGTAGTTGAATCCAATTATTGTGCTTGATACGTGAGTGCCGTGACCACTCAAAGCGTATTCATAGTACGCAGGGACTTCGATGGTCCTATAGNNTATAGTGCTCATCCCAATAGAAAGCGGTGGCCCATTCTGTGACGATCTTCTCTTCGGGGAAAAAGCTTCTCCAATTTGGCAGTAAACCGGTATCGATTACTGCGACATAGACGCCCTCTCCGTCCCCTATTATATTCTCAGTATCGATCATGTCCAGGTTGTACGTCATTTTCGGCTTTTGTTCACCAGTCGATTCTGCAGTCACACCTGAAGGCAAGCCTTTTCCTAACGCGTCAAATCGGACAGCGCTAACTTTCCCAGTTGAAAACATCAGTGGTGCTGTAGCAACCGGCAGTAGACTAAAGATACTCACTAACAGCAATGCTATTGCAATCTGTGCAAATAACTTACTTTTCATGTGTGATTCTCCCTTCTTCTCCTAAATTTAGGTTCGTGTGCATACTATCAATCGTGTGCAATAAGAGATTTATGGAAATATGTTCTATTTGGCGGCCAAGCTTGCTGAGAAATAATGTTACGGGTATCCAGGTTTTTGTAAAATTCTGCCGATAGATCAAGTCAAATTGCGGTTCAACGGCTCTCCTTCAGGCCTCGCTAGCTGTCCTTCACGTTCAGCATATTACACTGAGATATTTACAGCTGGTAGAAAGTCTTTTAGGATAAAAATGAAACTGCTGTTTTGGGTCTCCACAAGGCTCTAAATACATCTGCAGCAGAACAGAAAAATCCCTTACAAGATTTCACTTGACCTCTACGTAGTTCGAAATTACGTGGAGGCCCGCTATTTGAAATTCGAGATCCCAGTCTCGCTTTGAATTTTGAAAGCTTGCTCGCTTGCCAGAGAAGCAATTGTAACATCTGATGCTGAGATAAAATTTATGTGGATACAAATGAATCAATTACATAATGGTTCCTATGTGAAGTGCATCTAATGCGAAATGACGCGGACACAGTGAGTACACTTCAAACGTTCAAGATTGTTGCAGACAATTTCTTAACAAGGAATGTTCTGAAAGCTCTTTCCAAATACTGTAATCACGATAAAGGAAATCGGCTTGAAGTCGCCTTAGAGCTTCATGTTGGCGTGAGAGAAAACGCGTGTTTCAGATGCAGGTTTTCAAGAAGAATCTTATCACCGATCTTGAATGTCGCCTCCAAAGCCTTTGGAATCACCGAGGCTCAGCTCAAGGAGAAGTTCATGGATCCCTATTGGCGGCGAGGTCTCATTAGCGTAATAAAGGGAATCGCATGGTTTGGTGTTAGACGCCCCTACGTTCCAGGTGCCCCATTCCAGGTTGTCTGGAACATAACAAGAGCCTGCAATTTGAATTGCATCCATTGTTATGAAAATGCAGGGTTGCAAGGGGGCGATGAACTTACTACAGCAGAGGCTTTGAGGGGAATAGACCTTTTAGCAGAGGCAGGTGTGCTCATTTTGGCGTTCTCTGGGGGGGAGCCGACCATACGCCTTGATATCCTCAAATTGATCCGGAGATCTGCTGATCGAGGCATGTTTTCAGCTGTGGCGACAAACGCCCTCTTGTTTGCTTCACGTAAAAAAGTGAAGGATTTCAAGAATGCAGGTTTGCAGTTTGCTCAGATCAGCCTAGATGGACTCAATCCCCAAACCCATGACAAGTTTAGAGGCGTACATGGAGCCTTCAGAAAAACCGTTCAAGGAATCAAAAATTGCGTTGCTGAAGACTTGTTCGTGGAGGTTGCTGCCACAGCGACGCGTTTTAACTATAAAGAGATTCCAGACATGATAGAGTTTGTGGAAGAGCTAGGTGTCAACTGGTTCATGCTGTATAATTTTGTGCCAACTGGCAGAGGGGTCGATATCATCGAATCCGATTTGACGCCTGAAGAACGCGAAGATATCTTGAAAGTTTGCTGGAGCCGGATGAAAACTGCAGGAATCGAGGTGCTATCTACAGCACCGCAATTCGCCCGCGTCGCCCAAGAAGTTGAAGCTATTTCCCTCACCGCAGACAAAGCAGAAACTGTGAACCCAGGCGAGCATCNNGCATCGTGAGACTGAAGGCAAAGTTGTTCCTACACACTTTTATAATCCCAAATTGTCAGGGCAACTGAGAGCACTGGCAGATTTCATTGGAGGTTGCGGGGCGGGGAGGTTTTACATGTCTCTTGAGCCTAACGGAGACATGTTTCCTTGTGTCTTCTTTCCTCACAAAGACGCAGTTAAGGTTGGCAACCTCTTCAAGGACGACTTCCAAAATGTTTGGCGAAATTCCAAATTGCTGTGGCAGCTACGGGACAAGGACAAGCTAGGTGAAAACTGCGGGAGCTGTGATTTCCGCTTTACTTGTGGGGGATGTCGGGCAAGAGCCTACAACTATTTCGGTGATGTTCTGGCTCCAGATCCGGGTTGTATTTTGAACCGGGAGTTTTGGACTGAGATTCAGGCAGAATTGAAGAAAGGCGAGCAGACAAAAAGAAGATTGGGGTGGAGGTCCACTCTCGAACGAGCATAGAGGATCTGCCACAGGCGACAGCAAGCAAACTTGCAATCCTCAGAAAAATCAAGCCGAACATTTCGTCTTTCACGCGTACGGGTCTCGACCCTAGCTTCAAAGTCGTTGTGAGCGAATGAATGTCTGATTCGCGGCGTATCTGTGATGACTACAGCTTTCCTTTTACTTGTATCGTGTGAAGGGCGGCCAAGTAGGCGAGAGCTCCTATGATCGTAAAAGGGAGGCTTGCTAGCAGAAGCGCCGTCAGAGGCCAAGGTTCAATTGGGAATCCCGCAAACGTGTATTTGCGCATAGCATCGGCCGCAAGGCTCAAGGGATTGGCTGAGACAATTCTTACTAAGAAATCGGGGAGGTATTGCCTGATCACGTCTATGGGGTAAAAAACGGTGCTGAGCGTTAGCAATACTATCTGCACGATCTGCTGGTAGGCGAAGAAGAATTCTCCGTGTGTTGATGCTAGTGCTGCAAGCGTAGCGGCGATTCCCGCCAATCCCATGGCCAGCACAAAAAGGAAAGGAAACAGTACAAGAGTGTTCCATACAGCGTGGGCAGGCAGAACAATGAGCGCGATCAGCAAAAGCGAACCCGAATACACCACGGCAGCCAGTCCTCCAGCCAGCAGATATGCACAAACAATGCCGATGGTGCTGATGGGCAGAGACAGATAATAATGTATCACGCCTTCGCGGATTGCCAGCCATATGCGTCTCCCTGTGTCGAGGGCAGCTACAAAGAGGCCCATAATTATGACAGCTGGAACGAAGAACTGGAAGTAATCAAACGTCATCAGTTTTCTGTAGACTAAAGCGACTACAAGCATATCCGAGAGATTCAAGCTCAAGAGGATCGCCATGAGCCATTTCGTTCTGAAGAAGTAGGAAAAGTCGTTGCCCGCCAATCGCAATACTCGCAGCATTTCTATCATGCGCTCTTTACACCCTCCACCAATCGTTGCAGAAGAAACATGCCCAAACCCAATGTGCTGACTGCCAACGCGGCAAGAATAGCGGCGGAGTGAACAGGATTCAAGAGAATATTGGGATCGAATCCCAAGAACAGGCGAACTAGATCTGATCCGTGGGTCAACGGACTAAACAAGGCGGCTGCCGCGTAGCTAGGTGGCAAGAATATAAAGGGGTAAAGCACGGTGCTAAAGCGGATTATAATGCTGCTCAAGCCCGCAGTAATTGCCGTATACAAGTCCGCTGATTTGAATGCTATGAAAGACAAGCCCAACATTACACCTGCGACCCCGAATCCCAAGCAAAACAAAGTGGCTATCGCTGCGGCCACGGAGATGATTGTAAAGTTTCCAATAAGCACTAGGGTGATGACGAGCGGAACTGAAATCATTAGTGCGAGTTCGATTCCACCCTGCAAGGCAATTGACAGGAACAATTTTGAGCGGGGAATTGGGAGGCTCAGTAGATAGGGAAGTCGTCCTTCATGAGCGTGTTCCACAAAGTGTCTTCCCGTGTGAGAGCCCATGTCAAAGGTCATCATGACCACGAAACCAATGGCATAGAACTGCTGATAGTTGCTAATTCCTGTCACGAGTTGTGAGATGAGTGCTCCGTAGATGGCGAGTTGAATTGTGAAGGTTACCCATTCCATAATTATCCAAATTGGTGGGCGAAGTTCATGATAGAGGTCAAACCATACCAGGCGGATGACATCACGCATTTTTTGGAGTCTCCAATGCCTTGCCTGTGAAGTGTAAAAAGACGTCATCAAGAGATGGCTCTGTCACCCTCACTGATAAGAGGCGGGTCTTTCTTTTGAAACATAGATTTGTCATTTTGGGCACCCACGCTTCTGCAATTGATACGTGGGCTTTGTATCGGTTTTCTCCACCAGACACAAGACTAACTGTGCCTCGAATCTGCTTCAGTTCTTCTTGTAGTCGGGTGCTGTCTGTTCCGGGTTCCAGTTCTAGTTCGACTATGTCGCCTCCCGTGATTTCGTCTTTTAGGTTCTTGACGGAGTCACAGGCAACGCTTTTTCCTTGATCTAGGATAGTCACTCTGTCGGCAAGATACTCTGCTTCGCGCACTTCATTTGTGGCTATCAATATCGTTGAGCCTTCCTCTCTCAGTTTTCGGATTTGCTCCCAGATTTTTCTCTTGCCACGCAGGTCTACTTGGCTGCTTGGTTCGTCGAAGATGGCTAGTTTGGGGCGTTGTATGAGAAGTTTTGAGACTTCAAGTCGTTTAGCTTGTCCACCTGAAAGGTGCATGAACAGCTTGTTGCGTGCTTCCCAAAGCTCAAGATCTTTCAGGAT
>JABAOE010008519.1_pt2 | contig 10079 bp, 6 predicted proteins | sample 7062141 | NCBI WGS metagenome assembly JABAOE01 (sample SAMN14538627, study PRJNA623070) | marine sediment metagenome | biome: marine biome [ENVO:00000428]; feature: marine pelagic biome [ENVO:01000023]; material: deep marine sediment [ENVO:00002113] | place: India: Gulf of Khambhat ...
GCTCCCCCTCGCTCGGCATCTCATTGCTAACCAGTTTTGCAAGGGCGGTATAATCTCTACCCAGGTTTGCATCGGCAAAGCCCTTGGGGATTACGGCAAGGTCAACCATGCGATAGCGCATGAACCATGCCGTGAAATCATCGGCGCGGGCAAACTCCTTGACCTGGATCGTTACGGGTAGCGCCCCTTCCAGGTAAGTCGCGACGCCTTCTGCCTGAGCCGTTGTCTGCAACGCCCCCCGGAGCTCCGGGATCACGGCCAGAACCAGTTTTTTCGATGAACCTGTTTCGACACGAACTGGCGGGGCAGGACTCTTCGCCTCTGCCTGCGATGATATCGGGACAACCGGCACGGACGATTCGACCTGGGCGGCAATCACCTCATCGATTGTACTGGCTTCACCTACGACAGCCGCGGGCTCTTCAATGACCAGGCTTTCGCCCGACCCGATTCCCGCATCCTCAGCCCGCCATGGAGAGAGGCCAATCTCCCGGACAACCCTGGCGGCCCTCTGCGGCAGGTCACCGCCGATGCCTTGACGTGTTACGAGGTTGACGTTGCCTTCTTGGTCGAGCGGCCCGATCAGAAGGAGTCGGCCACGCTGGTCGACAATATCATTCGCGGACATCAGGGCCAGGTCAAGTGACGCAAACTGGTCCAGCCAGTTGATCATCGATGCGAGATCAGCCATCTCCCTGACCACAATATCTTCCTGCAATTTATCGACAAGCAGGTTGGCCAGACTTTGTGCCTGTTCGCGTGTCAGTGCCCCGGTCGCTCCCTCCGGACCAATGACGACGCCAAGCGTAAGACGTGCGTCTGCAGGTCGGGCACTTAGCAGACAGAACAAAAGCAAAGTTATGGTAATGAAATGCTTTTTCATGGCAGGTTTCAGCATCCTAATCAACCTTCCCTCTACTGTCAATCTTGTTAGCTTGAGACAGAAAAAAGGGCCTCCGCGCAACGGAAGGCCCCAGGCTGTTATGGACACTTTTCAGGCGGATTATGCCACCAGGGCGCCTCCGCACGATGAGCCGCAACCAGCCGTGCAGCCAAAGCAATGTTCGCCGGTCACAATGGTGCGCCCCTGTAGCTGTTCCGGATCGAGGTTGTCGATATGCGACGGCAGGTCGTCAGCAAGAGACAGTCCCAGGATACTGTTGAAATCACAATCGGAAAGCGTTCCATCCCAGGCAACACAGATCTGGTGGCGGCACATCAGCCCCTCGAGCGTGGCCTGGTTGAAGCTGTGCTCCAGCAGGGTCTTGTAGACCTCGGCCTGGCCATCCCGCTGCAGATCACTCAGGAAGCGCCCCATGGGCATGTTGGTGATGGTCAGTAAGCGTGAAAACACAACATTGAACCGGTCCTTGAGTTCCCTGCGGTAAGCATCCTCCAGGGCCGCCTGGTCCGGAGGCAGGAATGCGCCCCCCGGGTTGTAGACCAGGTTCAAGGGCAACCCGGCCTGTTGCCCATAGCCCAGAGCATTCAGGCGCCGCAAGGCGGCAATACTTCGCTTGTAGACACCGCTGCCCCGTTGCGTATCGACATTGTCATCAAGGTAGCACGGCAGAGACGCAACCAGGGACACCCCTCTCTCGGCCAGGAATTCAGGGGTATCGCCCTGTCCGGCCTCGAAAAAAACCGTCAAGTTGGTCCGCACCTGCACGGCATGCCCCTGATCGCGAAGGGCATCCACAAAGGGTCGGAAATGGGGGTTGAGTTCAGGCGCCCCACCGGTCAAATCGACTCGGGCTTCAGGGAGTGCCTTGGCCAGTCGCAGAACACTCAGCATCGTTTCCCAAGTCATCGTCTCAGTGCGCATCGGTGTCGCTTCGACGTGACAATGGCGACAGCTCAGGTTACAGACAAAACCCAGGTTGACCTGGATTGTATCGACGTTGGCACTTCTTAGTTCGTTGTCCTGGACGCTGCGTACGGCATCATCAAAGCTGTTCATTGGAACTCCCGAAAGTATTGTTACTCTCAATATAGTCCAAGTCAGAAAATCAGGCAAACGTGACGCAGCTTCCACACTGCACTTGAGGCTTTAATCCTTTTTGCCCGGAAAGCTTGTGGCAAGAAAAGAGTCCAAATCCTCCACCGTTATCCCTGAGGCGATTGAAACACTCCCCCAGTTGCCATTCTGGCGAGCCCTCTTCAGAACCAGCTGCGCCCGGTCTTGTCTGAGCAGCGCGATCAGATGCGCGAGGATCGCCTCCTTGAGCGAGGCTCCTGTTTGACGTAAGGCCATGAAGCCCTCTACAGAAACGGCCAAAGATTGTCCGAGAACCTCGCTGACCACCAGCCATGCCAGCAGATCGTTGTCTTCCTCCAGCAATGCGGCCACAAAGCGGCTCCCCAGCGACTCAGGGTCAATGGCTTTCTGTGCCACGACAGCGCGCCACGAGCCCTTATTGGCATGGAGATTCTGGATCTCTGCAACCGGCAGGTTTGCTGAGCGGGCTATCCAGTGAGCAACCCATAGACCCTCGCCTGACACCCCGGACATCTTTTCACTGACAACTTCCTTGCGCGGCACAGCAAAGGCATAGGACAGCAGGCGGTTTTGCACGGTCGCCAACAGGTAGGGATCAAATGCGGCTGGCTTTTCAGGAGAGAAGCTGCGATCACGAAAACAGTGACAGTCAACCGTGCTGGCAGCATGACTCATACCTGTCGCAACAATAAGCAGCAGGGCGACAAGCAAAGGGATAGCGATAAAAAAGCAACGTCTGACCATAACTGGTAGTATAGTCAGACGTTGCAGAAAAGACATTGACGAAAATCAATTTTTATTCGTTACGCTTGGCAAGCAGCTTTTCTCCGACAGCCGACTTGACCACCTCCCTGAGCACGGCAACAATCCGCTGGTCATAAGCACCGGTGCCTGCCTCGAGGATGGCCAGGGTTTCATCCACGGCCCGGGCACTGCGATAGGCGCGCGGTTCAACCATGGCGCAGAAACTGTTGGCAACAGCGAGGACCCTGGCCGGCAGGTTCATGGCCTCTCCCTGGATGCCTTTCGGATAGCCCTTGCCGTCAAGCGTCTCATTCATCTGGTAGACCGCTTCAAATACCGGCAGCCCGAAATCGATATCCTGCAGAACCTTGGCCGCATGTTCGACATGCATTTCCATCTCTTTCTTCTCGTCAACCGACAAGGCCTCCGCCTTGAAGAGCAATTTGCGATCGACAAACAATTTGCCGACCTGGGACAGGTTGGCTGCTGTTTCTACGGTAGCGATATCCAGGTCGCTGGCGTTTAGCGCCTTGGCAATTTCGACGCCGAGCCTGCCCATCAGACGGGAGTGTCCTGCGAGGTAGGGATCGGTCAGTTCAATCGCCCGCACCAGGGCCTCGACCGTTTTCGCCGTTGCCTGCTCCTGGCGTTTCTGGACCTCGACAATTTCAGTGACATCACGGATCACCGAAACGATCCCGTTGATTTTGCCTTCACTGTCCTTCAGCGCCGATTTTGATATCTGCAAGTGATGCGGTTGAGACTGCAGGTAGAGGAGTTCATTGAATGTGACAGGCTCACCACTGGTGACGACTTGCTGGTCCGAATGTTCCAGTCGGCGCGCTGTATCAAAGCCCAGGACCGCCTCATTATCGAGGCCGATCAACTCTTCGGGGCTTCTGCCCACGGCGGCAGCAAAGGCCGGGTTGACATAGCGATAGCGCCCCCGAAGGTCCTTGAGCACGATATAATCGGAAATCGTATTGTTGATCCGGTCAAGGAGTTGGCGCTGTTTTTCGATCTCCTCCGCCAACTGTTCGAAATGCTTGGCCACCTTGCGTTCCTGGTAACTGACCAGCAGCGCCCAGAACGCGCCGAAAGTCACCCCGAAGACCAGCACCAGAAGAATCGCGATGCTCATTTGCGACTTCTGCTGGCTGCGCAGATGCTCCCTGGAGATATCGTAATCCGCTTCGACAATCACCCACCAGTTGGGGCCAACCACCGAACGACCCAGGGAATAGGCCTGCCCTTCCCCGGTCAGGGCGGCTCGCACGGCAAATGGCAATTGATCACCACTATCAAGCTCAAGCGGCGTGCTGACATTCTGCAGTTGACCTGGCACCCACGGAACGACCTCCTGGTAGCCATCAGCGACCTGCTGCAACAGGCGAACCCGCTCCCCCTTCTCCAGCAATCTGCTGCTGATCAGGTCCTTGAGTCGTTCACCCATGACCTTGGTCAGGAGCAAAACGGCAACCGGGGTCTGTTCCAGGCCACTGGCCTCTGGAGGAAAAATCGGCAAAAAGGCTTCCAGCAGGAGACCCTGGTCAGAGTGCCGCAATGAGCCGAACTGGGCCTGCTGGGTTTGCAAGACCTGCTTAACCATCTGCATCTGGTCTGTGCGCAAAGGCGTGGTTGCCGCATCGGTGGCGATAAAAACCGTGCCGTTGCGATTGACGACCCGCCCGCCAAGGTAGCCGGAGATGCGTGTGAACTCAATCAGCAGGCTCTGCATCATCGGCAACTGCGCGGACAACTGCGCGATCTCGTTGCTGCTGCTTTCCTGCCCCGGCAGAGGGCCGGAGACAAGCAGCGCCACATCATCTTCGATCAAGTGGACTTCGGCAGCGTAAAGCTTGTAGAGCTCTGAATTAATAACCCGGTTTGCCTCCTCGACCGTGGCGGCAAACTGGGCTTCGATCAGCTGCACCTGGGATGCCGAAACCAGCTCCAGGCGCTTTTGCAGGTTGGTCTCGAACTCTGCCTCACGGCCCTTCAACCCCACAGACACCCAGACGATGGCTGCAACAGCAATCACGGCAATAATGCCAAGTCCGGCCCAGAAGGCTTTCTTGCGTGAGCCAGGCTGGTAATTTTCCAGTATCGACGTATCAGAAATCGTCAGTTTCTTGTCCTTGGCCTGCATGATTCTGCCTCTCCTTTGGTTTAGCGGTTGTTATCGCACCGCACTCGGTGAGATGTGGGCCCACCGATAAAATTCATTGACGGAATATTGCGGGATATAGTGCTCATACTTGATATGCGGGAGCACCAGATCTGACATATTGTCCAGAATGTACGATTCATCATTGAGTTTAACGGCCAAAACGGCATGAGCAATGTTTCTGATGTTATCTTTGAGCAGGACGATGCGCAGGTCATCGATGGAAAAACCGAGTTTGCGCAAGGCGTAGTACTTGGTGATGCTGTAATCCTCACAGTCGCCGGAAAGTTTCAGGAACTCGCCCGGGGTCGCCCAGTAATCGCTGACACCATAGACATCGATATCCAGGCGATAAGGCCAGCGATTGAAATACTTGTTGACCGCAACGAGTTGATCCATTGCGGCAAGTCCCAGGCTCTGCTTGATAATTTTCTGCCAGCTGAGCGCTGCGGCGGAGCAGACCTCTATGCTCGCATTACAGGCGTAATATGTGTCCGTCTGGGACTCGGCGGACGCCATGACTCGGGTCCAGTTCGGCAGGGCTTTGAGGGTACTGCGGAATTCATGACTGCGAAACAAGCCCTTGCCCGGCGGGATCAAGGGCGCCATCCCGGTCGTCGCCTTGGCGGACGCCTTGGAGCCACACCCCCAAACCCCGACCAGCAGGCTTATTGCCAAACAAAAAAGAAGGCAACGCAGTCTCGTCATCGGAATGACTCCGCTACCGTTCCCTCAGAGCATTCTGCTTGACGCGCAGAATCGGCTTCAGGACATAGGCCAATACGGATTTCTTGCCGGTGAGGATATCGATGCTTGCGGTCATGCCGGGGATAATCGGCAAATCCTCGCCACGATAGTTAATGGCGTTTTTCTGGGTGCGCAGCTTGACTTTATAGAAGCTTTCGCCCTTTTCATCTTCGATCGTATCAGCACTGATCGCCTCAACGAGACCTTCCAGGCCGCCGAAAATGGAGAAGTCATAGGCGGTGATCTTGATCATGGCTTTCTGGCCGGGATGCAGGAAAGCGATGTCGGCCGGGCGAATGCGGGCCTCTATGAGCAGGGTGTCGTCCAAGGGGACAATCTCGAGGATCGACTCACCGGGACGGACCACGCCGCCGATGGTATTCAGGTTGATCTGCTTGATCGTGCCGCGCACCGGCGAACGCACATCGGTACGCGTGACTCGGTCTTCACCGGCTGACATGATCTCGCGCAGAGACTTGAGTTCACCGCGCCGCGAGTTCAATTCGTCGAGGGCCTGGGCCTTGATCTCTGCCTGCCGCTGTTCGACGCGACGATTGGCTTCATTCGCCGCCTGGCGAATACGCGGGATTGCCAGGCGCAGGGCGTCGATGTCGCCTTGCAGGGTGGAAATGTCGCGCTCCAGAGCCAGGTAGTCAACCCGGGGATAGACGCCCTGGTCAACCAGGGGCTTGGCAATATCACGCTGCTGCATGGCCAACTCAAGGCTGCGCTCGAGCTGCTCCTTGCGGCTTTGCATCTCGGCAATTTCCTGCTGCCTCTGGCTGGATTGTGACTTAAGAACGCTCAATTCAGCCTGCAGCTGGCTTTGGCGTGCCGCAAAAATCGATTTTTGATCATTCAGGACCTGGGCATCGTAGTCCTTGAATTGTTCTGGAAAGACAAGTTCTCTCTTCCCATCTATTTCCGCATTCAGGCGCACAATCGCGGCTTCATGTTCAGCCGCCTTGGTAAAGGCATCACGGTACTGGCTGGCCGCCACGGCATTATCGATGCGAATCAGGATGTCGCCCTTGTTGACGATCTGGTTCTCCTGGACCATGAGCTCCTGCAGGATGCCGCCTTCAAGGTTCTGGATCATCTGCACCTTTTGGGAAGGGATGACCTGGCCCAGGCCGCGGGTCACTTCATCAAGCACGGTAAAGTGGGCCCAGAGGACAAAAACCACCAGCAACACGGCGATAACCAGCGTCAGGACATAAGCTATCGAACTGCCTTTACGATGGATGGCAGCGTCGACCTCGCTCATGAAAAGCAGGTCTTCCTCTTCGCTGAACGCACTGAGCAGACCGCGAGATCTCTGCTCCTTAGGTCCTTGGCTCTTGATAGGTTCCGACATAAGTCTTTCTCTGCAAAGGAGTTATAAAACCTAACGTTTCGCTGTCCCGACCTGGCCGCTCTTCAGGGCCTTGAGAACATCGGCCTTGGGGCCATCGGCGACAATTTTGCCGGCGTCCATGACGACGATACGATCGACAAGGTGAAGCAGGCTGGTGCGGTGCGTAAAGAGCAGCAGCGTTTTCCCCCCGAGGATTTTCATCAACCGCTGTCGCAAGGCCACTTCCGCATTGTTATCCATGGCGCTGGTCGGTTCATCGAGCACCAGGATTTCAGGATCCAGCAACAGTGCCCTGGCGATGGTCACCGCCTGGCGCTGCCCGCCGGAAAGGCTCATGCCCCGCTCACCGACCTGCCAGTCGAACCCGGCCGGGTGACCCTTGACGAAGTCAGTGACACCTGCCAGGTTGGCCGCACTCAGGATCGCCGCGCCGTCCACGTACGGGGCTCCGAAAGCTATGTTGTCGCGGATGCTGCCGTAAAACAGGTAATTGTCCTGGCTGACATAGCCGATATGATTACGCAAATCCGCGACGTGCAGCTGACGAAGATCGACACCATCCAGTTTGACTGAGCCTTGCTGCGGTTCGTAAAGTCCCATGCAAAGACGCCCCAAAGTACTCTTTCCGGACCCTGTCCTGCCAAGCACAGCCACCTTTTCACCGGGCTTTATGTGCAGGTTGACGCCGTTAAGCGCCGCTGTCTGGGTATTCGGATACTGGAAATGCACGTCCTCAAAACTTAACGAAGGCTGCAAATTCTGCGCCTGGATAAATTCCCGGTCAATCGGACGCTCGTTTGGTTGTTTCATGAGCAGGTCGAGAGACTTCAGCGCCATCCGTGACTGCTGCAAGCGGGTGAGCATTGCGGCCACGGCCCCGAGGGGCGCCATAGCCCGCCCGACCAGGATATTGCAGGCGATCAGCCCGCCCAGGGTCATTTCACCCTCGGAAATCAGATAGACGCCGCCAATGATAATCGCCACGCTCACCAGCTGGGCCGACCACTGCGAAAAAGAGATGGAGAAATTGGAAAGCGCCCGTGCCCGACTGGTGGATTTGGCATTGAGACCGACAACCTCTTCCCAGCGCTTCTGGATCTGTCCCTCCGCCATACTGGTTTTGATCGTCTCCATACCGGTGATGGCTTCGACCAGCAGGGCATTCTTCTGCGCCCCTTCGCGGAAACTCTTTTCGATAATCCTCTGGAAGGGGATCTGCAGGAAATAGCCGACCAGCACCACGATCGGCACAGCCACCAGCGGAGCGTAAGCCAAGGGGCCGGCAATGTAGCCGATCAGGCCGATAAAGAGGAAGATAAATGGCATATCCACCAGGGCCATCAAGGTGGTGGAACTGAAAAATTCGCGCAGCGATTCGAATTCGCGCAGATTATTGGCCAGGGTGCCGGCTGACTCCGGCTTGTGATCGAGACGCATGGCCGTCATCTGCTGCATCAGCTTGCTGGCAATGATGACATCGGCGTTTTTCCCGGCAACATCGGCAAAATATCCGCGCAGGTTGCGGAGCAGGAAATCAAACAGGTAGGCGATGAAAACGCCCAGAGCCAGCGCCCACAGGGTGTCAAAGGCATTGTTGGGCACCACCCGGTCATAGACATTCATGATAAAGAGCGGGCTGGCCAGGGCCAGGATATTGACCATTGCCGTCGCCAGCATGACATGCTTGTAGATCGGGAAGAATTTGAGAATCGTGCCCCAGAACCACTCCCGGGTGTCGACCAGCTTCAGTTCGCTCGCCCTTTGATCGAGCTTGCCTACCGGCTGGACCAGCAGCACGTAACCGGAGTACTGCTCCTGCAGCTTCTGCAGAGGCAGACGCTTGCCTGTACCGCCGCCCTGCGGGAAAATGACCTCGGCATGGGAATCCTTGATCGCCGAAAGGATGCATGCCTGGTCATTCTGCAACACCAGGATACAGGGCATGATCAACGGAGAGATGTCATGAATCTTCGGCCTGTGAAAAGTCCGGACGGTCAGAGACGCCTGCTCGGCTGCCCTGATGCAGACAGCCAGCGAAGGCCGCTCACTTCCCTGCGGCATCCCGGCCTTGAGAGCGACCGTTGACACCGGGTGCCCCAGCATACCGGAGATGATCGAGAGACACCTCAGGACCGGTGGTTCATAATCGACCAGCCCCGGAGAAACAAAGTCGCTGGAGCGGCGCCTGGGGTGAACATTGCGGGAATCGTCCTGACGTTCGTCCTCGGTGGTGGCAGGGTTCTCTTCTGCTATGGTTTGCTTTTGTTCTTCTGACATGGTCCCTCGTCAGGGCCAAACTGATGAAAACACCGGTTTGCAGCCCCCCACTCGTATCATTCAGTTAAAAGCAGTAATTCAAAGTAGTTACAAGCAGAATTATAACATTAATTATAGAGAATAAGATTAGTGTGCCATAATCGGCGCTGTCGTGGCAATTTATCTTGTCAAAAACGTAAAAAAATAATCACCTAAACGACTTGGCAAGTAAAGAATCTCTGATATACCTATAGTCATCCATAAGTATTAAACAAATAGTAATATCGAACGGTTCCGAATAACAACCTTAGCAGCATGGACATGAAAATTTGAGGAGGCGCAGAATCATGACAACAAGAAAACTTTTCACGAAAGGGCTGCTGCTCGGCACGATCCTGCCCTTTGTACTGCTTGCAGGAACCAGCGCTTTTGCTGCGGACACCACTGTAAAGCTGGCGGACACTGTGACCACGGCGCTGGAGTACAGTCCGAGGCTCAAGGTCCTGCAGGCCAACCAGGACGCCATCGGCTTTGAGCGCGACCGCGCCAGGGGCGGCTATTATCCGCAGGTCGATGTGGCCTTCGCCTACGGCATCGAGGCGCACAGCGATACAAACACCAGGCCCCAGGGCACTGAACATAACTTCTACGATCGCCTGGAAGGCTCGATTCGCCTGTCGCAGCTGCTCTACGACGGCAAGGAGACCTCCAGCCGCGTGGCGGTCGAAGAGGCCAAGCTGGTCTCGGCGGCTCACAGGGTGACGGATAACGCCGAAGCCATCGCCCTCGACGCCATCATTGCCCACATG
>JABAOE010004820.1_pt3 | contig 10072 bp, 10 predicted proteins | sample 7062141 | NCBI WGS metagenome assembly JABAOE01 (sample SAMN14538627, study PRJNA623070) | marine sediment metagenome | biome: marine biome [ENVO:00000428]; feature: marine pelagic biome [ENVO:01000023]; material: deep marine sediment [ENVO:00002113] | place: India: Gulf of Khambhat ...
TCCTGATCCAGAGCCCCGACGGCGCGGGCGCGGGCAGGCTCCGGAGCGCCGCGCTCGCGGCCCTGACGCTCCTCACGCTGGCCGCGGTGGTGGTGCGGCAGAGCCAGGCGCCGCGCGACGGCGTGGCCCACGAGTTCACGGGCTTCACCATGGGCACGACCTACAGCGTCAAGGTCGACGAGCGGCTCGACGCCGATCGCCGTGCGCAGGTCCGCTCGCTGATCGAGAGCCGGCTCGACCGGATCGTGGGCCTCATGTCCACGTACGACTCGACCTCCGAGCTGTCCCGGTTCAACCACCGCGGACAGACCGATGCGGTCCGCATGGCGCCCGAGCTCATCGCGGTCATGACCCTGGCCCGCGACGTCAGCGAGCGCTCCGGCGGCGCGTTCGACGTGACCGTGGCGCCGCTCGTCAACGCTTGGGGCTTCGGCCCCGCGCAACGCCCGGCACATGCGCCCGCCGAAGCCGAGCTCGACGAGCTCCGGAGGCGCGTCGGCTACCGGCGGGTCTTCATCGACGGCGCGGAGGGCACCGTGGCGAAGGCGCATCCGGCGATGTTCGTCGATCTTTCCGCGGTTGCGAAGGGCTTCGCCGTCGACCAGGTGGCCGATGCCCTGACCGGGGCGGGCCTGGAGCGCTTTCTGGTCGAGGTCGGCGGCGAGCTCAAGGGTCGCGGGCGTCGCGCGGACGGCTCACCCTGGCGTGTCGGCGTGGAGCGGCCGGACTGGGGACGGGGCGTGTACCGCGTCGTGGAGCTGTTCGACGAGGCGATCGCCACCTCCGGCGACTACCGCAACTTCTACGACCTGGATGGGACGCGCTACCAGCACATCATCGACCCGCGCACCGGTTCGCCGGCTCCGGCCCACGGGATCTCCGTGAGCGTCATCGACGAGGTGGCGGCCCGCGCCGACGCCTGGGCGACCGCCCTGGTCGTGCTGGGTCCGGCAGAGGGGGAGGAGGTGGCGATCCGGGAGGGGGTCGCGGCGCTCTTCGTGATGCGCTCCGAGGGAGGGCTGCGCGAGGTGGAGACGCCCGCCTTCGCGGCGCGCCGCGCGAAGGCCGACGCGGGTGCCCGGTGAGCCCGGCAGGCAGAGCCCCGTGGGCGACGCGACAGGAGGGGCGATGAGCGACGTCGAGATGCTGACCGCGCGGGACGTCATGACCCGGAAGCTGGTCACCGTGCGGCGCGACACGTCGATCGCGGAAGCCATCGAGGTCCTGCTGCGCCGCGACGTGTCCGGGGTCCCGGTCGTCGACGACCAGGGTGGCTTGGTCGGCATCCTCTCCGAGCGCGACTGTCTCAGGGTGCTGGCCGTCGGCGAGTACAGCGCGGCAGATCACCAGGAGGTGCGCTCGGTGGCCGAGTTCATGACCCGCCCCGAGCACACGGTGGGGCCCGACGTCGGGCTCTACTCGCTCGCGAGCTTCTTCCTGACGCACCCCGAGCGCCGCCTCCCCGTGCTGGAGGGCGACAGGCTCCTGGGGCTGGTGAGCCGGCGTGACGTCCTCGAGGGGATCCGCAGGATGATGCGGCGTCGGCGGAGACCGACCACCGCGCGCAGACGCAGCCCGAAGCTCTATCCCTCCGCGACCGACGCGCCCGCCGAGGCGCTGGGAGACCGTCTCCGCTGACGTCGGACCGCGGGCTCCCGGGGGCATCCCGCCGACCCGGCAGAGCGCCCCGTCCCGCAAGGCCATTCTGGCAGAGCTGCATACACGCAACCCGTTGGGCCCGTTCATTTTGACAGGACCCGGCCCCGCGTGCCTGGCATGCGGGTTGCACGGTCTCGTCGGCGGAGTGGACAACGCTTTTCCAGGAGGTTTCTCCATGGCGATCATGAAGTATCCGTTCCGCGGTCTGACCTACTCTCCGTGGCGCGAGTTCGACGAGCCGTTCAACCGGCTGGGCCGCTTCTTCGACGAGCCCTTCCTCCGCAGCCGCGAGGGGATGTGGTCGCCGGACGTCAGCATCTGTGAGACGAAGGACGAGCTGGTCATCACGGCCGAGCTCCCGGGGATGTCGGAAGAGGACATCAACGTCGAGCTCGAGAACAACGTGCTCACGATCAGCGGTGAGAAGACCGAGGAGAGGACCGAGGGCGACGAGGAGCGCAAGTACCACGTGTGGGAGCGGTCGTACGGCTCCTTCCGGCGCGCCTTCTCGCTGCCCCGGACCGTGGGTGGGGACAACGTGCACGCCGCGTTCCACAAGGGCGTCCTGACCGTCCGGCTTCCGAAGCTGGCTGAGGCCAAGGGGCGCAAGATCGAGATCTCGAAGAACTGAGATCGATGGGACGGGCCCCGGCCGGGGCCCGTCCCGGGCGCGTGTCCCCGCGCCGGCGGGCTCGGGCCAGCGCTCGGGCCCGCGCTTTCTTTGTGGCCCTTGCTCTACTCCGGATCCGCGGCCGACGGACCGAACGCGGGGGCGTCGGCCAGGAGCTCCATCAGCTCGCCCAGCAGGGCGGCCCCGCTGGCGCCGTAGACCGGTCCCGGCGTGAGATCCACGTCACCGCCTCCGGGCCGCGCGAGGCATCCTCCCGCCTCGCGCACGAGCACGAGGCCGGCAGCGAAATCCCACGGCATGAGAACCTCCTCCCAGAACGCGTCGAGCGAGCCCTGGGCGAGGTAGCAGAGGTCGAGGGCGGCCGACCCGGCCCGCCGGATGCCGGAGGCGGAGCGGAGCACGCGATCGAACTGGCCCAGGTAGGTGGGCAGGACCTCGAGCAGCTTGAAGGGGAAGCCGGTGCCCACGAGCGCGTCGATGAGCGGGCGCGGGCTCGACACCCCGATGCGACGCCCGTTCTTGAAGGCCCCCGTGCCCTCGGCCGCCCACCAACGCTCACCGCTCGACCCGCACACGACCGCCCCGGCCACCGGCCGGCCGTCGACGGCCACCGCCACCGACGACGCGTACCACGGATGCCCGTGCAGGAAGTTCGCCGTGCCGTCGAGCGGGTCCACGATCCAGAGCGGACGCCCGTCCCAGCCGGAGAGCTGCTCCTGCACCGTCTCGGAGCCCTCCTCGACGAGGAGGGCGTGGTCGGGGTGCCGGCGCCCGATGACGGCGAGCGCGGCTTGCTGGGCGTCCAGATCGGTCTGCGACACGTAGTCGGCGCGTGCCTTCGTCGTCGCGCCGTCGAGTCGGACCGTGCCGGCGTCCCGGCGGTGAACCGCGGCGGCGGCCTCGGCGGCTTCCAGGGCAGTGCGGACGAAGGCGTTCACGGTCGCGTTCGGCGGTCGAGGGGAGGGGCGGCGGGCTCCACGACGAGCCGCGCCGGGGTCGTGTCGACGACGGGGGCGGAGGTGCCGCCGGCCCGGGACGGCCGCTAAGTTAGCGGGCCCTCGCGGGGACCCACAACGAACGGAAGAATGGCGAGCACCGAGGCGACCGGAAGGAAGAAGCGTGTGTTCAGCGGGATGCAGCCTTCGGGAGAGGCTCACCTCGGCAACTACCTGGGCGCGCTCCGGCGCTGGGTGTCGATGCAGGACGACTACGACTGCATCTGGTGCATCGTCGACGACCACGCGATCACCTCCGGCACGGATCCGGCGGAGCTGCCGGGGATGGTCTTCGACCTGGCGGTGTCCTTCCTGGCGGTCGGGCTCGATCCGGCCAGGTCGATCATCTTCGTGCAGTCGGACGTGCACGAGCACACCGAGCTCGCCTGGCTCTTCAACGCGGTCACGCCGGTCGGCGATCTCGAGCGCATGACGCAGTACAAGGACAAGGCGCAGCACTTCGAGTCGATCCCGGCGGGCATCCTCAACTATCCGATCCTGCAGGCGGCGGACGTGCTGCTGTACAAGGCGGACGCGGTGCCGGTGGGCGAGGACCAGCGGCAGCACCTCGAGCTCCTGCGCGACATCGCCCGCAAGTTCAACGCGGCATACGGCGACACCTTCCCCGAGACCGAGGCCCTGATCGGAGAGGACGTCGGGCGCATCATCGGGCTCGACGGGGAGGCCAAGATGAGCAAGTCGCTCGGGAACACGGTGGGGATCCTGGCCGGGCCGGACGAGGTCTGGTCGAGGGTGCGGACCGCGGTCACCGACCCCCAGCGCGTGCGGCGCTCCGACCCCGGCCGGCCCGAGCGGTGCAACGTGTTCACCCTGCACGGGTTCTTCACCGACGACGCCACCCGCGCCGAGCTGGCCGAGGGGTGCCGGTCGGCGCAGATCGGCTGCGTGGACTGCAAGCGCGTCCTGGCGTCCAACATCGCGGAGCGCTACGCCCCGTTCCGCGACCGGGCCGAGCACTTGCGGGCCCATCCCGAGGAGGTACGTGGCGTCCTCGAGGAGGGCGCGGACCGGGCCCGGGCGATCGCTCGCGGGACCATGGAGGAGGTGCGGGAAAGGATGGGGCTCGATTGGCGCTCGGCGATAATTTGATTCCCCATCGCGGATGGGCGGGACTATTTTCGAGCTAGCATGCCTCTTCCGAGCAGATCCCCGGGCTCGACACCCGTCGGTCGCCTCGCGCGCGAGCGGGGAGGGCGTCACGGCCTCATCTTCGGAGATCCGATATGCAGGAGCTGTTCAAGGCCGCGGTTCAGCGTGGTGCGAGCGACATCCACATCAAGGCGGGCGACTACATGCGTGCCCGCATCCACGGTGTGCTCCAGCCGCTCACCCAGCAGAAGCTGACCGTCGATCAGGTACGCGGGATCGCGTTGCAGCTCATCCCGCACGAGCACGACAGGCAGGAGCTGGACCGAATCCTCGACTACGACTGCTCCTGGGGCATCCCCGGCGTCGGCCGGTTCCGCGTCAACATCATGAAGCAGCGTGGCTCCCCCATGATCGTCATGCGGGCGATCCCCTTCGAGATTCCGTCGGTCGAGGACCTCGGGCTTCCTCCGATCATCAACAAGATCGCGTCGTTCGAGCGGGGCCTGATCCTGGTCACCGGCGTCACGGGCTCGGGGAAGAGCTCGACCATGGCGGCGATGATCAACTGGATCAACCGCCACAAGTAGGTGCACATCGTCACGCTCGAGAACCCGATCGAGTTCCTGCACCGTGACAACCAGTCCTCGATCACGCAGCGCGACATCGGCACCGACACCGACTCCTTCGCGACCGGGCTCCGGTCGGTGCTCCGCCAGGACCCCGACGTCATCCTCATCGGTGAGATGCGGGACAAGGTCACGATCGAGACCGCGCTGAAGGCGGCCGAGACGGGCCACCTCGTGATCTCGACGCTGCACACGAAGAACGCGGTGCAGACCATCTCCCGCATCATCGCGGTCTTCGNNTAACGCCGTGCAGACGCTGTCCCGCATCATCGCCGTGTTCGAGCCGAGCGAGCAGGAGATGATCCGCGTGCGGCTGTCCGAGTCGCTGCAGGCCGTCATCTCGCAGCGGCTCGTCCAGAAGAAGGAGGGCGGGCGGTGCGCGGCGATGGAGATCCTGCTCATGACGTCGACCATCCGAGACTGCGTGCGCGACCGTGACCGGCTCGACGAGATCGCGGACCTGATCGAAGAAGGCCGGGCGGTGTACGGATCCCAGTCCTTCGACCAGCATCTCACGGAGCTGGTGCAGTCGGACACGGTCGCGTTCGACGTGGCGAAGGCGGCGGCGAACAACCCGGCGGACTTCGACCTCAAGATGAACATGTTCGGCGACACGCGTACCCCGGGGCCCGATAGCGCGCCGTCGGGAACCTCGAATCTCGTGGACGAGATGACCTCGCTCATGGAGCGCTGAGGAGGCGATGAGCACGAACGGCGGAGTGGACCTGAGCGGAACCTTCCTCCCCGTCACCACTCCCTTCGACCCGGTCACGGGTGACATGGACGTGGTCGCGTTCCGCGCGAACCTCCGACAGTGGTTCCAGCATCCGCTCAGCGGTCTGCTCATCGCCGGCTCGACCGGCGAGGCCGCCTTCCTGGACGAGGAGGAGCGCGTCGCGCTCGTGGAGGCGACGGACGGGGTCGTGCCTCGGGACGCCCGCGTCATCGTTGGCACCGGGCTGGAGTCGACGCGCCACACGATCCGCCTGACCGAGCGCGTGGCCGAAGCCGGCGCCGACGCCGTGCTCGTGAGCCCGCCCGCGTTCTACAAGGGGGCGATGACGCCCGGGGCGCTCGCGCGCCATTTCAAGGCCGTGGCCGACGCGTCGCCCGTGCCGGTGCTGATCTACCAGGTGCCCCTGCGGCTGAGCACGCTGGATCTCCCGACGGGCCTCGTCGCCGAGCTCTCCCAGCACCCGAACATCGCCGGGATCAAGGACTCTCGCGGCAAGCTCGAGCTCGTCGGTGACCTCGTGGAGCAGTGCGCCGACGACTTCCAGGTGCTGGTCGGGAGCGGGGCGCTCCTCTACGGAGCGCTGGAGACCGGAGCGGTCGGGGGCATCGTGGCCGTGGGCCTCATGGCCGCCGCCGAGGCCGCGGAGATCTCCGTGGCCTTCCGCGAGGGCCGAACGGCCGACGCCGGTCGGATGCAGGAGCGGATCGCGCCCGTGCACCAAGGGATCGTCGCGGGGATGGGTGTGCCGGGCATCAAGGCCGCCCTCGACCTCCTGGGGCTGCGCGGGGGTCCGCCGAGATCTCCTCTGCAGCCCGCCGCGGAGCCGACGGTCCGCGAGGTGCGCGCGATCCTCACCGCCGCCGAGCTGCCGCTGACCGCCAGCGTGTAGGCGCTGCTCCTCCGGGCAGCGCCGCGACTCGTCGTCGTCACGCCTCGTCGGTACGGCGCCGCAGCCATTCTTCCCCGGCCTCCACGGGACCGGCATCGCAACCGAACGGGTCCAGCGGCCGTCCAAGGGGACATGGAGCGGTACGGGCTCGTCCGTCACACGCTGCGCGGCGGGCTCGTCCCCGGGGAGGCGAGAGGCGAGGCGATGACGACGTGGGGCAAGGACGTTCAGGTGGCAGCCCGGGGCCTGCTCCGTCGACCCGGATTCACGGTGACGATCGTGGGAACGCTCGCCCTCGGGGTCGGGGCCACGACCGCCCTCTTCGGCGTCTTTCGGGCGGTCTTCCTCGCGCCGATCGACCTCCCGGATTCCGAGGATCTCGTCGTGGTCATGGAGACGGGCAGCTTCGGGTGCTGCGGCCCGGCGTCCGGACCCGACTACCTCGATTGGGTCGAGCGAAGCCGCTCCTTCGAGGGCCTCGCCGCGCTCAGCCCGGGCTGGTTCAACCTCACGAGCCTGGAGGAAGCGGAGCGGCTGTACGCGACGCGGGTCACGACCGGCGCCTTCGGGCTCCTCGGCGTCGAGGCGGAGCTGGGGCGGACCCTGCTGCCGGAGGACGAGGCGAACCCCGGGGTCGTGGTGCTCTCGCACGGTCTGTGGGAGCGGGCGTTCGGAGGGCGCGCCGACGTCCTGGGTGAGACGCTGCAGATCGCCGGCTCCCCCTACTCGATCGTCGGCGTCATGCCTCGCGGCTTCGACGTCCCGTCGCCTTGGGGGCGCACGCGCCGCCACGAGGTCTACGTCCCCCTCACCGAGGCGGCGCTCGGGGCGGTCGAGCGGGGCAGCCACAGCTACCCGGTCATCGCCCGCCTCGCGGACGGAGTGGACCCGGAGGCGGCCCAGGCCGACATGGAGCGGGTCATGAGGGAGCTCGCGCTCGAGCACCCCCGCACGAACGCCGAGCGCAGCGTGCGCGTCTTCCGCATCCACGAGTACCTGTACGGCAGCGTGGGGCGTCAGCTCGCGATGATGCTCGCCGCCGCCGGTCTCGTGCTGCTCATCGCATGCGGCAACGTGGCGGGCTTGCAGCTCGCGCGAGCGGCCGGCCGGGAGCCCGAGCTCGCTGTCCGGAGGGCGCTGGGCGCGTCCCGCCTCCGTCTGGTCCGGCTGCTGTTCTCCGAGAGCCTCCTGCTGTCCGCGCTCGCAGGAGGCGGAGGAGTCCTCGTCGCGGTGCTTGCCGTGGGGCGGCTGCGGTCGGTGCTCCCACCGACGATTCCCCGGGTCGGAGACGTCGCGATCGACGCGCCGGTGCTCCTCTTCGCGCTCGGGGCCGCGATGCTGACCGCGCTCCTGTTCGGAATGTTGCCGGCGCTTGTCTCGGTGCGGACCGACGTCGCGAGCGGCGTGAGGGAAGGCGGCGGCTCCGGCCTGGCACCGGGCAAGGAGCGTGTGCGTGATGGCTTCATCATCGGCCAGATCGCGCTCGGCCTCGTCCTCGCCAACGGCGCCGCGCTGCTCGTCCAGAGCTACGCCGCGCTGAAGGGTCAGGAGTACGGCTTCGACGCCGAGGGCACGCTGACGCTCGCGCTCAGCGCGTCCGGCCCCGGGTACCGCTCGCTCGCGGATCGACACCGGTTCTACGAGGAGGTGGCGCAGCGGGTGGGGGAGGTGCCGGGCGTGCGCGCCGCAGGCGTCGTGAGCAAGCTTCCGCTGAGCGGCGGCACGAACGGAAACATCCAGGTCGCGGGCCAGCCCCCGCGCTCCAGCGAGGATGACGGACCGCTCGTCGAGGTCTCGAGCGTGACCGGCGACTACTTCGCCGCGATGGGGATTCCGCTGCTCGCGGGACGCACCCTCGAGCCCGGGGACTCCGCCAGCGCCGCGGTCGGCGTGCTCGTGAACCGACGCATGGCCGACGAGGTGTGGCCGGGCCAGGACCCCGTCGGCAAGCGCTTCGCCTTCGGTGACGCCTCCACCTGGCTCACCGTCGTGGGCGTCGTCGGCGACGTGCGCCAGTGGGGGGTCGAGCGGGAGGTGTTGCCGGAGACGTACCTCCCGTTCCAGCAGGGGTGGAGCTCGGGCGGCTACGTGGTCGCGCGGGCGGTGGGTGATCCCATGGGAATCGTCGGGGCGGTGCGTCGAGCGATCCGGGGGGTGGACCCGATGCAGCCGGCGTCGGAGGTGATGTCCATGAGCGCACGCATGGAGGACGCGTTCGCCCAGCGCCGGTTCTACACGACGCTGATCGGGCTCTTCGCGGTCGCCGCGATCTTCCTGGCGGCCGCGGGGATCCACGGGACGGTGTCGTACTTCGTCGCGAGCCGGGTGCGCGAGCTGGGCATTCGGATGGCCCTGGGCGCGGGAAGCGGGGGGATCGTGCGCCTGGTCGTCCGCCGCGCGGCGCGCCTCGCGCTCTGGGGTGTCGGGCTCGGCCTGGTCGGTGTGCGCGCGTCCACGTCCACGGTGGAGTCGCTCGTGTACGGGATCGGGCCCATCGACGCGCTCACGCTGGTCGGCGGGTGTCTCCTCCTGGCCGGCGTCGCGTTGGCGGCAGCCGCGCTGCCGGCGCTTCGGGCGGCCCGCGTGCCGCCGGCGCTCTCCCTCGGATCGGGGTGAGCCGGTGAGGCCGGGCGGCTCGCGCCCGCAGGGGTCTCGCGGTGGGGCAACGCGACGAGCCGTGGGCCGTGGCGCTCCTCGGGTCCACTCCCGCGTCGACCCGGAAGGCCGGGGGCCGTCGACGCGCCCTCGGGCACCGGGCTCGCGAGGCGAGCCGCGTTGACACCCCTCGGGGGCGCGTTAGCTTTTGCCGAAGGATACGCAGACGACGGGCCCATCCCCTCGGGGGGTGGGCCCGTCTCGTTTCCGAGGATCTCATGCCTGCTCAGGGTTCTTGCACGGTCGTCGTCGGCTGCCAGTGGGGAGACGAGGGCAAGGGCAAGATCGTCGACGTGCTCGCCGAGGGCGTCGACATCGTCGCCCGCTACCAGGGCGGCGCGAACGCCGGCCACACCGTGCACGTCGGCGACGACGAGTTCATCCTCCACCAGATCCCGTCGGGCATCCTGCACGAGGGCAAGCGGTGCCTCCTCGGCAACGGCGTCGTGCTCGACATCACGCAGTTCTTCGAGGAGTACGACGCGCTCGCGGCTCGGGGCGTCGCGCTGGAGGGCCGCGTCGGCGTGAGCCGGCGCGCGCAGCTCCTCCTCCCTTACCACCGGCTGCTCGACCAGGCGGCCGAAGAGTCGGCGGCCCTGAAGATCGGGACGACCGGGCGGGGCATCGGCCCGGCCTACGAGGACAAGGCGGGCCGCCGGGGGCTTCGCGTCGCCGACCTCGGTGACGCGGAGCGGCTCGCGCGACGCGTGGAGCGGGCGCAGGGGCGTGTGCTCGCGCGGCTGAGCGAGCTGGGTGCGCCGCCCGACGGCG
>JABAOE010003771.1_pt1 | contig 10070 bp, 7 predicted proteins | sample 7062141 | NCBI WGS metagenome assembly JABAOE01 (sample SAMN14538627, study PRJNA623070) | marine sediment metagenome | biome: marine biome [ENVO:00000428]; feature: marine pelagic biome [ENVO:01000023]; material: deep marine sediment [ENVO:00002113] | place: India: Gulf of Khambhat ...
GGGGGTATAGCCCTGCTCGTAGCTGTAGTAGCCCGCGCACATGAGGACGAAGCCTGCGCGGATCGTGACAGTTTCTCCCGTATCATTGCGTTCCGCCTGGATCGTCCAGCTCCCATCCTTGCTCGACCAGTTGATACTCGTAACGCGGTGACCGTAGCGAATATGAGGATCGACGTCGCCCTCGGCCGCGGTCTCCTTGATGTAATTCAGGATCGACGGGCCGTCGGCGATCGCCTTGCCGTCGCGCCAGGGTTTGAAGTTGTAGCCGAGCGTGTACATGTCGCTGTCGGAGCGAATGCCGGGGAAGCGAAACAGGTCCCAGGTCCCGCCCATGGCATCGCGCCCTTCGAGGATGACGTAGGTCTTGCCCGGGCATTTGTCCTGCAGGTGACGCGCCGAGCCAATACCCGACAAGCCTGCGCCGACAATCACTACATCAAAGTATTCGCTGGCCACGTCTCGCTCCGCTATGTCCTGGATCAATTATTGGATTCCTGGATTAGGGATTCATTCTAGCAACAACAGTTTACGGGCGACATTCGCTGAAATTATGGATGAAGTGGCAGACGAACTGGACTTTTCCCGCCGGGGCTGTAAATTCCTACTCCGCTTGCGTTCGCGGCGGGCAAAAAACTTCATAACAACGGGATCGAGAATAATCGCCGCTTAGGCGAGGGAGAGACAGGTGAGCCGGAAAATAATCATCATGGGCGCCGCCGGCCGTGATTTTCACGTATTTAACTGCTGCTATCGCGACAATCCGGACTTCGACGTGGTGGCGTTCACGGCGACACAGATCCCGCATATCGAGGACCGCCGTTATCCCGCATCCCTGGCGGGCGAACTGTATCCGGACGGCATTCGAATCCACCCGGAAGAGGAACTGAACGGCCTTATAAAGGAGTATGACGTCGACGAAGTGGTATTTGCCTATTCCGACGTGAGCCTCGAATACGTGGACGGGCACCGCAAGAACGTCGAATCCCAGGGTGCTGGCTTCTCAACTTTCGACGTGGATGCGACGATGCTGCCATCTTCGAAGCCGGTCATCGCGGTGTGTGCGGTGCGTACCGGTTGCGGCAAGAGCCAGACCTCGCGCCGGGTCACACACATACTCAAGGATCTCGGCAAGAAGACCGTCGCGATTCGCCACCCGATGCCCTACGGCGATCTGGCCAAGCAGGCCGTGCAGCGCTTCGCGACGTTCGAAGACCTCGACATTCACGAATGCACGATCGAGGAACGCGAGGAGTACGAACCGCACCTGCGAAACGGTGTCATCGTCTACGCGGGTGTCGACTATGCGGCAATCATGGCCGAAGCCGAAAAGGAGGCGGAGGTCATCATATGGGACGGCGGCAACAACGATACGCCGTTCTACAAGCCGGACCTGTGGATTGCGGTAACCGATCCGCACCGTGCCGGGCACGAACTCGACTACTTCCCGGGAACCGCGAATTTCGAGCGCGCACACTTGATACTTATTAATAAGATCGATTCCGCGGATGACGACGCCATCAGGACGGTCGAGGCGAATGCCGAAAAAGTGAACCCGGATGCCGTCGTGGTTCGCGCCAGGTCACCGCTGACTGTGCCTGAGCCCGATTCGATCAAGGGCAAGCGAGTGCTCGTGATCGAAGACGGGCCGACGACGACCCATGGCGGCATGGCGTTCGGCGCCGGCGTACTCGCTGCAAGACAAAACGGCGTCGGCGAGCTCATCGATCCCCGGCCCTGGGCGGTGGGCGAGATTGCCGATACCTTCAATGCGTATCCCGAGACCGGTCCGTTGCTCCCGGCAATGGGTTACGGCGAGGCGCAGATCCGCGATCTCGAGGCAACGGTAAATGCGGTCGAGTGTGACCTCGTGCTCGTCGCGACGCCGATCGATCTGTCACGGCTGATTACGATCAATAAGCCCTCTATGCGTATCGGTTATCGCCTCGAGGAAGAAGGAAACGCGTTTGTCGATGCGGTGACCCGAGTCTCGACCTGAGACGGCGTCAAGGCGCCGCCGTTCCACATAACCGCCCAATATGGTCCGTTTGCTTCACATTATTGTGACAGGGGTCAACGGATGAGACTTGCCTTATGGCCATACTTCGTTTTGGGTAGGTGGCCTATGAAAAGATTCTTTCTCCTGATTATGTTGACTTGTGGCATGAGCCTGATCGCGCATGCCGACATCTGGAAATGGGTGGATGAAAACGGCAAGACGCACTTCGTCGACTCCAACACACCCATCTACACCTGGATCGACGAATTCGGCAAGCGACACTATGCCGACGTGCCGGGACACGAGGATGCCGTCAGCGTCGAACTGGTCTGGCATTCCCAAGGCTCGCTCGAAGAGATGCAACAGGGCGGCGACCGCGAACAGGGTAGCGGCAGCAATGAGGCGCACCCCGGCGAAACCCCCGAGGAAAGATTCGAAAGAGAGCAGGCCGAAGCCTATTACTGCAAGCGCGCCCAGGAAATCTACGAGTCCTACCTGAACGCGCCGCGCCTGTACAAGACCCGGGAGGACGGAACGCGCCACTATCTGTCCGAGGAAGAGGCGGAAACTACGCTGGCAGAGACGAAAGCACAGGTGGACGAACTTTGCCGCTAAATAATTAAACGAGCAACGCAATCGCACAAAATTCGGGGCCTTCGCGGCCCCGCTTTTTTTGGTGCGTCATGCATCGTGCGGCATACTATAATTTCGCCGACCACCCGGAAAAAATAATTAAGGTATTGATGCATGACAGCGGACCCGGACCTGCGGCGCGGATTTGAATTCGGGCCTTTCTCGATAATTCCCGAGAGGGGCATCGTGCGCCGCGACGGCGAGGACCAGCACCTGGAGCCGAAACAGATGGACGCGCTGGTTACCCTTGCGCGCCACTATCCCAATGTCGTCAGCAAGGACATCCTGGTCGAGGAAGTCTGGGGCGGGCGCGCGACCGCCGACGAGTCGATCGTGCAATGTATCAAGGGTATTCGGCAGGCACTGGACAAGGATGATCCCAGGAATCCGAAATACGTAGAAACGATACACGGTCGCGGCTATCGCCTCATGGTGCCGCTGAAGCTGCCCGAGCAGGCGGCGCTGGAACCGGAACCCCTGCAGATTCCCCGCACGTGGTGGATCGCCGGGGCAGCCGCGATCGTGGCGATCGCGATATTCTTTGCCACGAGCGTCAACGGTCCACCAACATCGGTACCGATCGATTCGGTCGTCGTCATGCAATTCGAGAATCTCAGCCGCGAAGAGAACCGATCCGGGAATCAGTGGATTGTCGATGGGTTTTCACGCCAGCTCATCAGCACGCTGTACCAGGAACCGGATTTGCGCGTATTGAACGGCAATCTCCCCGGCGCAGGTGAAACGCCCATGGAAATCGCCGAAAGGTACGGCGTCACCTCGGTCATTAGCGGCAGCGTGCAGGAACTGGACGGCGAGGTCCTCGCCAGGGTGACCGTCTATGCGGACGATCCCGCGAAACAGTGGGGCGATAACTTCAATGGAACGTTGCAAGGCATGTTCGACATGCATAAGGAAGTTGCCGACCAGGTCCGGACTGTTATTGTCGGCGATCGTCGTACGACGCCTGTGGCGACGCCGAATGACTCCGACGCCTATTTGCGATTCCTGCTCGGCGAATCCTACCTGGCGAGAAGAGACGTAGCTTCCCTCAACAGGGCCGTGGAGATCTTCCTGGAGTCGATTGAAATAGACCCGGATTACGGTCCGGCATATCTCGCGTTAGCGAATACTTATGTTTTGCTGGCGGACTATGCCGCGCAAAACGAGATGTTTAACCTGGCGATCTCGACGGTGGAAGAAGGCGTAGCACGCGATCCGTCAATTTTCGAACCCGCGCAGACCTACATCGGCTACGTACAGACAAAGCGCGGTGAGTGGGCTGCCGCAACGGACTCGTTCGAGACGGCGACCGGGGCCAGCATCGAGTATCCGCCGGCGCAACATTACTTCTCACGGCTCATGGCCGCGACGGGACAAGTCGACGCATCGTTATCCGCTGCGCAAGCTGCCTGGGAGATGGACAGGGAAGATCAGGTTTTGACCAGCCGGTTGGCGATATCGCACTTGTGGAAAAACAACATGGACGAGGCCCGCCAGTTCTACGACATCGCCAATGCGATGGGTGTCGGAGCGCCGATTCATCTATATAGCTACGCCTTGTTTCTCATTCGGGATGATCGTGTCGACGAAGCGCGCGAGCTCGTCAAACAGGCGATGGCATTATTGCAGACGGATGCACCCTGGATAGATCCGATTTTTGACGAGTTGGCGCGGTCGCCGGAATCCGAATCGATGATTGCCATCCTGGACGAGTATTCCCGGCAGTATGCGATCTCCGCGAGGGCTATGGTGACCTTCTGGGTTTTGGCCGGCCAGGCCGATCGGGCTATGGAAATGGCATGGCAGCTGGTTGACGATCCAAATTTCTTCGAGGTCGAACTACTTTATCTCGACGAGTTCCAAATTCTTAGGCAGCATGAGGATTTCCCGCGTTTGCTCGACGAGCTGGGACTGTCACAGTATTGGAGAGATGTCGGTTGTCAGTGGGACAATAATGCCGGGCAGTGCAAAACAAGCTGAACATCTTCGCTAAACATTTATTCGCGACGGAAACCTTTTTATGCCATTGAAACTGAGCTCACGCCACGAATGGGTCAGGCGATCCGAATTGCGTTCGATGAGTGTCGAATGCGAGAAGGTAGGAGGCGTCAACCTGTCACAGGGGGTTTGTGATCTCGAAGTGCCGGTCGCCGTGCGCGAGGCTGCGCACGCCGCGATCGAGGCAGGACAAAACAGTTACTCGCGGCATGACGGGACGGTCGAACTGCGACAGGCTGTCGCAAATCGATACGAACGACTCCTCGACAGGGCTATCGACCCGGAAACGCACGTCGTTGTGAGCGGCGGTGCAACCGGTGCCTTGTATTGCGCGTGCCTGGCACTGCTCGAACCCCGCGACGAAGTCATCCTGTTCGAGCCGTACTACAGTTACCACCAGAGTACCCTGATGGCGACCCAGGCGGTGCCGGTATACGTGCCGACCAAAATGCCGGACTGGTCATTCTCGCTCGACGACCTGGAAAACGCCGTCAGCGACAAGACGCGCGCAATCATCATCAACACGCCGTCGAATCCGTCCGGCAAGGTCTGGAGCCGCAGCGAACTCGAGAAGATTGCGGCATTCTGTAACAAACACGACCTGTTCGCCTTTACCGACGAGATTTACGAACATTTTGTTTATGACGGCCTCGAACACATCAGTCTCGCTTCCTTGCCTGACATGTGGGAGCGCACGATCACAATTTCCGGGCTGTCGAAGACTTTCAGCATTACCGGCTGGCGTATCGGGTACTCGGTCTGCCGCGAGGAATGGACCGCGGCGATTGCCAACTTCAGCGACCTCGTTTATGTCTGCGCACCAACACCGTTGCAGATCGGTGCGGCGGCGGGTCTCATGCAACTGGATGACGATTACTTTCGGCAGCTGGCCGAAAAGTACCAGGCAAAACGGGAACGATTGTGTAGTGCCCTGGCAGAATCGGGCCTGACACCGTGCATCCCGCAGGGCGCTTACTACGTGCTTGCGGATGTTTCCTCGCTTCCGGGTAACGACAGCACCGAACGCGCGATGTACCTGCTGCACGAAACAGGCGTCGCCAGCGTGCCGGGAGAGACATTTCTCACCGGTCCTGAAGGCAAAGGCATCGTACGATTCTGTTTCGCCAAGGAAGACGAGGTCATCGAGGATGCCTGCCGGCGACTTGGGGCACTCGCCGCCAAAGCCGCAGCCAACATTTAGAAAGAACTTCCATTCGTACCGTGAAACAGTGTCTTGCGGCCAGCCATGACGGCAGGTGCCGAAGCGACTATGCTTATGCGAAGCATCTGATTGGGGGCGCAGTGTGACGGATTCAGGAAAAGACAATGATCGTTCGGGCGACATCAGCCGGCGCGCGTTCCTCGGCACGTCCGCGGGCGCGGCAGCCGCCTCGTTGCTTGGCAAAGCGGATCCTGCGGACGCGCAAACGAACACTTCCGATGTGCGACCGGCTTTGCCTGGCCAGTCCGCCGCGGCTGCTGAACGGGATGTAGGGAGCGCACGGCCACCGTCGGTAATTCGTGCCGTGCAGCGGCCGGGTTCCGACCTGATGGTCCAGGTCTTGCGTGATCTCGGGATCGAGTACGTCGCCGCGAATCCGGCCGCGAGTTTCGAAGGCCTGCAGGAATCAGTTATCAACTACGGCGATCCACCCAACGAGATGCCGCAATTCGTATCTGCCTTGCACGAGGAGTCCTCGGTCGATATGGCGCACGGCTATGCCAAGTCGGAAGGCCGGCCGATGGCGGTCATGTTGCACAGCACGCTTGGCCTGATGCATGCATCGATGGCGATTTACCAGGCCTATCAGTATCAGTCGCCGATCTTGTTGATTGCCGGCCGGGACGACACTAATTTTCATCGTGCGCAAACAGCGAATGATGTGGCCGGCATCGTTCGCTCGATCACCAAATGGGATGCGCATCCGAAAACGCTCGCCGAGGCACTCGTGACTATCCAGGAAGCCTACCGGCAGTCGATCACACCGCCCTGCGGACCGGCACTGGTGATACTCGATACCGAATTGCAAAAACAGGAAGCCGGCGACTTGCGGGTACCGGACTACGTGCCGCCTGAGATTACGGGCATCAGTCGGCACGAGGCGCGGACTGTTGCCAAGGCACTGGTCGAAGCGCGTAATCCGCGTATCGCCGTCGGCAAAATGCGGACGCCGAAAGGTGTCGACGATGCGGTCGAACTCGCGGAACTCGTCGGCGCGTCGACGAGTACGCGCGCAACGATGGTGCCGATGAGTTTCCCGCAACGGCATTCTTTGTGCGGGCCCGGATCGGACACGGATTACGACTACACGATCGGCCTCGAGACGGGCGGCATTCAGGCAGCCATACTCGGGCCGCACCGCCGCTCCCTCGAAGGTCGCGACGAGACCGGCATCGGCTACGGCCTCGTCCGCGAACCGCCGACACCGGTCTGGGGTCCATACGCACCACCCAAGCCGAGCGAGAACGACATGCTTGGGGACGCCGAGGCCAGTCTGCCGAGTATCATCGACGAAGTGAAAAAGTTGCTGGATGCGGAAAAGAAACAGGCGGTTGCCGCGCGCAGTGAAAAGCATGCCGTCGCCAATCATGACGCCCACGTTAAGGGACTCGAAGCAGCACTCGAAGCGCGGCGGCTCGGATGGAACGACAGCCCGATCAGCCTCGCCAGGGTTTACGCGGAATTATGGGTGCTGATAAAGGACGAGGACTGGTGCCTCGCGTCACCGACGCAGTTCTCCGGTGGCCATAACCGCGCGCTCTGGGATCACAACAAGCCATATAGCCATCTCGGCATGCACGGCGCTGGCGGCATCGGCTACTGCATCGGCGCGTGTACCGGCGCGGCACTCGCGGCCAAGCATCGCAACCGCATCGTGATCAACATCCAGTGCGACGGCGACCTCAACATGGTGCCGGGATCCTTGTGGACGGCGGCGCACTATCGGCTGCCGATGCTCACGGTCATGCACAACAACCGTGCCTGGCACCAAGAGTACATGTACGCGCAATACATGGCAGGGGTCCGCGGCCGCGGCGGCGACCGGGCGCACATCGGCACGACCTTCCGCGATCCTTATATCAGCTATGCAAAACTCGGCGAAGCCTACGGCGTCGAGAGCGAAGGCCCGATCTCGGATCCGTCGAAGCTCATGGCCGCACTGAAACGCGGCGTCGACACGGTCAAAGGGGGCAGGCCGTACCTGATAGACGTCCTGACGCAGCCGAGATGAAGCTGTCGGCGATCATCTTTCTGCTCGTGTTGTCGCAAGGCGCCATTGCACAGGGAACGAGCGGCGATGCCGGAAAGGGCGAGCAATTGTATTACGATTTCGCGTGCTACAGCTGTCATGGTTACAACGCGACCATGCGGGTACCGTTAGTCGGTGATAAGAGTGGCATCATGGCAGACGAGCAACTGTTTCTGACCTATCTGCGCCTGCGCGCAGACCAGAATCCGGTGAATCCGAAAAATACGATGCCAAATTATGATGTCAACGTTTTGAGTGACGAGCAGGCGCTCGATATCTTCGCATATATAAGGTCGCTCAAAGGCGAGTCGCCCGAATTAGAAGACATACCCGTATTCGTCGAAATTCTGGAATCAGCCAAACGAGGGACGGATGAAGAATAAATCAACTGCAATCTCTGTTGTTCTTGCACTTCTCATTGTGGTATCGATCGATGTTCCTGCACACCACTCGGGAATCGGTTTCGACCGGACGAAGACCACGGTCGTCACGGGCGAAATCACGCGCTTCGTTTGGCGAAATCCGCACCTGGCGATCGTTATTGACGTCAAGAACGAATCCGGCGAGACGGAGGAGTGGAAGATCGAAGGGCCAGGAACTACTGTTCTCACACGGCAGGGATTTACCAAGGCAGCACTGAATAACGGCGACCAGGTTACGGTCGTCGTGCACCCGATGAAGAGCGGCAAGCCCGGCGGTCTTCTGCAGGCGATAACCTTGCCCAGCGGAATCACTCACTCGATGGATCCGGAATACGAGGTAAGCGGCGCGCAAATCGCCCGCGCGTCAAGGCAACGGCCATCGCTGGTAGCGTATGTCCCGCCGCCCGAGGGTGAGACATGGCAGGAACGCGAAAAAAAGACACGCCCGGCCCAGCTTCCGATGATCGGCAGCCTTCCGAAGCAGACCGGGCCAGGTGCGCTCGATCCGGACAACCTTGCCAAGCCGCGGCCAAAACCGCCATTCGACCTGACGGGAACCTGGGAGTTTCGTGGCGAAACCGACTTTACGCCAAATTATGGCTGGTACGAGTTCAAGCCGCATCCCAAGTTCACCGAAAAAGGCCAGAAGACCTACGAGGAGTACCAGAGTTACGCGCGCGAGGGCCGGCAGTACAAGGAACCGACCGCCGAGTGCTACCCGGCGGGCATGCCGAGGCTCATGACCCGCTACGGTGCCCTGATGTTCCTTCAATATCCGACCGCGATATTCATCATTTCGCGCCTCAATAACGAGTACCGCGTGATCTGGCTGGATGACCGGCCACGGGTACCTGAAGAACACCGCGATCCGAACTGGCAGGGCGAATCGATCGGACGCTGGGAAGGCGATACGCTGGTAGTCGAGACCGAGGGATTTACCGATGACAATCACCTGATCCAGCAGGGCGTGTTCACGGGAAGCCAGCTAAAGATTACCGAGCGCATACAGATGCTCAACGACGGCAACACGATCAAGATGGAATTCATCATGACCGATCCGGAACACTGGGTGGGTGAGTGGCGGCACATCAAGTTCAGGGATCGCATCCTTCGCTATGATGTGCACGAGGCACACTGCCTGCCGGCAGACAACGAGTTACTTCCCGGCCTGCGCGATTGATTGGTAAGCAGCCAGATCAACTATCGGAAGCGAAGCAAATGAGAGACCAAAAAGCGATCAGCGTATGTCTGTTCCTGTTTGCATTGACTGCTGCGACGTCATCGCTTGCGCATCATTCGAGATCTCAGATTGATTTGAACGATGTTCGAACGAATAGCGGTGTTGTTGTCAAATTCGGCTGGACGATGCCGCACGTGTACCTCAAAGTTAATGCGCCCAACGAGAAGGGCGAAATCGTCGAATACAGTATCGAGATGAACCATCCACCAGCGATGCAGGCGGTTGGATGGGCAAAGGACACATTCAAGCCCGGGGATCGCATCACTTGGTCCGGGCAGCATGCAAAGGACAAGTCCCGCAACTTTATGCGGCTCGTTTGGGCCGAAACCGAAGACGGCAGGCGGTTGGGGATGGAAACCCTGGTACCCCAGGACGTCAAACCGTCGACGGATTTCACCGGTTTGTGGCGACGCAACGATGCCGGCGGAGAAAAGGGCCACAAACTCAAGGGGCACTACACGCCGCCCGAGGGCTGGCCACTGAATAAAGCGGGGCAGGCAATGGTCGACAATTTCGACCCGGACGAGCAT
>JABAOE010009243.1_pt1 | contig 10068 bp, 8 predicted proteins | sample 7062141 | NCBI WGS metagenome assembly JABAOE01 (sample SAMN14538627, study PRJNA623070) | marine sediment metagenome | biome: marine biome [ENVO:00000428]; feature: marine pelagic biome [ENVO:01000023]; material: deep marine sediment [ENVO:00002113] | place: India: Gulf of Khambhat ...
TGCGCCTGTGACGAGGCGACTATGGTCTTTCCCGGATGCAGTCGACCCGACACCCAGAGCGCCTCGAGGTTGGCCATCGTGCCGCCAGCGCAGAGATGGCCGAGCGGTTTTTCGAGACCGAACATATCGCCTAATGCCGCAATGCATTCGAGTTCCATTGCCGAGCTGGCGCGACCACCATCGAGCGCGTGATTGTTGGGATTGATCCACATCGCCATCGCGTACGCCATGCGCGCGATCGGGTGTGGCGGCTTCAGCATCTGGCCGGCATACAGGGGATGATCGTAGGGATAGTTGTCCTGCATCCTGACCGCGGCCTGTTGCAGTACCGTATCCATTGCCGCCCAGTCGAATTCGCGTTTGAAATCGGGCAGGTCGGAGAAGCCTTCGGCCAGCGTCGCCAGTCCTTTCCGCAGGGTTTTGAGTTCGTTATCGTCGATCATCGGCTTGGTACTCGGGGTCGCAAACGCACTGAGCTTACATCACAATCAGGGATCATGGATCTTATCGCCCTTGCAGTGCCGTTCTTCCTGCTCGCCTTGCTCCTCGAGCTCGCCGTGGATCGCGTACGCGGAACGGGTCATTACCGCACCAACGACGCAATCAACTCACTGAGTGCGGGTACGCTGAGCACGACGCTCGGCTACTTCACACGGCTCGTGCCGGCCGTGATCTTGGGCTACGTCCTGCAGCATTTGGCACTTATCGAGGTCGACCTCGCCTGGTTCGACCTGTCGCCGCGCGGCATCGCGCTCTGGGTCGTTGCAATCCTGGCCTACGATTTCTGTTATTACTGGGCGCATCGCTACGGCCATGAAATTTCCATCCTCTGGGCGGCGCACGCCGTGCATCACCAGAGCGAGGATTACAACCTGTCCACGGCGCTGCGCCAGACCAGCACGAGTTTCCTGTCCGCCTGGATCTTCTATGTGCCGCTATTCCTGCTCGGCATGCCGTTCGAGGTTTTCGTCACCGCGAACGCGATCGACCTGATCTACCAGTTCTGGGTACACACGCAGCACGTCGACAAACTCGGCTGGTTCGACCGCATATTCGTCACGCCGTCGAACCATCGCGTACACCATGCGCAGAACGAGATTTACATCGACAGGAACTATGGGGGCATCCTGATTCTCTGGGATCGCCTGTTCGGCACCTTCCAGGAAGAGCTGGACGACGAGCCCGTGGTCTTCGGCGTGCGCAAGCCGCTCGCGAGCTGGAATCCCTTCTGGGCCAATCTGCAGGTCTACGCCTACCTCTGGTTCGACGCCGTGCGTACAAAACGCTGGAGAGACAAACTGGGTATCTGGTTTCGGCGCACCGGCTGGCGGCCTGCCGACGTCGAAGCACGGTTCCCGAAAATACACGGCGACATCGAGGCATTTCAGAAATTCAATCCGCCGCTCACGAAGACCATGCGTCGTTACCTGACCTGGCAATTCGTCATCGCTGCATTTTTCATCCTGTGGATCGGTACCGTGTTTGCCGCCTCGGGCGCGCAAGCCGTGTTGTTGCCATGCGTGCTGCTGTGGACCACCCTGTATTCTTTCGGACTGCTGAACGAGTCGCGCGAATTCGCCGTGCGCTTCGAGTTCGCACGACTTTTCGTCATCATGCCATTGGGAATCGCCGGGGTGATGCAGCTCGGCCTCATCAGCAACGACGCGATCGGCGCGGTCGTGCTCGCAGCGGCGATCTATGTACTGGTATCCGCCGTGGCGGTACGTGCAGCCGCCAGACAGGATACGGAAATTCTCGCCTGAGCAGGCGCGGCGCATCGCGCTCGCGGCACGGGGATTCGATCGCCCCCGCCCGCAAAAAGGCGTCGATATTCGGCACATACGCCGTGTCATACGGCAGCTGGGCGCCCTGCAGCTCGATTTCGTCAACGTGCTCATGCCGGCGCATTACCTGGTGCTGTATTCGCGTCTCGGCGGCTACGAACGGGATCGACTGCACAAGCTCGTGTACCGGCGGCGCGAATTTACCGAACAGTGGGCGCACGAGGCCTCGATCGTACCGATGGAGCTGTGGCCGCTGCTCGAATACCGTTGCCAGGACTACCGGCCGTGGCCGGGAAGCCCGATCACCAAACTTAAGGCAAAATCGAAATATCTAGCTCAAGTTATTGATTTAATAACTAATAAAGGAGCTGTCACCTCACAGGACATGCCGCCGGTGCCAGGCCCGGCACGCAGGCCCGGAGACTGGCATCGATCGCTGCCTCGCTGGGCGCTGGAATGTCATTTCGGCAGCGGCAGGGTCGCCGTCGCCGACCGCCTGCCCAATTTCCAGCGGGTCTATGACCTGCCGGAACGAGTGATCGACGCAAGATATCTCGGCGAACAGGTGTCGCGGGACGATGCACAGCGCGAACTCCTGCGGCGGGCGGCCAAATCCTGCGGTATAGCCACCTTGCAGGATCTCGCCGATTACTACCGCATGTCGCCGCGCGAAGCTGCACCGAGGGTAGCGGAACTCGTGGCAAGCGGTGATCTCAGCGAGGTCGTAGTTGAGGGATGGAAGCAACTGGGATATCTCTCAGAGGGCACCCGCATGCCGCGCAAACTTCGATGCTCATCCCTGTTGTCGCCTTTCGACCCGGTCATCTGGTTCCGGCCGCGGGCTGAGAGACTTTTCGATTTTCATTACCGGATCGAGATCTATGTGCCAGCGAGCAAGCGCAAATGGGGCTATTACGTGTTGCCGTTCCTGCTCGACGATCGCATTGTCGCGAGAGTCGATCTCAAGGCGGATCGCAAGGCAAAACATTTACACGTATTAGCTGCGCACAAGGAAGAAGACATCGACCAAGACCGCAGCATCGAGCATCTGGCCAAAGAACTGAAGGCGCTCGCATCGTGGCTCGATCTCGAGCGGGTAAAGGTATCGCGGCGCGGGCCTTTCGCGCGCAAATTGGCCGCTTACATTCAAGCTAATTGAATTGGGTGCCCGCATGGGGGAGATTTCAGGCCTATATGGTTAGAATCCGATTTACGCAAAGGCGGGCAAGCTGGCATGTCGTTCCTCGGTGAACTGAAGAGACGGAAGGTCATTAGAGTCGCAGTGGTATACGCCGTTGTGGCCTGGCTTGTGGCACAGATCGCCGACACGATATTTCCCATTTTGCTGCTGCCTGACTGGCTGCTGCGTGCATTGGTGATCTTCCTGCTGCTCGGATTTCCACTGGCGGTGATGCTCGCCTGGGCGTTCGAGGTGCGTCCCGAATCGGCAGCGCTGGCCGACGATGACTCTCTTGCGGTAACGAAGACCACCCTTGGCGGGAAGCGATCGACCTACCTGCTGTTTGGTGCAGCAATGCTCGCACTCGGCCTGCTCCTTGGCGGAATTTTGGGACGCGCGACGATCGAGGCGCCCGGGCCCGAGGACATTGTTCGCACGCCAATTCGACTAACAGCCAACCCGCAAACGACTACTGTGCTTGGCTCCGCAATTTCTCCGGACGGCAATTACCTGGTTTACCTGCAATCAAACGGCGTGCATCTCCGCGTTATAGCGTCCGGTGAAACACATCAAATTCCAATGCCGGCCGGCTTGTCATTCAATCGCTCCGAGGTCGACTGGTTTCCGGATGGCACACATCTAATCGTTAGCGCGCATAGTGACGACAGGTCGAGTCTATGGAAGTTCGCTATTGTCGGCGGAACACCAAAGAAGCTAATCGATCGTGCAACCAGTGTTGCGATCTCGCCGGACGGCAGTCGTATTGCCTATCTGCCGAGCCTTTTTCAAAGCGCGATATTTCTTATGGGCCCGGATGGCGAACGGCCCACTCGACTCGTAGAGCTCGAGAAATCCATTTCTGTGCGCGAGATTGGCTGGTCCCCTGACGGCAAGTACCTGCTCGCGGGCGCCATGATGGGTGGCATCGGAAGGCGGCAGCTTCTTCAAGCGATTCACGTAGAAACAGGCGCAGTGCATACGGTTTTCGAGGACAGCCGCACTTTCCAGAACTGGCGCGGTTATTTGCCTTTCCATTGGCTGAACGACGGGCGATTGCTCTACGCTCGAAGAGAACTTCCGCCAAATCAGGACATGTCGAATCTTTGGCAGTTGAGACTGTCGCTCGACACCGCAACACCAGTCGGCAGGCCAGAGCAACTTACGAGGTTGACAGGCCTGAATTTCCGGGACATTTCGGCAACGGCCGACCTGTCGCGTATCGCCTTTCTCCTCGAGAGCAATCAGGCAGACGTATACGTGGGAGAATTAAACAGTAACGGCACGAAACTGATTAACGACCGCCGAATAACTTTCGACGAGCGTAATGACTATCCTGGCGGCTGGTCGGCGGACGCTTCGCACGTTTATTTTCATTCGAGACGTGGCGTGTCGGAAAACGTTTTTGCGAAATCGATTATGAATGACGCAGAAATTGCCCTTACCGGTAGCCTTGTCGATTCGGCGGACAACGTCCAACAATCGCCAGATGGGGACTGGATATTGTATTGGGACAACCACAATCTGTTCCGAATGCCTGCCGATGGCGGCCCATCCGAACTCGTACTCGAAGCGGGTCGCAACAGTGATTTTCGCTGTCCCAGGACCCTGTCGATCGGGGTCGATTGTATGGTGAGTTTCGTCGAATCGGAGAACAAGTACGCGTTTTACGCATTCAACGCCGGGTACGGGCTTGGCGAGAAACTCATCGCAATAGACGACATACCACCGTTCACAAACTGGGCGTTATCGCCGGATGGGCGTTTGGCTGCAGTTACCCATAACAAGGGCATCGTTCGTATTGTCGATTTTGAAAACAAGTCAGAGCGCGAGTACTCCGAAGATAACTGGACTTTCGGCGAGTATGTTGATTGGAGCGTGGATGGTTCAGGTTTGTTCATGGACGGCTACAGAGGCGACTCGCCGCTGATGAAGTCTCTGTTGCATTACTCCCTGGAGACACGCGAGGTCAGTGTATTACGCGACGAACCGGCCCAATGGCACGTACGGCCGAAAGCCTCACCGGACGGAAAATACCTTGCGTTCGGCTTAATGGTCTTCTCCGGCAATGTGTGGATGATCGACGATTTTGCGTCCGCTAAAAACTGATTTTGGCATTTAGTCAGAGATTCTCGTGTACTCGTCGATCACCTGCTCGATTGCCGCTGCACATACCTTGCAAAAGAAATCGGTGCGCGTGAACATGATGCAGTTCTGTTCGGAACGGTAATAACCCTGTGCCTGGTACATCGCGCCTTCGAATGCACCGATGGCGTCGCGTTGCGGCGCTTTCGAGAACATACCCTCGACGATGCGCTGGTTTTCGCGAAACAGCTTGTTCATCTCGGACTCCGGCACGTTTTCCTTGCGCATGTTGGCGCGCCGCGCCTGGTAGGCGAGGGAATGCTCTTCATATTCGTCTTTCGGCCACGGAGTGGGCAATGGCGTATCGGCATCGACGAGGTGTTTCCACTTGAGCTTGTCCGGATCGAGCAGGGCGGTAACGTTAGGCTCGTAGGGTTCGATAATTTCATCCGGCGGCTCATAAGCGACCGAGCTGGTGTAATACTCGTCTGCGAGGCCGGCGAAATGATGCGCGAACTCGTGAATGAACAGGTACACGGCCCACTCGCTGTTGGCGGCGGCCGTGCTGAACAGGCCGTAGATGCCGCCGCCGCCGTAGACCTCGCTGTTGGTCAGGATCTCGACGAAGTCGTAGGGCACGGATGAAGCGATGCGGCGCCAGTCGTTGTTGGCGTAGGTCAATACATAACGCTCGCTGCGGAACGCGTCATAACATGCACCCAGGGGCGAATCCCGATAGGTGTTCGTCGACGGGCGCGATACGCCGGACTGCCTCGCTGGTGGCGCGAGCGCCCAGACATTGAAATCGCTGCGGCGTTCCCGGAAGGGGGACATGGCGAACAATGCATCTGTAAGCTCGCGCGCTTTTTCGAAGAACGCGTCCTGTTCCTCCAGCGTATAACCGTCGCCGAGTAATAACAGGTCCACCTTGGTGGCCGGATCGCCGTTGTGCTCAATCGCGACAACATGCTCTGCATAGGCTGCCGATTCGCGGTGCACCAGGTAATCGCTGGGATCGATTCGCGTTCGCCAGATTTCCCTGAATACGTTTCCTTCGCCACGCTTGGACAGGACGACATCGAATTCCTTCTCTTGCGCCGGGAAGCGTATCGACTCGTGAAACGTGCGATTCATTTGCCGCGCTTCGCCGGTCGTTTCCCATTCGCCGTAGATGCTGCTGAAGCTTCGCGACCAGGCAATATTCCCGGAATCCGCATCGACGATCTCGAACGAATATTTGCCACGTAGCGTCTTGTCGATTGGCTGCTCGAGATTGCCCGAGAACGGCAGCGGTTCGAGGACCACCCGGTCCAGGCTGAAGACTTCCGTTTCGCTGTTCCCGGTATGGTAGTAGTCGACTCGCATCGTGTTGGGAGTTGCGGCAAACAAATTGCTTGTCGAAAGCAGGATCGCAACGGCCAGCAGAAATGAATTACGCTGCATAAACTCGTCCTTTGCTCATATCAGGGATTCCAGCCGCAACGGCGAGCCGTCGAAAAAACGGCTGAGTCGAAAATGTGACATGTCGATACCGGGATCCTTTCCGGTCAGAACGGCGGCAAGCGCTTTGCCGGCGCCGGGACCGATGCCGAATCCGTGACCGCTGAGACCAGATGCAATGTGAAATCCGGGAATTTCATCGGCCTCGCACAAGACAGGAACGACATCCGGCGTCGTCTCCACCATACCCGCCCAGGATTCTACGAATCTTGCGTCCTTCAATTGTGGGAAGACGTCGTCCACGCTTTCGCGAATCTTTCTCAGCACGCGCGGATTGGGTTCCGGATTCAGGACGCGAACTTTTTCGAATGGCGACTGCGCATCCAGCGCCCATTTGCTCGGGGTCCTTAGCTCGTCCAAAAACGGTTTTCCAATCGAGATTCGCAATGCGCGAATCTCGTTCAACAGTGCCGGCAGGAACTTGAAGGAGTATCGAAACGTCGTCGGCGTGATGAAATGATCGAGCACGGTCCCGTGAGCAATCGTGTAGCCGCCATCCTGGCGGCGCCTGATACCGATATTCCTTTGATCGAATACGTTGCCATTGAGAACGACTTCGGCCGGCGCCGTGCGCACGACGCTGCCACGCACCTGCAGCTGCGGAAACGATATGCCAAGCGAGCGACAGAACATTGAGGTCCATGCGCCCGCAGCGCACAGCGCGACCGACGTGCGGATCGAGCCGTGTTCGGTCACGACTGCCGACAGTTTCCCGCCTTCGGTCTCGATTCCTCTCACCGCGCAGGAAGTCAGAACCGTCGCACCGGCGTGCTCGGCGGCCCTCGCGATTGCCGGGGCCGCCTTGTGCGGTTCGGCCCTCGCATCGCTTGCCGTATACATCGCGCCGAGCCAGCGCGACGAAGCACCGCTGACGTGCTTGTCGAGTTCCTTGCCCTCGATGACCTGCGTATCGAGGCCGTATTCCCCGGCAATGGCGAGCCAGTCAGCGTATTTGTCGAGCACTTTTTCGCTGTCTGTCATGTACAGGCAGCCGCTCCGGGTAAAACCGACGTCCTCGCCGATCTCGACCTCGAGCGTGTCCCAGATGCGCAGGCTCTCCAGCATCATCGGGATTTCGCGCGTATCACGACCCTGGCAACGCACCCAGCCCCAGTTGCGGCTCGACTGTTCCGCGGCGACATGACCTTTCTCGCAGACCACGACGTCGACGCCTTGCTTTGCGAGGAACCAAGCGGTCGATACGCCGACGATGCCGCCGCCGATAATCACGATATCGGCCTGTCGTGGACAGGATTCCGGCGCGGTGAATGGCTTGTCCCAGGTACGGGAGACCTTTGTATCGTTTTCGTTCGAGGTCATGCGCAAAATCTGAGCATGAATTGGCTCGCAAAGCCACTATTGCGTATTCTTCGAAGCGATGAACGTGTGGTCCCGATTCCCGTTAGTGCTTTGTATGGCGCTTGCCGCATGCGGTACTGCTGAGGTTCTGGAATCTCGGGATGGTGCAGTCCCGGCGGGACTGGACCTGTCGGGAGACTGGGTTATGCGTGAAATCCCGCCTGCCGAACGGCGTCGCATAAACGACGCGATTCGCAAAACCGACGGCGTCGACGACAGGGCGCTCTACGGACGGCCCTCGAGAAGCCAGGGAAGGCGCCGCAGCAGCTCCTTCAAAGGCGGCCTCGTCTATGTTTTTCTCGAAACCGGCTCGGCCCTGAAGATTACGCAAACATCGCATGCGCTGTTCATCAGCTTCGATCGTTCAGTCGTCGAGGAATTTCGCTTCGGCGAAAACCGTATCATCAGTATCGGAGAGATCGAGGCGCAGCGCGTCACCGGTTGGGAAGGAAATCAGCTCGTCGTGGAAACGCTGGACAAGAATGGTATGAAAATGACGGAGCAATTCCAGTTGCTCGATGGTGGCAATACGCTGGAACGGCGAATTACATTTCGCAGCAGGAAACTCGAAGAAGAATCAATCGTCCAGGAGTTTGACAGGGTCAACTAGGTACCGGGCGTTAACGCCTGGTACTTCTCGAGCACCGCGCGCAAGCGAAGCTTTCCTTTCCGATGTTGCTCGATGACGACCGGAAGATATCCGAGTTCCTCGACAACCCACAGTGTCGTCATTCTCGACGATCCCTCTCTTTGATGCCGGATGCCGATAGCTTCGAATTTGCCGTACGGTACCTTGAGCATTTTCGTGCCGACGTTTGATATCGACAACGCTTTGAGTTCGTCTGCATCCTGCAGAAGGTATTTGTCCTTTTCGCCTCCGTTCAGCATGTCGTACATCAGCCCGTACTGCAGAGACACGCGGTCATGTACCTCACTATCAAGAACCGCCTGAAAATCCTGGCCATTAATCAAACCGGTCACTTCCTGTGTATTCCAGTCGAAATCCAGGTCAACGATGTCGTGATCACGCGAAATCGTATCGGCGGAGCGATATTGGATCGGCAGAATTTTTCCGTCGCGTTCCGAGAACCAGGACTTTTCGCGAATCGAACCGCCCGCGAGCAGCCTGGACATGCCGGTCGCCTCAATCACGGATTCAGCGAAATACCCGTGTTCCGTCGTTTCGAACTGGGTGTTCAGCTTGCCTCCAAGGACGCTTATGCTGACGTCGTACTCGGCCACATGGGGCGTGAGCCTCGGACCGGCGAGGGCCGGCAGTACCGGCAATACCAGGCCGAGGATTAGCAGGATGTTGCCGATTTGTCGATTCACACAATTGAGCATATATCGATCTCACTCGCCCCCGCGCGCTTCCAGAGCCTCTTTGGACCGTTGAACGAGCGAATTGGTTGCATCCTCCATGCGCTGCCGGTATTCCTCGATTGCACCCAGCGGCGCGTCCCGCGGTACCGTCAGTGGTTCACCGATGGCGTAGGCGACCCGCGCGAACGGCTTCGGGATCATGAAATTATCCCATCGATGGAGGTACCAGGCACGGTCGGCAGCGCAACCGACGGGTACCAGCGGCACGCCGCCGATCCGCGCCATCAGGATGGCGCCGGGCTTGAATTTGGATTTCGGGCCATCGGGCCCGTCGGCCGTGGTGACGATCGATATGCCGCGTTTCATCATTTGCTGCATGTCGCGGAGTACCAGGGCACCCGTCTGGTTCGCCGATCCGCGTATGACCTCGGCGCCCCAGGCCCTGGCAATGCGGGCAGGAACCTCTCCGTCGACAGAGGCAGAAACCAGAAAGCAGGCGCGAAACCCGCGCCGTATCCACTGCCTGATCAGTCGTGAGCACAGTATGTGATGCTGGTGCCAATAGCACGGCGCATATGCCTGTTCGCTGTCCGTCAGGATCGTTTCCGCGACTTCGTTGCCGATCGTCTTCTCGACCCGATAGGACACGTTCAACAGGAAAAACAGGAAGCGCGCAATTGGCATCCCGAGGAAGTAGATCAGCCTGCGACCGGGTGACATCGAGCGCAGGGATCTCTTGCTCCGCCGCGCCTCGACAGACGTATTTTCTTGCCGCATTTGCTGTGGCTCCATCAATTGAGTTTGCGGTATCGGTCAACTGGCGGTCAATGTAAACTCACG
>JABAOE010007957.1_pt3 | contig 10066 bp, 9 predicted proteins | sample 7062141 | NCBI WGS metagenome assembly JABAOE01 (sample SAMN14538627, study PRJNA623070) | marine sediment metagenome | biome: marine biome [ENVO:00000428]; feature: marine pelagic biome [ENVO:01000023]; material: deep marine sediment [ENVO:00002113] | place: India: Gulf of Khambhat ...
TCATCTTAAATTCCTCCTTTAAGAATCGGGCAGATTCCAAATATTCTATTAAAAGTAAGAAGAAATTGCAAGGTGTTATGTGTGTGTTGGAAAGATAAACTATAAATCAAATGAAAAGTTTGATGGTGGCGACGGGTGGATTTGAACCACCGACAAATGCCTTATGAGAGCACTGCTCTACCCCTGAGCTACGCCGCCTTTTATATGTATGGTTAAAAAAATTGAAATCAAATTATATCACGGGTCAAACAAGATTCAATACAATTTGACAGTATAGTTTTTATCAACCTGTTTTATCCATAGATTCTTTAATAAGGCCGAGTTTTACTAGTTTTTTATATGTTTTTGTATGTGTGCCGTATAATGTGAACTTTTCAATATCTTCTGGCTCATCAATATCTATGCTTATATTGAAATTATTTACCACCTCATAAGGAACCCCTCTTTTGTCAGCTTCTTCCTTATGTTTTCTAAAGCTGTCGTGACCGAAAAATGAGGAAATAACATCCGGAGGCTTTCTAAGTATTGCATTTGTTCCAAGCTCATCACTTGAAGGGGCAAGTACCACGCAGTTCTTTTCAGTTTCCTTTTCAAAAACAGAGTCCAGATCCCCGCCCGTGATTAACGGTGCATCCCCGGGAATTACCAAAACAGATTTTGCACCCATCATCTTGCAAACCTGTAAGGCTCCGTCAACAGACGAGCTCTCTCCCTCCTGATCCTCTTCCTGAATAACTTCAAAATTATTTGCCAGCGCCATTTTTATTGCTTTTTTATCAAGAGTTACAACAACCTTTTTGTCGGCTAACTTCGATTCCTTAACTGCTGCAAAAACATCTTCCAGCATTACGTATGCAAGTTCCGTTCTTTTAGATTGGCTTAATACCGAAGATAACCTTTCATTTGCCAAGGACAGGTCTTTGACGGGTATCAGAATAAATTTCATGCTTAAAATGTACTTTAGAAATCGCTTTAGTCTATAAGTAATTTAATTATATTAGTTGATTAATTATATAATTATATAAACATAAATTATATCAACTTTTAAATGAATAGCCCTCAATATATTAAACACAGAGAAAGGTTAAGAAACAGGTATGTGCAATCAGGGATAAACAGTCTTCATGATTATGAAATGCTTGAACTTCTTTTGACCTTTTGCATATCAAGAAAAGATGTAAAACCTCTGGGTAAAGATCTTTTAAAAAAATTCGGGTCCATTTCAGGAGTTTTGGATGCAGAAATGAACGATTTGTTAAAAGTTAAGGGTATTGGTGAAAACTCCTCTGTATTAATAAAAATAATAAGGGATTTATGCACCTTATACCTCGAGGAGAAAGTATTAAAGAAGGATGTATTTATATCTCCAGAGAAGGTAGTGGAATTTTGCCGACTAAAATTAGGACCTAATTATAATGAATGTTTTATGGTTTTGCTTGTTAATTCCAAAAATGAACTGATCAGCTATGAAATTATCTCAGAAGGCACTATTAACAATGTACCCATATATCCAAGGAAAATAGTTGAACTTGTTCTTGATAAAAACGCTTCCGGTGTAATTTTGGTACATAACCATCCAAGCGGAAATACCAAACCGTCGGGCTCCGATAATAATATTACAGCAGAACTTGTGAAAATTGCCTCATCTCTGGACATAAGGGTATTGGATCATATTATTGTTTCGAAAAATTCCCATTTTAGTTATCTCGAAAACAATTTGATAAATAACTGAACTATTGAATTCTGGTTTTATTACCCTAAAGGGCCATAAAAGTTTATGTTGACAAAAAAAAGTCAATAAATTAAAATGGTTAGGTAGAGGATGGTCGTTTGAACAGGTTAGTTTTATATACAGTTGTTGCCACTTTTTTTGGTGGGGTTATTTTTTTACAAGCTTCATATGCAGATGTGTACTATCATAAAAAAGTTGATGGTAAGCACGTCTACACTAATTTAAGGCCAAGTGATAAGGGCTACAAAAAAATCTACACTTCAACTTCAAGACCGAGGTATAGTTCACAAAACTACGGCAGTAAGTGGTATTCAAGGAATTACGACGATTTGATTAACTACTATTCGAACGTATACAATCTGGACCCTGAGCTCGTTAAAGCAATAATTAAGGTAGAGTCGAATTTTAACTCAGGGGCCGTATCTTCAAAAGGTGCAATCGGATTAATGCAGTTGATGCCCGGCACGGCGAAGGACCAGGGTGTTAGAAATCCGCTTAGCCCGACCCAGAATATAAGCGGCGGGACAAAATATTTAAGAAAACTTCTGGATATGTTTAACGGAGATTTAAAACTTGCTCTTGCCGGATACAATGCCGGTGAGAATGCCGTAATAAGATACGGAAGATCTATTCCGCCTTATCCCGAAACACAAAATTATGTTCATAAGGTCCTATACCATTACAGTCATCTTAAAAAAGGTGATAATCCACCAGTTATTAAAAGGCACGTTGTTGCCAAAAAAACTGATAAGTCCAATTTTTCTTACAAGGAAGAGCTAGAAAAAGTGGGTGCAAAGTTTGATCCTAAATCAAAAGACCGACCTTCGAAATCGGCTGTTGAGGTTAAGTCTGTCGAATATAAAAATGTTTACAGTGGCAACGATCATATATACTCGCTCCAGATTGCTTCGTTTTCAAATTATGAAACAGCTGTTGAGAATTTGGAGCAACTAAGTGAACAATCCGAATATGCATATCTCCAGGAGGCTTTGATTCCGGGCAGGGGAACTTACTACAGAGTGAAAATAGGTAGATTTTCAAACAAGGACAGTGCATTGATTTTTGCAGAGAATTTCAAGAACAACAATCCCGGGTATAACTCGGCATTCGTCACTAATTACTAAAATAAAATCTATATTTTCTTTTATTTAAAAAAAACTCAGATAAAATCTTTTAATTAAAGTTATGAAACGTAAAGCAAAAGTAGACAGAAAAACCAGCGAAGTTAAGGTTAACATTAGTTTAGATATTGATGGTAGCGGTAAATTTGATATAAAAACCGGAATCCCGTTTTTTAATCATATGCTAAGCCAGTTTGCCAAACACGGGTATTTTGATTTGAAGATAAATGCCCTGGGTGATATTGAAGTTGATTTTCACCACACGGTTGAAGATGTGGGTATAACTTTAGGTGAAGCTTTTACCGAAGCTTTGGGTGATAAAAAAGGTATTTCACGGTATGGTCATTCCGTAATTCCATTTGATGAGACCCTTGTTATGGCAGTGGTAGATTTAAGCGGAAGGCCTTATTTCAACTTCAAAGTGGATTTACCGAAAGACAAGATAGGTGAATTCGATTCTGAACTTGCCGAGGAATTCTTTAAATCTTTATGCAATTCCCTTAAGTGCAATCTTTACATTGAACTTAAAAGCGGCACTAATCTTCACCATATTGTTGAAGCCATGTTTAAAGCAGTGGGTAAAGCTCTGGACAACGCATCCAAAATTGATTCCAGATCAAAACAAGTTCCATCCACAAAAGGCAAGTTGTAATGATATACATAGTTGATTATGGGATGGGAAACCTAAGGAGCGTGGAAAAAGGGTTTGCTTCCCAGGGGGCAAAAGTGCGCCTGACAAGGGATCCCTCCGAAATCCTTCAGGCAAACGGGATTGTTCTTCCCGGAGTTGGTGCATTTGGAGATTGTATCAGGAATTTAAGGGAATATTCCCTGTTAGGGCCAATTAAAGAATATATAGAAAGTGGTCGGCCGTTTTTAGGAATTTGCCTTGGTCTTCAGATATTATTTGAATCGAGCGAGGAGTCTCCCAATGAAGAAGGATTGTCGGTTTTCAAAGGCAGGGTAGTGAGGTTTCCCGAATTCAGGGAAGAAGGACTAAAAGTTCCCCACATGGGGTGGAACAGGGTTGCGTTTGATTCTTCTTCAAAAATATTAGATGGTGTGCCCCAGGACAACTGGTTTTATTTCGTACACTCCTACTATGTTGCGCCTGAGGGGAATTCCCTTGATATCCTTAAGTCTGATTATGGAATTGATTTTACTGCAGGGATTATAAAGGATAATGTTTTTGCTTTTCAGTTTCACCCGGAGAAGAGTTCGGAACTGGGGTTAAAAATTTTAAAGAACTTCTCCGAGATTTGTTCTGCAAACTAGAGCTGCCTAGTATTTGTAAAGAGCTTTGTAAGCACCATAACTTCTCAGGATTCTTTTTACATAATAGTTTGTTTCGTTAAACGGTATTTCTTCAATGAATTCGTCGACAGGAAGGTCGCCCATTTCAGCATGCCACTGGGCAGCGCGGTTAGGGCCTGCGTTATAACCGGCAAGACTAAGAGGGATATTTCCCTTGAACCTGCTCATAACCAGATTTAAATAGTAACAACCAAGATCTATATTAATTTCAGGTATATATAATTTTTGTAATGAGAAGTTGTTTATGCCAACCTTCCTTGCAGTTTCCCTTGCGGTCGGAGGTATAAGCTGCATTAATCCCCTTGCGTTTGAAACTGAAACCGCTTTTCTGTTAAACCTGCTTTCTTCCCTTATAAGTGAGTAGACCAAAAATTCGTCGAGTCCGTATTTTCTTGAGAGTTTGCTAACGGTGTTTTCAAACCCCATTGGAAATGAAAGGTATGTGAAATTCGGATCAAACTGTTTGTCAGCAAACTTTATGGAACTGTAGTAATTGCCGAGTTTAAAATAAAGACTGCTTATATAGTAATTTTCTAAAAATGAGTTTGATTTACCTTCGAGTATTCGAATTTCTTTTAATGCCAGCTCGGAAATTCCCAGTCTTACAAATTTTTCCGCTTTTTTCCTGGTAAGATCATTTTTAAACACGTTTATAAAATTGTTGTTTTTCTTATAGCTCTGATTATTTTCGTAATCGATTTTAAGGGATGAAAGAAAGGAATGGTAAGTGAATTTGCCTGATTCGGCCAACTGTTTGTATAAGGAGTTTGCCTTTGCCGGTTTGCCGAGTTTCTCATACGTTTTTGCAGACCAGTATTTAAATGAGTGAGTATTAAATGAATCGGAGGGGAAATTGTAGTTAGAAAATATTGAAAGCGCTTTTTCATATTTATTTTCTTTATAGTAAATCCACCCGAGGTTCCATGCCCCACTTGCAACCTCAATTGAGTCGGGATACATTTTTAGAAGTTTTTTATAAGCATTTTTCGCATCGGATATTTTAAAATTCCTTGTATAGATTTCACCTGCTTTTAGTAGTCCTTTCGGGGAAAATTCACTTTCGGGATATTTTTTATATATCGATGAAAGCAGATTTGCAGCTTTTACGTCATATCCCTGTTTCTTTTTAACAAGGGCGAGCCAGTAACCGGATTCAGCTGATTTAACTTTTGAGAGGTTTTCATGAGCGTCATTGTAAGAACCGAGTTTATNNCAAATTCCTATTTTTTTGACGACATCATTTGTTTTAATTGATTTATTTAATTCGGGAAGTGCAAGAGACCACAAATTTTTCTCAAAATAATACATACCTCTTTTAAGATGATCCTCTTTTTTGGGCAAGAACTGAAAGCCATTATTTTCAGCGAGTTCATAGATATAATCGGAAAAACTGGTGTTGGGGTATTCAATCCATATTCTTTCAAATGTGGAAAGGGCTCTATTAATTTTATTTTGTTTTTCATAAATCTCTCCTATGGCTTTAAGGAGTTTTGCCTTTAACCAGTCACTTTCCTCTTTAGAAAGAAGCTTTTTATAGATTTTTATTGCAGAACTATAATTTTCATTGTCCGTATGGATTTCAGCAAGAAGAGATAAACTGTCTTTATTTATTGAAGATGAGGGATAGGTGCTTGTAAGGTTTTCTAATATTTTGATTGCCGATTTGCTATTATTGGTTTTGTACTCTGCAAGAGCTTTATAATGAAGGACATGATCAATAATTGTTGGGAGTTTTGTTCCTACCTTATCTATATAGTGCTTGGCTAACCTGAAATTTTCTTCATTTATATGGCAGTAGGCTTTTTTAAAGTTTTCATCATCGGTGATCGGAGAATTTTTTGAAAGCACATCTTTGCAGCTTATTTCCTTTGAAACCCCAGGACTAATATGAAATAAAAGAAAAAATAAAACTAATAATAAGGAATGTTTTTTATTCATAAGTGTTGTCGGGATCTAATATATCCCTTATTCCCTCACCAAATAGATTAAAACACAGAGATGTAATAAATATTGCAAGACTGGGAAATACAATCAGGTGAGGGAATGTTCTCATTCCCTGCCATCCCGTGCTTGCCAGTGTCCCCCAGCTTGATTCCGGGGGAGCAATTCCGAGCCCTAAAAAACTCAAAGTGGATTCGGTTAATATGGCATATGGAACTGAAAAAGTTACTGTTATAATAAGCGGGCTAAGAGCGTTGGGAAGAATGTGCTTAAACAATATCCGATATGGTTTGGCACCAAGGGCTTTTGCAGATTCCACATATTCATATGATTTTATCTGGAGAACGCTACCCCTTATTATTCTTGCTACTCTCATCCATGATGTTAGCCCCAGAGATATTACTATACCTTTAACACCTTTACCTATAATTAATGTAAAAAGAACAATAACCAGAAGGTCGGGAAGAGAATAAAATATATCTACTATTCTCATCATAAATTCATCTATTTTTCCACCAATATATCCGGAAAGAGCTCCAAAAATGGTTCCAATAAAAAGGGCCATTGCTGCAGTACCAAGTGCTACGGTGATTGATACACGGGAACCAAAAATAATCCTGCTCAGCATATCCCTTCCTTCCTGATCGGTTCCCATGGGATGTTTGAAACTTGGGGATTTTAAAGTGTTAGAGAAATTGGTTTCGTCATACCTGTAGGGAGATATTATCGGAGCTGCTAATGCTGCAGCTATAATAATAAGTATGATAGTACCAGTAATAATAATTTGCGCTTTTAGATACAATTCCGGTTTATCCAAATATTAGATATCCTGTATTTTACCATTTTATTTGGAATGGAGAAAAATATAATTCTTTAAATTCTCTAAAATTTACTAATTGTGATTATGAATCTTTATTGTATTCAGCTTTTACAACGGTTTTAATTCCACCCCTGACATTGAAATCGCCAACCACTTCAACTTTCCTCGGACTGCATGCTTTTACAATATCGTCAAGGATTTTATTGGTTACGTGTTCGTGAAATTCACCAACATTCCTGTATGAAAACATATAGAGCTTCAAGGATTTTAATTCTAAGCAGAGCTTGTCCGGAATATATTTGATATTTATTGTGGCAAAATCGGGTTGACCGGTTTTAGGGCAAACCGCTGTAAACTCCGGACAGGATATATTAATTTCATAGTCACGCTGGGGAAACTGATTCTCGAATGTTTCAAGTATTTTATATTGCTCCTCACTCATAACATTAACTAATTTATCCTAAGCATTTTCTATATCAAATATTTTGATGCTTTTTATGATTAGAATGATTTATCCACGATATGGAGCGTTAATTAATATATGGGGTCGGGTCTTTTTAGAAAGCTACACATGTTTTCTTGGATTCATTTCCATCCTCACCTTTATATACAAACCATTTAAAGATGAGACAGAAATATTAAGATGGTAAATTGTTAGTAATCTCTTACTATTTCGGCAACCCAGCCGCCTTATATTTACCTTAGGCCTGCGGCTTTGCGCCCCACTTTTTCAAATGGTTTGCCATTATCGTTAGTATCTAATAGTAATTTTCTCCATGAAAGAAAAATATGACAAACAGGATTTAATACTTGACTAGAATATAAGGATAGTAAATAATTTTATTCCCTGTTACTGGGGCATAGTACAATGGCAGTGCGACGGNNTTAGTGCCCCAGAAATTATAACTTCCTTAATTGAGCATATGTGTTCAATATAGTTGCTTTTAGAAAAAGGATTAATTGAAAGTACTGTTAGCTATTTTTAATTCTGGATTGTTAATCTTAATCGTTGATAATTCAGTTATTAATGTTTTTAAAATTGTTTTAAAACTATTATCAAAGTTCGTTTGGGTCTTCAGCTATAAATTCATCTCCCGCAATAAACCAATAATCAATACTTCCCGTTCCGTTTCCATTATTAATACCTATAAGACCAACAAATGTAGGCACTTCAAATTCATCATCGTCATCACCAGAAAATTCATCAAAAGTTCCAAATTTGCCATTCTCAAAACTTATAAATCCACCCTTTGGATCAGCTAAACTACCTCCAGGACAAAGCAGATCATCACCTCTGCTAGCCTTATAATCTTCATTAATACCATAGTTCATCACGCTTCCGCAGGAAAAATTAAGTCTGTCACATGAAAGTGGATCTTCTTCCATATCATATACGAATATGTCAAAATCAACTCCTTCATCGAAATTGGTAACTGTATCAGCGAGGCTAAATGTTGAACTTTCGGATCTGGCATTTTGTACGTAAGTGTATCCAATGACATCTGCCAGGTTAGCTCCACTGGCAGTATTAAAATTTGCAATCATAGGAATTTGAAAAGTATCCTCATGAGGAATAAATCCTTGTGCTGCTAAATTGGCGCGGTACTCATATCCTGCACTATCAATAATTCTGAAGTTTCCGATAATACCTTCTCTAGAAAATTGATCTATGGTTAATTGTGAATCACTATCGATTGTAATAACTACGTAACCATTTGAATCATCATTGAGATTTACTGGAACCTCACTTCCATCATTTCTTTTTATATCATCTAAATTATAAATAACTGTATCATTTGGTGTTAAATTATCGTTAAAGTCAAGTTCATCACAGTTTTTATCATTCTGAAATATTTGTACATGAATTGCAACTGGCTTTGGAGCTACATTTGTAACTTGTATATAAGAACTTCTATCTCTGAGGTCATAATAAGCACTTAATTGTTGTGAGGGTATATCTGTAAAAAATACTGCCGCTGGTGGAGGATTGCTACCGCAACCGCCTATAATTCCAAATGATATAAATATCAATAATGTTGATAATATTATTATTTTTTTTATTGGTTTCATTTCCTTAAACATAAATACTTCCCTACTATCTTATAATTCGATGATGTTCATGAAGAATTAACCTATACAATACATGAAAAATCGTTAATAAAATATTAACTATAAAATATTTAACTGACTAGAAGTGAAGTATTGAAAACTCTGAGTTCGAAGAGTGTACAAGAGCCCCAGCCATATTGGTAACCAAATATTCTAAATTGAGTGCTATTAAGTAAGCTAATATAAGTTTTGTATCTACTTATATATGCTACCACCTCTCACATTTAAACTATAATTCAACTATTATTGCTATCTTAGTTTTATGCCTCATCTCCACCTACATTTTCAACCCTAAAAATATTCGGACCACCATACCAGTAATCCATACTACCTGTACCATCACCATTGTTAATGCCAATTAAGCCAATAAAAAATGGAAATTGAAATGGAACATCATCGTCGCATGGACCATCTGCACAAGGTCCATCTGGAAAATCAGGCGTTATATATTTTAAAAAAGTACCATTTTCAAAACTGATATAACCTCCGTTCGGATCAGCTAACCCGCCACCTGGACAAATCAAATCTTCACCTCTGCTGGCCCTGTAGTCCTCATTTACGCCGTAGTTCATTATTCCACCGCAAGAAAATACTGTTGAATCACAAGATAAAGGGTCTTCGTTCATATCAAAGACGAATATGTCGAAACTTACACCATCACTGTAATTGACAACAGCATCAGGTGAATCATCAGTATCAAGGAACTGATTAAGATTAGTATTAATAAAGTATGAGAAACCTACTACGTCACTTAACTTCGCTCCATCTACGGTATTGAAGTTAGCATAAAGTGGGGGTGGATTATCAGATATTACCGTAGCTTCCCAAACACCAGGGTTATCTTGAGTAATAAAATCAGCTGCTTCTTGTAATAATGGAAAAGGTATATATCCTCTATTTGCCATATTTGTTCTGTATTCATATCCTGAGTTATCAATTATTCTAAAGTTCCCTATTAAATCACAACCCAAATCCCCCAAGACAACTACATAACCATACGAATTGTCACTTAAATTTGCTGGTACTGCT
>JABAOE010010027.1_pt2 | contig 10064 bp, 7 predicted proteins | sample 7062141 | NCBI WGS metagenome assembly JABAOE01 (sample SAMN14538627, study PRJNA623070) | marine sediment metagenome | biome: marine biome [ENVO:00000428]; feature: marine pelagic biome [ENVO:01000023]; material: deep marine sediment [ENVO:00002113] | place: India: Gulf of Khambhat ...
ACCGCTCCAGCGACTACTCAGCCGGCGGCCACCGAGACGCCCGGCGGCGGCGCCGCGGCGCAGGTCATCCGCTACGGCGACACCTCGCGTAAGGTAGTCGCCTTCACCTTCGACGCGGGTTCGGATGCCGGATACACGGCGATGATCCTCAGCACGCTCAAGGCCAACGGCATAAGTGCCAGCTTCGGGATGACGGGCAAGTGGGCCGAGGAGAACCCGAGCCTGCTACAGGACATCGTGGATGACGGCCACACGCTCATCAACCACACTTACGACCACCAATCGTTCACTGGCAACTCCACCCAAACCCTCGGACTCTCCAGGGCCGAGCGCCAGGACGAGCTGAACCGCACCGAGGAGATCGTTAGCAGCCTGAGCGGCGCGACGACAAAGCCGTACTTCCGGCCGCCGTACGGGGACTATGACGAGTCGGCCAACGAGGACGTCGGCGCGCTGGGCTACGCCTACAACGTGATGTGGGCAGTCGACTCCCGTGGCTGGGCCGGCCTCGCCGCCGCGCAGATCGCGCAGCGCTGCATCGACCTCGCGGAGCCGGGTGCCATCTACGTCTTCCACGTCGGGTCGGCGTCCGAGGACGGGCCGGCCCTGCAATCGATCATCGACGGTCTTCGAGACAAGGGCTACGAGATGACCGACATCAGCGGAGTATTGGAGTAAACCGGGCGAACCGTTTACATTGAGGCTGTGACCCCCATAACGACCGTTCTCTTCGACCTCGGCCACACGCTCTGGCACCTGCCCAATATGCCGCCGCCGCAGGAAGTCCGCGGCGAGACCATGCGGCGCCTCAGGGCGCTGATCACGGGCTGGGGCTACGAGATGAGCGGCGAACGCGGGTACATCGGGCGCGATATCCGGTTCGCCGTCGAGGAAGAGACGCATCGCGCCTTCCACGGCGACTGCGTCGACCCCGGCTATCCCGAACTCTGCCGGCGGATCGCCAGACAGCACGACATGGAGCTGACGCCGGAGCAGGGAGAGGAGCTCTGGGAGAGGTGGAATCTGGGCGGCCTGTTCCTCAACCGCGAGACCTTCCCTGACGTCCTGCCGACTCTCTCCGCCCTCCGCGAGCGCGGCTTCCGGCTCGCCAGCGTCACCAACCGCGGCTACAGCGGCCCCGACTTCTGGGACGAGATGCGGCAGCACGGCCTCGAGGAGTTCTTCGAGACGGTAGTCGTTTCCTGCGACGTCGGCTACATGAAGCCTCACCCGCGCATCTTCGAGGTCGCGCTGGAGCGGCTCGGCGTCGAAGCCGGGGAGTGCTTGATGGTCGGCGACAACCTGCGCGCCGACGTTGAAGGGCCGAAGACACTCGGCATGAAGGCAGCCTGGCGCCGCCCACTTGCCGCACAAGAGCCGTCTGAAGCGACAGCGGACGAGGTCGAGGTCACCGGGCCAGTCAAGCCGGATTTCACGATCGACGAGATTGCCGAGCTGCTCGGCCTGCCGCCGCTACAGCAGCGCGCCTAGACGCGCTCCAGTACCGGAGCGAGCACGGAGCCGGCTTCGCTGTTGTTCCCTCCGCGGCAGGGGACTGGCCCGCTCCTGACGTCCGAGGCGATTTGCGCCCGTATAATGAAGGGCACCATGGAAGAGGGCAAGGGAGCACAGAGCCCCACCGCCAGGGGCCTCGACCGCCGCGCGCTCGCCTACAGCGCCTCGGTCGGCTACGACCGGCGCCTGTACGCACACGACATCGCCGGTTCGGTCGCGCACGCCCGCATGCTCGGCGCGCAGGGCATCATCCCTGCTGACGACGCGGCGCAGATCGTGCGCGGCCTGGAAGAGATCCGGGAGGAGATCGAGGCTGGCAAGTTCGAGTGGCGCGACGAGCTCGAGGACGTGCACCTGAACATCGAAGTCGCCCTGCGCGAGCGGATTGGCGACGCCGGCGCGCGCCTGCACACGGCCCGCTCCCGCAACGACCAGGTCGCGACCGACGTCCGCCTCTTCGTGATGGAGTCGTGCGACCGCGCCGCGGACGGCCTGCGCGACGTACAGCGCGCGCTCATCAGCCTGGCGGAAGCCAACGCCGGCGCCGTGATGCCCGGCTACACGCACCTGCAGCGCGCCCAGCCGGTGCTCTTCGCGCACCACCTGCTCGCCTACTTCGAGATGCTGGACCGCGACGCCATTCGCTTCGTGGCCGCCCGTCACGCCGCCGACGAGCTGCCCCTCGGCTCCGGCGCCCTGGCCGGTGTGCCGTACCCGGTCGACCGCGAGTCCGTCGCCCGCGAGCTCGGCTTCAGCCGTGTGTCGCGCAACAGCATCGACGCCGTGAGCGATCGCGACTTCGCTGTCGACTTCCAAGCGGCGTCCGCTGCGACGATGATGCACCTCTCGCGCCTCGGCGAAGAGATCATCGTCTGGTCGAGCGACGAGTTCGGCTTCCTGCGCCTGCCCGACGACTTCGCGACCGGCTCCAGCATCATGCCGCAGAAGCGCAACCCGGACATCGCCGAGCTGGCGCGCGGCCGCACCGGCCGCGTCTACGGCAACCTGATGGCGTTGCTGACGATGCTCAAGGGGCTGCCGCTGGCCTACAACCGCGATCTGCAGGAGGACAAGCAGCCGCTCTTCGACACCGTCGACGTGCTGCTGCCGACGCTCGAGGTGATGGCGGCGATGCTTCCGCGCCTCTCCCTCGACGCCGAGCGCGCCGCGAGCGCGGCCGCCGGCGGCTACCTGCTTGCCACGGACGTCGCCGACTATCTTGTGCGCAAGGGCGTGCCGTTCCGCGACGCTCACCAGGCCGTCGCCGATCTCGTGCGTCACGCCGAGGAGCGGGGCAAGCCGCTCGGCGAGCTGACGCTGGACGAGTACCGCCGCTTCTCGCCGCAGTTCCAGGAGGACGTACTCAGGCTCGACGCCCGGGCGTCGATCGACGCCCGCGACGTGCCCGGCGGCACGGCGTCTGGCCGCGTCGCGGAGGCGCTGACGGAAGCGAAGAAGCGCCTCGAGGGGGCGTCGTGAGCGAAGTAAAGATCGCGCCTTCCATCGTCTCCGCGGACCTCTCACGGCTGGCGGAGGAAGTGCGCGAATGTGAGGCCGCCGGCGCGCAGATGATCCACATCGACATCATGGACGGTCGCTTCGTTCCTGCGATCACCATCGGCACGCCGGTCGTTGAGGCGATCCGGCGCACGACTGACCTCACGCTCGACATCCACCTGATGGTCGTCGAGCCGGAGAAGCAGGTGGAGCGCTTCATCGAGGCTGGCGGCGACATCATCAACGTCCACTGGGAGGCCGCCACGCACGTCCACCGCATCGTCCGCGACGTGCAGCAGAGCGGCCGCCGCGCCGGCGTTTGCCTCAACCCCGGCACGTCCGACGGCGTCCTCGACGCCCTCCTGCCGGACCTCGACCAGGTGATGGTGATGGCGGTGAACCCCGGCGCCTCGGGCCAGCCGTTCATCGCTTCCGTCCTGCCCAAGGTCGAGCGCCTGCGCAGGGCGATCGACGAGGGCGGCTACCGCGCGGAGATCGAGATCGACGGTGGTGTGAAGGTGGAGAACGCGCCCCGCTGCGTCGCTGCTGGCGCCGACGTCCTCGTCGCCGCCAGCGCCGTCTTCAACGACCACGGGTCGATAGGCGACAATATACGGACGCTGCGTGAGTCGGTAGCGGCGCTACAGGCGTAGGCGGGCCGCTAGACGCGGTTCTTCGTCGTGGTGCGAATGCAGCGCGTGCAGATCTTGAGGCGGATGGGCACGCCGCTGATGATGAACGTCTTGTTCTGGATGTTCGCCTTGAACTTGCGGTTCGTCCGCGGCGCTTTGCGTTCCCAGCGCCCGGAGTGTTGGTGGCGTATATTGCGGCCGAAGCCGGTCTTTTTGCCGCAAACCTGACACGAGGCCATAAGATACAATCCCTTTACGAGGAAAATGGGCGCTGCTAGAATTGCGCCCGCCATATGGTAGCATTCGCCGATTTCCCAATCAACACGCACCCACCGCGCCCCCGGGGTCGAATCTCCCCCGCCGCACATGACTGAAGCCAATCTGGATTCACTCTCCGGCGCCGACGTCAGGGAGATGTTCCGTGCTGCCTCGCGCTGGCTAGAGGTGAACAAGGAGCACGTCAACGCCATCAACGTCTTCCCCGTGCCTGACGGCGATACGGGAACGAACATGCACCTCACAATGCGCAGCACGATGGAAGAGGCCGACCGCTGCCAGGACCTGGCGGCGGGCGCCGTCCTCGCCGCCATGTCGCACGGCGCGCTGATGGGCGCGCGCGGCAACTCCGGCGTCATCCTCTCACAGATCGTGCGCGGTTTGGCGAATGCCGTTGAAGACACAACCGAGATCAACCCGAAGGCGCTGGCCGCGGGCCTCCAGCGGGGCTCGGACACGGCCTACAAGGCCGTCACGCAGCCGACAGAAGGCACGATCCTCACTGTGATCCGCGACGTGGCGTCCGCCGCTGGTGACAACGCCAGCGGCGATGTCGGCGCGCTCATGGCCGCGGCAGTCGACGCGGCGCGTGACAGCGTCGCGCGCACGCCGGACCTGCTGCCGGTTCTCGCTGAGGCAGGCGTTGTCGACGCCGGCGGCCAGGGCCTCCTCGTGCTTCTCGAGGGGATGCTGCGCCACCTCCGCGGAGAGGTGACGGAGGGCGAAGCGGCGGCGGCCGACGGCGACGTGGAAGAGGAGTTCCTGTCCCTCGTTGAGCATCATCACCAGGCTGAGGAGTCCCCCTACGGCTACTGCACCGAGGTGCTGATTGAGGGCGAATCGCTGACGGTCGACGACCTCCGACAGAGCGTGCTCGCCATGGGCGACTCCGTGCTCGTCGTCGGCGACGAGAGCCTCCTGCGCTTGCACGTTCACACCGACGACCCGGGCGCGCTCCTGTCGCTCGGGACGCGTGCAGGCAGCCTGGTGCAGGTGAAAGTCGACAACATACGCCAGCAGGCCGAGCGCTTCGTCGAACTGCACCGGGAGCCGGGCGAACCGGCTGCTTCGGCCCCTGCGCCTCAGTCCTTGATCTCGTCCGTCGCCGTTGCTTCGGGCGAGGGCCTGGCAGACGTCTTTCGCGACGTCGGCTGCTCGCTGGTCGTCTCAGGCGGGCCGACGATGAACCCGAGCACGCGCGACATCCTGGAGGCGATCGAATCCTGCCCCACGGACGAAGTTGTCGTCCTGCCGAACGACAAGAACATCATCATGGCCGCGAATCAGGCGGCCGAGGCGACGGCGAAGCAGGCCGTCGTCGTGCCATCGCGTTCTGTCCCGCAGGGACTGTCGGCGCTCCTGGCGGTAAACCCCGAGGAGGGACTCGAGGAGAACGTCCGCGCCATGGAAGATGCCCTGAAGGCCGTCCGCACGATCGAGATCACCACGGCCGTTCGCTCCACAGAGATCGGCGGCGTGGCGGTGGAAGAAGGTCAGACTATCGCCGTCGTCGACGACGAGCTGAAGGTGGCGTCCGGCTCGCCGGAAGCGGCTCTGGAAGCGGCTCTCGACGGGCTGACCGGCGGCTCGACGAGCCTGATCACGCTCTACTACGGAGCCGAGACGACGGCCGAGCAGGCGGAGGAAGTGGCCGGCCGCCTGCGCGAGCGCTACGCTGGCCACGACGTCGAAGTGGTCGCCGGGGGCCAGCCGCACTACACGTACATCGTCTCGCTGGAGTAACTGACAGGCCTTTCCGACGCACTTTTGGCGCACTGCTATACTGTGCCGTCAGGAGGGCCGCCACTTGTCAGTTCGCATCGTTACCGATAGCACCTCGGACATCCCCGCCCCGATGGCACAGGAGCTGGGGATAGCAGTCGTTCCACTGAGTGTCGTCTTCGGCGAAGAGTCGCTCAAGGAAGGCGTCGAGATCAGCCACGACGTCTTCTACGAGAGGCTCGCCAAGGCCAAGGACCTGCCGACGACCTCGGCGCCGTCAGTTGGGGACTTCCTCGACACCTACCGCGAAGTCCTGAAAGAGACCGACGAGATTGTGTCGGTCAACCTCTCGTCGAAGCTTTCCGCGACCTACAGCAACGCCGTGCAGGCTGCGGCGATCCTGGCCGACGAGGGCGCCCGGATCGAAGTTGTCGATTCGCGGACCGTTTCTCTGGGCATGATGTTCCTCTGCCGGGCTGCCGCCAGGGCTGCCGCCGAAGGCGCTACGATCGAAGAGATCCGCGATCTCCTGGACGCCATGATCCCACGCATCTCCGTGTACGTTGTCCTCGACACGCTGGAATACGTGCGCCGCGGCGGCCGCATTGGGCGGGCGCGCGCTTTCCTGGGCACCGTGCTCCGCGTCAAGCCGATCCTTTCGTTTGAAGACGGCGAGGTGCGCCCCGAGGAGCGCGTGCGCACGCGGCCCCTCGCCCTCGACCGCCTCTTCCAGCTGGTGACGTCGGCTCCCAATATCACAGAGATCGGAGTCGCCTACTCGACGAACGCCGTGGAGGCGGAAGAGCTGAGGCGGCGCATAGAGGAAGCGCTGGAGGGCGTTAAGGTGCAGATGGCGCGGATTGGCTCGGTCGCCGGCGTTCATGGAGGTCCCGGCGTCCTCGGGGTCGGCTTTCTGCAGGGGGAGTAACCGGATTGGCGGGGTCCTACGATGGGCTTCGTAAAGTGCTGGCCCTGGAGCGCGACAAGAAGTTCAGCGACAGTGCGGTTGTCGGCGGACTGGACGAATACCTCCTCCGCTTCACCAGCGAAGCCAGGATCAGCACCTCCCACCCGATCTCTCGCATCCTTCAGCAACTCCCGCCCGGCGGCTACCGCGCACTCCACCCGATCCAGCGCCAGCGCGTCGTCGACGAGCTGCTGCGGTCGGCCGAAGACGGTGCGCAGCGGGAGGCTGCAAAGCGAGTGCCCGAGAAACCGCCCGCGCCACCGCCTCCACGCAAACCGGCCGCTCGCAGGCCCGCTTCGCGACGAAAGGCCGCCCCGAAGCCGGAGAAGGCACCGGTTCCTGGCGTAACCCTCGATTCGCCGGCGTCCGTCCTGGGCCTGAGGCGTCCTGACGCGGCGCGCCTGCAGAAGTTGGGCCTGGAGACCGTGCGTGACGTCCTCTATCATTTCCCGACCCGCTACCACGACTACTCCGAGGTGCGGCCGATCGCCGGCCTGGCGTTCGGCGAAGAGCAGACCGTGATCGCTGAAGTCTGGTCGGCCAAGGCGGTCATGATCGGCCGCAACCGGCGCGGCGCCGAGGCGGTCGTCGGCGACGACTCGGGCACGATCCGCGTCCTCTGGTTCGGCCAGCCCTGGGTCGCCAAGAAGCTCAAGACCGGCCAGAAGGTCGCGCTCAGCGGCAAGATCGGCTCGTTCAAGGGCCGCATGCAGATGGAGAACCCGGAGCTCGAGTCGCTGGACGACGAGGCGATCTTCACGCGCCGCTTCGTGCCTGTCTACCGCAGCACCGAAGGCCTGTACATGAAGACGCTGCGTGACCTCGTCCGCCTGGCCGTCGACACGTGCGCCGCGGACGTCCTGGAGACGCTGCCCGCCGGCGTGCGCGAGCGAAACAGCCTCATGAGCGTGACCGATGCGTTCCGGCAGATCCACGCTCCTGACTCGCTCAAAGAGGCTGACGCCGCCAGGCGCCGCTTTGCCTTCGAAGAGCTGCTCTGGATCGAGATCGGCGTCGTCCGCCGCCGCCGCGAATGGCAGGTCGCGGGCCGCGCGCCCGTCCTCTCGCTNNGCCGCGAGTGGCAGGTGGCGGGCCGCGCGCCCGTCCTCAAGCTCGGCGCCGCCGCGCTCGACGGCTTCATAGAATCGCTGCCGTTCGAGCTCACGAAGGCTCAGCGCAAGGCGATCGAAGAGGTGCTGGCGGACGCTTCCGACGCAATACCGATGACCCGCCTGCTGGAGGGGGACGTCGGCTCCGGCAAGACCGTCGTAGCCGCTGCCGGGTTGCTCGCTGCCGTCGCCGCCGGCAAGCAGGGCGCGATCATGGCTCCGACGGAGATCCTCGCTGAGCAGCACATGCGGACGTTCACGAGCATTTTCGACCCGGACCGCGCCGCCCCGGAGGCGGACGGGCCGTGGTTCCAGGAGTCCGGCGATGGCTTCCTGGTGTTGCGGCCGCCGTACCTGGAGCGGCCGGTGCGCGCCGCGCTGCTCACGGGCAGCCTGAAGGCGTCCGCCAAGACCGCGGCGCAGGAGGCGATCGCCCGGGGAGAGGTGGATATCGCCGTCGGCACGCACGCGCTGTTGCAGGAGTCCGTCCAATTCGCCGACCTCGGCCTGGCCGTGATCGATGAGCAGCACCGCTTCGGCGTCGAGCAGCGGTCCTCTTTGCGCGAGAAGGGAGGCAGCCCCCACGTGCTCGTGATGACGGCGACGCCGATCCCGCGGACGCTAGCGCTGACGGTCTACGGCGATCTCGACATAACCGTTCTCAACGAAATGCCGCCGGGACGGCCGCCTGTGAAGACGTACTTCGTGCCGCCGCGCCGCCGCGAGGAAGCCACGCGCTTCATTCAGAAGAAGGTCGAAGAGGGGCGCCAGGCCTACGTCATCTGCCCGCTGGTCGAGGAGTCGGAGGCGGTCGAGGCGAAGGCAGCGGTGCAGGAGTACGAGCGCCTTCAGCGGGACGAGTTCCCGGACCTGCGCCTCGGCTTGTTGCACGGACGCATGCCTGCCGGCGAGAAGGACGCCACGATGCGCGCCTTCCGTGATCACGAGCTCGACATCCTCGTCTCGACGTCAGTGGTCGAGGTCGGTGTCGACGTGCCGAACTCGACCGTGATCCTGATCGAGGGCGCGGACCGCTTCGGGCTCTCTCAGCTTCACCAGTTCCGTGGCCGCGTGCGGCGTAGCGAGGAGCAGGCCTACTGCTTCCTGCTCTCGGAGACGCAATCTGAGGAGGCGATGGAGCGCCTGCAGATCATGGAGACAACGGACAGCGGCTTCGAACTGGCGGAGCACGACCTGCGCCTGCGCGGGCCGGGCGAGTACTTCGGCACCCGCCAGTCCGGCATGCCCGACCTGCGCGTCGCGAAGCTCACCGACGTCGAGCTGATCGAGGAGTCCCGGCGGGAGGCAACCCGCATACTGGACGAGGATCCGGAGCTGGAAGACCCGTCTCACGCTGCCCTGCGCGAGAACGTGAGCAGGCTGTGGGACCGGCTCACCCCCGACGTGTCGTAGCGCTTGCGGCGCACCTGGGCTAGAATCTCCTCGTGAAGCGTCCGCCCAAAGGCGGGCGTTCGCGTTTTGAAGCGATGATCAAGAACGAGATCGGACAGCTCGTACAGGCCGCCGTCCGCAAGGCCCAGGAGGCCGGCGACCTGCCCGCCGCCGCAATCCCCGACGCACCCATCGAACGGCCGCAGCGGCCGGAGCACGGCGATTACGGCACGGGCCTCGCCATGCGCATGGCCCGGGCTGCCCAGATGAAGCCGCTCGACATCGCGAAGATGATCGCCAGGCATATCGACGGCGACTCCAAGACGGGCCCATTCGCCGCGGTCGAGGTGGCGCCGCCGGGCTTCATCAACTTCCGCCTCTCGGCAGAATGGCTCGCGGCGCAGGTGGACGCGATCCTCGCCGCCGGTCCCGAGTTCGGGAACATCTCGCTCGGCGCCGGCAGGAAGGTGCAGGTCGAGTTCGTCTCCGCCAACCCCGTCGGGCCAATCCACGTCGGCAACGGCCGCGGTCTCGCCCTCGGCGACACGCTCGCGCGGGCGCTGGCGGCGGCCGGGTTCGACGTCCAGCGCGAATACCTCGTGAACGACGCCGGCACCCAGACAGAGGTCTTTGCTGAGACGCTGTACGCTCGTTACCAGCAGCTCCTGGGCCGGGAGGTGGAGATACCGGAGGGCGGGTATCCCGGCGAGTACGTGATAGACCTGGCCAACGCGCTCAAGGATGAGTTCGGCGACTCGCTCCTGCGGCCGGAAGGCGAACCCGGGCCGCCCGAGGTGCACGACCGCGGCGTCGCCCTGATGCTGGAGAGCATCCGCGAGGATCTTGACGCCATCGGCGTGCAATACGACGAGTGGTTCTCGGAACGCTCCCTCTACGATAACGGCACGTACGAAAAGGCGATGGATCTGCTGCGCGAACGTGGCTTCGTCTCGG
>JABAOE010003849.1_pt1 | contig 10061 bp, 7 predicted proteins | sample 7062141 | NCBI WGS metagenome assembly JABAOE01 (sample SAMN14538627, study PRJNA623070) | marine sediment metagenome | biome: marine biome [ENVO:00000428]; feature: marine pelagic biome [ENVO:01000023]; material: deep marine sediment [ENVO:00002113] | place: India: Gulf of Khambhat ...
ACGACGGCGGCTCCGGTGGAGACGACCACGACGTCGGCTGCGCCATCAATCGCGCGCTCGGCGACGTACGAGCGGATCGCCGCCGCCGGTGTGATCCGGATCGGGGTGCGCGATCGGGATCTCGCTCCGTTGAGCTTCGCGGACGGGGCCGGGTACTCGGGCTTCGAGCCGGAGCTCGCCGCCGAGGTCGTGACCCGGCTGTTCGACAGTGTCGAGATCGAATGGGTGCCGGTGGCGACACCGGAGAGGTTCGACGTGGTCGGCGCCGGCGAGGTCGACCTCGTGTTCCGCTCGACGACGATCACCCCGGAGCGGAGCGGGCTCGCCTCCTTCACGATCCCGTACCTCCTCGACGGGCCGGCCCTCATGGTCCCGGCCGCCGCCGGTGCCTCCACGCTCGCCGATCTCGACGGTGCCCTCATCGCGCTCCAGACCGGGACGACGAGCGAGGCGCGCCTCGCGTCGGCCCTCGATGCCGCCGGCGTCGCCTACGAGGTGGTTCCGGTCGGCGAGGGGGAGCGGCCGTCCGACCTCGTCGACTCTGGTGAGGCCGACGCATACCTCTCCAGCATCACCGGCGGCCTCCTCGAGGTGGCCAGGAGCGAGGGCCTCGTCATGATCCCGGTCGAGTACGGCGACCGGATCGCAGCCTTCGGCGCACCGGATGCCGCGGACTTCCTCGCCGAGGTGAGCGACGCCCTTCGCGCCGTCGTCGAGGACGGAACGTGGGACGCGCTCTTCGAGGCGGCGTTCGGCTCGCCGGCGCCGTGGCCGGCGGCCGACATGGTGGTCGGCGGCTAGGGCGACGGGCACGCCGCGCCGGCTCGCTCGATGGCAACCGTCATCGCCGGTGGTCGCCGTCGCCGAGCGCGCTGCGGAGCTGATCGAGCGACGGCGAGCCGGCGGTCCCGGCATCGGTGACGTAGACCCGGCAGGCGAGGCCGACGGGTGCGTCCGGGTCGGTGAACGGGTCGACCCCGTCGATGAGCAGGGTGGGCGACCCGCGGAACCCGAGGCGCTCCGCGTCCTCGGGTGTCTCGACCTTCTCGAGGCTGATCGCGGCGTCGAGCCCCAGCTCCGCGACGAGCGCGGCGACGTCGCGGCGGGTCCTTTCCCAGTTGGGGCATCCGTCGAAGTACCGGATCGTGATGTTCACGGGGCTTCGCCTCGGTGTGCGGGCTCCGGGGTGGACTCGACGAGGTGGCATACACACGCCCCCGACGGCCAGTCGTCTGCCATCTCCGCCGCCAGCTCCTGCAGCCGTCGCAGCTCGGTGCGGAGCTGTTTCAACTCCTCGATCCGGGCGCCGATCATGACCGCCTCGCGGTCGATGACGGCGCGCACGACCCGGCACGGTGCCTGCCCCCGGTTGCGGAGGTCGACGATCTGGCGGATGTCCTCGAGGGGGATCTCGAGGCTGCGCGCCCGCTTCACGAAGCGCATGAGATCGAGGTCCTCACCCCCGTAGTCGCGGTACCCGGCCGGGGTTCGGGCGGGTGGGGGGAGGAGTCCCGCGGATTCGTAGAAGCGGATCGTGGAGGCGTCGAGGCCCACGGCTGCCGCTGCTTGTCCGATTCGCACTCGACCTCGCTCTCGACGGGTTCACTCACGATAAACCTTCGAGTAGCTCGAAGGTCAAGGCACGGATGAGAGAGGGCGTGGGAGGCATCCGGGACTAGTCCGACCGGCATCTCAGAGAACCGTTCCCAAGCATTTCGGCTCGCGCGCCGATCAAGAACGCACAACCCACAGATCCGAAAGGACCGTCATGACGGCGGCAACGTCGTGCGCCGGCATACGGCCGGGAGGACAGCCGGCCGCGTTTCCACCGCTCGCGCTCGCCCGTGCCTCCACCTCGTCGGGTCCGGCCGCCGTGCCCGGGCTCTCCGGATTGCTCTCGGTCGGCTCCGATGAGGAACGGCCGAGATGACAACCCCAGCCCCGGAAGGCGTCTTCGATCCGACGCTGGCTCGGCGCCACATCAGACTGTCGAGCGCCCAGAAGGTCTGGCTGCTGACCGTGGGGATCACGCTGAGCGCTGTCGCCCTCTTCGAGGTCTCCGGAGTGACCTCCGGGCTCGATGCGCCGGTCCGGATCCCCCTGGCTGGACTCATCGCCGGCTTCTACCTGGCAGAGCTGGCGGTCGTCCATCTCGAGTTCGGCAAGCAGGCGCACTCGTTCTCCATGAGCGAGTTCGCCCTGGTGCTCGGGCTGTTCTTCGCACCGCCCGGCGACGTCATACTCGCGAACGTCATTGGCAACGCTCTCGTGCTTGCGATCCACCGCCGCCAGCAGCCGCTCAAGCTCGCTTTCAACGTCGCTCAATTCGCCCTGCAGACGACCATCGCAGTCGCGGTCTTTCACATGTACGCGCGGCTCGGCGATCCGCTGGGGCCTGCCGGCTGGGCGGGTGCGCTCCTCGCCAGCCTGGCCGCGCTCCTGGTCGCCGACGTGCTGATCAACGCTGCGATCCGCCTCACCGGGGGTCAGATCACCTTCGCCGACATGCTCCAGGTCTTCGGGATGGGTGCCCTGGCCGCCATACTGACCACCGGGATGGCGCTCGGTGCCGTGATGATCGTGTGGCACCAGCCCGGCGCTTTCTGGCTCGCCGCAGTGCCCCCGGTTGCGCTGTTCACCGCCTACTGGGCGTACGTGGGCCAGCGGGTGCAGCGGACCCGCCTCACCGCCCTCTACGACGCGACCCGCGAGCTCCACGGCGCACCGCAGCTGGAGAAAGCGCTGGCGCGGGCGTGTGTCTCGGTGCGGCGGATGCTCAACGCCGAGACCGCCGAGATCTACTTGCTCGACGAGGACGGCAACGGCTCGGCCCTCGTGACCGCCGTGGGTCCTGACGGACCGACCCGGGTGATGGGCCTGGTGGCGCTGTCATCGCTCGAGCTGCCGTGGCTCCGGGCCATCCGATCCGGTACAGCGGTGAGCGCCTCCGCCGAAGAGACCACGACCGGCGTCGCCTCGATCTCGGCGCCCATGCTCGACGGAGACGGCGCGTGCCTCGGCATCGTCGTCGCCTGCAACCGCCTCGGCGACATCGGCGACTTCCGGACGTCGGAGGTGGAGACCCTCGAGACCTTCGCTGCCCAGATTGCCGTGTCCGTGGTGAACGCGAGGCTCGTGGACTCGCTGTCCGAAGCCGCCGAGCTCAATCGCGCCCAGGAGTCGCTGATCAGGTCGAAAGACGAGTTCATCGCTTCGGTGAGCCACGAGCTCCGCACCCCGCTGACGACCGTCGTCGGCCTCTCCGAGGTGCTTCTCTCAGACGAGCCACTCCAGGATGCCGAGCGTTCGGAGCTCACCGCATTGATCGCCGAGCAGAGCAACGAGCTCTCCGACCTGGTCGAGGACCTCCTCGTGTCGGCGAGATCCGACATAGGAACCCTGGATGTCTCGCTGCGGCCGGTGATGGTCGACGACGAAATCGACGCGGTCCTGCGCGGTGTCGCCGGGGGCGAGCGGGTCGTCGTCGGCGGCGAAGCGCCGCCCGTGTGGGCGGATGCTCTGCGTCTCCGGCAGGTGGTCCGCAATCTCGTGTCGAACGCCGCCAGGTACGGAGGCGACGAGATACGGGTCGAGCTCGAGCGCAACGGGGGCGACGTCGTGCTCGCCGTCGTCGACAACGGGCCCGGGGTTCCGCCGGGCGAGGAGGATACGATTTTCGAGCCATACGGGACGGCCCACAACAAGCGGGGTCAGCCGGCATCCATAGGACTCGGGCTCCATGTGGCCCAGCGGCTCGCCCACCAGATGGGCGGTGCGCTCGCGTATTGCCGTGTCGACGGGGAGACCCGGTTCGAGTTGACGCTTCGCGCCGCCGGGTGAGGCGGCCACCCTCACGTGATCTTCGACGCTGGTAGCGTCGCCGCCTCGCGACGAAGGCCGAGAGGATGTATGTGATCAGGAGGGTCTGGACCGTCAAGCCGCGTGAGGCGCGCCGGGCGGCGTCGATCGCCGCCGAGATGGGCAAGGCCTACGAGGAGGCGGATCAGCGCAGCCCGGTGCAGGTGTACTTCAACGGGGGCACGCTGCCGGGGGAGAAGGATCGGATCTACATGCAGTGGACCGCCGAGGTCATCGACTCGCCGTACCGGGGTGACAACGTCTTCCCGGAGCGAACCGGCAAGCTCGGCGCCAAGCTGCGCGAGCTCACCACCGGCTCGTGGATCGAGTTCTACGAGCTCCTCACCCCCGACAAGGCGCTTTCCGTCGACTGAGGGCGCGGCGTCGCCCCTCCCGACTGATGGGTGGCGATCGGCGCTACCCGTCGAGCCCGCGGATCAGGCCGCGAATGAACGCCACTTGCCCGAGGTGCTGGGATTCCTCCACGAGGACGTGCCCGAGCACCCACCGGCCGGTGATGTCCTTGATCCCGGGATGCTCGACCTGGCGGTCGAGCGCGGAGTCCTGGAGCCGATCGAGCACGGCGAACGACCCTTCCCGCACCGAGGCGAAGTAGGCCATGAGCTCTGCCATCGGCACCTCCGGCATCGCCCGAACCTCGTCGATGGCCTGCCCGTAGCCCGATCCTGCAGCGGTGATGCCGGTTCTGCGGTCCCAGCCCTCGGCCAGCCACACGGGATCGCCGCCGCCCATGACGGCGTTCATCCAGCTGTCCTCGACCCTCGCCATGTGCCACACCAGCCAGTCGATGTGGTTGGCCTCCATGGAGGCCTGCCAGCGGGTCTCGGCCGGAGTGAGCCCCTCGAGCGCCTCCTCGAGCTTCTCGAGGTACTCGGTCATACCGCTGCGGATCGCCTCTCTGAACCGGCTCACGTTCCTCCTCCCCGGGTTGGGTGGTGACGGTAGCGATCGCGCCTGTTGGGCCTGTGCCGCCGAGTCCTCAGGAGGAGGGACAGCGCTCGTCTCGCAGGTAGCGCTCGCACTCGGCGTCGGTGAACGCTCGCGTCAGCCGGCTCCGCGCCAGCTCGAGCAGCTCGTCGCTGGGGAGGACGTAGGCGCGAACCGATCCGTCGGCGCTGGGCACGGCGAGGCGGGTTCCGCCCGGGTCGTAGGCGACGATGCCGGGCATGCGAACCGGGAGCGTCAAGAGCTCCGTGCCCGAGTCGTCCCACAGCTTGACCGCGTCGTCCAGCGCCGCAGTTGCGATCTGCGTGCCGTCGGGGCTGAACGCGACGGCGAGGACTGGGGCGGAATGACCTCGCAGCGTCGCCAGCTCCCCGAGGTTGCCGGACCGGACCTCGCTCAGGCTCCAGAGCCGCGCCGACCCGTCGGCGGCTGCGGTGACCATCGATCCGCCGTCGGGGTGGAAGTCCAGGGCGAGGATCGCGCCGGGGTAGCCTTCGGTGCCGACCAGACGCGTCCTCGTTGCGACATCCCAGACGTGGATGCCGAGCCCGACGGCTGCGAGCAGGCTCCCATCCGGGCTGAAGACGACCGAGAAGGCTGCGGGGACACCGCCGAACCTGTTGATCTCCCGCCCGTCCCGCACGCCCCACAGCGCCACGAGCCCGTCGAGCCCGCCGGTGGCGACCACGGTGCCGTCCGGGCTGAACGTAGAGCTCCACACCGAGTCGGTGTGGTCGGTCACGACGAACAGCTCGCTTCCCGATGCCAGGTCCCACACCCGGGCGGTGCGGTCCTCGCCGGAGGTGACGAGCAGCGCGCCGTCCGGGCTGAAACCGCCCCCTGTGATCCGCCCGGTGTGACCGGTGAGGTCGACCCGGCGCTCACCGGTCGCCGCGTTCCATACGGCGACGTCACCGTCCTCGGTGCCGGCGGCGATCCATGCGCCGTCGGCGCTGTAGGCGCTGAACGACGCCGGCGCGCCGGTGGCGATCGCAAGGACCTCGCGGCTGCCGGTCGGACTGACGTCCCAGACCTTGGTGAGGCCGTCACCGCCCGTCGTGGCGAGCAGCCGGCCCGTTGGGTCCAGGGCGACGGCGCCGATCCCGGTGGCGTGACCGGAGACGACGAGCAGCTCCTCGCCCGTGGCGGCATTCCAGAGTCGCGCGGTGCCGTCCTCGCCTGCCGTCGCCAGCCGGGCGCCGTCGCGGCTGTAGGCGAGGCCGCAGACCGGGCCGGCATGGGCGGTCAGCGATCGCACCTCCTCTCCCGTCGCGAGGCTCCACAGCCTGGCGGTTCCGTCCCGGGCTGCCGTGGCCAGCAGTGTGCCGTCGGGGCTGAACTCGACGCGGCACACGTCACCGCGGTGGCCGGTCAGGTGGAGGAGGCGGTCCCCGCTCGCAGCGTCGATCACGAGCGCCCCCGCGGTGTCGGCGGCGACGGCGACGAGCCCCGTGTTGCTGAACGAGATGTCCGACGGGAAGGCTTCCGCCGCCAGCTCGGACTCGAGCTCGCCGGTCGCCGGGTCCCAGAACCGGACGACGTTGTCGGTTCCACCGACTGCCAGTGTCCGGCCGTCGGGGCTGAACGCCGCGGTATAGGGAACGGCGCCCTCAACACCGAGAACCCTTATCTCCGTCCCGGTGGCGGCGTCCCAGAGGCGGGCCGTCCCATCGAAACTGGTTGTCACGATCGACGTTCCATCGGGGCTGTAATCGGAATCGAAGATGCGGCCGGTGTGGCCGCGCAGCACGAGGATCTCCTCGCCCGTGGTCGAATAGACCCGGGCTCGACCCTCGGCGATGCCTCCGGCGAAGCTGGTTCCCGGATCTGCGGTGACGAAGCGCGACCCGTCCGGGCTGAACGCACCCTCGCCTCCGGGAACGGTGGCGACGACACGCGAGCCGAGCACGGCGCGATGCAGCGCCTCCACCGTCTCCGGCAGCACCTCCTCGCCTTCCCCGAGGGCGACGTCGGCGGCCTCGACGGCGAGGAGCAGGCTCAGCTCGGGGTCGACGTCGAGGGCCCGGATCGCCTCGGCGGTGAGCTGGCGTGCCGTGGCGATCGCAAGGTTGTGCTCGGCCCGCCTCGTCTGGGCCTGCGCCACCAGGGTGAGGGTGACGGCCACCGTGGCCGCGGCCGCGAGCACCGCGACGAGGAGCCGGAGCCTCGTGTGAGATCTCCGTTCCAGCTTCGCTTCGCGAGCACGCCGCTCCTGCTCCATGCGCTCGGCGGCATCGCGAGCGCCGATGGCGGCGTCGAGGTAATCGTGCTGGGCCCGGGTGAGGGCGAGTTTCGAGGTCTCCCTCCACGATTCGAAGCGCCGCAACCGCTCGCCGCTCAACAAATAGCTGGCGTCGCGTCCGGAGGCGCGCCACTCGGCGGCGGCGGCATCGAGCACCTTCTCCTGGCGCAGGTCCGCGCGCGCCTCGTCGATCCAGTCGCGAAGGCGTGGCCACTCCACGAGCAGCGCCTCGTGGGCGACTTCGACGGTCGGGCTGCGAGTGATCGGGTCGCGATCGAACGACAGCAGCCGCTGGGCACCGAATGCCTCGAGGACGACGTCGACCCCGCGGCGCGGGATCGCGGTCAGCTCGCGGCGGAGGACACGGCGCCGGGTGTCCCCGCTGCCCTCGCCGAGCGCGACGAGGTGGAGGAAGAGCTGGCGGGCCGCGCCCTGCGCGTGCGGATCGAGGCCGGCGTAGAGGTCTTCGGCGCGTCGGCCGACGGCGCCGCGTACGCCGCCCAGCTCTGCGTAGCCGTCGAGGGTGAGGGTCGTCCCCTCTCGTCGGTCGAACAGCTCGGTGAGCGTGTACTGGAGGAGGGGCAGCGCCCCGGGCTGGTCGGCGACATCCGCTGCGATCCTCGCCTCGAGCCCCTGCTCGAACCGGAGCCCGTGGCGCGCCGCCGGTCCGACGACGGCTTGGTGGAGCTCTTCGGGGGTGAGTGGGCGCACGGTCTCCATGTGGTCCGTCACGAGCTTGCTCATCCCGGGATGGCGAAGCGGCCGGTCGTAGAAGTCGGCGCGAAGGGTGATGACGACGCGCAGCCGGCCGCCCGGCGCATCCACGCCGGCGGCAAGAGCGTCCATGACGGCGGTTCGGGTGGCCTCGTCATCGGCGCGGGTGAAGAGCTCTTCGAACTGGTCGACGATGAGAAGCAGCTCGGTATCGGGCCCGGGGAGCACGCGCGTGACGGCGCGATGCAGCCCCAGCGGGTCCTCCGTGAGCTCGTCCATGAGGGTCGGCGGCGGGTTCACCGCGATACGGAGCAGCGCCGCCTCCAGCTCCTCCCAGGGAGTGGGGCCCGGCAGCATCTCGACGACGAACCAGTCCTCCGACCCCGGCACGGCGCCGCGACGCAGCGCCGGGACGAGGCCGGCGCGGACGGCGCTGGACTTGCCGCTCCCGCTCGGTCCGACGACGGCGAGGAACCGGGATGCGGCATCGTGCCCGCTGAGGCGTGCCACCAGCCGCTCGGTGAGGGCCTCGCGGCCGAAGAAGTCCGCGGCGTCTGCCTCGGTGAAGGGGCGGAGCCCTTTGTACGGGTTGACGACTGGCACCGCCGGCGGTGGCGGCGGAGCCGCCGGCGAGGCTGCGGCGGCGAGGAAGGCGTCGACGAACGCAGCGGTTTCGGGGTGGGCGCCTCGTTGTGTGATCGCCGTGCGAAGGACGTCGAGGGCGGCCGGCTCGGCCGATGGGGGAGATGGTGCCGACGCATCGGGCAGGGTGCGCTCGCCGGTGAGCGCCTCGAGGGCGACGAGGGCGAGGCCGCGGGTGTCGCTCGTGGGGGTCGCCTGGCTCCCGCCGTCGGGGGCGCATCCGATGGGGAAGCCGCCCAGGTAGGCGTTGCCACCCTCGTCGAGCAGGATGTGGCCCGGCTCCAGCGGTCCCGGGGTGACCCCGTGCCGTTGCGCCGCGACAAGGGCCGATCCGATCTGGGCGACCAGTCCGGCTACGGCGTCGAGGCGCCACGGCCCCCGCTCCAATGAACCGGCGAGGTCGCCGCCTCGCATCCAGCGGGACACGAGATAGGCACCGTCCCGTTCCCGCCAGTAGTCGTACAGGGGGACGATGTGGGGGTGCTCGAGGCGGGCGACCGCTGGGGCCTCGGCTTCGAAGCGGCGGGCGAAGTCGGCGAGGGCGGACAGCTCGGGCCGGGCCACCTCGAGCGCGACCTCCCTCCCCAGCGTCGGCTGGTAGGCGCGGTACACGGTGCCGAGCCGTCCCTCGCCGATGCGCTCTCGCAGCTCGTAGCCGCGGACGGTGCGGCCGGGTGCGGCCTCGACGGGCATTGCGGCACCGGCGTCGGGGAGGTCGAGGCTCGCGTCGTGGGTGAGGATCTGCCCCTCGAGGTCGCGCAGGCTCGGGGACGGCTCGATCCCGAGCTCCTCGCCGAGGACGCGGCGGGCCTTCTGGTACGCCCGCAGCGCATCCGCCTGCCGGCCGGATCGGTAGAGCGCGACCATCAGCTGGCCCCACAGCCGCTCCCGAAACGGGTGTTCGACGACAAGGCTCTCCAGCTCGGCGACGACTCCCTGGTGGCGGCCGAGGAGGAGATCCGCGTCGATCCGGTCCTCGATGGCGGCCAGGCGGAGCTCGGTGAGCTTCACGACCTCCTGGCGGAGCGACGGCGCGTCGTCGGCAACGTCGATGAGCGGAGATCCGTACCACATCGCCAGTGCTCCGGTGAGGTGCTCGCTGGCGGTGGCCGGATCGCGATCGGTCAGGGCGCGGGCCCGGAGGACGACGCGCTCGAACTCGAGGGCGTCGACCTGGGACGAGTCCACCGCGATCAGGTATCCGGGCGGCCGGCCCTGGAGCAGCTCGTCGTCCCGGTTCACCGCCTTGCGCAGGTTGGCGACGTAGCTCTGCAGCGACTTGCGGGCGGCGTCCGGGGGCTCGTCGCCGTACAGCTCGTCGATGAGCCGGTCGGTTGTCACCACCTTGTTCGCGTTGACGAGCAGCAACGCCAGGACGGTGCGCTGCCTCGGCCCTCCCAGGGAGATCGCTCCCTCTGCGCTGCGGGCTTCGAGGGGCCCGAGCATGCGGAACTCCACATTCGAACCCTACCGACGGCGATCGGCGCACCCGAGGTGCCCCTTGTTGCTATGGCCATGAGCGGGCCACAGCCGGGCCACAGCCGGGATGTCGCATGGTGCACGGGACAACCGGAGAAGCCGTGAGGGAGATCGGCATGATGCACGCAACGAGCGACTACGTGGTCCGGGTCCTCGACGA
>JABAOE010007236.1_pt3 | contig 10061 bp, 9 predicted proteins | sample 7062141 | NCBI WGS metagenome assembly JABAOE01 (sample SAMN14538627, study PRJNA623070) | marine sediment metagenome | biome: marine biome [ENVO:00000428]; feature: marine pelagic biome [ENVO:01000023]; material: deep marine sediment [ENVO:00002113] | place: India: Gulf of Khambhat ...
GGAAAAGAAAGCTAGCGATCTGGAAGCCGATCTAAAGAAGAACAAAGAGTCCTTGCAAGCTCAAGAGTCCAAGATGGAGGAGATGGAGAGTGCACTAACCGCGCAAATTCAACAATTAGAAGCCCGGCTGAGCCAGAAGGAAACTTTACTACGCGAGCGAAATGAGACAGCCGCTGCCGAGCGGCAAAAGCTGGAGTCGCTCCGGCTAAAAGCGGAACGGAAGGCCTGCGATCTGGAAGATGAGCTAGAGCAGAGTGAAAGGTGGTTAAAGATGCAGGAGTCGAAGATAGAGGAGGTGGAGAAAACACTCACCACGCAATTTCAAGAATCAGAAACGCGGCTGAGGGAGAAGGACAATCTGCTACGCGAGCGAAATGAGACAGCTAGTGCGGAGCGGCAAAAGTTCGAGTCCCTTTGGCACGAGGAGAAAAAGAAAGCCAGCGACCTGGAAGCCGAGCTAAAGAAGGACAAAGAGTCGTTGCAGGTGCAAGAGACTACGATCAAAGAGTTGGAGAAAACACTCATCACGCAAATTCAAGAACTAGAAGCCTGGCTGAGCGAGAAGGACCATCTACTCCGCGAGCGGGATGAGCGAGTCGCTAGCCTTGAAGAACAAATCAAAGTTAACTTGGAATCGTGCGAGGCACAGAAGCAGACAGAGGACAAACATACAGCCATCATTGATGATCTTATGGCAGAACTGACACTCAAAGAGCAAAACTTAAAGGAGCGTGAGGCGGAAATTTCGGACTTCAGAGGAAAGATAGCGAGCCAGCTCAAGACCCTATTGACTCACCTCGGCGGAAAATTCAATGAGGGCCACGCCAATGATTGGCCGCTACAACAGTTGAGTAAGGTGCTTCAAGATAATATCAATGAGCTTCTAAAGCAGTTCCATAAAAAAGACGTTCTTCTAGAACAAAATAGTCGGGCCATTGCAGTTCTTCGTAAGGTCTCAACTCGCACAAATGGAGACCCTCTGCCCAATCAGACACCTAACCTAAGAGTATAGATTCTGTTCGAGCGCGCCCGGCCGCGCAATAAAGCACGGGCTCAGAATTGCGGCCAGGGTCGGGTCTACAATCGCAGCATTCATTTCATGAGCGGACGTTGGCGGCTAAGTTGACTTAACCCCAGCGCTTCGGAGATTCAGCTTTGCCAGCTGCCGTCCCGTAAGCCTGCCAGAAGGCCAGTAATGTCTTCCTTGAGCTTCGGCCCGTGCGCTTGCATCTCGGCGATTTCCGTGTCGGTGACAAGGTCGGCGAGGCCGTGCTGGTAGCTTGGCCATTCCTTTGCCATCGCCCACCAGTCGCGGACGCACGGGCGGTCTGTGAGCCACACGTCGAGCAGATCTAAATAATCGAGTCTGGCCATAAACGGCATGAGCGCGATGTCGGCAAGGGAGGGGCTGTCACCGACAATCCACGGGCCGCCGTCGGCCAAGGCCTCTTCGAGCAGCTTGAACGCCTTTTCGTAGGCGTAGATGGCATGGAGCACGAACGGCGACTGGATGCCTAGCTCCAGGGTGGACTTCACGCGGTCGCGCCGGCGCGGGTCACCGACGTTCCGAAAGCGCGCCTGGCGTATTTCCTCCGGCATCTTTTTCATGCGTTCACGAAACATGGCCGAAAAGCTGATTTCCGCGACCCCTTCGAACAGCCCCTCGTCGACGATCTTGCTCCAGAGACGCATGCGGCTCCGCAGCCAGGGATCCTGCGGCACCAGCGGCGGCTCGGGAAAAACCTCATCGAGATACTCGCAGATCAAGGTCGACTCGATCACCGGCTTGCCGTCGTGGACAAGGGTCGCCACCACCCCCTTCGGGTTAAGCTTCAGGTATTTCGGCTCGTACTGCTCGCCTTTGAACAAATCAACCGGGATCGCCTGCCAACTCAACCCCTTCGCGCAGAGCGTGATGCGGACTTTCTGACAGCACACGGAGTTGCCATAATCATAGAGCGTGAGCATGCGATGGCCTCCTGATTGTGAATCACGTTTGGGGGCAAATTTTATGTGCCGCAACCTACGCCCGGTTAGCCGGTGTGTCAAATGGTTGGATATAGAGCATTCTTGATGCCGGTAAAATTGACAGGTCCCTTGTGGTGCGATAGCATCTCCTTCGCAATCGTGGAACGGCCCCCAGGGGGGAAATGGGACAATCAATTCACCCGAATTGGAGGGATACGCCATGCAGAAGAAATTCTCGATAACTGTTGGGATGATTGCAGCGATGGGAACTCTGATCATAACCTTTTCGCTGCCCAGCGTTGCCAATGCCCTCGGAGACAATCAGATTATTTCCGGGGCGAAGCGGATCAGTCATGTATCCGCAGGCAAGCTGAAAGGCGCCTGCGGCAGATCGGGGGAAACTTATGTCGAGACTCCCGACGAATACATGTGCGCAAACGACAGCTCATGGGTCTACTGTGAGAAAAAGTCCGGCGATTGCGTGGGTGAGACGGACAACAAGGACGGCAAGAAAAAGAACACGCGGACAGCGAACAGGCAAAAACGCCTGCTCAAGGCAAAACCTACGGTGACACAACCGGGCACGCGCGACCGGCGCAGGCGACCGGTGGGCACCACACCCGCTATCCGGTAATAAAGGATTCTTTTCCCCTACCCGATAAGCTCGGGGTCAGGTCTAGACTTGAAGACATTGAGAGCGGCGTAAGGAAAGCAGCGCCCCTTGCCCAGGGAGATCGCGGTTTCAGTTTGACAAAGGCTCTGAAGACCCTGAAGCCCAAGGTCATCATGATGCAACACTTCGATCAGTGGCGTGTCCACTTCTCCGAAGCGATACAAACAAACAACCTGAGGCGAGCCCAACGGTTCAAACGCAAGATTTCGAAAGTTAATTACAAGATCAAGGTCATTATACCCAAGCTGCTTAAACCCTACACCTTACAATAACAACCCTTCGCCTCAGGGATCGGGTCTATACCTCACGCTTTCTAGTCTTGTTTCTCACGAGCCCGTTGTGTTTCTCAAGGGCGCTACCTGGCATTCTCGAGTGGCTGATAAACAGTTTGCGTGTCGATCCAGTCCCGACGATTGGCAAACTAAACTTGCAATTGACTCCCCTTGAAGTTTTCCAAGTTTAAAAATTCATGATCTTTTCCGTGGGAATCTTGCAATTTGTGCCGTGACAAAATTTGGTAAAGTTTGACGGATATCCCGCCGCTCGAGACCAACTTTATCATTCCTGAAATTTGATTCCGTTAACAATCAGCAGCTTATACTCGGCATCGCTTTTGCCTTTCATACCCCCCGAATTGAGCAAATCTGGCCCAAAGTGTCATGCGATTTTGAGTCAGAGGATACCCTTGGGAGGACCGGATACAATGGTAAAAGTTAAAATTGTCCTGATCGCCGTGGCGGCTTTGGTTTGGTTGGCGCCTGTAGGTGCCCAGGCAGATGAGAAGAATGACAAACTCAAAAGGCTCAAGGATCGGATAGAAAAGTCCTTAAAACATGAACATCAGAGAAACCACAAGCGTCATCTCAAGAAGCATATCAAAAGTAAGAAAAAGAAATCAGGACACCCAACAAATAACGAAGGACTGCCACAGCTAAAAGCTGACCTAGATGAGGAGATTCAAAACCGGACTGATGCGGACAGTCAACTGCAGGAACAGATAGACAACGAAGTCAAAGGTCGTACAGCTGCTGATAGTCAGCTGCAGGAACAGATAGACAACGAACTCAAGGGTCGAACAGGCGCTGATAGTCAGCTACAGGAACAGATAAATAACGAAGTCAAGGACCGGATCGCTGCCGACTTGGCCCTTAAAGAACTAATTGAAGAGCTTGAATCTGCCCCGTCCTACGGACCGTGCCCGGTGGGGATGGTCCAGGTGGGACCCGTCTGCATAGACAAGTTTGAGGCGTCGGTCTGGCCGAATCCGGACGGCCCTGATGGGCCGGACCCTCAACTTGGACTGGCGCTTGATGACTATAACTGCAATGACACTGGCAATGATTGTAAGGACAAGATCTACGCACAGAGCATACCGGATGTAAAACCTTCCCGTTTTATTACCTGGTTTCAGGCTCAGCAGGCTTGCGCCAACTCAGGAAAGAGGCTTTTGACCAATGCTGAGTGGCAGATGGCCGCGGCAGGTACGCCAGATCCGGGCAATCAAGACGGCGGGTTCGACGAGTGCAATACCTCCTTCGCCGATGGTGTGGTGGATACCGGGTCCCGCGCCAGCTGTACTTCAAATTGGCTCGTTCACGACATGGTAGGCAACGTCTGGGAGTGGGTGGCAGACTGGTCTCAAGCAGGAACGTTTGTAGTCGATGGGTCCGCCGGTCTTGCGTATGGGGATGACAGTCTGTTCAAGGTCACTCCTGCAGCATCCCAAGGAGGTGGTCAGAACTTCCCAGCGGCCGTGATTCGTGGGGGACGCTACAAGAACGCCAGTGAGTCCGATACAGGCGGGATGATTCCCTTCGGCAGAGGTGCCGGGGTGTTTACCTTTGCCGCGAGCGTGTCCCCGTCGTTCGATGCTACCACAATCGGGTTTCGCTGCGCGCGCTAGACATAATCCGATTGGAAATAGGTAGATGGTATTATTATGGCGGGCAGGGTTAAGTCTCGCGATTTGACGGTTCGTCCACCTGGCCGGTCGCATGATAAACAAAAAGTTGACGCCTTTGATACGCCGGTACATGCGCGCGACATTGTAATTGTGTCGCCAGCAACCAGCGTGACTATTGAGAAGGAGGTACGGAGGGGCCCACTGCGGTTTCGGATCTGGGTGTGTAGGCCTCGGTGATATTCAGGCGGCGGAGGGTGCGGTTGGGCAGCACGGCAAAAAAGATGAAGGCACACACTGCCAGTCCTCCGGCAACCAACGCGATGGACGCCGTCGTCAGTGCGGCCAAAAAAGCAAACTGCATCTCACCCACCGGACGGACGCTGGAGTGAGTCATCGCCCACAACGCCATGACGCGTCCCCGAAATTCGTCGGGCACCATGAGTTGCAGGCCGCTCTGGGAGGCTACACCGAAGATCGAGCTGCCGAACCCGAACACCCACAGCACCGCGAGGGTCACCAGGTACCACTGAGATAGCCCGAACAGGATTGCGGAGCCGCCGAGCATTAGGGAGCCGACTAAGGTCCACTTGCCCTGGTTATGAGCGGCCATCCAGCGGGCGCCCACCACTGCTCCCACAAATGCGCCGATGCCCTGGACGGTGAACATCATACCCAGCGCTTCCGGTCCCCTGCCCAACACATCTTTCGCCACTACCGGGAACAGGACGTGCATAGAAATCGCGAATAGCATGTTCACGTACACGACGCCGATCAGAGAGGCGTAGATGCGGTTGGTCCACACGAAGCGCACCCCTTCCACGGTATTCGAAAGCATGTTGCCGCGACGCACTCTCACGATGGGCGGCACTCTTAAGAAACACAACACAAGAATATAGACACCGACACCTGTCGCCGTGATGGAAAAGACCGCCCCCGCCGCCAGCATGGCAGATTCGGTGGCTCCCATAACACCGGCCAGCACAAATCCTGTGACCACGGGGGAAAACACCCTCGCGCCGGGATGAACCATGGCGTTCAGACCCACCGCGCTGGCCATGGAGCCACGCTCAACCAGGTGAGGAAAGAGCGACTGGCGCGCCGGCTGTTCGAAGACGCTCAAAAATGAGTGGAGAAAGCTCGCGAAGATGACATGCCACACCTCCACCGTCTGGGAAAAACACAGCAAAGCTACCGCCATGAGAACAAGCATGTCGAGGGTTTGAGTAATAATGAGCAAACGTCGCTGGTCCAGCCGGTCCGCCAGGGCCCCTCCGAGGAGCGCCAGGGCGGTGGCCGGGACCGCCTGGGCGAGACTGTTGGCCCCGAGAAGAAGCTTGGACCCGGAAAGCTCGTAGATGAGCCACCCCTCGGTGATCCACAGCATCTGCTTCCCGGCAATGGAAATGATGTGACCCGTCCACCACCGCCGGAAGGGAATGGATTGCAAGGCAGGAAACGCGCTAAGCCAGTTGAGCAAGATATTCAAAAGTAAGGAAAACTCTTTCTCCGGTGCAGGGCTTTGATCGTCTAACGTACACTTCCCCGCGGAATTTATCTATGCCTGATGGTGCTAGAAATTTCCCAACTCAAGTCGGCTGTCGACTTTCATTTTTTGACACCGGAGTACCAAATTGATACGCCACGCCGCCTGTAAATCATCAAAGTGCTTGAAAAATCAAGGTTTCGAATTTGGCGTAGTCTTTGCCTCATTTTCACAAAGCAATACGGATACATCACTGATTTGAGAGGAATGATGCCATGAAACATTCATCTATCATCTGGTCGGTATTCATTGGAGTTTTAATTGTATTTTCCCCCACGACGGTTGGTGCCGGGCAGCCTACCGACCAAATCCGCGCTACCGTTGACCGCGGGATTGTCGTTCTCAACGATAAAAACCTGAGCGAGAATTCGAAGGATGAGCAAATCGCTGAGTTACGAAGAATTGTGCGCCCGTTGTTTGATTTCGAGGGTATGGCCCGGCGCTCGTTAGGGAGCCACTGGCGGGCTATTACTCCCGAAGACCGAAGGGAATTTGTCAGGGTGTTCACGGAGCTCCTGGAGAAGACCTACGTCGACAAGATGGGCTTTTACAAGAACGGCGAGATGAAATATATGAGGGAGGTGGTGGATGAGGACTATGCCCGCGTCGATGTGGTCGTGAAAACCACCACGTGGGCGGATTTTGCCGTTAGCTACAAGCTCAGACGCGAGCATGGGAAATGGCGTATCTACGATATCCTCGTGGAAAATGTGAGCCTCATCAACAGCTACAGGGTTCAGTTTGGCCGCGTCATCACAAGAGAATCTTACAAAGAGCTAGTAAGAAAAATAAAGCAAAAAACCAGCTGAGCGCTGCTTAAAAATTATTCCGAACAACTTCTCGCTTTGTAGAAAAGCAAAAGGCACCGGGGATTGGTTACCAAATCCCGGTGCCTTTTTACTTAAATCCGCGTTGATCAATGTGTGGGTTAATGTAGAGGGCCTGCCGTCTTTCCGATATCGATCATGCGATTTCGGATCTCCCGCACGTCGGGGGCGTAGGGCTCGAGCTCAAGATATCGCTTGTAATCCTGTAGCGCCGACTGGGCGCACTCGAGGCGTTCGTATAGGAGACCGCGATCGCGTAGTTCTTCCGCCAGATCCGGGACGACCAGGAGTATCCGCTGAACCACTGAAAGCGCCTTGTTGAACTCCTCTTGCTGGAGATAGACACCCTTCAAGTTTCGGAGCATGCGGACCAGGATTTCCCTTTTGCCGGCACGGTTGAGAAAGTTCTCAATGGGCCTTCGGGTCGGACGCCCGCGAAAACGGTGCAAGCGGTCCTTCAATTCGTCTTCGCCCAGGCTGATGCCTCCGGAGTACGGGTCCAGGATCATCTGACCACGAGTGAGGTGGAGCCGGACCAAGAAGTGCCCAGGGAAGGCAACTCCCTCAAGAGAAAGCCCCAATCGACGGCCCAGTTCCATGTAAACAATGGACAGGGTAATGGGTATTCCCGCCTTTCGATCCATAACCTCGTTCAAGAAACTGTTCTTTGCATCGTAGTATTCTTTAGAGTTGCCGGTATAACCCAACTCCTCAAACAACAGCTGGTTCATGGCCGTCAGGGTCTCCCGCCGTCTTGCCTCGGGAGCCAGGCGCACGCGCACCTGATCCGCCATCTCGTCGAGTCTCCGCAGGTAAGCACTCACATCAAGGTCGGGATACTCTTCCTTCGCGAGCACCAGAGCGGCTTCGTCGAGAGTAAACTCTCGACTCGAGCGACCGAAATATTCTTTCAAGTCATAAGCGGTGGTCTTCTCGTCCGTCATAACATTTACAGCTAACAGGTTTGCTCCACTTAGGTCAACCCCCCTACTCCGTTGTTTCCTCTCCCTGCTGCACGTACATAAAGCCGAGGTTCTCCATCAGAGGACGGTTGTGATGAACGAGGAATCGGGCGGGCTCTCTCCCTGTGTTGAAGTGCTGGTGCCAGCTGAAAAGAGGGATGCAGAGGACGTCTCCTTTGCCCCATTCGTATTTCTTATCTTCGATCATGCTGTAACCCTTGCCGGACAGCACGTAGTTCACCTCTTCATACATATGCTGATGGGCGCCGGAGTATTTTCCCGGGCTGATTTCCGCCATGAGGGTCCCCAGGACCCGCATAAAAAAGTTTGTTTTGGGATCGATGACATAGGCCAAGCGCCCCATGGGCGTTTTTTCGAATTGAATATCTTTGCCCTTCTTTAGTACTTGGCCTGCCTTGCGTTTGTTTTCTTCCCGGCTGGCAAAGAGCAGGTGTTCTTCGTACAGGTGATCCGTGGGGTTCAGCGACGGCCGATCCGATTCGGTCTTCATACGCACATGGTTGCCGTCGGCGGAACCGGGGATGAGCGACTGCATGGACTTCTCCCCCTTACCGCCAAAAACCCAGTATTCGGGGTAGCGCTCGTCCTCATAGACCGCAAGCCCGAGAGACAGGGACAGCGGCCCGGTGGTGGCAGCGACGTAAATGAAGTCCTTGCTGCCGGTGTTGATATGGCGGTGCCAGGCAAACATGGGGACGGAAATAAAGTCCCCTTCTTCCCAGTCGTAACGGACACCGTCGATGATGCTGTGTCCGGTTCCCTGCAGCACATGGATCACTGCCTCCACCGTGTGGCGGTGCCCCAGGGTCTTCCAACCCATACCCTCCTCTTCACCCGCGGGGATGCGATTGATCCAGAAACGAAAGGTCCGGTTGTGAAACCCCAACCGTGGGTCCACGAGGTAGACATGGGGATGGGTCTTGAACTGCTCCTCGATCTCTTTCGCCTTGACGATGACGGGAGCCTTTTGGCGCTGCTCGACTTCCCGCTTGGCGAACTGGACCGACTCCATGAACATCTCGTCCCGTTTTTCAGGTTTCAATACCGCCATCGAATTATCCCTCGAGCTTTTTCAAAACCTGCTGCCACTTCTTGCTCATTTCCGCTTTGCGCTCATCGCTCATCGCGTTGGATATTGGAAACTCCTTGAGCCAGCGATACGGCCTGCAGGCATCGATGATCATCCTGGATGAGACAAAGCGTCCTTCGCCTCGTTCCGCCGGCGGGATCCTCGGGTTGATATCGCTGGTGGGAAAATCCTTCAAGACCTCGCTTTGAGCCGCCGGATCGCACCGGCTGGTCACCGCCCAGAATACATCGCCCAGATTGGCCGGGTCGATGTCGTCGTCTACAACAATGACGAAACGGCACATCGCGAGGGTTGCTCTGACTCCCAGAGCTATGGACGCCGCCTGCCTGGCATGACCCTCATAGCGCTGCTTGATGGCGATCACTGTGGCGAAGGGTCCATGCTGCCAAACCCCTTTTACGTCTTGAACGCCGGCGTATTCCAGGGCCGACCACACCCCCGCCGCAGGCAGGGGAATCCCAAAGTGATCCATACCGGGGACGGGCCTGAGCGGCGGCTCCCCCATGATGATGGGATTGTTTCGATGCATGATGCGTTTTACTTTAATGACCGGCTCGTTTCTTGTCCCCGTGGCATAGTAGCCCGTGCGCTCACCAAACGGTCCTTCGGGACGCGACTCTCGATCGTAGGGCGGGATCTCACCTTCCATGGCGATTTCCGCCGTCGCGGGAACCGGGAGTCCAGTGACCCCGCCTTTGCAATACTCCACCGGTTCGCCCCGGAGCCACCCCGCCACGCTCAACTCTTCCACGCCCCAGGGTTCCCTCTGGGCCGCCGCAAGAAAAAGCGCCGGGTCCTGCCCAAAGGAGAGAACCACGGGACAGTTGTTTCCCTGGGCCCAGTACTTCTCCAGGATCGTTCTCCCGTGTTGGATATGGTTGATGAAGATACCCAAGGTGTCTTTGTCATGCACCACGACTCGATAGACTCCGAGGTTGACCCAATCACCCTCCGGGTCACGCAGGAAAACACAGCTCCCCGTACCGATGTAATAGCCGCCGTCCAGGTCATGCCATTTGGGTGCGGGGAACTTTAACAGGTCGATCTTGCCGCGCCCCAGGACGTTTTCCATGA
>JABAOE010010143.1_pt2 | contig 10059 bp, 9 predicted proteins | sample 7062141 | NCBI WGS metagenome assembly JABAOE01 (sample SAMN14538627, study PRJNA623070) | marine sediment metagenome | biome: marine biome [ENVO:00000428]; feature: marine pelagic biome [ENVO:01000023]; material: deep marine sediment [ENVO:00002113] | place: India: Gulf of Khambhat ...
ACCAAACTCGAATTTCGTATCTGCAATAATAATTCCCTTCCTGTCAGCAAGGTCCCTCGCCTTAGTGTAAAGAGCTATGCTTATATCCCTAACTTTTCCTGCAAGCTCCCAGCCAATAATTTCCGCATAAGACAGATGCTTGCTTGCTGAGGACAACATATTTACTGCTTTTGAGTTTGCCTCACGGAAATTGATCCTTTCATACATGATTCGCCTCTTATAAATAAAGATTTGTATATTTTGGATGGTGTAAATTAAAGTATACAGATCGTATATTAGATTCATAGATGAAAGTAGGGGTTGTTTTGTATATATAGGGGAAAAGCCTGTAGTTATTGAAAAGTTAAATTATATTAGTTTACATAATATACCTTATCAGACATTATGCCATTTTTTCTGTATTTCGACCTTATTCACTATTTAAAGCGTATCAAATGGTAATATAATGAAGACCATGTTGTATCTGCCATAGGTCAAAAATTTGCTGAAGCATACGGCATAGTTGGTTTTAAAGAGATCGTGGAGCTTCAATACACCTTCAATGTACAAATAGATTATAAAACTATAAGCCGCACCTGGATTTGGATGCCAAAGGAAAATAAAGTTACATATATAGAAAACGGCGAAGATATTGACTCAAAGTTTATAAATGATCAAACCTGGCTTATTTTTCCATTCCATTTCGTCTCAGTCATTTATCCTGATACTGGAGGCTATACTCCAGGAGATATTCACGAGCTCTTTCTTGACGGTGAATATATGATAACCAAATGTATATACCGCCGAGACGGGTCTGAGATCCCTACCCGTATTTCATCTTGGGATGATAATATCAGGGTTTGGTTCACTGATGTCCCGGTTGCAATCAACTAGTATATAAACATTATATAATTTATATACTAACTGTTTGTACATCTGGTGAACTTAACGATATTAATTTATGTACTTTGAGTAAAACTCCTCTGTAAATTCATCACAATCTGGTAGACTTCAAACCCATTATGAAACTAAAAGATAAAGTGGCGCTTATTACAGGAGGAAGTAAAGGAATAGGAAAAGGAGTTGCGGAGGCATTTTTAAAAGAAGGTGCTCAGGTCTTAATCTGTGGCAGAACTGAATCCTACTTGAAAGAAACGTGTGATAAGCTGCAAGTCTTCGGCGATATAGATTACGTTGTTTGTGATGTTGGCAAATTAGATGATGTACAAAACCTTGCTAAATCTGTGGAGGATAAATGGACAAAACTCGATATTCTGGTCAATAACGCTAGCATATTGGGTGTTCGCTCAAGCATATCAGAATATCCTGAAGATATATGGCTTGATGTAATACATATCAATCTTAATGCACAGTTCTTTGCAACTAAGGCCCTATTGCCACTACTTTTAAAGTCCGATTCTGCATCTATTATCAATGTTAGTTCCAGTGTTGGAAGAAAAGGCAAGAAGGAATGGGGAGCATACGCTGCTTCTAAATTTGGAGTTGAAGCGCTAACACAGGTATTAGCTGATGAAATGGGTGGAACAAATGTTAGAGTAAATTCCGTAAACCCAGGCGGTACTCGTACTGATATGAGAGCGGGTGCTTATCCTGATGAAGACCCAAAGACCCTCCCTACTCCGCTGGATATTTCACCCGTTTTTGTCTATCTAGCCTCTGATGAATCTTCTGATACAAACGGTCAAGAATTCACAGCTAGGGATTGGATCGATAAATAACAACTAGTTCAACTGTGCTTAATCTGATTTTAAAAATGATTGAGTGTATTTAAGCCACAGAATTTGGTATGGTTCAACATCAATTGATAGATATTTTCCGTATGTTCTAAATTTTTCATCTGATATTAATTCTTGAAACTCTGATGTTTGTATAGCAATTTCTTTCAGATCTATATTAATTTTTACATTTTTATTCGTTACATTTGTAATACAAACTATACCTTCTTTTCCGTCAATTGATTTTCGTATTAATGAAAATAAAGATCTGTTAAGCTCTAAAATTTGTTGCCCTGCATTAGGATGAAAACTCTTTTGCCGAGTTCTAATTTTAATTATTTTTGATAGATGGTTGAAAATTTTATGAGTGGTTGTTTCTGAATTATCAAGAGACTTTATAAGTCGATTTTTGTTAATAATACTTCTATTGATACTTCGTCTATTTCTCTCTTCTAATACTGAATCTACATCATTTTCAGTGCCTAAAAAACTATGCAGATATATACCTGGTATACCTCTCAAGACAAATGGAATTGATCTAGAAGCTATAAACTTTTTAATTTGATGATCAATTGTTTCATCGGAGTCCTGGTTGTTTAGAGCATTAAACCAGCTAATATTTATTTCATAGGGGCTGATATTATTTCCTTCATTGTGTCTATATGAAATAAATCCTCCATTTTGAACTGCGGATAGTATTAATTTTTCAATTTCGTCTTCGTTCAGTATATCTTTTGCTGCAGATAATCCTATTCCATCATGAGTATCTAATATATTAAGATAAGTTGTGGAATTTGAAGGAGTTATTAAGCTAGAGGCCCATTGAGAAATCTTATCTGAGTTTCCTGTAAAAAAAGTATGTAAAACTAAAGGTGGAAGTGAAAAATTATATATCAAATTGGCTTCATCAGTTCCGTCACCAAAATACTTTATATTATTTTCCATTGGTACATTTGTTTCTGTAGCAATTAATACTGTTGGTTCAACATATTTTAGTATATCTCTGAATAATCTGATTATCGCATGAGTTTGATTGAGGTGGCTACAAGAAGTTCCAATTTCGGTCCACAAATAATTTATAGCATCAAGTCTTAATATATTTGCTCCCATCCTTATATATTTTAAAAATATTTCTATTATCTTTAAAAGAACTTTCGGATTTTTGTAGTTCAAATCAATTTGGTCATCGCTAAAAGTCGTCCATAAGAATTTAGTTCCATTCAAGGTTTTGAATTGAGTGAGTAGTTCTGTTGTTCGAGGTCGTATGATTAGTTCTAGATGATCTTTAGATATTTCCTCTGTTGTGTTAAATACCGTGAAGAAGTCTTCATATTCTTTGTTGCCGCCTAAAAACTCCTGAAACCAATTACTTTTTGAAGAAACATGATTAAAAACACAATCAAACATCAAATTAAAGTCTACTTTGAGTTCTGCTATATCTTGCCATGTTCCTAACTCAGGATCTACTTGGTTGAAATCAATTACAGAGAATCCTTTGTCAGTCGAGTAAGGGAAAAAAGGGAGTATATGAACCGTATTAACTATGTCCTTGAGATGATCCGAGGCAAATTCTAATAAGGTTCTGAGGGGTTTTTTGTTTTTTTCGTATATTAGGTCAGCATATGTTATAAGAAACATATCGTTTTCGCTAAAATTGTCATTTAAATTGCCGTTAATAAAATGATCATTTTTATATGCAGAATGAACTTTTAATATTCTCTCTAACTCCGAATATACCCATTCGTAATTATTTTCACCATAAAGGTACGCCAGTTTACTTTTTATCTTTTGAATTACATGATCTGGTATCTCCTCAATCTTTGTCTGAAAATCAGGGTATTTGTGATACAAATTAATATAATTGGTATCATCTAGTTGTATATTGTTTGTTACACTAGTATTTTTCATTATTAAATAAAATTATTCTATTTTTTTGATTTACAATATCTTGATTTATTGGGGATTTGTAAATTAAATTTCCATGTAAAGGATTAAAGTGCATTATTGATAAAGCTATTTATTGCATCTTCATTATTTGGATAGGATTTGAATATCATATTAAGATTAGTTAATTCTAAAATATTTTTAACTTCTGCTCCTGCTAAAGATAATCTAAGGTCACCACCTTTAGAAGCTCTACTTTCACTTAAAAAATTATAAGCAAGTAGTGGAATATCGTCCTTCCTTTCGTTTAAATTAGGTAGAGTTATTCTAGTCACTCTTATTCTATATAGTAAATCTGCTCTAAACTTTCCATCGTTAACTTCTTTGATCAAATCATGCTGACTTGCAGCTATAACTCTAACGTTTATTTTTCTAGGTTTGTTTTCACCAATGCGTGTTATCTCTTTTTCCTGAAGAACTCTAAGGAGATTTGTTTGAATGTTCATAGGGATATCCCCAATTTCATCTAAAAATATTGTTCCTCCATCAGCAGCTTCAAAAAACCCTTTTTGGTCAGTCAAAGCACCAGTGAATGAACCTTTTTTATGACCAAATAATTGGCTTGATAAGAGTGACTCGGTTAGAGCCCCACAATTAACAGCTATAAATGGTTTATCTTTTCTAATACTTTCATTGTGTATTGCTTTTGCTACCATTTCTTTCCCAGTACCAGTCTGTCCTTCTATTAATACTGTCCAGTCAACCTTAGCAACTTCTTTGATTTTTTCATATACAATTTTCATTGATTGACTTTTTCCAATAATATTTTGATATTTGTTTTTTTCTTCAAGTTTATTCCGTAATTGGTGAACTTCGGTTACGTCATAGAAATAGAAAATCTTCATATCATTATTACTAGGTTCATCTTTTATCTCGATATCCATCCAATAAATTTTGTTTTCAGAAACTTCTAACTGTACAGGAATTTTCTCTCTTAAATTAGTATCTAAGTGGTACATTAATTCTATATTAGCTTTATCTTCTTTACTAAAAGTAAATAATTTATTCCAATTTTTACCTTTAATATCTTTAGAGTTTTTGTTGAGTATAATTTCCATAAACCTATTTATAAAAATTACTCTTTCTTTTGTATCAGTTATTGCCGTACCTATTTTAAGCTCATTCAATATAGACAATTTTTCTTGATTACTTTTTTTAAGTTCGTCCAGTAAGTCTCTGAGTTTAATTTCGGCCAGTTTTTTATCGGTGATATCCCTTTGAATGAATAGGAAATTGGTTAAAACACTTCTTTTGTCTCTCAGAGGTACAATATTTAAATCAACCCAGTACTCAGACCCATCTTTTCTATAATTTATCAACTCTTGTCTAGAGGGTTTACTATTTGCCAATGCTTTTTTTATTTCATCTAATGCTTCGCTCTGTGTTCTGGGTCCATTTAGGATTCTAGGAGCCTTCCCAATGATTTCTTCAGGAAGATATTGTGTCATTTTTGTGAAAGCATCATTAACATATACAACCTTAAGATTAGGCAAATCATAATTCCCTGCTTCTGTTATCAATACTGCGTCATTGGTGTTTACTATGGCTGACTCCAGGAGTCTAAGTTGCCTCTCCCCTTGAGCATGCTTAATAGCATTTTCCACTGTAATAGGTAGAAATTCGAGATACTTTCTATCAGGGTCTTTAATCAAATAATCGTAAGCCCCAGATTTCATAGCCTGAACGGCTATTTGTTGGTCGCCAGCGCCGGTAATAAATATGATAGGTGTATCAATAATTGAATCAAAAAATTCAAAAGATTTACCATCAGCAAGCATGTAGTCTGAGACAATTATATCGTATTTATTGTTCTTCAGAACCTGCTTTGTTTTAGCTACTGAATCAACAATTTGATAATTGTAGGGAAGATTGTTTGATGAGACCATCCGTTCAAACGCCTTCTGGTCAACAAGATCATCTTCTATTAATAATATGTCGATTTTGTTTGTATTCATATAATGAATTCTTTATAAGAATTTTATAGGTTACAAATTAACATTTTACCACTTTATACTAATTTTAAATAATAATATCGTATACATTGTAATGAATTTATGTTAACAATTTCCCTATTGCTATATATCGATGATGTGAAATTTTATATACCCTATGCCCTTATAATTTGTTTTATTTATATGGATAATATAATATAGGCAACACAAATATGTGGAGGATTGGTAATGAGTTCTTATAAGCAACTGTGTTTAGTAAGTATTGCAATAGCATCCTTAGTTATTTTAGTTAACAAAATGTACTACTACTCTACTGCAAAAGCCGAATCACACAATTTATCAGACCGTATAAAAAATGGCGAGTACCTTGTCAGAATAACCGGTTGCAACGACTGCCATACTCCAGGCTATATCGAAACCCATGGTAAAACTCCGGTAAAGGAATGGCTTACAGGAACCTCTCTTGGATGGCACGGACCTTGGGGTACGACTTATCCAATTAATCTTAGGCTCTTAGTTAACGGGATTAATGAAAAACAGTGGCTAGAGGTTTCGAGAAATGTAAAATCCAGACCTCCTATGCCTTGGTGGGCTCTAGTGGATATGACTGATAAAGATCTAACTGATATATATCTCTTTATTAAACATTTGGGACCAGCAGGAAAGCCTGCACCAGCTTATATCCCGCCTGATCAAAAACCTAAAGAACCTTATATTTCTTTCCCAGGTATGTAACTTTTATATAAAAACGTACAGCTCCTTAGGACCATGTACGCCAAGTGTAAGGTTTAGCTCTATGTCTGCTGTACGGCTTGGGCCGGTTATGAAGGTCATGCAATTTGTTAGATCTTGCCCTTGTTGAAGTTTGCTTTTTAGGATTATAAAAAGATCGCTGATATTTCTTACAAGGTTTTCTGGTCTTACGATAGCCAGATGTATTGGTGGGAGAAGTGAGACTGTGCGTGGTTGATTCTTGTTAGTTAGAAGCACCAATGTACCAGTATCTGCAATAGCATAATCAACCTGTGTGATTCCTATATCAGATTCGGCAATTCTGTTCTTATTTTTGGCTGCTATCAATTTTAATCCCATATGTTTTAGATCTTGTTTGAGATTTAGTTTCTTTAGGTATTCAAACTCCCAGATTGAAAAAGATTTTATTTTTTTATCTTTAATAAGATTATCAAGAGAATTCTTAATCTCAGACTCATTAGCCGCTTCAATTACATTTGTATTCACTTTCCTAAGCTCGGTAATGAATTGTTTTTTCAATTCTGTTTGTTCTTTGTTTATTGCGGTGGCAATTTCTTCTGACGCAACTTTAAAGGTTTTACCTTCAGGTATAGGTACGGATGTTTCTTTTAGTCCTTGCCGAATTCTATATAGGATTTCTTCTCTAGAGTTATTCATCATTCTTGCCCTACCCCATTTCTCTCTTTCCACCTTTCCCTAAATGATTTTTTTGCAACTGATGGAAAATCTCTTTGCTCTGTCCATCTGGAAAACGGATAAGGGAGTGAATTTAATTTTCCATCCCTACCCTTCCATGGAAGTTGAAAATAATAAGATAGCTTATTTGCCATTTTATATATGCTCTCATTCTCAACAGTAAATCTCCATAGCCTAATTCCCAACTTTTCGAGAAATGTTCCACCTGCACTGCTTTTTGATTCCGCCACTTTCTTTCTTAGCTCAAGAAGTACTTTTGGGAAATCGATCTTAACTGGGCAAACATCATGACAAGCTCCACATAGTGACGATGCAAAAGGAAGCTCGGGAGCTTTGTCGATACCCATAAGCTGAGGCGTTATGATTGCCCCTATTGGGCCTGAGTAGGCCCAACCATATGCGTGGCCGCCAACTTGTCTATACACAGGGCAGTTATTTAGACATGCTCCGCATCTTATACAGTAAAGCGACTCCCTAGTCTCCTCAGAAGCCAATATTCTCGATCGGCCATTGTCCAATAACACGAGATGAAACTCCTCAGGTCCATCTATGTCGGTGTTTTTCTTGGGGCCTGTTATGAAGGAAACATAGGTTGATGATTTTTGACCAGTTGCACTTCTTGCAAGTACTGTTAGAAAAAGAGATAAATCTTCATATCTTGGGATTAGTTTTTCTATTCCAACTAGAGCGACATGAATTTTGGGAACAGTGGTTGTAAGGCGGGCATTACCTTCATTTTCTACAACTACTATTGTTCCTGTTTCAGCCACAGCAAAATTGGCTCCTGAAACACCCATATCAGCATTTAGGAATTCGTTCCTCAATTTCTCTCTTGCAAACTTAGTAAGATCTTCAGGTTTATCATAATAGGGTATATCAAATTTCTCAGAAAATAATTTTGATATGTCGTCCTTCGTTTTGTGGATTGCAGGAGCAATAATGTGAGAAGGATGCTCTCCGGCTATTTGAATGATATATTCCCCTAGATCGGTCTCGACTACTTTGATTCCTGCTTTTTCAAAATTATCATTAAGCTCAATTTCCTCAGTCGCCATGGATTTGCTTTTAACGACCGACTTCACATCCCCCTCTTTGGCAATGCCGAGGATTATTTGCGAGGCTTCACTTGAATCTCTGGCCCAATGTACCCTGCCTCCTGCGCTTTTTACACTCTCCTCGAGCATAAGGAGATATGTGTCCAAATTTGAGATTGTTTCTTTTTTAATCTTTCTTGTGGCTGAGCGGAGATCCTCCCAATTGGCTATGTCACCGCTGGCTTTATTTCTTGCGGAACGGAAGCGGTTTGTTACATTCACAAGCGCTTTGTGAAGAGACTTATTTTGGATGGCTCTATCGGAATCTTTCTCAAATTTTATTTGTTCATATCCCATTTTATCCTCTTTGAGCCAGCAGCTCAGCAATATGCATCACGTTTATATCAATATTTCTTCTGCTTAAAGCCCCTGAAATATTCATAAGGCAGCCCATATCCGCTGATACTAGGGTATCTGCGCCGCTTTTTACAATACACTCTATCTTCTCGTCCAGCATAGATACTGAAACATGGGGGAATTTTACTGAAAATGTCCCCCCAAACCCGCAACAAGCGTCATGGAGCTCCATTTCTTTGAATTCTACCCCTTTCACTGAGTTTATTAGCGCTCTAGGGCCGTCTTTTACTCTTAATTCTCTGAGCAGGTGGCAGGAGTCATGATAAGTGACTGTTCCTTCATATTCCGCCCCAACATTGGTAGTTTCAAGAACATTAACCAGGAAATCCGAGAATTCGTAAGTATTCTCGGATATTATCCGTGCTTTATTCAAAAATTCAGGAGAGTTATTAAACAATTGTTGATAAAACACTTTAACCATTGATGTGCAAGATCCTGAGGGGCAAATAATGTATTTTTCTTTATCTATGTCCTCATTCAGGGCTTTCTCAAAGACGGATAAAAATCTCCGGGCAACTGCCCTCGCATCCTTTTGATATCCGCTGTTGTATGCGGGCTGACCGCAGCATGTCTGCTCTTCTATAAAATCCACCTCTACCCCAAGATCTCTTAGAACCCTTACCATACACTCTCCCACTTCAGGGAAGAAATTGTCCACAAGGCAGGTTATGAAAATATATGCTTTAATCGGCCGCTTTGTATTCTTAAGTTGCATTATTTAGCTTCGTTGGTTTAAAGTTATATCAAGTGATTATCACAATTTAGGAGTATAATGTCAATTTAATAAAGCCATATTAAACTCGAGATGACTATGAATAAAAATGTGCTGCCAATTCCTCCGCATTTTAGATCCGATAATGTGGGACAAGTATGGCGGGTGGAATACGAGGATATTGCATCTGCAGCCTCAGACTGGGCAAATAGATATGAAATAAAATCTGCAAGTAATGACGATTTTACGACATGTCTCATCCTAGTTGACGTTCAAAACACGTTTTGCATTCCTGATTTCGAGCTTTTCGTAGCAGGTAGATCGGGAAGAGGCGCCGTTGACGATAATATAAGACTTTCAGAGTTTATATATAGAAATCTCCACAACATAACTGAAATTTTCACCACTATGGATACACATCAGGCTATGCAGANNCACGTTTTGCATACCGGGCTTTGAGCTTTATGTTGGCGGAAGCTCCGGCAGAGACGCTGTAGATGATAACATCAGGTTAGCTCAATTTATGTATCGAAATATTCATAACATTACCGAGATTGTGGCAACGATGGATACACACCAGTTAATGCAGATATTTCACAGCATCTTTTTTGTTGATGAGCAAGGTAATCACCCCAAACCCTATACGCATATAACCTCTGAGGATATTAAAAATAAGAGATGGCGGTTTAATAAGAATCTATCGAGAAACTTGCCCTATGAGCCGGAATATATTGAAAAACACCTTTTTCACTATACTCGTGAGCTTGAAAAATCAGACAAATACGATCTTACCATCTGGCCCTACCACGCAATACTTGGAGGACTGGGGCACGCGC
>JABAOE010024614.1_pt1 | contig 10059 bp, 6 predicted proteins | sample 7062141 | NCBI WGS metagenome assembly JABAOE01 (sample SAMN14538627, study PRJNA623070) | marine sediment metagenome | biome: marine biome [ENVO:00000428]; feature: marine pelagic biome [ENVO:01000023]; material: deep marine sediment [ENVO:00002113] | place: India: Gulf of Khambhat ...
TCGCATCGCTGGGAGGCTTGGAAATCCGCACCCGCGCCGTCGTAGAGGGCTTCTTCCTCGGACTCCACCGCTCACCGCACCGAGGGTTCTCGGCCGAGTTCGCCGAGCTCCGAGGATACCAGCCCGGGGACGACCTTCGGCACATCGACTGGCGCATGTACGCGCGCTCCGATCGCTTCTACGTGAAGCAGTTCGAGGAGGAGACGAACCTGCGTGCGCACCTCCTCTTGGACGTGAGCGCCTCGATGGGATGGAGCTCCCAGCCGGCGAGCCTTCCTACGAAGCTCTGGTATGGCTCCACCGCCGCCGCGGCACTGGCCCTCATCCTCCTGCGACAGGGAGACCGAGCCGGGCTCGCGGTCTTCGACGATCGCATTCGCAGCTGGCTCTCCTCTCGCGGAGGGAGGAGGCAGTGGGTGGAGTTCGTGCGCAAGCTCGACGGGCTCGAGGCGTCGGGGCGAACCGATGCGTCGAGCGCGATTCGTCAGGTCGCGCTGCGATTGCACCGGAGGGGTCTCGTCGTGCTCATCTCCGACCTGCTCATCGACCCGGAGGAGACCATCCGGGCGCTCCGGTACCTCGCCCACCGAAAGCATCAGGTGATGGTCTTCCACCTGCTCGACCCCGGAGAGCGGGATCTCTCCGGATCGGGTGATGCCCGCTTCCGCGACCCGGAGACGGGGGAAGAGCTACTCGTGGACGTCTCCGAGGTGCGGGAGGACTACCGAGACGCCGTGGAGCTCGCGCTGAACGAGTGGCGGCGGGCCCTTCGGCCAGCCGGAGTCGACTACGTCGTCGTGGACACCTCCGCTCCCCTGGCGAACGTGCTTCGCGAGTTCCTCAACAAGCGCGAGCGGCTGGGATGACCGGATGACGTTTCTCACTCCGCTGCTGCTCCTCGGGCTCGTCGGCCTGGCCGTCCCCATTCTCCTACATCTGCTGAAGCGCCAGGAGCGTCGGACACGCGTATTTCCCGCACTCAGGTACCTGAAGCGAAGCACACGGGAGCATGCTCGGATCGTGCGGCTCCGCCAACTCCTGTTGCTGGCCCTCCGGCTCGCGGCCGTGACTCTCATCGCCCTGGCAGGAGCTCGACTCGTGCTTCCTCTGGGAGGAAGCGACGACCCACCGGCCGGGATCGCCATCGTGGTGGACAACGGTCTGACCTCCGGCGCCGTCGTGGGTGAGGGGCGCGTGCTCGACTCGCTCGTGGCTCGCGTGGAGCAGGCCCTGGACCGGACCGGACGACGCGACCAGGTCTGGATCCTTCCAGCAGGAGCTCCGCTGCGTCCGGCGGTCCCGCTCCCTCCTGAGGCTGCGATGGAAGCCGCTCGGGCGTTGAGCCCCACCCACGTCACGCCGAGCCTGCCGGCGGCGCTGGAGAGGGCCGCGAGCCTCGTCGATGCCGGAGCGCCCGAGCTTCGGGAGCTGATCGTCGTATCGGACCTCCGCCCGGAGGCATTCGGAGCAATCCAGACCGGGCCGAGCCGGCGGCCGGATCGGGTCCTGATCGCACCGCCACCCGGTCGCCCACCGGGCAACCGGGGAATCGGTGACCTCCTGATCTCGGGTGGATTGACTCCGCGTGCGGGAGATCTCGGAGAAATCGAGGTGCAGGTGGTTGGAGCGGACGTCGCAGGCTCGACCGTCAGGGCCTACGTCGACCAGCGACTCGTCGGTACCACGGAGGCGGGATCCGATGGAAGCGCCGTCCTTCCCCTTCCACGCCTCCCGGTCGGTTGGGTTCGGGGCAGTGTGGAGGTGGAGCCGGACGGGCTCAGGGGCGACGACGTGAGATACTTCGCGCTTCGCACGATTCCGCCTCCCTCGGTGCAGCTACTGGGTCCCGTTTCGTCATTTCTGGAGGAAGCGCTCTCGGTGCTCGACCAGGCGGGCAGAATCGAGCTCGTCGAGGAAGGAGGAGCGCAGATCCAGGTGATCAGCGGCCGGGCTACCTCGGAGCCCTCGCCAGACGCCACCATCATCCTGATCCCCCCCGACGAGACCGCGGTCCTGCCCTCTCTCAACCAGGAGCTGAGCCGGCTGGCGCCTGGATGGAGCCTCGAGGCCGATCTCACCGGGGTCGGCTCGGAGATGGCCGTCAGCGGGGGGCTTCTCTCCGGGAGCCTTCCCTCGCTTCCCCTCGTTCGCCGTACCTATACGATCCGGAGCGACGAGGCACGGTCACGGGTGACGGAGCTTCTGACTCTGTCGGACGGGCGACCCTGGGTTCTCGAGATCATGACGGGTGCGAGATCCGTCGTGGTGCTCGGATCTCCGATGACCCTCGAAGCCTCGAGCCTACCGGCGTCCGCATCCATGCTTCCGCTGATCGAGCTCCTCGTGAGTCGCTCCCCAGGATCGGTGGGCGCGGGGGAAGTGTGGGCCGGTGAAGCCTTTTCTCTCCCCGACGGGGCCAGCACCGTGGGGCTCCCCGACGGCACGGTCCGCGCGGTAGCGGGAGCTTCACGCTTCGACGAGACGGAGATCGCCGGGGTGTACGAAGTCCTGGACTCCGATGGGCAAATCCTTTCGCTCGTGGCGGTCAACGCGATCTCGCCGGGGGCATCCGCGGGACTGACGATGGAGGAAGCCGCATCTCGATTGGCCGATGGGTGGGAGGAGGTGGACATCGGGGACTCCTGGCCGGGGTCGGTGCTCAGGGATCGCCTGGGCCGGGAGGTCGCCGGCCAGCTGCTCCTCGGTCTCCTCCTCGTCCTCGTGGCCGAGAGCTGGCTCGCCTCTGGAGACCTGGGCACCTCCAAGCGGTCACGGCGGCCGGAGGGAGAACTCGATCGTGAGGGATAGGACGCACGCGGTGATCGCGGCGATCGGGCGGACACCGTTGGCGTCCGACCTCCAGGGGAGGCTTCCGCGCGCGGGTGAGCACCTGACGATCGGGGGAATCGTGGGGGCCGCCGGCTCCGCGCTCGCAGCGGCACTGCACGAGAGCCACCCAACGAGGATTCTGATCGTTGTAGCACACGACCCCGAGGCCGCGAGCCGAGTCGAAGCCGACCTGGAGTCGCTCTTGGGATCGAAAGTCCCGCACCTCTACCCGCAGTACGAGTCTCGCCTCGATTCGGGGGCCGACGCGGACCCCAGGATCGACGCTCTGCGCGTCGAGGCCGTCGAGGCCCTCCTCGGGGGACATGGCCGGATCTTCGTGACCACGCCACGCGCGCTTCAGGAGCGAATGGCGATGCCCGATCGGCTGACCCAGCTCCACGTGGAGCTCCGCACCGGCGAGGAGATCNNGCTGGACGCGATGGGATACCAGCGAGTCCCGCTGGTGGAAGAAGTCGGTCAGTTCGGGGTTCGTGGCGGGCTGGTGGACGTCTTCTCGCTGGGGCTGTCGGATCCTGTCCGAATCGAATTCTGGGGTGATGAGATCTGTTCGATCCGATCCTTCGAGGTGACCGACCAGCGCTCCGTACGAGAGCTCGACGAGATCAGGCTCCTGCCTGCCGCATTTCGAGTGACCGGGGAAGGTGGGGGCGCGGAAGAAACCTCTCTCCGCAGCCTTCTGGAGATACTGCCGACCGAGGCCCTCATGGTCGGGATCGGCCGTGCCCATTGGGAGGAGGACTTCCGGCGAAATTGGAGCCACGCCCGGATGCTTCGCGCCGAGCATGCCCATGGCGAGCCCCCTCCGGATCTCGAACGAGTGCTCCTTCCTCCCGGATCCGCCTCGGCAATGCTTCGCAGTCTTCCGGTCCTGCGACTCAGCGAGGAAAAGGGTCATCCGCTCTCCCTGAATGCTGCTCCCCCGCCTGTTATCGACCGAAAGATGGACCGGCTGCTCGCTTTCCTACGAGAGGAGGCCGTTCTGGGGGCCCACTCGCTCATCCTCTGTGACAACGAGGGGCAGGTGGAACGGCTCGAGGAGATCCTTCTCGAATCGGGCGCTCCGATCCCCGGAGTCGCGGTGGGCCTCGGCACTGTGGAGGGTGGTTTCAGGATCCCGTCTTCCCCAAGGCTGAACGTCCTCACGGATCACGAGATCTTCCGGCGCCGGCGTCGTGTGCGCTCGGGTCGGCGCTTCGCCGGCGCGATGGCGCTGGAGAGCATCGCTCAGCTGACGCCGGGCGACTATGTCGTGCACATCGACCACGGGATCGGGCAGTTCCAGGGTCTGGAGCGCATCGAGGTGGGCGGTGAGGACCTCGAAGTGCTCGCGATCACATACGCGGAGGGAGAGACGCTCCGAGTCCCGGTGTATCGCCTCGATCTCGTGGAACGCTGGGTGGGGGATACGGACGACGCCGAGCCGCCCGCGGTGCACCGAATCGGCGGGCGTCGCTGGAAGACGCTTCGGCGAAGAACCGAAGCCGCCATCGAGAAGATGACACAGGAGCTCCTCGAGCTCTACGCCGAAAGGGAGCTGTCGGAGGGCTTCTCCTTCTCGCCCGACACGAAGTGGCAGAAGGAGATGGAGGCCGGTTTTCTCTACGAGGACACCCCCGACCAGAACAGGGTTACCCGAGAAGTGAAGAGAGACATGGAATCGGCCAGACCGATGGATCGGCTGATCTGCGGGGACGTCGGCTTCGGAAAGACCGAAGTCGCAATTCGGGCGGCATTCAAGGCCGTGCAGGATGGGAAGCAAGTGGCGGTGCTAGCCCCGACGACCATTCTCGTCGAGCNNGAACCTTCGAAGAGAGGCTGGCAGATTTCCCGGTCAACGTCGCCTCGCTCTCGAGATTCAAGACACAACACGAACAGCAAGAGACGCTTCTCGCCGTCGAGCGAGGAGAGATCGATGTGATCATCGGCACGCATCGCCTGCTCTCCGGAGACGTGCGGTTTCGCGACCTGGGCCTTCTGATCGTGGACGAGGAACAGCGTTTCGGCGTGAAGCACAAAGAGACGCTGAAACGGCTGAGGGCGAGCGTCGACGTACTCACGCTCACGGCGACGCCCATTCCCAGAACCCTACAGCTGTCCCTGGCGGGGGTCCGCAGCCTGTCCCTCATCCGCACGCCGCCCCGGGACCGTCTCGCCGTCTCGACACAGGCGATCCCTTGGAGTGATTCCCTCATCTCCGAGATCCTGATCCAGGAGCTCGACCGCGGTGGGCAAACGTTCTTCCTCCACAACCGCGTGGACACCATTCAGGCGGTGGCAGAGCGGCTGCGGCGCCTGGTTCCCGAAGCCCGCATCGAGATGGCTCACGGACAGATGAGAGCCGGCGTGTTGGACGAGGTGATGAGGGCGTTCATCGACGGAGAGGTCGATGTGTTGCTTTGCTCCTCCATCATCGAGAACGGTCTCGACGTCCCGAACGCGAACACGCTCATCGTCGACCGCGCTGACCGGTTCGGGCTCGCCCAACTCTATCAGATTCGCGGACGGGTGGGCCGGTCCAACCGTAGGGCCTACTGCTATCTGATCGAGCCCGGGTCGGTAACCGAGGACGCCAGAAGGCGCATTCGGCTGCTGGAACGGCACACCGAGCTCGGAAGCGGATACCAGATCGCGCTCGGGGATCTCGAGATCCGAGGTGCTGGCAACTTGCTGGGAGCCGACCAGTCGGGATTCGCATACGCCGTTGGAATGGACACGTACCTTCGACTGTTGGAGGACGCCGTCCGGAGGCTNNGGAGGGAGAGCTGGAGTTCCCGGAGCCGGACGTGTCCGTGCCGGGATCGGCGTACATTCCAGACGACTACGTTTCCGATTCCGGGCAGAAATTGCATCTTTATCGGCGGCTTTCGAAGCTCGAGAATCGGGCCGACGTCGCGCAGTTGCGAGAGGAGATGCGGGACCGATTCGGCCCGGTCCCGAAAGAGGTCGAGCGGCTCCTCGACGTGCGTCTCCTTCGCATTCTCGGAAAGCGTCTCGGAATCGAGAGGATCTTCGTCAAGGGCGGTGAAGGTAGGATCAGTTTCAGGGCGACCGCGAACCCCAGACTGACAGCCCTGGAAACCCCGTTCAAGGATCGGCAGGTAGAGGTGAAGGTGAGGCGAATGGCCCCCCTCTCCCTTTCCCTGCGGCAGGCCGGACCCGAGCCTCTGACGCGCACTCTCATCCGGGCGTTGGACGCCATGGTGTTGGAGAGGGCACGGGCAGCCTGAGACACGGTTCGGGAAGCGCCGAGCGCTCCTGGATCTACATTCCACCAGGGAGTCAAATGCGTCTTCACAGAGCGCTCTTCGCTCCGATCGCGATCCTCGCCCTGGGGCTCGCTGGCTGCGATCGAAGGCTGGGGCCTGAAACAGCAGCCGAGGTGGCGGATTTCGAGCTGGGCATAGAGGATGCCGCTCAGCTCTTGGCCCCGATCTCGGCTCTTCCGAACGACCCCGGAGTCGTGCAGACCACACTGGACTTCTGGGTCGACTACACGCTGCTGGCGTGGGCCGTGAACGAGCCGGGCGAGCTCGAAGCGCTGGATATCTCGGCAATCGTCGAGCAGGAAGTGTCCCGGCAGCTGGTGCTTCGGCTGCGGGAGCAGGTGATCGAGGTGGATACGATCATCACCGACGAGGAGCTGCGTGCCGCATTCGAGGACCAGCGCCCGGGCGAAGAGATTCGAGCGCGGCACATCCTCGTCTCCATCCCCCTGGACGCGACGTCTGCCCAACAAGACTCCCTCCGGGCTCTTGCCGAGGAACTCCGTGACCGTGCGCGCTCGGGCGAAGACTTTGGAGGCCTCGCCGAGCAGTACTCGCAAGATCCCGGGTCGGCGATTCAGGGCGGAGATCTGGGGTTCTTCGGACGAGGAATGATGGTGCCGCCCTTCGAAGAGGCCGCGTTCGCTCTTGCGCCCGGTGAGGTCAGCGACGTCGTGCAAACCTCGTTCGGGCTTCATGTCATTCTCGTCGAGGAGCGCCGAGGCCCTTCCTTCGACGACATCGCGGAAGATTACCGGGTCCAGCTTCAGGCGGAGCGAGAGATGGTCGCCGAGTCCACCTATCTCGCGGATCTCGAGGCGCCGGCAAACGTGCAGATCGCGGAGGGCGCCATAGAGCTGGTCCGCAGGATCACCACCTCTCCCGAGGAAGGCCTCTCAGGAAGGGATGCCTCGCGTCCACTGGCGACCTGGGAGGGAGGACTTCTCGAGGCCGAGGAATACCGCGAGTTCGTATCGGGCCAGCCGCGGGAGATCCGCCAGCAGATCTCGGTTGCACAGGATCAGCAGGTCCAAACCCTGCTGCGGGACCTCGCACGCGACCGGCTGCTGGTCGCTGAAGTCGAGCGGATGGGGATCGAGGCTACCGGCGAGGAGGAGGCGACCGCCAGGTCCGAGGTGCTCAATCAATACGTTTTGATCGCCGACTTCCTGGGAGTCGACTCTCTTCAGGTCGAGGAGGGCTCCACGGTCAGAGAGGCGGTCGAGGTTCAGGTGATGGACCTCATGGGCCGCTTGGTCTCGAATCAGCAGGACATCATTCCGCTGGGCGTCCTCGGACTTCCCCTCCGGGCCCGGTATCAGCCACGGGTGGCCGACGACGCCCTCGAACGAATCGTGGCTCGGGTGACCGATTTGAGGTTGGCCGCCGGGAGGCCGGCCGCGCCGGCTCCGACCCAGCCGCTGCCGCCCCAGACCCCTGCCCCGGAGGAGAGTCCCGAGGCGGCTGGACCGGGGCCTTGAGAGAGTCGGAACCCCGGAACCGGCACCCGACTTCCGGTTAGCAGTGCTCGTGCAACGCCACNNACGCCAAAGCCCTGACCACGCCGTGGTCGCTCGTGATGGTACTCGGCCTGCTCCTCGGTCCGGCGTCCTCGGCCCTCGCTCAGGGTCAGGGGGCCGCTGGGGCGCCGAGAGAGGACGAGCTGGTCGACCGAGTCGTCGCCATCGTCGGCGATTCGGCGGTCTTTTTCTCGCAGGTCCAGGAGCAGGTGCTTCGGCTCCGGGCCTCCGGCATGCCGATGCCAGAAGACCCCGAGGAGCTGGAATCACTCCAGCGAGAGGTTCTCGACGAGATCGTCACCCAGGCACTGTTGCTCAACGCTGCCGCGAACGACACCCTCCTCTCGGTGCCGGAAGGGCGAGTCAATCAGGAGGCCGACCGAGCCTGGCGCGACGTGGTCGCCCGCTTTGGAACGGAGGCCGCCACGGCCCGTGCCCTCGAGACCGAGGGCATGACGATCGCTCAGTACAGGGCCAACCAGAGCGATGAGATCCGGAAGGGGATCCTGATCGAGAGCTTCGTTCAGTCTCAGCGCAGGGACAGTCGGACCGCGCCGATCGAAGAGAGCGAAATCCGCGAGTTCTACGATCGGGAGCGTGACAGCCTCGGTGAGAGACCGGCGACACTCACCTTCGACCAGGTCGTCCTGGTTCCCCAGCCCTCCGAGTCGGTGCGCGCCGACGCGAGAGCGCGAGCCGCCGAGATCCTCGCTCTCCTCGAGCAGGGCGACGAGTTTGCCGACCTCGCGCGACGGTTCTCCAACGACCCGGGCTCGGCGCAGAGCGGGGGAGAGCTCGGTTGGGTGCGCAGAGGCGTGATGGTGGAGGAGTTCGAGGATGCCGCCTTCAGGTTGGGGAGAGGACAGGTCAGCGACATCGTCGACAGTCAATTCGGCGCGCACATCATCCAGGTCGATCGGATCCGGGGCGCCGAACGAATGGTGCGTCACATCTTGGTCGCCGCCGAGCCAACCCCTGCAGACAGCGAGGCCGCCAGACAGCGCGCTCTCGAGATTCGGGACGAGGTGGCGGCGGGGGCCCCGCTGTCCCAATTCTACGACGAGGGCGAAGACACCGGTCTTCCGCGGCCGATGACCATCCGTGTCGACCAATTGGGACAGCTACCCACGGGAATGGCCCAGGCTCTCCAAACCGCCGAGCAGGGGGCCGTGCTCGGGCCCATCGAGGTGCAGATTCAGCCGGGGCAGCCCAACTACGCCGTGGTCCATCTCCAAGAGGTCCGCGAGGCAGGGCAGCTGACCTACGAGGATGTGCGCGACCAGATCCGAGGCATCCTCCAGGACGAGCGATTCCGAGACCAGCTCATCGGAAGACTCCGCGCCGAAACGTACGTCGAAGTCCGCTGGTGAGGAAGCGACGGCCCGAACTTGCCCGCTGAGAACTCTTTACCGACCGAGTCCAGTTCGAGCGGCCAGCCGATCCGTCTCGCCGTGACGCTCGGCGACCCCAGGGGAATCGGACCGGAAATCCTGCCGGACGCTCTGGAAGGGTTCCTCGCCGGCGCCTCAGGCGTCGAAGTCATCCTCCTCGGGGACCAGGCGAATCTTTCCCGCCTCTCGGGGCACCACGGTGCACGCTCCGTCGGTGTCTTCTCGGGATCTCCGGAAAGCGCTGGGCTGATCTCTCTTCACGCCATCGAAGAAGGGGTGCAGATGGCGCTGCGGGGTGAGGTGGACGCACTCGTGACCGGCCCCGTCCACAAGCCGGCTCTCTACTCGGTGGGAATCGCGCATCCGGGTCAGACGGAGCTTCTCAAGGAGCTCACGGCCACGGAGTGCGTGGGGATGCTCATGCACGCCGAGAAGAGCCGGCTCGACTGCACGCTGCGCATTCTCCTCGCCACCACACACCTCCCACTTCGGGAGGTGCCGTCGCGGCTCACCCGCAACAAGGTCGAGGATCAGGTGAGGCTACTGGCGCGGAGCCTGCGCGAACAGTGGGGAATCGCGGATCCCAGGATCGCTCTCTGCGCCCTCAACCCGCATGCCTCCGACGAAGGCCTGTTCGGTGACGAAGAGGCGCTGACTCTCTTCCCCGCAGTGCGCGCCCTGCGGACCGTGGGGATCGACGTGACGGATCCTCTTCCGGCCGACACCGTGTTCCTGAGGATGGTCGAGGGTCTCGCCGACGCCGTGGTCGTCCCCTATCACGACGTGGGCATGGCCGTCTTCAAGACGCTCTCGTTCGGTCGAGGAGTGAACGTGACGCTCGGTCTTCCGTTCCCGCGAACCTCCCCTGACCATGGCACGGCATTCGACCGAGTGGGAACTGGAACCGCGGATCACACGTCTTTCGAGGAAGCGCTTCGACTCGCCTCGAGGCTCTGCCAGCAGCGTCGTCGGGTCCCACTTTGACACCTCGCGGCCACACAAAATATCTTTCCGCTCGCCTCACTTCTGGCAGTC
>JABAOE010000272.1_pt2 | contig 10055 bp, 11 predicted proteins | sample 7062141 | NCBI WGS metagenome assembly JABAOE01 (sample SAMN14538627, study PRJNA623070) | marine sediment metagenome | biome: marine biome [ENVO:00000428]; feature: marine pelagic biome [ENVO:01000023]; material: deep marine sediment [ENVO:00002113] | place: India: Gulf of Khambhat ...
GACGAGGATAACGACAAGTTCCCCAATGCCGACGAAATCCGTTGCGGTTCCGATCCCAATGATCCGGCCAGTACCTGTTATAGCCTGGAACTCCTGGACGAAGACAAAGTTGTGGAGCGCGGAACGGAGTTGACCTTTACGGTATTGCTCAGACGGAACTTCAACTTCGAAGGTGAGGTAACCTTCAATACTCCCAATACCATACCCGGTGTCCTTTGGACCTTTTCTCGGCTCTCCGCGGAGTTGACTGAGACCGATGGAGTGGTCTCCTTCCCCTTTACCATCAAGACCACCGCCACCACACCGTTGGGTCAGCACGCTATTATCATCGAAGCCATCAGCGGTGGAATGAAAGTGGAGCGGACCCTCATTCTTGAGATCGTCCCTTCAAGGAAAAGCGACCTTCCAAAAGAAGGGCTTACGCCTGTTTCTCCTTCGTAGAGCTCGACGACTCCCCCAGGACCTCCGCCTTGCGCAGATGGGGACTCCATAGGGAAACGTACAAGGTTGCCACCATTCCAAGCATTGCTCCAACGGCAATGGTTATGGGTGCGCCGATCCAGGTAGCAAGCGTGCCCATGGGGAAAGCCCCCATGGGACCCACGCCACGGTTTAGCAGACCGAAAAGAGCCATCATCCGTCCGCGAGTGGTATCCCTGGAGTAGACTTGTAGGGAGGTGGCGATCAGGACAAGAAAACAGGTTTGAAACGCACCCGTCAGAAAAAGGCAGGCCAGTGAGAGAGGAAAGGAGCGTGAGAGTGTAAAAAATACCAGTGAGGCACCAAATCCGGTGGCCAACAGGGCCAACAAAGAATGAGTCCGCGGAAAGCGCCTGATGGACGCGAAGACCAAACCTCCGATAATAGCTCCCGCCCCCGGTGCCATTAGCAGAACTCCCAGACCAGGTGCGCCAACGAAGAGGATATCGCGGGCAAAGACGGGCATAAATTGATTGTACGGCTTGGTGAAGAAGCTGATGACCGCCAGCGAAGTAAACAATGAGAAGTAAATGGGAGTGTTCCAGGCCAGGGACAGGCCCTCCGCCACGTCTTTGCCCAGGGACTTGCGCTTTGTCTCAGCGGGTAACTGGGGGATATGAATCAAAAAGATGGTCACGAGAATTATGGCGCTCCCAGCCGCGTGAAAGAAAAAACAGCCGGCGGTTCCGATCACTGTGATCAACATGCCGGCGATGGCCGGCCCGATGAGGGGAGATCCATTGAAGATGAGATTGTAAAGGCTAACCGCGTTGATAAGGTCCTTTTGAGGGACCAGATGATGCAGGATGGATTGCCGGACGGGTTGCTCAAAGGACAAAAGGACGCCCGTGATGGCGGAGACCATGAGGACATGCCATACGTTGATCAACCCGGTATAATTCATAATTCCAAGGAACAATCCCATGAGCAGAGAAACGCCTTGGGTAATATTGAAAAGAGTCCGGCGATTCACGCGATCCACCACGGCGCCACCAAGGGGAGAGAGAATCGTACGCGGCAGCCCCATGCAAAACCCATACATGCCTAGGTAAAAAGGTGAGTTCGTGAGCTCGAGTATCAGCCAGCCTGCGGCGGTGGTTTGAATGAGGGAGCCATTGTGGCCGAGAAGCATGCCCATCCAGAAGATGAAATAATCTCGATGGCGCAAGGCTCGGAAGGTGTTGCTGAGAAACATTTAACGTATCCTGTAAAACCGTTAGGTAAGACTTTTCACTTACCGAGCACCCTTCGGTTAATGGTTAATCCTCTCCAGTGAAAATTGCTTTTTAGAAAAGGCGGAGGCGGGCCTACTTCCCCTTCTTTTTTTCTTCCCAGCCTCTCATCCGCTCTTTGATCGTTTTCTCATAGCCTGAATCGGAAGGGTGATAGTATTTTTTATTCTCCAATTTCTCCGGCAGGTGTTGTTGGTCCACAATATGCTCCGGAAAATTATGAGCGTATCGGTATCCCTGACCGTATCCCAGTTTCTTCATGAGCGCAGTTGGCGCGTTGCGTAAGTGTAGCGGCACGGGTAGCGCCCCTTTTTCCTCCACGTCCTTTAACGCTTCCAGCATGGCGTTGTACGAGGCGTTGGATTTTGGCGCCGTAGCAAGATAAGTCACCGCCTGGGAGAGCGGAATCCTTCCTTCCGGAAGACCTACAAAATGAACGGCGTCTTTTGCCGCCACAGCGACCTGGAGTGCGTGGGGATCCGCGTTGCCAATATCCTCTGAGGCAAAAATTATCATCCGGCGGGCGATGAAAAGCGGATCTTCACCGGATTCAAGCATACGCAGCAACCAGTAGAGGGCGGCATCGGCGTCGCTTCCCCGCAAACTCTTGATGAACGCCGAAATCACGTTGTAGTGCTCTTCACCCGCTTTGTCGTACCGAAGAGCACTCTTTTGCATGGCTTCCTGAAGAGATGAAACAGTTATTTCTCCGTTGCCATGTCCTGCCAGAGCCGTGGCGGTCTCCAGAGCGTTCAGTGCCGTACGGGCATCCCCCATGGATTCTTGAACCAAAAATTCCATTGCGTCAGGGGATAGGTTCATCCCCAATTGCCCCAGCCCCCTTTTCTTGTCCACCAAAGCGCGCTGGACGATCTCACCGATCTCATCTGGGGAGAGGGGATTGAGGACCAGAACCTGACAGCGGGAGAGTAGGGGAGGGATGACCTCAAAAGATGGATTCTCAGTTGTGGCACCGATCAGGATGATGGTCCCGTTTTCCACATGCGGTAAGAAGGTATCTTGCTGGGCTTTATTAAAATGGTGAATTTCGTCCACGAACAACGCCATGGGCTTGCCCAGACGGTGGAGCCGTTCAGCTTCGTCGATGATTTTTTTAAGCTCTTTCACCCCGGATGTAACAGCAGAAAAAGGGACACAGTGGGTGCCACAGGACCCTGCCAGTAGATACGCAAGGGTCGTTTTGCCGCTTCCCGGAGGCCCCCACAGGATCAGGGAGTGCAGCCGGCCTGCCCGGATAACCTGTCTTAACAACTTGCCCGGCCCCAACAGGTGCTTTTGGCCCACGAACTCGTCGATGGTGACGGGTCGCATCCTTTTGGCTAGGGGTGCCTTGGGGTCCGGGGCTGCACTTGACGGAGACTCGAACAATTCCATGGGGTGGAATCTATCACAAATTGTCGGTCAGATTGTAGTGGCGCCTGTCTTAGATCTGCTGTGCGGTTTAGCCTTCAGCCGTCAGCTATCAGCTCAAATGGCAAAGCGCATGACCACCACTCATAGCGTCAAAAGCCATTAACTGTATGTTTCGAAACGTGATGGCTGGCGTCTGTCGGGCATCTTCCTATAATAATAAGTTTACAAATTTGAAATCTGAAACGAGGCCAAAGAAAAATACGAAGCACGAAATCCGAAACTCGAAACAAATAGGGAAAACTCAAAATACAAATTTCAATACATTTGAATTGCGGGAGAGGTTTTCATTGGACCGTTTTGGATTTTGAGAATTGAGATTTTAAAATTGTTTCGTATTTCGATATTCGGATTTCGGATTTTGTTTTTGGGAATTGACTGTTATTGGTTTGTTTGAGATTTCAGACTTGGGATTTCGCTTGGCGCTTGCCGCGTAGCTCGGCCAACCGAGAATCTTCGGCTCGAGGGGGGATCTGTTGACGGTATGAGTGTGCGGGGTCTGAGTCGTTAGGACCGTTGTCTCTCGTCTTCGTAGAGCCGGGCGCGTTTTCCTGATAATTCTCTCAGGTAATAGAGCTTTGCGCGACGGACCTTGCCACTGGAGACAACTTCGATCTTGTCGATCCGGGGGGAATACAGGGGGAATATCCGTTCCACTCCAACGCCATAGGAAATCTTGCGCACGGTGAATGTGCTGCGGTTTCCCTTGCCAGCAATGGCGATTACGACACCTTCAAAGACCTGGGTTCGCTCTTTTTCGCCTTCCACGACTTTCACATGGACCCGAACCGTTTGACCTGCTTTGAGGGTAGGGACTTCTTTTTTCTGTTCTGCTTCAATTTGTTCAATCAAGTTCATGGCGGCCTTCCTTAATTATCGACGGTCCCCAGAAGCTCGTGGAGCATGATGGCTGCGGCGGAGCGGACCGAAAGATGATTGTAATCAGCTTCTCCCTCAACTGCTTGTAAAATATGGTCTGCCTGGCTCAGGACCTCGTCTGTCAGGCCCCATCCGGTACCCAGAAGAAGCAGGTAGGGGAGAGAGGTTCTTTCTAGCATATCCCTCATGTCAGAGAAAGAGGTGCGCCGTACGCCTTCCACGGGCCGGGCGGATGTGGCCACAATGACCGGCCGTCGGCCGCACTCCTGTTCCAGGTCGATGATTGCCTGGTCCAAAGTATCCGAGAGACGGACAAGGGCCAGGGCTTCTTTTCGGGTTTCATTGTAGGTGCTGCCGTAGCCCACTTCCCAATGGTCGATGATCTTGGCGGCAAGTTTATGCAACGCTTTGACGGGATTGACAACGTAAAGCCCCTTGGCCCCGTAGGTGCGCGCCGAGCGGGCGATGTCATGGATGTCCATGTTGGTGATGGCGGTAGTAACGACCTGTTTGTTCTTGTCGTAAACGGGATGGTGCAACAGGGCCATATAGAGAGAAGCTGTGGGCCGAAGGAGACGTCTTTCATCCGGGGCCAAGCTCGCTTTTCTCATGAGATCAGGTCGTCGTTCCCGGGTAATCTTGAGACTCATCTCCCTTCGCCAGCGCTTGATTCTGTCGTGATCCCCGGAAAGCAGAACATCGGGTACCCTGTGGCCACGGAACTCTTCGGGGCGCGTGTATTGTGGATACTCCAGGAGACCGTCACTGAAGGACTCTTCTTCAGGAGATCTCTCGTTACCCAAAACCCCCGGGAGGAGTCGCGCAACGGCATCAATCACCACCATGGCGGGGATCTCACCACCGCTCAACGTATAATCGCCGATAGAGATTTCGTCATCGACGAAGCTCCTGACTCTCTCGTCCACGCCTTCATACCGGCCCGAGACGAGAACCAACTCGTTTTCTTGGGCTAACCGTGATGCTTCTGCCTGGCTGAAGGGACGACCCCGCGGTGTCAGCAGAACGACCCGGGGGCGGGTTGATTTCTTTCTGGCATCTTCAATTGCGGCAATCAGGGGTTCCGGTTTCATGACCATCCCCTGTCCACCCCCGTAGGGGTAGTCGTCAGTGATCCGATGGCGGTCCTTGCAGTAAGTTCTCAGATCCACCACGGTCACCGATAGGAGCCCCCTATCCTGCGCTTTTTTCAAGATGCTGTGCCCCATGGGAGAGGAGAACATCTTGGGAAAAAGGGTGATAACTTTAAATTGATACAAGGTCGAATTCGCTCCCCATGGAGGATTACATGTCCAGGAGACCTTCCGGAGGATTGATAATCATCCTGCCGGCGGCCAGGTCGATCTTCTCGATGATCTCTTTAATCGCGGGGATCAGATATTCTCTAGATGAATCAGTCACCACGTAGAGATCGCCACCTTCCTTGAACCAGATATGTTTCACTTTCCCGATTCGTTGACCCTTTACGGTGAACACGTCGAGTCCAATGGCCCGGTAGTAATAGTATTCCCCGGGTTCAGGAGGCTCAAGGTCCTCTTCCGCGACCAATAAGGTGGCCCCCACCCAATCTTTGGCCTCGTTGATGTCCTTGGCCCCTCTGAGCTTGATCAGCAGATGGCCTTTGTGGATCTTGCTTGCTTCAACGGTATGTGGAGACCGTACCGTCCCCTTTTGCAGAAGCACCTCTGCTCCAGCGCCGAGGGCAGGGCTTTGGAGGTTGCCGGTTCTAAGCTTCAACCACCCTGCGATTCCGTGCGTCGCAACCAGTTTACCAAGAGGGATATATCGGTCAGTCACTTTGAAGGGGCAACAGCTTACCCGCTTTCGGAGAACGTCAAAAGATTGATCCCGCTCCGAATGGATTGTGGAGGAGAAATTCGGAGAATTTCATCGGACAGAAGGAAGTTTCTACGGTGTGAATCCAGAAACGCTTCACTTCTCTTCCACGATCTCGAGGACGACTTTACGATTGACTCGTGTGGCCGCCGCATTGAGTATGGTTCGAATGGACTTGGCGGTTCTTCCCTGTTTACCAATGATCCTGCCCAGGTCCTCCTTGGCTACCCTGAGCTCCAGCACCGAAGCAGCGTCACCTTGAGTTTCCTTGACCTCCACGGCATCGGGATTATCAACAAGCGATTTTGCTAGATAGTCAACCAAGTCCTTCATGATGGAGATGACCCCCTGTCTATGAAATTAATTCGGGAGGCAAAGAATAAATCCGAAACCCCTCTGGATGTGGTGCCTCCGATTGAAGGCTTCGGGTATTTGTCAGTTGCCCTCCGCGGGCCCGCTTCCCGTGGTTGAGGCCCTCTTTATTAACTCTGAGACGATTAGGCTGGGTTGAGCTCCCCGTTGCAGCCATTTTTCTATACTCTCGTTGTTCAAGTGGATGCCGCCGGACGTGGCCATGGGGTCATAGGTCCCCACCTGGTCTATAAATTTTCCATCCCGGGGCGACCGCGAGTCGGCAACGACGATACGGTAAAATGGCTTCTTCTTTGCACCGTGTCTGGTAAGACGAATTTTTACGCTCATAGGTTTCGTTTCACTCCTATCGAAAAGGTATTGGCATTCGGTTAAACGCTGCTCTGGCACCTAGCTTGGTCATTTTTTGCATCATTTTTCGCATTTCCATAAACTGTTTTATCAGACGGTTCACATCCGTCACGGTGGTACCGCTCCCGAGGGCAATTCTCTTCCTTCGGCTCCCGTTAAGGATGGTCGGGTTTCGACGCTCCCCCAACGTCATGGAATTGATGATCGCCTCGGTACGTTTGAATTCATTTTCCGCCTGGCTCATGTCTACTTTCTGACTCAACTTTCGCCCGCCAGGGATAAGATCAAGCAGTTCGCCCACGGGCCCCATCTTTTTCATGGACTGTAGCTGCTCGAGGAAATCTTCGAGGGAAAATGCGTTTTTCTTTTTTAGTTTCTCTAGCCTTTGTGCTGTTTTTTCTTCTTGGGCTTGCTCAGCTTTTTCAATGAGGGTTAGTACGTCGCCCATACCCAGGATCCGCGACGCCAAGCGGTCCGGCGCAAATGGCTCCAAGGCGTTGAGTTTCTCTCCCACTCCAATGAATTGAATGGGTTTGCCAACGATCTCACGCATGGAAAGGGCGGCACCACCCCGCGCGTCTCCATCCATTTTGGTGAGGATGATCCCTGTAAGGTCAACGGCTTCGCTGAACTGCTGGGCTTGATTAACCGCATCCTGTCCCGTCATGGCGTCGGCCACCAGCAGGATATGATGGGGGCTAACCGATGCCTGAATTTCTTTAAGCTCGTTCATGAGCTCGGTATCCACATGAAGCCTGCCAGCCGTGTCAATCAGGACCAGATCGCAAATCTGTTTTTGGGCTTGCTCCAAAGCTTCCCTGCAGATCATGACAGGGGAGTTGTCCGGCTTGGTGTCATGAACGGGTATCTGCAGCTCACCCGCCAAAACCTTGAGCTGTTCGATGGCCGCGGGTCGCTGGACGTCCGCCGGAACCAGGTAGGGGGTCCGCTTTTTTGCCTTTTTTAGATAACCTGCCAGTTTTGCAATGGTCGTTGTTTTACCGGAGCCCTGTAAGCCCACAAGCAATATGACCACCGGCGGCGCAACCTTGAGATTGAGTTCCCCGGCTTCGTCTCCGAGCAGCGATACGATTTCTTCTTTAACAATTTTCAGGAACTGTTGTTCTGGGGTGAGGCTTAGTAGGACGTCTTGTCCGAGGGCCTTGGTTTTGACCGAATCGATAAACTTTTTTACGACTTTAAAGTTGACGTCGGCTTCCAGAAGGGCAAGCCGAACCTCGCGGAGGGCATCCTCAACGTTTTTCTCGGTGATTTTTCCCTGACCTCTTAGCTTTTTAAAGGTCAGTTCCAGCTTGTCGGTAAGGCTCTCGAACATGTTGAAATATTAGGTAACTTATTATCTTTTCAGGGAAAAATACTAAGGTGAGGCTAATACGAATTGGGAATTTTGTCAAGGCGAGCACACAAAACCGGCTTACCATCACCCAAGGAAAGGTCGGGGATGGTAGGCCGGTTTGTTGTGAAATTATGGCAAGTTACATCATGCCGCCCATGCCACCCATTCCTCCACCAGGAGGCATCGGGGGCATGGCAGGCTTTTCTTCTGGTTTTTCAGCTACCATGGCCTCAGTGGTTAGCAGGAGACCCGCGATGGACGCAGCGTTCTGCAATGCGGTCCGAACCACCTTGGTCGGATCCACGATGCCAGCCTGCAGCAGGTCTTCGTAAGTCTCGGTGGCGGCGTTAAAGCCAAAGGACCCTGAACCTTCCTTTACTTTCTGAAGCACGATGGAGCCATCCACGCCGGCGTTGAGAGAAATCCTCCGGATGGGCTCTTCCAGCACCCGGCGAATAATGTTGACTCCGGCTTTTTCCTCCTCGGCGATCGTCAACTTATCGAGTGCGGAACTCGCCCTCAGCAAAGCGACTCCGCCGCCAGGGACGATCCCTTCCTCAACGGCTGCCCGGGTTGCATGCAGGGCGTCTTCGACGCGGGCCTTTTTCTCTTTCATTTCGACCTCAGTAGCTGCACCCACGTTGATGACGGCCACGCCGCCCACCAGTTTTGCGAGGCGTTCCTGCAGCTTTTCCCGGTCATAGTCGGAGGTGGTTTCATCAATCTGGGCACGAATCTGTTTGATTCTCCCTTCAATATCATCCTTCTTACCGGCTCCATCCACGAGTGTGGTGTTTTCCTTGTCGACAACAATGCGTTTTGCCCGGCCAAGGTCCTGAAGCGTGATGTTGTCCAGCTTGATCCCCAGCTCCTCGGCGATGAGTTTGCCGCCGGTTAGAATGGCGATATCTTCGAGCATCGCTTTTCGTCTGTCACCAAATCCGGGGGCCTTCACCGCCACACACTGGAGGGTGCCGCGGATCTTGTTGACCACCAACGTGGCTAGAGCTTCCCCCTCAATGTCCTCGGCGATAATGATAAAAGGTTTCCCTGTCTTGGCGATCTGTTCCAGGATCGGCAATAGATCCTTCATGTTGGAGATCTTCTTCTCGTGAATCAGCAGATAGGCGTCCTCGAGCACCGCCTCCATTCTCTCCTGGTCCGTCACGAAGTAGGGAGAGAGGTAACCCCGGTCAAACTGCATCCCTTCCACGACGTCCAGGCTGGTTTCCAGCCCTTTAGCTTCCTCGACAGTAATGACCCCTTCTTTGCCAACCTTGTTCATGGCTTCGGCGATCACGTCACCGATGGTGCTGTCGTTGTTTGCCGCAATACAGCCAACCTGGGCAATTTCCTTGGGATCCCTGGTCTCTTTTGACACGGTTTTGAGCTCGTCGATGACGGCAGTGACCGCTTTGTCGATGGAACGCTTTAAGGTCATGGGATCATGTCCGGCGACGACCATCTTCATCCCTTCCGCAAAGATTTGCCGAGCCAACACCGTTGCCGTGGTTGTCCCATCGCCGGCAACGTCAGAAGTTTTGCTGGCCACTTCCTTTACCATCTGTGCGCCCATGTTCTCGAATTTGTCTTCCAGTTCGATTTCTTTCGCCACTGTGACGCCGTCTTTCGTGACGGTTGGAGCGCCAAAGGATTTGTCCAAAACCACGTTACGCCCCCGGGGTCCCAGGGTTGCTGTAACCGCATCCGCAAGAATCGCGACGCCCTTGAGGATGGAATCCCTCGCCTCCTGATTGAACTTTACGATCTTAGCTGCCATGTTAATGCCTCCTTAAAAAATAGGTATAAATTAATTATTTCTCGACTACGCCAAGAATGTCTTCTTCGCGCATGATGAGGTGCTCCTCATCGTCGATGTTGATCTCAGTGCCCGCGTATTTTCCAAAAAGTACCCGATCGTTCACTTTGACGTCCATTGGAGTGACTTTTCCGTGCTCGTCAATCTTACCCTTTCCCACTGCCACAACCTGCCCTTCCTGTGGTTTTTCCTTTGCCGTATCAGGAATGATGATGCCTCCCTTGGATTTTTCTTCTTCGGCGATCCTTTTGACGATCACACGATCCTGTAATGGCTTGAT